>Ga0209647_1002201_pt1 | contig 15851 bp, 13 predicted proteins | sample GraSoi_2013_60cm_FD_185827 | JGI IMG/M metagenome (GOLD analysis project Ga0209647, IMG submission 185827) | Grasslands soil microbial communities from the Angelo Coastal Reserve, California, USA - Sample 9_17_2013_60cm (SPAdes) (version 2) | ecosystem: Environmental > Terrestrial > Soil >...
GCTCGACGACTTCGATCCAGTCCGGGCGGCTTTCCGGCGCGCGCTTCTGGAAGAAGAATTCGCCCTCGATGCCGTTCGGATAGCGCACCAGCATGTTCGGCCGCCCGCCCGCGCCGCGCAGCGCGCCTTCGGCGACCGCAACGTAATAGCGCGCCAGGTCCAGCTTGGTGTGCCCGGCGGCCGGAAAGAGCGGCTTTCCCGCGTTCGTGACGGTCACTCTGCGCCCGCTTATTTCCAGCACCTCGGAGCCGGTCTTTCGCGCCATCTAGAAACGCCAGCCGAACGCCGCGCGCAGCATGCGCTCGGGCGTGAAGTTCACGTGAGGATCATGAGCGATCCGCGTGAAATACCGGCCGAAGTCGTAGGTGAGCGTCGCGCCCGTGCCGCGTACCCATTCGCCGTCGGCCGTGCGGCCGGCCTTGGCGAAGACATCGATGGTCCAGCGCCTGCTGGCATCGGGCGAGGTGCGCAGGACGAAGTGGGTGACATGCTGCCCGGTGCCGAGGCGGTCATCCTTGATCTGGTAGACGGTCAGCACGCTGCGCGCGAACGCGCGGGTACCGGCGCCGAGGAGCACCGAGTCGTTCGGATCGAAATTGAGATTGAAGTAGTCCTTGAGGTTCGTGCGGCTCAGGCCGACCAGCGCGAAATGGCGCTCGCCGATCTCGGCGCTCGCGCTCGCGCCGAGAAAGCCGCGTGACGCATACTGCACGGACGGCACCAGGCGGACGGAGGCCAGCTCGAGCGCGTGCTCGTAGCCGAGCCTGAGCTGCTGAAACTCCTCGCCGCGCCGGTAGAAGCCGATCCACCCCGTTCGCTGCCGCCGGTTCGCGCGCAGATTGAGGTCGTAGGCCGACCGCTCGTGGGTCGTGCGGTAGTAGGTCGGGGTGAACTTGAAGCTCGTCGCGGCGGCGCCCTCGTCACCCCCGGCCGCGGCCGGCAGCACCGACCCGAGAATCGCGCCGGCAGCGAAAGCCCACGGCCACTTTCTCACACCGCTCGCGTCCACCAGACCCGGATCACCACTTCGATCCCAGTCGTGGCGGCGCGGTCGCAGTGAACGAGGGACGCGCGGCGATCGGCTCGTACCAGTCGCAGAGCTTCGGATGTCTCGGCCGCCAATGAAGATGCGGGTTGCGGGCCTCCATGCCGAGGCCGCAGGCGAGCGTGATCTGCGCCATGTTGAGCGCGCCGCGCATCAGCGGATGGTCGATCTGCGCCTCCCACAGGTCGGCCATTCGCCGAGCGCGGTGGCCTTCGTGCTCGAGGAGCGCGGCTGAACACTCGCCTTTGGGCCGCGCCAGCTCGCGGCCCCAGACCGCGAGACCGTCGACCATGCTTCTCGCCAAGCCCTCCAGACGTCGCGCCTCCAGGCCTTCAGCGCCGGCCGGCGGATCGAACGCCGGGCTGCCATCGAGGTGATCGAGGTAGGCACAGATGACCGCGGATTCCTCCAACCCGACACCATCGTCACGGATGAGATAGGGCACGCGGCCTGATGGATTGATACCGTAGTACGGGCTGTCCGCGACGCGCGTCTGCGCGGCGATGATCTCGACGCGTTTCTCCAGGCCCTTTTCCAAAGCCACGATGCGCGCCATGCGCGCGTAGGGAGAGCCCGGGGTGATGTAGAGCTTTATCATGCGGGCGTCAGAGTAGCGGAAATCGCTCGATCGGCTCGTAGGTCGAGCCTTTCGGCGAGGTGCGCGAGCGCACCAGGAGGAATTCGCTCACCGGCCATTCGAGCGTTGGCAATGGCGGCAGCGCCTTTGGCGGCTTTGCCTTGCGCAGCAGCGTGATGTGCGCGGCGAAGGGGCGATCCTCCAGAACGAAACCATGCTCCTTGAGCGCCGCGTGGAGCTGGCTCACCAGCGCGGCGAGCGGCGCCGGCATGCCCTGCGGTCCGACCCAGACGATCTTGTTGTGCTTCCAGTAGTACGCGTGACCGATCGGCAGTGCGTGCCGCGCGCCTTGTGCGCGCTGCGCGGCGTTGAACGCCTTGCCGGGGTCGGCTTCGCCGAGGAACGCGAGCGTGAGATGGATCTTGTCGCTCGGCGTCGGCGTCCCGCCCGTGTCGCGCGCTACCTGGTGCGTCCACTGCGCGAGCGCATGCGCCGTTTTCGCCGGCGGCCACAGCGCGAAGAACAGGCGCACTAGTCCGTGAAGTGCTTGCGGGTCAGCTCGGCGAGCGCGCCCTCGCCGCTTTTCTCGAGCGCCGCGGCGATCAGCTCCATCTCGCGCCGGCCGCGGTTCTGCGAGAGCTTCCAGCGCGTCTCGATGCGTGTCACGGGGATCTGGAAGTTGACGATGCCGTTGAGCATCCCGCTGACGTAGCTCTCGCTCAGCGCATCGAACTTCGGCAGCCACTGCGGATCCATCGCCGCCACCAGGCGCCGCTGCGACGCGTGCTTCGCCGCCTTGTCGGTGATGAGGCTCGGCACGCCGTAGGCGTGCACCGCGGCGTAGTTCCATGTCGGCACGCGCTCGCTGTCTTCGTACCAGCGCGGCGAGACATAGGCGTGCGGACCCGAGAACACCACCATTACGTCCTCGTCCAAGAACTCGCGCCACTGCGCGTTGGCGTGCGCCATGTGCATGTCGATGACAATTTGCTCGCCCTCCTCCTGGACCATCGCGGGAAGATGCGAAGCGTGCAGCGAGCCGCCCAGCCCGGTGACCAGCACCGGGAAATTGTGCTGGCGCATGAAGGCCACCAGCTGGACGCGGTCTTCGACGCGATTGTAGGAAGGCGAATACATTATTCGAGGAGCGCCACCGCCTGCGCGGCGATGCCTTCCACGCGCCCGAGGAAGCCGAGGTTCTCGGTGGTGGTGGCCTTGATGTTCACGTGCGCGGGGGTGACGCCGAGATCGGCGGCGATGTTGCCGATCATGCGCGCCATGTGCGGCGCCATGCGCGGCTCCTGCGCGATGATGGTGGCGTCGATGTTCACGATGCTGAGGTTGAGCACCGCCAGCTTCTTGGCGACATCGCGCAGCAGCTTCCTGCTGTCCACGCCGCGGAATTCCGCATCGCTGTCGGGATAGTGCTGTCCGATGTCGCCGAGGCCCGCCGCGCCGAGCAGCGCGTCGCAGATGGCATGCAGCAGCACATCGGCGTCGGAGTGGCCGTCGAGGCCTTTCGCGTACTGGATCTCGACGCCGCCGATCACCAGCTTGCGGCCAAGCACCAGCGGATGCACATCGAAGCCCTGGCCGATTCTCATAACGTGCGCGCGAGGATCGCCTCGGCGATCGCCACGTCCTCCGGATAAGTCACCTTGAGATTCTGCCGGCTGCCGAGCACCAGGCGCGGCTTGAGGCCCATTTGCTCGATTGCCGCCGCGTCGTCGGTGGCGCCGGCGCAACGCGACAGCGCCTGCGTCAGCAGCCCGGCACGGAACATCTGCGGCGTTTGCGCGAGCCAGAGCTGCGAGCGCTCCTGTGTCGCGGCGATGCGCTGTACGCCCGCTTCGTCCTTGCCGGCGGTCTTCACCGTATCGGCGACCGGAAGCGCGAGGATCGCGCCGACGCTGTCGGCTGCGCCTTCGTCCATCAGCCGGCGCAGGTCGGCCCGGGGCAGGCACGGCCGCGCGGCGTCGTGCACCAGCACCCAGTCATCGGCATTCACGCTGTCGCGCACCGCCACCAGTCCATTGAACACCGAATCGCGCCGCGTCTCGCCGCCGCAATAGAGTGGATGCAGCTTGGCTCCGAACGCCTCCCAGTCCTGGCGCGCGAACTGCTCGTCATGCGCGGCGAGTACAACGAACACCGCCGCCACCTGCGGCACGCAAAGTGCACGAACCGCGTGCCATAGCATCGGCTGCCCGGCGAGCGGCAGATATTGCTTGGGGGCGCCGCCCGCGAGTCGCGTACCGCTGCCCGCGGCGGGGATCAGGGCGAAAGTGGCCAAAGTTGTTTTAATTCAGGACGATATAATTACACGCTTTGTCCTTTGATGCAGCGCGACTCACTCCCCGCCCGCAGGCGCTATACCAGGCTCGCCGCTTCCGCTGACGCGCTCGCGCTCGCGCGCCTCGCGCAGGAAGAGCATCCGATCGCGGTGGTCACCGCCACCGCGCTCGACGCCCAGCGCCTCGCCGAAGAAATCGCCTGGTTCTCGCCGCAGCTTCGCGTCTGCCTGCTGCCGGACTGGGAGACGCTGCCCTACGACCAGTTCTCGCCGCACCACGATCTGGTCTCCGAGCGCCTGGCGACGCTCTATCGCATCCAGCGCGGCGAGTTCGACGTCGCCATCGTGCCGGCGTCTACCGCGCTGGTGCGGATGTGCCCGCCGGCGTACATCGCGGGGCGCACCTTCTTCCTGCGCGCGGGCGCCGAGCTCGATCTCGAGCAGCTCAAGGTCCAGCTCGCCACCGCCGGCTACCAGCACGTCACGCAGGTGGTCGCGCCCGGCGAAGTCTGCGTGCGCGGCGGCATCATCGATCTGTTCCCGATGGGCAGCCCGCTGCCCTATCGCCTGGATCTCGACGATGAAGTGATCGATTCGATCAAGACCTTCGACGTCGACACGCAGCGCACCGTCTACTCGGTCAATGAGATCCGCATGCTGCCGGCGCGCGAGTTCCCGCTCGATGATGCCGGCCGCGCGAGCTTTCGCAGCCGCTGGCGCGAGCTGTTCGAAGGCGATCCGTCGAAGAAGCGCCTTTACCGCGACGTCTCCAACGGCGTGCCGGCCGCCGGCATCGAGTACTACCTGCCGCTGTTCTTCGAGTCCACCGCCACGCTGTTCGACTATCTGCCCAAGGGCTCGACCCTCGCCCTGCACCACGACGTGTCGTCGGCGATCACCGATTTCTGGCGCGACATCAATTCCCGCTATCGCATGCAGGGCGGCGATCCCGACCGGCCGCTGCTCGCGCCGCCGGAGATGTTCGTCGCCGCGGAGGAGTTCTATCTGCGCGCCAAAGAGCATCCGCGCATCGACCTGCAGCAGGCCGATGAGCCGGCGGAAGGCCCGCTGGCCGCGGCGGCGCTGCCGCCGATCGCGGTCGACCGGCGCGCGCAGGATCCGCTGGCGACGCTGAAGACCTTTCTCGCCGATGCGAAATTCCGGGTCTTGGTGACTGCGGAATCTCCGGGGCGGCGCGAAACCATGGCGTCGTACTTCGCCGAGTACGGTCTCAAGCCCGCGGCGGCATCGAGCTTCGAGCACTTCCAGGCGAACCCGGCGTCGTTCATGCTCGGCGTGGCGCCGCTCACCCACGGCTTCGCGGTTCCGGCGGAAGGCTGGGCCGTCATCACCGAGGCCGAGCTCTACGCCGGGGTGGTGCGCCGGCGCACGCGCACCGCCGAGAAGCGCAGCTCGGTCGAGGGGATGCTGCGCGACCTTTCCGAGCTCAAGGTCGGCGATCCGGTGGTGCACGAGGAGCATGGCATCGGCCGCTATCAGGGCCTGGTGACGCTCGACCTCGAGGACGGCAAGGCCGAGTACCTGCTCCTGCAGTACGAAGGCGGCGACAAGCTCTATGTGCCGGTCTCGCAGCTCGGGGTGATCGGCCGCTACAGCGGCGCGCAGCCCGAGGAAGCGCCGCTGCACAAGCTCGGCAGCGGGCAGTGGGACAAGGCAAAGGCGCGCGCGGCGAAGCAGGTGCGCGACACCGCGGCGGAGCTGCTCGCGCTCTATGCCAAGCGCGCCTCGCGCCATGGCCACGCCTTCGGCATCCGGCAGCACGACGTCGAGGCCTTCGCCGCCGGCTTCGGCTTCGAGGAAACGCCCGACCAGGCCACCGCCATCGAAGCGGTGGTCGCCGACATGGCCTCGGGCAAGCCGATGGACCGCCTGGTCTGCGGCGACGTCGGCTTCGGCAAGACCGAGGTAGCGCTGCGCGCCGCGTTCATCGCGGTAGCCGACGGCAAGCAGGTCGTCGTGCTCTGCCCCACGACGCTGCTTGCCGAGCAGCACTTCCACACCTTCAACGATCGCTTCGCCGAGTGGCCGGTGCGCATCGCCGAGCTGTCGCGCTTCAAAACCGCCAAGCAATCGAACGAGATCCTCACCAAGCTGGCCGCCGGCGAGCTCGACATCGTCATCGGCACCCACAAGCTCCTGGGTCGCGAGGTCAAGCTGCCGCGCGTCGGCCTGGTGATCATCGACGAGGAGCACCGCTTCGGCGTGCGGCAGAAGGAGGCGCTGAAGCGCCTGCGCGCCGAGGTCGACGTGCTCACGCTGACCGCGACGCCGATCCCGCGCACGCTCGCCATGTCGCTCGAAGGCATCCGCGATTTCTCGGTGATCGCCACGGCGCCGGAAAAGCGGCTAGCGATCAAGACCTTCGTCGCGCCGTTTTCCGAAGGGCTGATCCGCGAAGCCATGATGCGCGAGCTGAAGCGCGGCGGGCAGATCTACTTCCTGCACAACGAAGTCGACTCCATCGAGCGCATGCGCGAGCGCCTTACGCGCCTGCTGCCCGAGGCGCGCATCTCGGTGGCGCACGGCCAGATGCCCGAGCGCGAGCTCGAGCGGGTGATGCGCGACTTCACCGCGCAGCGCGCCAACGTGCTGCTGTGCTCGACCATCATCGAGACCGGCATCGACAACCCGCACGCGAATACGATAGTGATCAATCGCGCCGACAAGTTCGGCCTGGCGCAGCTGCACCAGCTGCGCGGCCGCGTCGGGCGCTCGCACCACCAGGCCTACGCCTACCTGCTCACGCCGCCGGAGGACGCGCTCGGCACCCAGGCCAAGAAGCGCCTCGAGGCGATCCAGATGATGGAGGAGCTCGGCTCGGGCTTTTACCTCGCGATGCACGATCTCGAGATCCGCGGCGCCGGCGAGATCCTCGGCGAATCGCAGTCGGGCGAGATCCAGGAGGTCGGCTTCTCGCTCTATACGCGCATGCTGGACCGGGCCGTGCGCCGATTGAAGGCGGGCAAGGCGGCGGACGTCGACGACGGGGTCGACATTTCCACCGAGGTCAACCTGCACGTGCCGGCGCTCCTGCCCGAGACCTACTGCAGCGACGTGCACGAGCGCCTCTCGCTCTACAAGCGCCTCGCCGACGCCGAGACGCGCGAGGAGCTGGAAGCCATGCAGGAGGAGCTCGTCGACCGCTTCGGTCTGCTGCCCGACCCGGCCCGCGCGCTCATCCAGTGCCACGAGGTGCGCCTCGCGGCGCGGCCGCTCGGCGTCACGCGCGTCGATGCCACGCACGAGGCGGTGCAGCTTCAGTTCGTGAAGAACCCGCCGCTCGACGGCGGCAAGGTGCTCGACTTCATCCGCAAGAAAGGCCGCGCCGCTCGCCTCGCCGGCCCGGACCGCCTGCGAGTCGACGTCAAGCTCCCCGCCTGGCAGGAGCGCGCCCAGGCGGTGAAGGACATCCTCGTGCAACTCTCAGCCTGAGTTTGAACCTCGTCGCCCAAGGCCCGGCAATGACTGCCGATCAAGCTGCGGAAGTCGCTCGGCTCGCAGGCTCTTCCACGATAGAGAAGATCGCCCCGCACGCTTGGCGTATCCGCAAGGCAGCGCCGGCCGATTCGATCGCGCCTTACTGCGAGAACCGGCGCATCGACTATGCGTTCATGCCCGAAGGCCGGCGCTTCGCGGACTTGAAGCTGCTCGCGATGGACATGGACTCGACACTGATCACCATCGAGTGCATCGACGAGCTCGGCGACATGGCGGGCTGCAAGACCGAGATCGCCGCGATCACCGCGCAGGCGATGCGCGGCGAGCTCGACTATCCGCAGAGCCTGCGCAAGCGCGTCGGGCTGTTAAAAAACCTAGCGGAGACCGCGCTCACCCGTGTGTACGACGAGCGCCTTAAGCTCACGCCGGGCGCCGAAGCGCTGATCAGCGCGTGCAAAAAGCACGGCGTGAAGCTGCTGCTGGTCTCCGGCGGCTTCACCTTCTTCACCGACCGGTTGAAGCAGCGGCTTGGGATCGACTACACGATCTCGAATCGCCTCGAAACGAAAAACGGCCAGCTCACCGGCGGGCTGATCGGCGACATCGTCGATGCCGACGCCAAGGCGGCGAAGTTCGCCGCGGTGGTGCGCGAGCTCGGCGCCTCGCGCGAGCAGACGGTGGCGATCGGCGACGGCGCGAATGATCTGAAGATGATGGCGCAGGCCGGCGTCTCGATCGCGTTCCATGCCAAGCCGGTGGTGCGCGCGCAGGCGAGCTGCGCGATCAGCTGGTGCGGCCTCGACGCGGTGCCGAACCTCTTCGAGTAGGCGCCCATTCGGCGAGCACCTTCGCGACCAGCCGCGAGTAAGCCTTCCACTTCGCCGGTCGCGCATACGCAGCATCGACGCCGGCGGCAAGCGCCTTGCGCTTCTCGCCGGGCGGCACGATGGCGATCAGCGGCACGCCCAGCCGGCGCGGCTGGCGCGCCGCCGACTTGGCCTCGATCACCACCGCGAGATCGGGCGCCGAGCTGACGATGCGCGCACCGGCGCAATAGAGCGCCGCGCTAGCGAGCGTCGCTTCGGCGGCGTTCTTTCCGATCAGCATCACGGCCGGGGGCTTCACACCCCAAGGATAGAGAGCGGCGCGCGCCGGGGCTGTCGGGAGAACTTCAAACATTGAAAGACTATTTCTTCGACTTCGGCCCGCGCGCGGCGTCTTTCTTGAGCTTTGCAACGGCCTCGTTCGCCTGGCGCATCGCCTCCTCGCCGATCGAGTCGAGCAGGTCGAGGTAGGTGGTTTCCCGGCCGCAGTGGGTGCAGACCAGGGCGCTCGAGAGGTGCAGCGCACCGGCGCTCAGGACCTTGAAATCTATGCCGCCGCAGCTTTTGCAGCGCGCGCTGATGTCCCCGACGCTGACAAGCATGCCCCCTCCGCAAGCCCATCGTAATGAGCCCGCGAGGCGGCAGCGCGGACTTATTTGGCGGCGATCACCATGATCTCGACCAGCGCCCGCGCATCGGCCAGCTTCGCCTCGACGCAGGCCCGTGCCGGCAGGTTCTTGGCGTCGACCCACGCCGTCCAGACCTCGTTCATCGGCGCGCGGTTGCGGATGTCGGTGACCCAGATCTGCGCCTGCAGCACCTTCGACTTGTGCGAGCCGCACTTGCCGAGCAGGCGGTCGATGTCGTCGAGGATCTCCTTGGTCTGTCCCTTCACGTCCTTGCCCAGGTCCTTCGCCACGATGCCGGCGAGATAGACCGTGTTGCCGTGCTCGACGGCCTGGGAAAGGATGCTGCTCGGATCGTGGCGCGCGATGCTCATTTCGGCTCTCTCCTCACTTTGCTGGCATTGGATACTGGATGTACGGCGGTTTCGGCTCCTGGCCCGAGCTGCTTGATGTAGGCGTGCATCGCGCGCAGATCGTCTTCGCTGGTCTCGCGGACGCTCCACCACGGCATGGGCGGGCGCGCCTTCAGGTTCTTCATATACGTGACCCAATCCCCCTCGCCCATCGCGTGCACGTTGATTCGCAGGTTCGATGCGTACGTCGTGCCCCAGGGCCCGCGCCAGCCCTGCGTGCCGCGCTGCCCACGCTGGACCTTGGGGTCTTGTGCATGCGCCGTGCCCAAAACCGCGAGCGCGACGGTGGCAGCCCATCCTGCCGCGTAAATCCTGATCATTGAATTATGACCCTGGCCCGAATTAACCGACCCAGCGGCGCGCATTGCGGAAGAGCTGCATCCACGGCGAATCCTCGCCGAGGCGCGGCGGGCGCCAGGACATCTGCACGCTGCGGAAGCAGCGCTCGGGATGCGGCATGACGATGGTGAAGCGGCCATCGGCGGTGGTGAGGCCGGTGATGCCCTGCGGCGTGCCGCTCGGGTTGTAGGGATAGACCTCGGTCGGCTCGCCCCTGTTGTTCACATAACGCATGCATACCAAGTCGGGAGCGCCGGAGAACTGGGCGCGGCCTTCGCCGTGCGCGGTGACAATCGGGATGCGGCTGCCGGCCATGCCGGCGAACAGGATCGACGGGCTCTCGACGATCTCGGCCATCACCAGCCGACCCTCGAACTGCTCGGAGCGATTGCGCACGAACGCCGGCCAGTGCGCCGCACCCGGGATCAACTCCTTCAGCGCCGCCATCATCTGGCAGCCGTTGCAGGCGCCGAAGGCGAAGCTGTCGCGGCGCGCGAAGAATTTCTCGAACTCGGCGCGGGCGCGCGGGTTGTAGAGGATGGTGCTCGCCCAGCCGCGTCCGGCGCCGAGCACATCGCCGTAGGCGAAGCCGCCGCCGGCGGCAAACCCCTTGAAGCCATCGAGCGTGCGCCGGCCGGCGAGGAGGTCGGTCATGTGCACATCGACTGCTTCAAAGCCGGCGCGGTCGAACGCGGCGGCCATCTCCACCTGCCCGTTCACGCCCTGCTCGCGCAGGATCGCAATGCGCGGCCTGGTGCCCGTGGCGATTGCCGGCGGCGTCATGTCGAAGCTGAGGTGCAGCGAGAGTCCCGGATCGTGCTGCTCGATGATGCGGTCGAATTCCTCGCGCGCCGAGTCGGGATGGTCGCGCAGCGCCTGCATGCGGTAGGTGATCTCGCCCCAGGTGCGCTGCGTGTGGTCGCGCTTGTTGGAATAGAGCGTGCGGCCGTTGCGCGTGACGCAGACCTCGTCGCGGCTATTGAGCTGCCCGACGACGTGCGCATACGCGGCGAGGCCGGCTTCGCGCAGCACCTGCATCACGTTCGAGCGCTCGCGCGTGCGGATCTGGATCACCGCGCCCAGCTCCTCGTTGAACAGCGCCGCGATGGCGAGCTCGCGCGCCCGGCCGGCGAGCTGCTCGTCGGCGTTGCGCTTGAAGGCATCGACGTCGTCGCTCGCGGCTTCGAAGGCAATCGCGTCGAGATTGAGCGTGACGCCGCAGTGCCCGGCGAAGCTCATCTCGCACACCGCTGCAAACAGGCCGCCGTCGGAGCGGTCGTGGTAGGCGAGGATCGAGGGCCGCAGTGCCTGGATCGCGGCGAAGAAGGCTTTCAGCAGCGCCGGATCGTCCAGATCGGGGCATTGCTCGCCGAAGCCGCCGTGCGTCTGCGCGAGGATCGAGCCGCCGAGGCGGTTCTTGCCGCAGCCCAGGTCGATCAGCACCAGCTCCGTGTCGCCCGCATCGTCGCGCAGCTGCGGCGTCAGCGTGTCGCGCGCATCCTCGACCGGGGCGAACGCCGACACGATGAGGGAAAGCGGGCTGACCACCTGCTGGTCGTCCCAACAGGTTTGCATGGAGAGCGAATCTTTGCCCACCGGAATGGAAACGCCGAGCGCCGGGCAGAGCTCCATCGCCACCGCACGCACGGTGTCGTAAAGAGCAGCGTCTTCGCCGGGATGGCCGGCCGCGGCCATCCAGTTGGCCGAAAGCTTCACGCTGGCGAGCGATGCGATGCGCGCCGCAGCGATATTGGTGATCGCTTCCCCGACCGCCATGCGCCCGGACGCGGGCGCGTCGATCAGCGCGAGCGGCGTGCGCTCGCCGATCGCCATCGCCTCCCCTGCGTAGCCGTCGTAGTCGAGCAGCGTCACCGCGCAGTCGGCCACCGGCACCTGCCAGGGACCGACGAACGGATCGCGCGCGCACAGGCCGCCGACGCTGCGATCGCCGATCGAGACCAGGAAATGCTTCGCCGCCACGGTCGGATGGCGCATCGTGCGGTGCGCCGCGGTGTCGATGGTGACCTTGTCGAGCACCAGCGGCTTCGGCGCGCGCGCGACGTGCCGCACGTCGCGCAGCATCTTCGGCGGTCTTCCGAGGATCACGGCGAGCTCGATGTCGATCGGCCGGTTGCCGAACTGGCTGTCCTGCACCACCAGCCGGCCGTCGTCGCTGGCGTTGCCGAGCACGGCAAACGGACAGCGCTCACGCTGACAGATGTTCTCGAACGCCGGCAAATCACCGGGCGCGATCGCGAGCACGTAGCGCTCCTGCGCCTCGTTGCACCAGATCTCGCGCGGCGACATGCCGCTGTCCCCGGTCGGGATCTTGCGCAGCTCGAGCTGCGCGCCGCGGCTCGCCGACCAGGCGAGCTCGGGCACCGCGTTCGACAGGCCGCCCGCGCCGACGTCGTGGATCGAAAGGATCGGATTCGCTGCGCCGAGCTGCCAGCAGCGGTCGATCACCTCCTGCGCGCGGCGCTGCATCTCGGCGTTGCCGCGCTGCACGGAGTCGAAATCGAGATCGGCCACGTTGGCGCCCGCGCCCATCGAGGAGGCGGCGCCGCCGCCCATGCCGATCAGCAGTCCAGGGCCGCCGAGCTGGACCAGCAGCGTGCCTGATGGAAAAGAAACCTTGAGGGAATGCGAGGCGTCGATGTTGCCCAGGCCGCCGGCGAGCATGATGGGCTTGTGGTAGCCGCGGAGGACCCCGCCGACCTCGGCTTCGAAGCTGCGGAAGTAGCCGCACAGGTTCGGCCGGCCGAACTCGTTATTGAACGAGGCGGCGCCGATCGGTCCCTCGAGCATGATCTCGAGCGCGGAGGCGATGCGCTCGGGCTTGCCCGGCGAGGCGCCTTCCCACTGCTGCTCGTGTCCCGGGATACGCAGGTTGGATACCGAGTAGCCGACCAGCCCCGCCTTCGGCTTCGCGCCCCGCCCGGTCGCCCCCTCGTCGCGGATCTCGCCGCCCGCGCCGGTCGATGCCCCCGGAAAAGGCGAGATCGCGGTCGGGTGATTATGCGTCTCGACCTTCATCACGGTGTGCACCGCGGCGGGATGGCGCGCGTAGCTGCCATCGCGGCGCGGATGGAAGCGCTGGGCGTCGCGCCCCTCCATGATCGCCGCGTTGTCGGAGTAGGCGACGACGGTGCCCTGCGGCGCGACCGCGTGGGTGTGCCGGATCATCGCGAAGAGCGACTGCGGCTGCTTCTCGCCGTCGACGATCCACTCGGCGTTGAAGATCTTGTGGCGGCAATGCTCGGAGTTCGCCTGGGCGAACATGGTGAGCTCGGCGTCGGTCGGATCGCGGCCGATGGCGCGATAGGCGCGCTCGAGGTATTCGATCTCATCCTCGCTCAGGGCAAGGCCGAGCTCGGCGTTTGCTGCCCGCAATGTCGATAAGGGCACATGGCGCAGCGGTCGCGGCGGCACGTGCTCGAAGAGCTTCGCCGCCTCGTCGAAGGAGCCGAGCACGGTTTCGGTCATGCGGTCGTGCAGCCGTGCGGCGATGCCGGGCTTCGAAGAGTCGACGTAAAAGGCGGTGCCGCGCTCGATGCGCTTCACCGCCGACAGGCCGCAGTTGCGTGCAATGTCGGTGGCCTTGGACGACCAGGGCGAAAGGGTGCCCAGGCGCGGCACTACGAGGTAGACGCTGCCGCCCGCGCGGGGGGCCGGGTCACCATAGGCCAGCAGCCGCTCGAGGAGCGCGCGCTCCCTGGCGGCGAGCTCGCTTTCCAGCTCTGTGAAATGCCAGTACTCGGCGCCGACGGCACGCACCGCCGGATCGATCTTCTGCAGTGCGGCGACCAGCTTGGCGAGGCGGAACTCCGAAGCCGCACGCGGCCCGCGGAGCTGGAGGATGTGGGGCACTAGTTGCGGACCTGCGGCTCCTTCACGGTGCCCCCGAGAAGCAGCGTCCCGCGCAGCACCTGCGCCGCGGTCTTCATGTCGGCCACGATGCGGCCCGAGAGCGCGCCGTTCTGCGCGATGTCGGCGCTCGCGCCCGCGTTGAGCGCGCCGGCGCCGATGGTGACGTCCCTCAGGCTGACCGCACCGCGATCGTAGGTCGCCCGGCCGTTCATCTCGACGAACTGGGTGCTGCCGGCGTATTGCTTGCCGCTGCTCTGGATGGCGCGCACCAGATCGAAGCTGCCGAGCGTGCCTTTGCTCACGGTGAAGGTGCCGTCGATGCGGCTCGCCGCCGCGAGCGCGCCGGCGTCCGGCCCGTTCATCGAGAACCTGCCGGTGCCCTCGGCGTTTCCGGACGAGAGCAGTGTCGGCGCAAACACGGCGGCATTGATGTTGCGCACCGTGACCACGCCCTCGACGCTCCAGCTTCCCGACCAGCGCACGTTCGCCGTGCCGGAGATGGCGCCGCCGAAGATGGCACCGGCCCACTCCGTGATCGTCATGCCGCGCGGCGTGGCGCTGCCTCTCATGGCGAAGTTGCTGAGCACCACCTGCGGCGCGATCGGCAGCGGGAAACCGGCGGCGTGGACGTCGAAGTCGACGCCGTCCTCCTTGGCGATGATTTTCGCCAGCAGCCCGTCGGGGCCGCGCACGATGGCGTTGCGCATTGCGCCCTTGGCATCGAGCCTGACCTCCGCCTGCAGGCTCTTCGGCAGCGTCGCGGATCCCGGCAGATCGAGGCTCTTCACCACGATCTCCTCGACGCTGAAGTTGTCGCCGCGCACCGTGGCGAACAGCGCATCGCCGATCGCCTCCTGCGGCAAGGTCAGGCCGTCGAGCTCGATGCGGCTGAAATCCTTCCTGTCGCCGAGAAGCGCCCCCGGACCGCCGAAGGCGGTGACTTGCTTGATCTTCGCGTCGCCGACGCTCACCTCGTGCAAGCGCACCTGCGGCCCGGTGAGCAGCCACAGGTTGGCCGAGCCGATCTTCACCGGCCGGCCAAGCGCCTCGGTTGCGGCGCGCTCGTACTCGGCGGTACCGAGCGGCACGAACTGCGCGCCGCCAACCACGATCACCAGGATCAGCACCAGCGTCATAGTGACCGGCTTGCCCCACTTGACCGGCCGCCGGATCTTCACCGGCTCGTCGACGACGGGCCTTTTCTTCTTCTGCTCCTTGAGCTCCTTTTCCTTTTCCTTCGCCTTACTCTTCGCGAGCGCCGCCTGCTCGCGCTTGACCTCGTCCATGTCGAGGTCGTCTTCGGTCACCGGGATGTCGTCGCCCACCGCCTTGGCCGGAGTCTTCTTGCCTTCCTTCGCCCTCGCCGCGGCGGTGGCGGCTTCCGCCTTGCGCTGGATCTCCTCGGCCTCGCGCTTGCGCCGCTCTTCTTCCTGCGCGCGCCTCTGCTCCTCCTCGGCGGCGCGGCGCGCCTCCTCTTCCCTGCGCCTGGCCTCCTCTTCCGCGTGCCGCTTCTGCTCCGCGGCGTGCTCGGCCTCTTCCTTCGCCTGGCGCTCGGCCTGCACGCGAGCCTGGCGCTCGGCTTCCGCCTGCGCCTTGCGGTCGGCCTCTTCCTTTACCTTGGCCTCGTCCTCTTCCTTGTTGGTGAAGCTGTCGAGGTCGGCGAGCAGCGAGTCGGCAAAGCTGTCCTTCTTCGGCGCCGGCTTGGCTTCGGCCTTGGGCGCGGGCGCCGGGGCGGCCCTGGCCGCGGCAGCCTGCGCCGCCTCGTCCTCCTCGCGCTGCTTCTGCTTGGCGGCACGCGCGGCTTCGCGCTGTGCCTCTTCCTCCTGCTCGCGCGCCGCGTGCTGCTCCTCGCGCTGCTTTTTCTTGGCCGCGCGCTGCTCCTCTTCCTCGCGCTCGCGGGCGGCGCGCTCTTCCTCGCGCTGCTTCTGCTTGGCGGCGCGCTCCTCGTCGGCCTTGCGGTCCTCTTCCTCGCGCTGCTTGCGGCGCGCCTCGGCCTCTTCCTCCTCGCGCTTGCGGCGCGCGACGCGCTCTTCCTCCTCACGCTTGCGCTCGGCCTCGAGGCGCTTGCGCTCCTCCTCGAGCTCCTTGCGCACGCGCTCGGCCTCTTCCTTCGCCCTGCGCTCGGCCAGTTCGCGCGCCTTGCGCTCTTCCTCGAGCTTCTGCCTGAGGTCCTCGGCTTCGCGGCGCGCCTTCTCTTCGGCTTCCTTGCGCGCGCGCTCGGCCTCGTCCTTCGCCTTGCGCTCGGCGTCGAGCTTCACCTTCGATTCCTGCTCCAGCCTGACCTTGGCTTCGGCGGCCTTGAGCGCCGCGTCGCGCGCCGCCTTGACCTTCGCTTCCGCTTCGGCTTGTACCTGGGTGGTTGCCGCCTTTGCCTTGGCCTCGGTCTCGTCCTTGATCTTCTTCTC
>Ga0209647_1002202_pt1 | contig 15849 bp, 14 predicted proteins | sample GraSoi_2013_60cm_FD_185827 | JGI IMG/M metagenome (GOLD analysis project Ga0209647, IMG submission 185827) | Grasslands soil microbial communities from the Angelo Coastal Reserve, California, USA - Sample 9_17_2013_60cm (SPAdes) (version 2) | ecosystem: Environmental > Terrestrial > Soil >...
GTAGGGAAGTTGTCCGAGTGCTATTGAGTTTGCGCGTGCTAGCCTTAAAAAGTATTCAAAGGCTGGTGGTTTCGATAGAAATCTCTGTTTATTTCCCTGTTAGGAGGGAAATTGGAAATAGAGCCCGGAGATCAAATCTATGGACGTCCTCGAAGCCGTCGCGTCGCGCTACTCATGTCGGGCATTCTTGCCGACGCTCGTGCCTGAAAAAACCGTCCGCGAGATCGTTGAGCGCGCGGCGCGTGCGCCATCTGCCGGCAATATGCAGCCTTGGCGTATTTATGCCATTGCTGGCGGGCGCATCAATGAACTCAAGGCGCTCATGGGCCCGCGGATGGCGACCGAGCTGCCGAAAGGCGAGGGTACAGATTACACGATCTACCCTGAGCCGTTGACGGAACCCTATCGGTCGCGTCGCTTCATGGTCGGCGAATTGCTCTATCGGTCGATCCATGTGTCGCGGGAAGACAAGCCTTCGCGCTACAAGCAGTATTCCCGTAACTACCAATTTTTCGGCGCGCCGGTTGCCTTATTTTTTGCCCGAGAAAAAGCTCACGGACCGGCGCAATGGGCCGACATCGGCGGTTATCTTCAAACTGTTGCCTTGCTCGCACGCGGGTTCGGTTTGCATACCTGCCCGCAACAGGCGTGGGTTTCTTTCCACCGCACCGTGCGTGTTTTTCTAGGACTCCCGGACAATTTGATGGTTTATTCGGGTTTAGCCCTCGGTTACGAAGATGCGGCTGCCCCGATCAATACCTGGCGTTCTCCACGCGAGCCGGCGGACCGCTATGCGTCGTTCGAGGGCTTCGATAGTTAGCGAAAACGGGCGTTTTAGTCCCGTACGTTCAGGTAGCGTTCACCGGCGCGCCGTTAACACCCCGCCCATGCCGGTTTCCCGAATACTTCTCGCCGTTCTGGTGCTTGGCGCCTTCGATCAGCCGGCCAACGCCGCTGATCCTTCCCGCCAAGATTCGTGCCTCACGAAAGCCGAGCAACGGGCAGCCGTTGACGCCAACCGCGCGATTTCGCTAGCCCAGGCCATCAAATCACTGCGTCAGTACCGCAAACATTCCGAAGTGGTCCGCGCGCGGCTGTGCAGACACGACGAAAAACTTGTCTATGTGCTGACTCTGCTTGGCCGCAGTGGCAAGGTGGTCGACGCAACCGTCGACGCCGTAAATGGCGAGTTTCATACCAGCCCTTGAGTGGAGACTAGTGCCTTGCGCCTCCTCGTCATCGAGGACGATCCCGACCTCAATCGCCAGCTCGCCACTGCGCTGACCGACGCCGGTTACGTCGTCGATCGGGCGTTCGATGGCGAGGAAGGCCACTATCTCGGTGAGTCCGAGCCCTACGATGCAGTCATTCTCGATATCGGTCTGCCGAAAATGGACGGCATCTCCGTGTTGGAAGCCTGGCGGCGCACAGGCCGCGCCATGCCGGTGCTTATGCTCACGGCGCGGGACCGCTGGAGCGACAAGGTGCAAGGCTTTGACGCCGGCGCCGACGACTATGTCGCCAAGCCATTCCATCTCGAAGAAGTGCTCGCGCGCGTGCGCGCTCTTCTGCGTCGTTCGGCGGGCCACGCCAAAAGCGAGTTCAATTGCGGACCGGTGCGGCTCGACACCCGTACGGGCCGCGTCGCGGTCAACGGCAATCCTGTCAAACTCACCAGCCACGAATACCGGCTGCTTGCCTATTTGATGCATCACACCGGCCGCGTGGTTTCCCGCACCGAGCTGGTCGAGCATCTCTACGACCAGGATTTCGATCGCGACTCGAACACCATCGAAGTGTTCGTCGGACGCATCCGCAAGAAACTCGGGGTCGAGATCATCCAGACCGTACGCGGGCTTGGCTATTTGCTAACGCCGCCTGACGTTCGTTGACGGGATGCGCGCCAACTCCCTCGCGCTACGCCTCTTTCTCTCAGCCACCGCGTGGGCAGTGGTTATTCTTCTCATCACCGGCGTCGTTCTATCTTCGCTCTACCGTCAGGCCGTCGAGCGCGCGTTCGACCGCCGGCTTGGCGTTTACCTCCGCACGCTGGTTGCTGACGTTGCCTCACCGGAGGAGGCAGGAGAAAAATTCCCCCAATCACTCGGGGAGCCACTATTCGAGCTGCCGCTGTCCGGCTGGTATTGGCAGGTCACCCGCCTCGACCCTGGAAAATCGGAATTACGCGCCTCGCGTTCACTGTGGGACGGCGGGCTTCCGCATTTACAGGACTACGGTATTTCCGCAGGCGCTGATGGATCGCGCGAAGGCTACGTGCCCGGTCCGGAGGACCAGCGACTCCGGTTAGTCGAGCGCAATATCGATCTTGGCGATGAAGGTCATTATCTCGTTGCTGTAGCCGGCGATGCTGCCGAAATCTCCGAAGAAACGCGATCGTTCGATCAGGCGCTGATCATAACATTTTCCATACTTGCGGCCGTCCTGTTGCTCACGACGACTTTTCAAGTCCGTTTCGGATTGGCACCGCTCAAACGCATCACCGACGGCCTTGCTGCAATCCGTGCGGGGAGTGCCGAACGCCTGGGTGGAAAATTCCCAGAAGAGATTGCGCCACTCGCGCGCGAAACTAATGCTCTGATCGAAGCCAACAAGGAGATCGTCGAGCGCGCGCGCACGCATGTCGGCAACCTTGCTCATGCGCTAAAGACACCCCTGTCAGTCATGGTGAACGAGGCCGCAGCCCGCGGCACCGACCCGTTTGCGCAAAAGGTGCTTGAGCAGGCCGACATCATGCGCGATCAGGTAGCGCGCCATCTCGAACGCGCACGTCTGGCCGCCCGCCTCACTGTGGTCGGATCCGTCAGCGAGGTGGTTCCGGTTGTTACGGCGCTTGCGCGCACGATGGAGAAGATCCATCGCGAAAAAAATCTTACGATTGAAGTGCACGCCGATGATAAAGCGCAATTTCACGGAGAGCGCCCCGACCTCGAGGAGATGATGGGCAATCTGGTCGACAATGCCTGCAAGTGGGCTTCGTCGCGCGTGGCGATTGAAGTGGTACGTGAGCGGCCTGACCAGGTCAGCAATCTTCAGGTTGTGCGCATTATCGTCGATGACGATGGCCGCGGCCTGTCGCCGTCCGAGCGTGAACAAGTCGCAAAGCGCGGACGACGGCTGGACGAAACCAAACCTGGATCCGGTCTCGGTCTGTCGATCGTGGTGGAACTGGCGGCGCTCTATGGCGGCGGCCTCACACTCGGCACCGCCCCATTGGGAGGGCTGCGGGCTGAGCTGGTTCTGCCGGCGGTCTGACGTCAGGTCTGCTTTTTAGGGCCGCCGGAGTTTTGCCCCAATCGTCCCATCCCGATAGACTAAATCGTCCTGGCTCCGGGGGTCGACATGTCCGCATTCAAGTTTGGCGCCGTCTCTATCATTGGGCTTGCACTTGCCGCCTGTGCCGGCAGCCCGGACGGAATGGGGCCTGGGCCAAGAGAAAACACCGGGACCTTGGTCGGCGCAGGCACAGGGGCTTTGGTCGGCGCAGCGGTCGCGGGCGGCGGGACCGGCAATCGTCTTGCTGGCGCGGCGATCGGCGGCGCAATCGGCGGCTTGATCGGCAACCGCATCGGCGCTGGCCTCGACGATGAGGACAAGCAACGAGCCTATGCCGCACAAATGGATGCGCTCGATCGCGGCCAATCGGGCGCCCCGGTTTCCTGGCGAAACCCCGATTCGGGGCGCTACGGCACCGTCGTCCCGGGCCCGGCCTATCAGCAGGCCGGCCGCAACTGCCGGTCCTATACACACACGATCTATATTGACGGGCAGCCGCAGACCGCCCGCGGCACAGCCTGCCGTAATCCGGACGGCACCTGGACGGCGGTTGGGTGACCGCCGGTTACAGTTAATAACTCCTTAAGGCCCGCCGCCGTATCAAGCCGAAAGGCTTGAATTCGGGATAGACCGAAGATGGCGGGCGCCGAAACGACCGTCGAGCGGCTGCGGCAATTTCTGCGCGAGCTTTCGCCAGGAGCGCGTTCGCTGCTGATCGGCGAACTCGAACGCGCCGTTCTCCGCGGCGAAGAAGTTACCGGAGCCGACCTGGTCCTTCAGGAATTGCGCCGCATCGTACGCGAGCAGCGGGAACGCGTGCCGCGCATCGAGGACTCCGCGCGCTTATTGTTCAAGCCGCTCGAACCTTTCCTCGTCGATGACCGCGGCGACCACAAACATCCCGGCCGTGTCGCCCGCTCGTCGCTTGACGCCTTGTGGAACTGGGTCCAGCGCGACTTGCTGCCCAACGATGCAAGCGCTTTGGCCGAGCAAGTGGGCGAAGCGATGCTCAGCGGCGACCAAGCCAAAACCGAGCGTCTTGCCCGCGTTTTCCAGGACCGCGTTGCGGCGGCAATCGACGCAAACTTTACTGCCTCCGAAGAAGACGGAAAGGCCCGTCGCCGCATCCTGCATCAAATCGGGACGCCGCGTGCGGGCGAAGAACTCGCCGCTCTGAAATGCGCACTCAAGGGTCGCGACGTTCTGGCATCGCTATCGGCTCGTCTTCCGCTCCAGATCGGGAATCTCGCCAATGCCCAACTCGATGAATGCAAGGCATTGATCGAGGGGGCAGCCGCGCGCGATGGCGAATTGTTCTTGTATGCGTTGCTGACGGTCATGAATCGGATGACAGCGCCGTGGCAGTTGATCCGCTTAGGGGTTAGGGCGGCTGGCAGCGATACCGCAGCGCGCGTTGCAGAAACGAATTACGGCGTGGCGGTCAATATCGTGCTGGCCGAACTCGAACGGATGGTGGACGAGTTGCGCGACGATCTGCGCACCGGTCAAGGCGTGGCGGTGGGCGCCTTACTCAAGACGATCCATGACTCTGCGCGTGGATTGCGCACCGAACTTGCCTTGCCGGTCGACAGCACCTGGGGGCGCGCGCTCGCGGCCCAGAGAATACAGATTTCCGAATTGCTGCGCGCGGAGATCGACTCGATGCCCAGTCGCGTACGTCGATTGCTGCGGCCACGGCCATCGCGGGAAATTCAGCCAGGTTCTGTGCTCGACCCGAATGAGGTCGCCGAGGTGGAGGGTCTGGTCGAGTTTGTCGGCATTTGTCGTTATTTTGCCGGCGAGCTCGCCATCAACGAAATGACCCAGCGCGCCCTATCCGAACTTCGGCAATATCTCGATGATGGAACGCGTGCACTTCTGGAGGGGTTGCGGCACGCCGGCGAAAGCGACCGCAGCTTCCGACAATCGCAGGTCGACGCGGCCGTGCGCTTTTGCGCCAAAGTATTTGGGCGGGAATATGCCGCATTGCTTGGCAAGGCCGCCGAAGTGGCGGGAGGCGGGGAGAGCAGGGCCGCACGCGCCTGAAAACGGCGCTTTTGCGCTATTCGCCGCGGATACGATCTAGCTCATTGCCGCCATCATCGGGCGTGATGTATGCCCTGCTGCGCCGCTCCATTTGGGGCGCCCAGGCAAATTGTAAGGCTCCATGACGCTATGGTTCGTATTCGCGCTGATGACGGCGGCCGCGATTTTCGCCGTGCTCTGGCCGCTTGGCCATGCCGCCACTCAAAAAGGGGGCAGTGATCTCGCCGTTTATCGCGACCAGTTGGAGGAGCTCGAACGCGACCGCGCTGCCGGCCGAATTGGCGAGGCTGAGGCGCAGGCCGCTCGGGTTGAGGTTTCTCGTCGGCTGATTGCCGCTGCTGATGCGGCCGAAGTGTCGCACTCATCGACTGCCGGCGCGCGGCTCTGGCATCGACGCGTGACGGCGATCGCTGCTGTCGGACTGCTGCCGGTGATCGCGGCCGTACTCTACCTCGCACTCGGATCTCCGCAGCTTCCCGGTCAGCCTTTGGAAGCGCGCCAAAGTGCGGGGCGTCAAGACCGATCGATTGCAAGTCTGCTGTCGCAAGTGGAGGCTCATCTCGAACACAATCCCGATGACGCGCGCGGATACGAAGTTCTGGCTCCCGTTTATATGCGGCTTGGCCGGTTTTCCGACGCTGTCAACGCGCGGCGCAAGCTCCTGGCATTGAGCGGCGAAAACGCCGAGCGGCAATCCGACCTGGGCGAGGCGCTGGCCGCTGTTAGCAACGGGATCGTCACGGCTGAAGCGAAAGCGGCTTTTGAGCGCGCGCTCGTGCTCGATCCCAATGATCTTAAGGCCAGGTTCTATATCGGCTTGGCCGCCGAACAGGATGGCGATCGCGCCAAGGCTGCGGCCGTGTGGCGCGGCATGCTCGAAAACGCACCTGCGGACGCGCCGTGGACGCCGATGGTCCGTGAAGCGCTGACACGCGTCGGTGGCACGCCACTCGCTTCGAGCGCGCCAGGCCCGACGGCCGAAGACATGGCCGCGGCTGGAAATATGAATGAGAAGGACCGCGGCGACATGATCCGCGGCATGGTGGCGCGGCTTGCCGACCGGCTGAAGGAGAACGGCAACGATATTGAAGGGTGGCAGCGGCTATTGCGTGCTTATATGGTGCTTGGCGAGCGCGACAAGGCGCATGCCGCGGCCGCCGATGCGAAGCGCGCACTTGCCAGCGACCCGGAAAAACTTCACCGCATCGAAGACATGATCAAGTCCCTCGGACTCGAAGGCTGAGCAAGACTGTGAGCAAGACTGCATGACGCGAAAGCAAAGACGTCTGGTGTTGATTGGCGGAAGCCTTGGTGTCTTGGCTGTTGCGGCGGCGTTGGTGCTGAGTGCGCTGCGCGACTCGATCGTGTTTTTCAATTCGCCAACCGACATCGCCGAGAAGCATCCCGCGCCCGGGACGCGCATGCGTATTGGTGGCTTGGTTAAGCCTGGCAGCCTCCAGCGTGGGGACAATCTTCTGGTGCGGTTTGCGGTCACCGACGGCAAGACCGACATTGGGGTACAATACCAGGGCATCGTCCCGGACTTGTTTCGGGAAGGCCAAGGCGTCGTCGCGGAAGGAAAACTCGAGCCTGGCGGCACATTCGCAGCTGATACGGTGCTCGCCAAGCACGACGAACGTTATATGCCGAGAGAAGTTGTCGATGCGCTGAAGAAAAGCGGACGCTGGCAGGAAGGCGAAGCGAAAGGCGCGGGGGGCAAATCCCAATGATCCCGGAACTCGGTCATTATGCCCTGGTGCTCGCGCTGGCGCTCGGTCTGATCCAATCGGTGGCGCCGATCGTAGGCGCGCGCACGCTTGATGCGCCGCTGATGCGGGTCGCCAGCTCCACAGCGGTAATGCAATTCATTTTCGTGGCCCTGTCGTTCCTTGCTTTGATCGTCTGTTACGTCACGTCGGATTTTTCTGTGGCGACAGTTTACGAAAACTCACATTCGATGATGCCGCTGGTTTACAAAATCACCAGCGTATGGGGAAACCACGAAGGCTCTATGCTTTTGTGGGTGCTGATCCTGTCTTTGTTTGGTGCGCTGGTCGCAGGTTTCGGGAACAACCTGCCGGCCACATTAAAAGCCCGTGTTTTGGCGGTGCAATCGTGGATCGCGTGCGCATTCTATTTATTTATATTACTCACCTCGAATCCATTTTTGCGCCTCGCGCAGGCTCCATTTGAAGGCCGCGATCTCAATCCAATTTTGCAGGACATTGGCCTCGCCATTCATCCGCCGCTGCTTTATCTCGGCTATGTTGGCTTCTCTATCGCCTTTTCATTCGCGATTGCTGCGCTGATTGAAGGTCGCATCGACGCGGCCTGGGCGCGCTGGGTGCGGCCGTGGACGCTCGCGGCCTGGATGTGTCTCACCGTTGGCGTCGCGATGGGCTCATACTGGGCCTATTACGAACTCGGCTGGGGCGGCTTTTGGTTCTGGGATCCGGTCGAAAACGCGTCGCTGATGCCGTGGCTCGCCGGCACCGCGCTTTTGCACTCCGCCGTGGTCATGGAGAAGCGCAACGCATTGAAGATCTGGACCTTGCTTCTTGCCATCCTCGCCTTCTCCTTGTCGTTGATCGGCACATTCCTGGTGCGCTCCGGTGTGCTGACGTCGGTGCATACTTTCGCAAACGACCCTGCCCGAGGAATTTTTATCCTCGCAATCCTCGTGCTGTTCATCGGCGGCGGCCTCACACTGTTCGCATGGCGCGCGCCTTTGCTCAAACAGGGTGGATTGTTTGCGCCGATATCGCGCGAAGGTGCGCTGGTGTTCAACAATTTGTTTCTCACTACCGCCTGCCTCACCGTCTTCGTCGGCACGTTATATCCTTTGGCGCTCGAAGCGATCACCGGCGAGAAAATCTCTGTGGGTGCGCCGTTTTTCAATCTCACATTCGCGCCACTCTTTATCCCTCTCTTGCTGGCAATGCCTTTTGGCCCTTTGTTGCCATGGAAGCGTGGCGACATTCTCGGCGCCGCGCAGCGGCTGATGGCGGCCTTTGGAGTTGGGCTTGTTACCGTCGCCGTCGTTTTTGCCGCGGAGGGCGGAAAATCGGTGCTTGCGCCGTTTGGTGTCGGACTAGCCATTTTCGTAGTTGTTGGAGCGTTGACAGATCTCGTCGAGCGCACCGGGTTGTTCCGGGCGCCATTACCGACAGTGCGACAGCGAGCGGCGGGTTTACCGCGTTCAGTCTGGGGCACAGCGACGGCGCATCTTGGAATTGGGGTAACGCTGCTCGGAATAGTCAGTGTGAGTACCTGGGCAAGTGAGCGTATTGTTGCGGTCAAGCCATCGCACACAATTTCGCTTGCCGGTTATGAGCTTTCTTTCGACGGGTTGGTGCAGCGCTCGGGCCCCAACTATCGTGAGTCGGCTGCGAGATTCACCGTGCGCGAGGGCGGCGTCGCAGTCGGCGTGATGGAGCCGTCAAAACGCAACTTCTCCTCCCGCGGCATGACAACCACGGAGGCGGCGCTGATGACACGCGGCACGAGCCAGCTTTATTTGTCGCTTGGGGATGTCAATGACGACGGATCTGTCGCAGTCCGGCTGTACTACAAGCCGATGGTGCTGCTGATCTGGCTCGGCGCAGTCGTGATGATGTTGGGTGGTGCTCTATCTCTATCGGATAGGAGATTGCGCATCGGGGCGCCAAAGCCGGCGGCCAAGTCGGCCCTTGCCCCGGCGGAGTAGCTGCATGCGCCACCTCATGGTCATGGTGCTTTTTGCTCTTGCGATGTCAGGCGCATCCCTCGCAGTGCAGCCTGATGAGGTCTTGAAAGATCCGGCGCTGGAAGCGCGGGCACGTGATCTATCGCGCGAATTGCGCTGCATGGTTTGTCAGAACCAATCGATCGACGACTCCGAAGCCCCGCTGGCCCGTGATTTGCGGCTTTTGGTCCGTGAGCGCCTCACCAAAGGCGATAGCGACCGGCAGGTCCTCGATTTTCTTGTGGCGCGGTATGGAGAGTTCGTGCTGCTCAAGCCGCGGCTCGGATGGCAAACACTCCTATTGTGGGGGCTGCCCCCGGCAGTGCTGCTGATTGGGATCGTTGCGTTATTCGTGCAGATTCGCCGCCGGAATAGCGCGGTGGCGGAGCTGCCGCCGCTGACAGCGGAAGAACGCCGGAAGCTATCGACTTTGGTCGATGCTGCTACGCCTGAGCATTGATTCGTCTATCGAATTTGAATACCACTTCGTTATCCCACCTTACAAAAGTTTAATCCCGCCGACAGGGCGCTGTAAGGCTCGTCCCCCCATCTTGAGGGTCGAAACGGCGCATCCGCGCCAACGAATCCCGATGGAGATTACCTGATGAAGCCGAGCGTCATTCCCGCTCCCGAGACATCGAAAAAACCGCGTGCGCTTTCCGCCCGCAGGCTTGTTCTGCTCACCACAACAATTGCGAGTCTCGGTTTGGCCGCGCTCGTGGTCGCTCCTGGCCTCAATTTGTCGGCCGGCTACCCGGCTGCGCTCGCGCAGAATCTGTCCGAGCAAGCGCACAAGCTGCAGGCTCCTGTGGGATTCGCCGATATTGTCGAGAAAGTTAAGCCCGCAGTGATTTCGGTCCGCGTCAAAGTTGACGGCGGATCGCAGACGGATGGTCTTGGCAGCAGCAACGACGTTCCTCCCGGACTGCGCGAATTCTTCCGCCGCTTCGGAATGCCGGATGCTCCTAACGGCTCCGAAGGGATGCCGCGCGGCCGTGGCCACAATGTCATTACCGGTCAGGGCTCTGGCTTTTTCATCTCCGCTGACGGCTTTGCGGTGACCAACAACCACGTCGTCGAAAAGGCCGAGAGCGTTCAGGTCACCACTGACGATGGCAAGGTCCACAATGCCAAAGTCATCGGAACAGATGCGCGAACCGACTTGGCGCTGATCAAGGTCGAGGACGGACCGTTCCCATACGTTAAAACGTCGGATAAGTCCCCGCGCATTGGCGACTGGGTGATCGCAGTCGGAAATCCGCCGGCATCGTTTCGGCACGTGGCCGCGATATTGGCGCGGGCGCTTACGACGATTTCATCCAGATCGACGCGCCGGTTAACAAAGGTAACTCCGGCGGCCCGACCTTTGACACCGATGGCAATGTCATCGGCGTCAACACCGCCATCTTCTCTCCGTCTGGTGGTTCGGTCGGCATCGCCTTTGCGATCCCATCCGATACGGTCAACAGCGTCATTGCTCAACTCAAGGAGCACGGCTCGGTGACTCGCGGATGGATCGGCGTTCAGATCCAACCCCTGACACAGGATATCGCCGACAGCATCGGCCTCAAAAAAGCGGAAGGCGCCCTGGTCTCTGAGCCGCAGGCAAACGGTCCGGCTCAAAAGGCCGGGATCGAGGCTGGCGACGTGATCACTTCAGTCGATGGCATGGCGGTCAAAGACGCGCGCGATCTCGCCAAGAGAATCGGTGGGATGGCACCTAAGGCGTCGGTGAAGCTGACTGTCCTGCACAAGGGTGCAGAGAAGACCGTCACCTTAACGCTCGGCGAATTGCCGAACACCAAGGAAGCACGTGCCAATACGGAAGAGGGCGATAGCGGTGCCGACGTCGGCAAGCTTGGCCTCACACTCGCACCAGCTGCTCGCGTTTCTGGCGCCGGCGGCGAGGGCGTGGTGGTCACCGGAGTCGATTCGAACGGTGTTGCCGCCGACCGCGGCTTTTCTACCGGCGACGTGATCCTCGAGGTCGCTGGTAAATCCGTTTCTACGCCGACCGACGTCCGCGATGTCGTCGCGAGTGCGCGTACGGAAGGAAAACGCAGTGTGCTTCTGCGCGTGAAGAAGGGTGACAATACGCGCTTCGTCGCCCTGCCGCTCGGTCGCGTCTGACACAAGATTGGGGACGTCCCACCGGCATCCGTCGCCCCCGCCGGTGGTCCGCCCTCACGGGGCGGGCATCTTGCCCGCCCCGGCACTTTCCCGAAGCGGGCCGGACTCGAAGTAGCCGGCAAGCTTTAGGTCCGAACTCCAACCCTGGCATCCGTCGCCCCCGCTGGGGTGGGGTCGTTGAGGGGGTGGCGGTCTCCGCCACCCCCTCGCGTACGAAAAATTGGGGCTTGTCGCTGGAGGGAATTGACCCTGCCACCGAAATGACTGGAATTGGTGTGACCGATGCCCACTTATGCGGATACTAACGGGCAACGCGCCTTTGGTCGGTTGACCGATGCGCAACCGGACCGGGTCACCATGCGCCTTCTGGTCATTGAAGATGATCGCGACGCCGCCGACTATCTCGTGAAGGCGTTCCGCGAGGTCGGCCATGTTGCTGACGCCGCCATGGACGGCGACGACGGGCTCGCCATGGCCCTCGACGGCCAATACGACGTCCTGATTGTTGATCGAATGCTGCCCAAGCGCGACGGCCTGACGATTATCGGCGCTTTGCGGGCGAAAGGCATGGAAACGCCTGCCTTGATCCTGTCTGCGCTTGGCCAGGTTGATGATCGTGTCAAAGGTCTGCGGGCCGGCGGAGACGACTACCTGCCCAAGCCGTATTCTTTTTCCGAGCTGCTCGCGCGCGTCGAGGTGCTGGCGCGCCGTCGTGTCGGTCGCGGTGAGGAAACTGTGTTGCGCGTCGGAAGCCTCGAATTGGACCGGCTATCGCATCAGGTGCGCCGTGGCGACGATGAGATTTCTCTGCAGCCGCGCGAATTTCGGCTTCTGGAATACCTGATGCAACACGCGGGACAGGTCGTTACCCGCACGATGCTGCTGGAAAATGTGTGGGATTACCATTTCGACCCCCAAACCAACGTGATTGACGTCCATATCTCGCGTTTACGCTCGAAAATCGATAAAGGTTTCTCCCAGCCGCTTTTGCATACGATCCGCGGCGCGGGATACATGATACGTGACGGCGCTCGGTAAACTATTTCGCACCACAACGTTCAAGCTGACGCTGGTCTATTTGACCGTGTTCGCGTTGTTCGCAGCTTTTCTGCTCGGTTATTTTGCCCTCAACACGCGCCGCCTGATTACCGAGCAGATCACCGATACGGTCAACGCCGAAATTGCAGGCTTGTCCGAGCAATACCGCGTCGGCGGCATCAGACGTTTGGTGGTCGTTGTGGATGCGCGCGCGCGGCGCCCCGGCTCCAGCCTCTACCTTGTCACGACATTTGCCGGGGAATCCCTTGCCGGCAATGTCACTTCGCTCCCCCCCGGCACGCTCGACAGTCCGGGCTGGACCGAAACGCGCTATCGCCGGCTCGACGAGGTCGAGGCGGGCGAACATCCCGAACACCATGCGCTAGCCCGCGTTTTTCAATTGCCCGGCGGATTCCGGATTCTCGTCGGACGCGACCTCGACGAGCGGGAACGACTCTACAACATCGTGCTATCGGCCGGGCGCTGGTCAATCGCTATCGTGATCATTCTTGGACTCGTCGGTGGTTTGTTTGTCACTCGCCGTGTGCTGCGGCGTGTGGATGCCATGACCGAAACCACCCGCACCATTATGCATGGCGACCTTGGCGGCCGATTGCCGATTGCAGGCACAGGCGATGAGCTTGACCGTCTGGGTGAAAACCTCAACGTCATGCTGGAACGTATCGAAGCATTGATGGGCGGCCTGAAAGAGGTCACTGATAACATTGCCCACGATCTCAAGACGCCGCTGACGCGTTTGCGCAACCGAGCAGAGCAGGCATTACGTTCCGCCAAGAATGAGACTGAATATCGTGCCGCGCTCGAACATACGATCGAAGAATCGGACGGGTTAATTCGCACATTCAATGCGCTGCTCATGATCGCGCGAGCGGAATCCGGGCAGGCGCGCGATGACATGAGTGAGTTTGATGCTGCCGAAATCGCTCACGATATCGGCGAGCTTTATGAGCCGTTAGCGGAGGAAAAGGGCATTGTCCTGAAAGTGGAAGCCGACACGCCCGCGCCGCTTAAGGGCAACCGCGAACTCATCAGCCAAGCGCTCGCCAATCTGGTCGACAATTCCATTAAATATGTCGAGCCACACAGAGAAAACGCCAATGGCGTGCCGGCACAGATCGTCGTGCGCGCGCTCACCGACGGCGATCGCATTCTATTGACCGTTGCCGACAGCGGGCCCGGCATTCCGGAAGCCGATCGCGCGCGCGTAGTCCAGCGCTTTGTCCGCCTGGAACAGAGCCGTTCGAAACCCGGCTCCGGGCTTGGGTTGAGCCTCGCTTCGGCCGTGGCACGCCTCCATGGCGGGGAATTAACACTTGCGGACAACCAGCCAGGCCTCAAAAGCGTCATTGCCTTGCCTCGGGGAGGGCCGGTACAGATGGCGGGATGAGGCCGCCCGCCAGACGCAAGGCTTCCCGCAAACCGGGCGTCCGTAAAACGCCCGCTGGCAGCGACGCTAAAGGCACGACACTGGCCGAACTGATTGTCGCCACGCCGCGGCTGGCTGAGGCAAAAGCCGCGCACGCCCGAGTAACCGATTGGCTTGCCGGCCTTGAACGAGCGGAGGCTAAGCCGCTCGCGGCACTTTTGGCGGCCAAACCAATAGTTAGAACGCTATTGGACGGTCTTTCCGAAAGCTCGCCATTCCTATGGGAGTTGATCGCCCGCGAGCCGGAGCGGTTCCTACGGCTGCTTCAGAGAAATCCCGATCAGCATCTCTCGAATCTTTTAGCCGAGCATAATGTCGCGGTCGCTTCGAGCACGGACGAAGCGGAAGCGATGCGGTGGCTGCGGCGGATGAAGGCCGAGGCCGCCCTGCTGATTGCGCTCGCCGATATAGGCGGCGTTTGGACGGTGATGCGCACGACCCGCGCGCTTACTGGTCTCGCGGACACGGCAGTCAATGCCGCTGTCCGTTTCGTATTGGCCGAAGCTGCGCGCGCCGGACGACTTATCCCCAAAAGCAAGTCCCAGCCAGAATCCGGTAGCGGATTCATCGTGCTGGCCATGGGCAAGATGGGCGCATACGAGCTCAACTACTCGAGCGATATCGATCTCATCGTACTGTACGATCCGGCGGCGCCGGCGCTCCCGGAAGACGCCGAGCCCTCGACGCTTTTCGTACGGCTGACGCAACGAATAGTGAAACTGCTTCAGGAGCGTACCGGCGACGGTTACGTATTCCGTACCGATTTGCGCTTGCGGCCGGACCCAGCATCAACAGCGATCGCGATTTCTACAGCGGCCGCTTTGTCCTACTACGAAAGCATGGGTCAGAACTGGGAACGCGCCGCGATGATTAAGGCGCGGGCTTGTGCGGGAGAAATTTCCGCAGGAGAGGTGTTCATCAACGAACTCTCGCCGTTCGTATGGCGGAAATATTTAGACTTCGCAGCCGTTGCCGATGTCCATGCGATGAAACGTCAAATCAATGCTTATCGGGGGCACGGCGAGATTGCGGTTGAAGGCCACAACATCAAGCTCGGCCGCGGCGGCATCCGCGAGATAGAGTTTTTCGCGCAGACGCAGCAGCTCATTGCGGGCGGGCGCAACCCCGGCCTACGCGACCGCGATACGCTTACCACCCTCGATAAGCTTTGTGACGACAAATGGATTGATGCGGATGCGCGCGATGCCATGAAATCCGCTTATCAATTTCTGCGGCTGGTCGAGCATCGACTGCAAATGGTGAATGACGAGCAGACGCAAACCCTGCCCAGCGATCGCGCGGGGCTCGAACGTTTTGCGCGCTTCCTCGGCTTTGCGAACCGGGATGCCTTCGCCAAGGTTTTGGTCGGTCACCTCGACAAAGTGCAGCACTACTATGCCCACCTTTTCGAGAAGACATCAGACATCGAGGGGCCCGCGCTAGCGTTTCCCCCCGGTGCCGATGATACCAAGACGCTCGATCACCTTTCCGAACTCGGATTTAAGGCGCCGCTGGAAACTTCCAGTATTGTTCGCAATTGGCTACGCGGCGCTCATCGCTCGTTGAAAAGCGAGACTGCGCGCAGTCACCTTGAGGCACTTTTACCGGCGCTTTTGGAACAAATAGCCGCCACGGACAATCCGGGCGCCACATTGATCTCGTTTGATCACTTTCTCGCAAATCTCCACGGGCCGGCGCGATTGCTGTCGCTGTTGCGGCAAAAACCGGAACTCATCGCATTGATTGTGTTGGTGCTCGGTATCGCTCCGCGGCTGAGCGATACGCTGGCGCGCCATCCCCAGGTCATGGATGCGTTGGTCGACCCGAGTTTTTTCGGCACCCTCCCGGATGAGACAGAACTGGGCCGGCGTTTCAAAGCGGCGCTCGCGCAGTCGCGTTACGACGAGGACCTGCTCGAACGTATCCGTATGTTCGGGTTGGAATACATGTTCCTGATCGGCGTGCGGATCCTGTCCGGAACGGTAACGGCACGCCAGGCGGGAGAAGCGTTTGCGCGGCTAGCAGACGCGGTCCTTCGGGCGGTGCACCGCGCGATTTCGAACAATTTTGCAGTGACCTACGGACACGTCCGCGCGGAGGAAACCGCGGTACTAGCCATGGGTAAACTCGGCGGTTACGAGATGACGGCCACGTCCGATCTCGACCTCAT
>Ga0209647_1002203_pt1 | contig 15844 bp, 18 predicted proteins | sample GraSoi_2013_60cm_FD_185827 | JGI IMG/M metagenome (GOLD analysis project Ga0209647, IMG submission 185827) | Grasslands soil microbial communities from the Angelo Coastal Reserve, California, USA - Sample 9_17_2013_60cm (SPAdes) (version 2) | ecosystem: Environmental > Terrestrial > Soil >...
GTCGACAGCGTGGTGTTCCGCCAGGACGTGCTCGACATGTGCGTCGCGGTGTGCGGGCCGGACAACGTGCTCTACGGCTCCGACTACCCGCACACCATCGGCGACATGCCGGGCTGCCTGTCGCGCGTCGATGCCTTGCCTGGTACCACTCGGGAAAAGGTGCGGGGCACCAACGCGCAGCGCATCTTCAAGCTTTGATCCTGCAAGGAGCACAGATGAACAAACTTTTCGCCGCCATCGCAGTGCTGATCCTCGCCGGCTGCGCCGGCACTTCGCTCAAGGACCCGGTCGGCCCCGACAAGGTGGTCTACCACCTGAACTCGGGGCTCGAGCAGGCGAGCGACGGCCTGCGCAACATCCGCAACCACCTCGAGGTCAATCCGAAGGCGCAGATCGTGGTGGTCGCGCACGCCCGAGGCGTCGACTACCTCATGAAAGGCGCCAAGGACCGCAACGGCAATCCGTACGACGCGGCCGTGGAGCAGCTGGTGAACGAGGGCGTGCGCTTCGACGTCTGCGAGATCACGCTGCGCAACCGCAACCTGAAGCGCGATCAGTTCATCCCGGAGGCGCTGTTCGTGCCTTCCGGCGTCGCCGAGATCGCACGCCTGCAGCAGCGCGAGGGCTACGCGTACCTGCGCCCCTGAGAGGCGCTAGAACTTCACCTTGGCGATTCCCGCCTCGGCGCATTTGGCGTCATGCTCGCCGCCGCCCGCGCTGCCCGGCGTGCCGGAGATGCCGATGGCGCCGAGCACCCGATCGCCGGAGCGGATCGGCACGCCGCCCGCAGCTCCGCTGATGTTCGGCAGGAGCTGCGGTCCCATGATCCGCTGCTCGGCGGCGCGCTTGCCGTACTCGCCGGAGGTCATCTTGTAGGTGAGCGCGGTGTATGCCTTGCGGAAGCTGTGCACTTCGGTATGCGGCGCCGCGCCGTCGTCGCGCACGCGGATCTTCTCGCGGCCGGCGTGATCGACCACCGAGATGGTCACCTTCTGCCCGTCCGAGCGGCACTGCGCGAGCGCCGCCGATGCCATCTGCAGCGCGGCATCGGTCGAGAGCGTGGCTTCGTTGACGACCGATTGCGCCGTGGCGGAGCCGGCGAGCGCCAGCGATGCGATCACTATCCCGGTAGCTTTCATCATTCCCTCCTCAATCGAGCTTGGCGCCGCTTTCCTTGACGAGCTTGGCCCACTTCGCGAGATCGGCGGCCATGAACTCGCGGAATTCAGGCGGGCTGTTGCCGACCGGCTCCGAGCCGTCGGCGACGATGCGCTCGCGCACATCGGGCTGCGCCAGCACGCGCAGCAGCGCCTCGTGCAGTCGCGTGACGATATTGCCCGGCAGGCCGGCGGGTCCGATGACGCCGTACCAGCCGACGAAGTCGTAGCCGGGCACCGCTTCCGCCACCGCGGGTATGTCCGGCAGCGCGGCGACGCGCTGCGGCGTCGTGACGGCAAGCGCGCGCAGCTTGCCCGAGCGCACGTGCGGCTGCGCCGCCTGGATGCCGGCGAAGTTGTAGTCGTAGCGTCCACCGAGCAGATCGACCAGCGCCGGCCCGCTGCCCTTGTACGGGATGTGCTGCGCTCTTACGCCGGTCATGTGCTTGTAGAGCTCGCCCGCGAGATGCCCGCCGCTGCCCAGGCCCGCCGAGCCGTAGTTCAACTCGCCCGGGCGGCTCTTGGTCCACTCGACGAACTCCTGCAGCGTGCGCGGCGGCGATGAAGGGTTGATCACCAGCAAGAGTCCCGCCCGGGTGAGCTGCGTGATCGGCGTGAAGTCATTCACCGGGTGATACGGCAGGTTCGGATTGAGCGCGGCGTTGATGGTGTGCTGGTGGTAGGCGAGCAGCAGCGTATAGCCGTCGGGCGCCGCCTTCGCCGTCATGTCGCCGCCAATCACGCCCGAGGCGCTGGCGCGGTTGTCGACGATCACCTGCTGCTTGAAGATCTCCGAGAGCCTGGCGCCGAAGAGGCGCGCCAGCAGATCGGTGGTGCCGCCCTGCGCCGCCGGCGTGATCAGGCGGAGCGTCCGGTTCGGATAGTCCTGCGCTTGCGCGATGCCTGCGACGAGCAGGCCCAAGACCCACAGCCAGCGCCACCTCATGTGGAGAACCTTTGCCCGGCTCGCATTCGAGCTAGTTTACGGCCAGGTAGGCCTTCTCGAGCGAGCCGTCGGCGGCGATTTCACGCGCCGCACCCGAGGCGACGATGCGCCCGCCTTCGATGACATAGGCGCGATCGGCGAGCGCGAGGGCGAGTCCCGCCATCTGGTCGACGAGCAGGATCGTCGCCGACTCGGCGCGCAGCCGGTCGAGCGCCGCGAAGAGATCGTTGATCACCGCGGGCGCGAGGCCGAGCGAGGGCTCGTCGAGCAGCAGCATCTTCGGCCGGCCCATCAGGCCGCGCGCGATGGCGAGCATCTGCTGCTCGCCTCCGGAGAGCAGGCCGGCGCGCTGATGCAGGCGCTCGCGCAGGCGCGGGAAGCGCTCGAGCATCGTCTCGATATCGCGAGCGATCACATCTTTGCGGGCGAAGGCGCCGAGTTCCAGGTTGTGCAGCACCGAGAGCTCGGGGAACACCTGTCGCCCCTCGGGCACCAGCACCAGCCCGAGCGCCACCACCTTGTGCGCCGGCAGCCGCGTGATGTCGACGCCATCGAAGCCGATGCCGCCCTGCACCGGCCGCAGCAGGCCCGCGATCGCGCGCATCAACGTCGACTTGCCGGCGCCGTTGGCGCCGAGCACGGCGACCAGCTCGCGCTCGCGCACCTGTAGCTCCACGCCCTTGAGCACGGGCTCGGCGCCGTAGCCGGCGGCGAGCCGCCCGACCTGGAGATAGGGTGCGCCCGGCTCTGCCGCCGCTCGCGGCGCGATGGCGCGCGCCGTCTGCTCGCCGAGATAGGCCTTGCGCACCGCCGGATCGCGCTGCACATCGGCCGGCGCGCCCGCCGCGATGATGACACCGGCGTCGAGCACCACGACGGTGTCGGAGATGCCCATCACCACGCCCATGTCGTGCTCGACCAGGACTACGGCGACGCCGCTGTCGGCGATGCGCCGCAGGAGCCGCGCGAGCCGTTCCTTGTCCTCGCGCGACAGCCCGGCCGCCGGCTCATCGAGCAGCAGCACCGCGGGCCGCGTCGCGAGTGCGCGTGCGATCTCGACCAGCCGCTTGTCGACATGAGGCAGGTCGGCCGCGCGCGCGTCGATATCGCCCGTGTAATGCACGAAGGAAAGAAATTCCGGGCCGCCGCCTGCGATCGCGAGGTTCTCGCCTACGGTCATCGAGCCGAAGAGCTGCGTCGTCTGGTAGGTGCGCGCGACGCCGGCGCGGGCGATGCGCCACGCCGCGCTGCCCTGGAGCTCGCGATCGCCGACACGGATGCTGCCGGCATCCGGCCGGTAGAAGCCGCTCAGCATGTTGAGCACCGTGGTCTTGCCGGCGCCGTTCGGGCCGATCAGGCTGGTCACTTTTCCCGCCTCGGCGCGCAGCGAGACATCGCTCGCCGCCCGCACGCCGCCGAACGCGATGCCGAGGTGCTCGACCTCGAGCGTCGCGCGCCGCGCTGGCGCGAGCTGCACCTCGCCAGCCGCAACGATGCGGGGCTCGCGCCGCCGCGCGGTCAGGCGCGTGACGAGGCCGGTGACGCCGTCGGGCGCGAGCCAGAGCACCGCCAGCAGCAGCGCGCCGAAGAAGAGCAGCCGGTACTCGGCGAGCGCGGCAAGCGCCTCGGGTAGAAGCACGACGATCGCCGCGCCGACCAGCGGGCCAGCGAGCGAGCCGGCGCCGCCGATGATCACCACCAGCACGAAAAGGAGCGATTGCGAGAAAGTGAAGCTCGACGGCGTGACGAAGCCCGAGAGCGGCGCGAACAGCGCGCCCGCGACGCCGGCGCAGACCGCGGAGATGGCGAAGGCCGCGGTCTTGATGCGCAGCGGGTCGAGCCCGATCGATTCCGCCGCCACCTCCGAATCCTTCACCGCGCGCATCGCCGCTCCCCACCTCGACCTGGAAAGCAGATGAAACCCGTACGTCGCCGCTGCGGCCAGAACAATCGCAGCGATGGCTACGCCGCGCTCGCCGAAGGGCAATCCCAGGAGCGCGGGTTGCGGCACGCCCATGATGCCGTTCTGCCCGCCGGTGACGCTGCGCCATTCGACCGCCAGGTTCTCGACCACGAAGCCGAAGGCGATGGTCACCATCGCCAGATACGGCCCGCGCACCCGCATCGCCGGCAGCGCGAGCAGCGCGCCGACCGCACCCGCAATGAGCGCGGCGACCGGGAGCGCGGCCCAGAAGCTCCATTTCGCGGACACCGTCAGCACGGCAACGGTGTACGCGCCGAGCGCATAGAAGCCGACATGGCCGAAGGAGACCTGCCCGGTGAGGCCGAGCAGCACGTTGAGCCCGACGCCCGCAATCGCGGTCAACGCGAGCGTCGCCATGATGTACACGTAGTAGCTGTTCGCCGTGGCGGTGAAGGCGATCGCCGCCCCGAAAGCGACGAGGAAGGCGAGTGCCTTCATACCTTCTTCAGCTCCGCGCGCCCGAACAGCCCGTTCGGCATGAGCGCGAGCGCCACGATCACCAGCGTGAACGTCAGGATCTGCGTATACGCCGAGCCGAGCAGCGCGGTGATCAGCGACTCGACCACGCCGAAGAGGAGGCCCGCCAGCATCACGCCCCATGCGCTGGTGATGCCGCCGAGAATCGCCACCGCGAACGCCTTCAGGCCGAACAGCGTGCCCATGTCGGAGTGCACGTTGAAGAGCGGCGCGATCATGATGCCGGCGGCGCCGGCGAAGAGCGTGGAGAGCGCGTAGGCCGCCGTGATCGCGAGCGGCACGTTGATGCCCATCAGGCGCGCGGCGTCCGCGTTCTGCACCACGGCGAGCATCGCTTTGCCCAGTCTTACCTTTCTGGAAAACACGTGCAGCGCCCCCGCGAGTGCGATTCCCACCGCCGGTATCGCGAGCTGCAGCATCGAGACGTGCAGGCCGGCGATCTCGAGCGACGCGCTCGCCGAGGGCAGCGCAAGACCGCGCGGCTCCTTGCCGAAGGTGAAGAGCACGCTGTTGTCGGCGATGATGCCGAGCGCGACCGTGGCCATCAGCCAGGCGTTGGAGCCGCGGCTGGCGAACGGCCGCACCGCGAGCAGCTCGACGACCAGGCCATACAGCGCGCAGAGCAGCAGCGACATCGCAGCCGCCAGGGCGAACGGCCAGCCCAGGCGCACGGCGAAGGTGTAGGCGAACACCGCGCCGAGCATCATCGAGCTGCCCTGGGCGAAGTTCACCGTCCTCGACACCGCGTAGGTGACGTAGAAGCCCAGCGCGAGCAGCCCGTACATGCTGCCCAGGCCAAGGCCCGAGACGAGAGCGGAACCGATCATGGATAACAAAACGGCCGCGCGCGGCGGCCGTTGGTTTTGTCTTCCTGGCGCGACTACTTGTTCATGCCCACCGGCAGGATCTGATTATCGATGAACTGGGTCCAGACATAGTCGTTCTCGTTGACCGCGTCGTGGTTCTCGGGGGTGAATGGCTTGCTGTAGGTCTTGATCAGCCCCTCGTAGCGCTCGATCTTGTAATAGCCCTCGCGGATCGCCGGGCCGTTGGTCGAGCCGGCCTTCTCGATCGCCATCGCCGTGAGCATCATCGCGTCATAGGCATTGGCGACGCCGACCGCCGGCGTCACATCGCCCGGGCCCTTGATGTCGGGATACTTCGCCATCAGCGCCTTCAGCACCTTGTCACCCACCGGAGTCTGTCTGCCGAAGAAGCTGTAGGTCTGCACGAAGTGCACGTCCTTCGCGCTCGGGCCGGCGAGCTCGGTGAAGCGTCCGCCCGCCGGTCCCCAGTGCGACACCACCGGCGGCTTCCAGCCCATGCGGTCGAGCGACTTCACCACCTGCGCCGAAGGCCCGACGTTGCCGACCAGGAACAGGCAGTCGGCGCCGGCCGCCTTGAGGCGCGAGAGCTGCGGCACCACGTCGACGTCGTTGCCCTCGAACTTCTCGATGCCCGCGGCCTTCATGCCTTTCGCGGCGAGCGCCGCGGTGAGGCCCTTCTCGTTCGATTCGCCCCACGGATTGTTGACCAGGATCATGCCGCAGTTCTTCGCGTTGAACGTCTTCTGCGCGTACTGCAGCATCGCCTTGTCGACGATCTCGTCGACCGCCGAGACGCGGAACACGAAGTTGGGATTGGCGCCGTTGCGGGTGATCGGCGTGCCGGCGGCCCACGGCCCCATGAACGGCAGCTTCTCCTGGTTCATGAGCGGCACGATGGCGAGCGACACCGGCGTGTCGAGCCCGCCGAACAGCACCGCCACCTTCTCCTTGAAGATCAGCTCGCGCGCCGCGATCACGCCCTTCGCCGGCGTCGCCTCGTCGTCGCGGCGCACCAGCTCGAGCTTCCTCTTGAGCACGCCGCCCTTGGCGTTGATCTCGTCGATCGCGACCTGCAGGCCGCGCGTAATCGCCTCGCCCGCGCGCGCCGACTGTCCCGAAAGCGCGGTGACCAGGCCGATCTTGATCGTTTCCTGCGCATACGCGGGCAGGGCCGCGGCGAGCGCAAGCAGCAATAGCAGACGTTTCATTGAACCTCCCGGAGATGAGCGCCCAACCATAGCAGGACGCATGCCATGCTAGGCTCACGCCATGAGCGATGCAGTAAAAATCGTCGAGGAATATCTGCGCCTGCACATGATTCCGGACCCGGACGCGGCGCGCCGGTTCTGCGCCCCGGAGATGGAGATCCGCTTCACCGGCAACCGGCTGATGCACGACCCGGCCGAGGCCACCGCCTTCAACCGCAGCCGCTACAAATGGGTGAAGAAGAAGTTCGGCCCGACGCACGTCGTCGAGGGCGCGAGCGAAGCCGAAACCATTGTTTATCAAACCGGAACGCTCTACGGCGAATGGCCCGACGGCACGCCTTTCGAGGGCAACCGCTACGTCGACCGCTACTTCGTGCGCCACGGCAAGATCGTGAAGATGGAAGTCTGGAACGACAGCGCCGAGTGGCTTTTGGTGCGCGCCGGCCTGGCGAAGCCCTGATCTGGTGCAGCGGCCGCTCAAAACACATGGGCGCTACGCCTACTCGGCGATAACGCGGCGCCCCGATTTCAGCTGGCCCGACGGACGCCGGCTTGCCGTGTACATCGGCTTCAATGTCGAGCACTTCGAGTTCGGCGCGGGCCTCGGCGCCGCGCTCGGGCCGAAGAATCCGGAGCCCGATGTCCTGAACTACTCGTGGCGCGACTATGGCAACCGCGTCGGCGTCTGGCGCTGCCTCGAGCTCTTCGAGCTGCTCAAGCTTCCCGTCGGCGCGCTGATCAATACCGCGCTCTACGACTACTGCCCGGAAGTGATCGCGGCCTTCGTCAAGCGCGGCGACGAACTGATCGGCCACGGCCACAGCAATTCCGAGCGCCAGGGGGACATGAAGCCCGAGGACGAGAAGGCGCTGCTGCAGTATTGCCGCGAGCGGATTAAAAAGGAATCCGGAGTCGCGCCCTCAGGCTGGCTCAGTCCATGGATCTCGGAGAGCTCAGCGACGCCCGACCTGCTGGCCGAGACCGGCTACCGCTACACGCTCAACTGGTGCCACGACGACCAGCCCACCGTCTTCAACACGCGCAGCGGCAAGCTCTGGTCGATCCCCTATCCGCAGGAGCTGAACGACATCCCGATGATCGTCGCTCGGCAGATGGACGCGCGCGACTTCGCCGACATGATCGTCGACAACTTCGACGAGATGCTCGAGCAGTCGAAGGCGCAGCCGCTGGTGATGGGCATCGCGCTGCATCCCTACATCGTCGGCCAGCCTTACCGCCTGCGCCACCTGCGCCGCGCCCTTTCGCACCTCGCCAAGGGCAAAGGCGTCTGGTTCACCACGCCCGGACAAGTCTGCGGCGTCGTCTCGAAAGCTTAGGTATCCGGGGGTGGTTTCTTCAGCTCGCGGATTATGACCAGCACTCCGGCCACGAACGGCCACAGGACGATCAGCAGCACCCCCGCCATATAGGGCGACATGCCCTGCATGATGTAGCACGAGTCGCCTTGATGCGGGTGGCACGCCATCACCACCATCACGGTGCTGGCGAGGATCGCGATCCCCGCGGCAATGAGAAACGACTTCACGCGCCAAGCCCCAGCTCGCGCAGCGCATGCTCGCGCAGCTTGGTCTTCTGCACCTTGCCGCTCGCGGTCATGCCGATCTTCTCGAAGTCCGCGACGATGCGCAGGTAGCGCGGCACGCGGAAGTTGGCGCAGCGCGCCTTGCACCACGCGATGAGCTCGGCCTCTCCCGCATTCCGCCCATCCTTCAGCGTCACATAGGCGGCCGGGACCTCGCCGAGCCGCGGGTCGGGCACGCCGATGACCTGCGCGGTTTGCACGGCGGGATGCGAGAGCAGCACTTCCTCGACCTCGGCCGGTGCCACATTCTCGCCGCCGACGCGGAACACGTCCTTGAGCCTGCCGACCATGCGCAGCCGCCCATCGGCGGTGAGCTCGCCGAGATCGCCGGTGCGCAGCCAGCCGTCCTCGGTGAACGCCTTGGCGTTCGCTTCCGGGTTGTTGTAGTAGCCCTGCATCACGTTCCAGCCGCGCACCTGGATTTCGCCATCCACTATTCTCAAATGGACACCGTCGTGCGGCTTGGCCAGGCCGTTCACGCGCAGCTCCTCGGCATCGCGCCAGTCGCTCATCACCACGTTGGGCGACGCTTCCGACAGGCCGTATGCCGCGCAGATTGCTTTCGCGCCGAGCAGATCGATGATCTTGCGCATGGTCTGCGGCCCCGCGGCGGCCCAGCCGCCGCGCAGCTCGAGCTTGCGCTTGGGAAAATCCTCGTGGCCCATCAGCATCTGGAACAGCGTGTCGTTGCCCGAGATCAGGGTGCAGCGCTCGCGCTCGAGCATCTCGAGCGCCGCGCCCGGCTCGAAGGTCGGCAGCGTGACCAGCGTCGCGCCCGCGACCAGCGCCATCAGCGCCGAGAGCGTCGAGCCGGCGACGTGGAAGAAGGGGCGGCAGTTGAAGTAGCGGTCCTCCGCCCGGATGCCGATGCGCGTGCCGGCGGCCCAGGCATCGCGCAGCATGTTGTCGTGCGTGAGCATCGCGCCCTTCGGATACGCCGTGGTGCCGGAAGTGAACTGGATCAGCAGCGTGTCCTGCGGCGACACCGAGCCGACATCGCCGAGCGACCATTCGGGCAGCGCGCGCGTGATATCGAACGCCTTGGCGAAGCCGGTCTCGCGCACCATGGTGCCGAAATCGATGTTGAGAAAGCGCGGCACGTAGAACAGCGCCTTGCAGCTCGCCTGCTTGAGGCAAAAATCGATCTCGGCGCTCTTGAAGCGCGTATTGACCGGCACCGCGACCGCGCCCATCAGCGCCGCGCCATAGAAGAGCGCGAGCCACTTCTCGTCGTTGCCCATCAGGATGCCGATATGGTCGCCGCGCCGCAGGCCGAGCGTATGCAACGTCGCCGTGGCGCTGCGCGCGCGCAGGTACAGGTCCTCGTACGTGATGCGGCGCTTCGGCGTCACCAGCGCCTCGACGTTGCCGCGCTCGCGCGCATGGCGCTCGAGCACCTGGCCCAGGTTTTGCGCTTCCCAGCTCAAGTTTCGCCCATCCATTGTCCGGAGGCGAGCTGCTCTTCGATCGCTTCGATCTCCGCCTCGCGCGCACCCTTGGGATCGAGCTCGATGCCGCGATCGATGGCGCGCTTGCCGAGACGCATGGCGAGCGGCGGCGCTTTGAGGATCGCAGCGCCGATCTCGGCGGCCGCGGCGTCCAGATCGGTAACTATGCGGGCCACGAGACCGGCGGCAAGTGCCTGCTCCGCGGTGAGCGCACGGCCGGTGAACATCATGTCCTTGGCGAGGCGCTTGCCGAGGATGCGCGGCAGGCGCTGCGTAGCGCCGACGGTGCCGCGCTGGGCTTCCGGCGTGCGGAACGTGACGTCCGGCGTGGCGACGATAAAGTCGCACGCCGCGGAAATCTCGACGCCGGAGCCGATCGCGGCGCCGTGCACCAGCGCGATGCAGGGCATCGGCAAGGCTTCGATGGCTTCATAGGCAGCGAAGGCCTTCAGCCGCCGCTCGCGGATCCACTGCTCGCTCTTGCCCTGCCGTTCTTTCAGATCGGCGCCGCCGCAGAACACCGGGCCGTTGCCGCGGACGAAGACCACGCGGACGTTTTCTTCGATGATCCTCCGGGTAACGGCCAGCAGCGCTTCGCACATCTCGAGGTTGAGCGCATTGCGCACCTCGGGGCGATCGAGCGCGATGCTCGCCACGCCATCGGCGACGGTATAGGCGATCGTCATATCGCGCGGCGCTCGCGCAGCTCGGCGATGCGCTGCGCCGAATAGCCGAGCTCGCGAAGCACGGCGTCGGTATGCTCACCGAGCAGCGGCGGGCGGCCGATCTCGGGGTTGTCCCAGCCGAGAAACTTGTACGGGATCGCGAGCGCCTTGAATTCGCCGACGCCGGGATAGTCGAAGCTGCCGACCAGCCGGCGCGCGCGCACGTGCTCGTCGGCGAGGATCTCGGCGACATCGTTCACCGGTCCCACCGGCACGTCGACGGCGTCGAGCTTCGCGATCAGCTCCGCGCGGGTGAGCGCCGAGATGCGCTCGGTGAGCTTGGCCATCACCTCGTCGCGGCGCTCGACGCGGATCGCATTCTCCGGAAACGCCGCGCCCCAATCCTCGAGGCCGAGCGCCTGGCAAAGCGGCACCCAATGCTGGTCGCTCGCGGTGATGTGCGCGAACTTGCCGTCTTTGCCGCGGAACGTGGCCGACGGCACGCGGCCCGGGTGCTCGGTGCCTAGGCGCGGCGGCACTTCGCCCAGCGCGAAATACCGCGCCGCTGCGAGCGTGAGCAGGGCGACCTGTCCGTCGAGCATCGAGAAGTCGATCTGGCATCCCTTGCCGGTGCGGCTGCGCCCGGCGAGCGCGGCGAGGATGGAGATCGCGACCCAGAGTCCGGAAGTGAGATCGGCGACCGGCAGACCCGGCTTCACGGGGCCGCCGCCGCGCTCGCCGGTGAGGCTGAGGATGCCGCCCATCGCCTGGAACACCGTGTCGTAGCCCTTCTTGTTCTTGTAAGGCCCGGTCTGGCCGAAGCCGGTGCACGAGACATAGACCAGCCGCGGGTTGAGGCCGGACAGGGTGGCGAAGTCGAGCCCCTGGCGGCCGAGCGTGCCGGCCGGAAAGTTCTCGACCAGCACGTCGGCCTTCTGCGCCAGCTCGCGAATCAGCTTGCGGCCGTCGTCGGCGCGCAGATTCACCGTGATGGACTCCTTCGAGCGGTTGCAGGCGAAGTAATAGGCGCTGTCGCGCGCCAGCTGCGGCTCGAAGCTGCGCGTCTCGTCGCCGCTGCCGGGCTGCTCGACCTTGATGACGCGCGCGCCGAGCTCGGCGAGGATCATCGACGCGAACGGACAGGCGAGCACGCGCGAAAGATCGAGGATGGTGATGCCTTCGAGCGGTTTCATCCCTTGTCGAGCTTCTCGAAGTTGCGCATGCGCTTGTTGACGTCGCGGCCGCGCTCCAGCGCGGTTGGGAGCGGCAGATCCACGACCTCGTGGAACAGCCGCTTGGTCTGCGCCATCGCCGGGCGGCTGACGGCCGCGAGCTGGTCTGCCAGCCGCAGGGTTTCGGTCATGAGGGCGGAGTCAGGCACCACGCGATTCACCATGCCGAGCTCGAGCGCGCGCGCGGCGCTGATCGGCTCGCCGAGCGCCACCAGCTCGAAGGCGGCCTTGTGGCCGATCTGGCGCACCAGGTTCGCCATCACGATCGCGGCGACGATGCCGTGCTTGGTCTCGGGATAGCCGAGCTTCGCGCTCTCGGCCATCACGGCGAGATCGCCGGCGATGGCGAGACCTGCGCCGCCGCCCATCGCCGCGCCGTTGATCGCCGTGACCACCGGCGTGATCATTTTCGAGAACGCGAGATTGAGCTGCATCGTCAGCTCGGCGCGCGTCTCGGCCGCCTTCGGATCCATCAGCACCTTGAACTCGTTCAGGTCCGCGCCGGCGCAGAACCCCGGCCCCGCGCCGGTCAGCACGACGCAATGCACCGCATCGTCCGCGTCCGCCGTGCGCAGCGATTCGAGCAGCGCGCTGGTCAGGGCGGTGTCGAGCGCATTGCGCTTCTCCGGCCGGTTGAGGGTCAGCACGCGCACTGCGCCTTTGTCTTCGATCAGCAGGATCATAGGTTCGCCAGGCGCCGACGCGCCGCCTCCAGTTCGTTCACCAATTGCCGCATGACTTCGGCCGCGGGCAGGATCTCGTGCACCAGGCCGGCGCTCTGCCCCGCCTCGACCTTGCCCCACTTGATGTCGCCGTCGAGCGCGGCCTGCTTGAGGCTGTGCTTTTTGAACAGCTCGTCCAGCTCCTGCATCGACGCACCCGCGCGCTCCAGCTCGGCGTACTTCTCTGCAAAGGAATTCCTGAGCTGGCGGATCGGCGCCATGCCGCGGCCGATGAACGCGGTCTGGTCGACCTCGGCCTCGAGCACCGCGCGCTTGTAGTTCTCGTGCACGCTCGCCTCGGGCGTGGCAATGAAGCGTGTGCCGAGCTGCACCGCGTCGGCGCCGAGCGCGAGCAGCGCAGCGATGCCAGCGCCGTCGGCGACGCCGCCGCTCGCCACCACCGGCAGCTTCACTTCCTGCAGCACGCGCCGCACCAGCACCAGGGTTCCCACTTCCGAAGGCGGCGGATGCCCGCCGGCTTCGGCGCCGTCGACCACGAGCGCATCGACGCCCGCCGCTTCCGCCTTGCGCGCATGCTCGACCGAGGCGACGACGTGCAGCCACTTGGTGCCGATGGCGCGAAAGCGCGCCAGATGCTCGCGCGGCCCGCCCTGCGACGCCACCATCACCGGAATGCGTGCCTCGTAGGCGATGTCGAGCATCTCGGCCACCTTGGGACTGTTGAGCGGGATGTTCAGCCCGAACGGCTTCTTGGTTCCTGCTTTGATCTCGCCCAGGATGCGGCGGAAGTCATCGATGCGCAGCGGCCCTGCCGCCAGCACGCCCATGCCGCCGGCGTTCGACACCGCGATCACCAGCGCGGAGTTGGACGACGCCCAGCTCATCGCCGCCTGGAAGATCGGATGCTCGATGCCGAGCAGCGCGGTGATGCGCGTTTTCATTTCGCCACTTTCTCGCGCTGGATCAGGTCGCGCGCCTGACCCGCAAGCTTGGTCAGCGCGCGGTCGAACACCGCGTGCTCCTTCTCCGACAGGCAGCCGCGAAAGGCAGCGTCTCGCTCGGCCGCGGCGCGGATCAGCGCGTCGTAGATCCGCCGGCCCGATTTGCTGAGCGCGAGGTGCACGCCGCGCGCATCGGCCGGGTCGGATGCGCGCTTCACGACGCCGCGCTTGGCGAGGCCGGAGACGACGCGGCTCATCTGGCTCTTGTGGATGCCGGCCGCATGCGCTAGATGATTCAGCGACAGCGGCTCGCGCACCGCGCCCAGCAGCGCGATGGTGCGCCATTCCCACAGGCTGACGCCGAACTCGCGCCGGTAGCGCAGCTCCGCGCCGCGCGACAGCAGGTTCGCGACGCGGTGCAGCTTGTAGGACAGCAGGTCGCGGATCTCAGTCATCGAAGAACGGCGTTTCGCCGTCGCCGCGCAGGCGGATGTCGAACCGATAGACGGCGCCCTCCCTTTTGGCCACCAGTCGCGGCCGAGCGGAAGCGGGGACGGCGTCCAGCACCGGATCTTTCGCCGGCTCGAAGAACATCACCGTCTGGAGCTGGCGCATCAGGCCGGAGTAAAGCAGCAGGAAATTGATATGCGGTGCGCGCCCGTCGTACGAGCCCGGCTTGACGGTGCGGAAGCGGTAGACACCATTGGCATCGCTGGCGGCGCGGCCCCAGCCGTAGAACTCGGCGTTGTCGTAGCGGCCCTGGCTGTCGGCCTGCCAGATTTCCACGATGACGTTATCGAGCGCCTTGCCGTCGAGCTGCGTGATGCGGCCGGTGATCTCGATGACCTCCGTCTCTCTCACGCCGGCGGCAAGGTCGTTGGCGCCCTCGGCGAACTCGCGCGGGAAGAACGGGCCGAGCGTCATCTCTCCCGTCGGGACGAGGCGCGTCATGGAAGCGAAGGCACAGCGCTGCGGCCGCGAACCACGAGCTGGTATTCATAGACCAGCGCGTTCTGCGGTCCCTTCGCGGTGAGCGCGAGGCGCGCGATGCAGCGGCTGCGCGCTTGCGGATCGCGGATCGCGTTGAGGATCGGATCGGCATCGTTCAGCGGCTCGCCGGGAAAGAACATCTGCGTCACCAGGCGCGAGAGCCACACCCGGCCCCACACCGAGAAATGCACGTGCGGCGGCCGCCACCAGCCCGCGGTATCGGGCACCGGGTAGGCGGCGGGCTTGATGGTGCGCAGCTCGATCAGCCCGCTGTCTCCCGCGACAAGGCGCGCGGCGCCGTAGAAGTTCGGATCGGCCGGCGCATCGTTGGTGTCGTTGGGATGGATGTACTTGCCGGCGGCATTGCAATGCCAGACTTCGACCACCGCTCCGGGGACCGGCGCGCCGTCCTCGTCGACCACGCGCGTGCGCAGGTGGATCAGCTGGCCGAGCGCGCGCTTCGCGCCGTGGCCGGCAAGATCGCCGCGCACGCTGCCCAAACGCCGCGCCAGGTTCTGCGGGCCGGTAAGCTCGGAGTGCGTCTGCGGCCGGCGCACCAGCGGCTGCGACGGCCAGCGCTGAAAGGTCTGCGCGTAGCCCGCCACGGTGCCTTCGGATTGTGTTTCGGGGTCGCGCCGCGGCAGCATGGTTGACACCGTAAACGAGGTCGTTGATAGTGTCAACGATGGACGCGGTGACGCTCTGCGAGTGCTTCGCGCGCGACGGCCTGCAGCACGAGAGCGCCTTCGTGCCGACCGCGACCAAGCGGGCGCTGGTCGAGCGCTTCGCGGCGCTCGGCTTCAGGCGCGTCGAGGCCACCTCCTACTCCAACCCGAAGGTCGTGCCGCAGTTCGCCGATGCCTCCGATCTGCTGCGCTCGCTGGAAAGGAAAGCCGGCGTGCACTACAAGGCGACCTGCGCCAACGTGCGCGCGGTCGAGCGCGCGCTGGCGGACCTCGATGCCGGCTTCGGCGCGAACGAGATCAGCCTGCTCGCCTCGGCGAGCGAGGCGCATTCGCAGAAGAACCTCAACCGCTCGCGCGGCGAGCAGTGGCAGAACATCGAGCAGATGGCGCGCGCGGCCAAGGGCCGCTTCCGGCTGATCGGCACCGTCTCGGTCGCGTTCGGCTGCCCGTTCGAGGGCAAGGTGGATCCCGCGGTCGTGGTTGCCGACTACGAAAAGTTCAGAAGCCTGGGAGTCGAGCACGTCGCGCTCGGCGACACCATCGGCACGGCAGCGCCTTCCGCGGTCAGAAACATCTTTGGAAAGCTCAAAGGCGGGACGCCGATCGCGCACTTCCACGACACGCGCGGCACCGGGCTGGTGAACTACGTCGCGGCGTATGAGGCCGGAGTGCGGTGGTTCGACAGCGCGTTCGGCGGCGTCGGCGGGCATCCGGCGAAGGTCAAATACGGCGGCGGGCACACCGGCAACGTGTGCACCGAGGACCTGGTGAACCTGTTCGAATCGATGGGCATCGCCACGGGCGTCGACCTCGACGGCCTGCTCGCCACTGCCGAGCTTTGCGAGCAGGCGCTCGGCCGCGAGCTCTACGGCCGCGTGACGCGCAGCGGGCTGAACCCGCTGCTATCGGCCCGGTAGAGCGTTTCAATCCCTTTTGTGACGTGCGCTACGGAGATGTTGCACCGGTAATTCCATTGCGGGAGCGCGAAACGCGCCAG
>Ga0209647_1002204_pt1 | contig 15839 bp, 25 predicted proteins | sample GraSoi_2013_60cm_FD_185827 | JGI IMG/M metagenome (GOLD analysis project Ga0209647, IMG submission 185827) | Grasslands soil microbial communities from the Angelo Coastal Reserve, California, USA - Sample 9_17_2013_60cm (SPAdes) (version 2) | ecosystem: Environmental > Terrestrial > Soil >...
AGGACGTCGGGAAATCGCAAACGCCGTGCTTGCGGCCGGGGAAACGAAACTGATAGCACTGCTGCTCGATGCATCTTTCGCAGCATGTATTGGCCCACATCAGGAAATATCTCGATTCTTTGAAAGTGCCAAGGCGTCTTCGTTGATGGTTCCAATCATTCTCTGCCATTCCAGGCTCGTAATGCCTCCTGGTGTCCCCCGCGCTTCGGTCCACTTGCTCCACACTGTGGGCAGACGCCCTGGAACGAAGCAGCGCCTAGCTTACGAATCTTGCCTTTCGCTTTCCGGCAGAACGGGCAGAGCCGAGCGTACCGCACTCGTTGAATGGGTTTGATGATTTTGTAGGGTACGGTTTCAGTCGGCCTGATCCCGTCACCCTGAGGTGGCCGCTTGGCTTCGGCGTCCAGAAATCTCCGAAGCTTTGCCAATGATGGGGCTTTGGGTTGGCGTCTACCGGAAAGCCAATACCAAATAGTCTCCTTTGCTACGCCAATTCGAGCAGCGAACTCGCGAGGCGATTCGTAACTTAGGTCGAGGTATTCCTTGAACTCGCGCAGCGTTGTTTTCAGGTCGGGCTCACTCATTACCAAAACACGCGAGCGAGATTCGATCAGGGGCAGCTCTCCGATTCAAGGGCATCTTGATTTCTAGTGCTCTTTATGTTCACTGGAACACTAGATACCGAAACTCAACCCAGCTCTTTTCGATCCACTCACCCGCATCGAAAACGCTTGCCGGCGAGTTTCGGGAATAATGCTAACCGCATCGAGCCTTCCGCCCAAAGATATTGAATTGGTCCGACGAGAAATTCTGGAAATCCGCGAGGCTCTGGAAGCGTTCGAGGCCGCGGTGGAAGCTGGAGAAGTGACTGGATTTAAGGACGGAGGGATGAGTGCGCATGGCTGCTAGCGTCCAGCTCCGAGGCTGTCAATTCCTGGGGCTTGTCTGAAACTTCGCGGCCTCAAATCCTTTGTATTTGGAGCCACCATGAAACGCCGGAAGAAAACTGACCCGACTACCCGCTTGATCGAGGCGATACTCGATATCGCGTTGCTCGCCGGCCTTATCCGCAATGGGGTTCTTAGCTCGGCTTGCCTTCTGAGCCGGGGCTCGAATGATCGGCTATCGCATGCGCACCTCAACCGACCACACGGATGAACTCTTTAAGTCCGCAAATGATCTGGCGGAAGGCGTTAACAAGGGAATCCTGCGACTAAGAGCCGACCGCCTTGACGGAATTCTCAATGGCGAGATTATGCCCTACCTCGGGCTGCACGCGAGCGACGAAATTGCTGAGGGATTTTACCTTCTCATCAGTAAGCAAAGGACTCGTCTGGTTTTTTAACCCAAACAAGCGTTCCGTCAGGTCGAGAAAATGCAGCTGCTTTTCCTTCGTAATCCCGCCGATCGGGATCGATCGGGTGCTGCAGCATGGTGAACGGGACTCCGTCAGGAATAGAAAGGCACCGCCGAACAGTGCTCTCTTCCGCCGTCGAAATACTGCCCTTGTCGAAGTCACCGATTCCGATAGGGATGCTGACGACAATAGATCCATACTGTTCCTGGGTCGGAGCATCTCGTTCGATCCTAAAGCGGTGATATCTCGTATTGTTCATACCTGATCCTAACGCTTGTCGCGAGCCTTTGCCCTGCGCTGCTTTCTCAGAAAGCCTGACTCCGACGGTTTTCTGCTGGTAAGCTTGACGGAGCTCGGCAAGCGTCGCTGGATCAATCGGGGATGAACTCATAGTTGTTAGTCGAAGCGGGTTTGGAATTCATATTTGCGCAGGCTGTATCCGCGCACACTCCGCGGTTCTTGAAAGTCCGATTAGCCACTGGCCTCTTAAGAGCAAGAAACAATGGGAGGAGGCCTAAGGAGTCGAGCCCCCGCAGGGGTTATTCCTGGACGACCACGTTGATATTCTGAGAGCAAGCCTAAAAAGCAAGACTATTGTAAACCGGCTTGTGCCGTAATACAACCAGCGCACACCGGTCAATTGGAATCAACATCCATTGAATTGTGCGACTAAAGCACTCGTTTGCGTCTGGGGTTTGACGGAATTGGTGACTAGGACATTCCTCTGCGCCAGCAAGGATAGCGCCCATTTTTCTCCGTGCCCTCGGATGTTGAGTGGAATGTTGCGCGAAGAACAAGCCGAAGATTGTCAGACAACCACGGGAAATGCGGCCGAAGTTGAAGACCGAAGCCGTAAACTCGAAAAAGGTCTCGATATTTTCCGTGGCCCAGCGTCGCAGGCGTGGAACCGACGATCATCGCTAACTCAAAATTGACTAGGCTTCTCAGCACAAGTATCGGCACTGCCACGCAGGCGCATGGAGCTCTGCTGAGACAATGTCTCCATAGTCGTCCTCCATGTCCAATGACTGGCCTCCATCAGGGGAGGCTGCAACATTGTTAGAGTTCAATGCACTCGCCTCGGTAAAATCAACACGTCCGTAGTTCGCCAAGCGAGCAAGCCGGCCATTGAATTTAGCTCTCTCAACGATCCACTCAGCGCTGTCGCCCGCGAGGGTAAAAAGTGGCGCTGATACGAGCGCACCTTTGAAGTATTCGCCACTATTCAGATTAACGAGAATGAAGCCCGCCACACCTTGGGGTGGAGTGAGGGCGAGAGTCGTCAAAAAGTGAACAGCAACGGCGATCGACTGACCAGGGGTTATTGAAAAGTTCGGAACTATGATCTCAGGGAAGGGGTACCAGCTGATCCAGGCACAAAAGGTGTTGGTCGCCGATCCATTAGCGACGTCCATGGTGCTTCGCGTGCCAGCTTGTAGAATAGCTTTGGATTGGGCTCCTCCATCGATTCCGAACGAAACAGAACAATCATACACGCCGCTGCTTGCCGGCCGACCATCTTGGGCCGAAGCCGAAACAGAGGCACTACCCAAGAGCCGTACACAGATCTGAACGGTCACTTGCTCATCAACTTGTCCTGCTTGGTATTGCCATACCAGCGCGTGCCCGGATAATGATAAACACCGCTTGCTGGCTTCATCCACTCCTGCCGGCTGATACCGACTGACTCACCCGGGCTCCAGCTGGGGTCGTTTGGCTAGAAGTGACACTTGCTCTCGCCGCTCCCTCAATTACAAGCCTTCTCAGGATTATATTAGTACTTCATTTTCGCAGAAATACTGAAACTCGGAGATCGCAATGCCCTTGTAAGTTTGAACCGCGTGAGGGGCGTACGATAGAAACGCACTATAAGGACAAGGGAAGCAGAAACCAACTTTACTTAAAATATTGCAACAACTTAGACAGTTTGGGGAAGAGATTCGTAGCAACAGTCGAGGGACAACAGCTCGTAGCTCGGGCGTCTAATTTTCCGGTGCACACGGCAGTGGGCGCGGCAGCGCTCTTGCTCAATACTTGCGGCTGCAGGCTGTTGGTCGCGGAGGGCAAAGGCCAAGTAGATATTCGGCGCGTCACTCATCAGCGTGGAGCTTCTGAGCATAGGTCCGGACGCACAGCTTGAGGAATTCGGCGTTCTGGTCCCTCACGGCGGTGAGGAATTCGATTATTGCACCTTGCACTTCTGTTCGTTTCTCCGGACTCACCTTTTCGAAGGTCTCCGGCAGCCGGCTCTCCATTTTCTCTTTGGCGGTATAGTAATCACTATAGAAGCGTTCAACGCGGGCTTTCTGCTGGTCTCCAAACGCGTGCACCATCGCATCCAAGTTGTCCGCCCCAAGTTCCACTCCCTCATTTTCTATCCACTCCATATTGTATTCGAGCTGTTTGCACGCGTCCAGAAACTCCGCGTCCGAGCGGCTACTGCCAAATTGCTTGAGCGTTTCGTTCCATCGTTCGAAAAAGGTGAAACGCCAGCGCGACGCGAGCATGAGCGCGGTCAGGAGCAGCGACGTGTCTGGATCACCGACAAATCTGCGGTCGAAGGTTTCAACCAGCAGAACGTAAAACCGGCGTTTGCCATTCTTGTAGAGCTTGTACCGTGTTAAGACCGCACGGTATATGCGGCGATCCTGGCCGCTACCCCTAAACGTGACGTCATCCGGCTGCGGTTTCTTGAGCGCAGCCGCCAAGCGGATGTTGGTTTCCAGCCGGTCTATCCACGGGATATTGGCGCGTCCGGGCGTAGACAGTGCTTGGCGTAGCTCTTCCCAGGTGATGCGTGGTACCTCACTGCCGCCAACGGAGTACGGCACATTCAGGCCTAAAATGTCGAACGCCCCGCTAGCCCCAAGCACGGTAGACTGGGGTGGAATGCGCTCGCCCTCCTTGCCTTCAAACGGAGGAAATACAATAAGCTCCAATCCCGCTTGGAGAGGCGTTTCCGACTGTTCGTCCTCCTGGCGGGCAATTTCGAAAGAATATGCGATCTTGCTGGCAGCTTGAGCAATATCGATCTGGTATTGCACTGGGTCATTTTTGCGATGTTGCGGAGTGTACAGGTCCTTGGTAGCACAAATTGCCCTAAGGAGCCTGCCGACCGGGCTGTTCCACCACAGGCCGGCATTCGGTGTGAACATATTGGGAGGGTCGGGAAGGTAGGGAGCAATCCGACTGATCAGTGTAGTGTTGTAGCCCTCAACCACTGCCGGCAATTTCTTCTGCTCGACGTCATGAAGGCACGCCACCGGCTTCTCATCGATCGATTTATCCGGCTGCGGCTTGATGATGCTATACATGCCGATCTCAAAGCCGCAGTATACGCTCTGATACCCCGTAAATACGACGATCAGCCAATCGGCCTGGTCTAGTGCGGCTCTGATGACGGGCTCGTATTTAACGCCCGGTGGAATGCTTTCTGTGTCGAGAAAGCAGTTCAATGAGGGTCCGCCCTTGCCGCTTTGCGCGAGGAGTGTGAGCTGATCCTTGATCGCGTTAGCGATTATTGTGTCTTCATGCGCATAGCTGATGAAGACATTAATATTCTCGTCCATTTGACACCTCAGTGTTGTGGCAACCTGATTGAAAGCCGTCCTCGAAATCGTGGTTCTTTCGACTGTTGGAAGAAGGAGACGAAAAACGGCCCAGGAATTTGCCATTTGCAGTATTGCAGCAACGGCAAACTTCTGTCTGTACGTCAAATGACGTACACCGAGCACATTGAGATCTGATGTTACACCTTCGGGTGATACGTCGGCCAAATTTACTCGTTGGTTTTCTGATCGTCCTTTTCCACGGTTTCAGGTCTAGCTTGCACCTGTCCGCAAGATGGAAGACGCCCCATTACCTCAAGGGCCTGGAACAGTTCGACTTGCTGCCCACCCCTCGATTGATCGGGCGCCGCCGCCACCCGGAGTCTCACGGTGACTCATTTTCGTCTCGTGTACGGACTCTAAACAGCATCCATTGCGGGATTACTCGCCGCGATCCTCGCTCATCGGCGGGGGCTCTTTTCACTCAGGATTTTAAGATGCGTGACGAAAAGACAAAGATTCGCTATGAACAGGTTGCGAACTGTGCAACCGGCTGAGCAAGTGCTGCATGGAAAATGAAATCCAATATCTGTTTCGATTTCGAGATTTAGTTGCGAAAACCATCGAAGAACATCAGAAGATTCTGCGAGAGCACGGACGGTGCTGGTGGGGTTGGTGGAAACGACCGACGGAGAAGAATCGGGAGGATATTTGGAAGCCTCTAAGTCAGGTTGCGAAAAGCAACAATCCAGTGCCTGTCGGCCTATTCGACTGGTGCTTTAGCAGATCACGAATCGGCTCGACTAGTCGAGAGAGATTGGCCCGAAGGAGCAACGGACCATCCAGTAGAAACAGTGTGGAACCGAGAATCCTCTGTTTTTCTCGATAGCCGACAACCAGTCTTAATGACTTTACCACGAAACCGGTTTAGTACCTCCTCGGGGTTTCGGAAGCAGAGGCGCTTCCGCGAACGAATAGTTCCCAAAAAACCGAATTGGTCCAGGGTCGATTCTTACGAACTGCATCCAGGCACGGCTGAATGGACTTGTTCGATAGTATCCAGGAACAAGTTCTTCCTCTCCTTGGGGAACTCGTACAATCTCCGCGTCATGACCTGGAAGAATGATTCGATCGACAAACGCGCAGTACACTAAATCTCTACCGGAGAGAACCAAGCCACTTCATCGCCTTAGTTACTCTTCGTTTAAAGTCTTCCGGAAACGCCAAGCGATCAGCGCAACCGCTGCTGACAGAAACGCTGGCAAGGCTGTCCACCAAATCAGGCCATCATCATAAAACCTCAAGTGCACGTAGCCCTCGCACCAAGTAAGCAGATAGCTAAGACCACGGAAGAACCAAAGCATTCGATCAAGACTCACTACGCACGCAATAGCCACAACCAGAACGCAGAGCGAATAGCGGATCACGCCGCGGTAGCCGGACCGCGTAGGGGCATGGATGGGCAGGGAGCTCATAGTCCTAGAATTGTTAATCGGCGTTCCAGGGCAACGGTTGAGGGAAACTGGACGGTGGCAATTGGTGGAAGAACGCCTGAGAATTAAGTCGCGCTTCTGTTTTTGCGATCGGTCAGCTGCGCGCGAATGCGCTTCAGCGCAGCTCAATTCCGTCGATAAAAGAGAAAGCGAGGGAAACAGGGCCCAAGTATGCAGAAGGCAAATCAATTTGCTCTAAATAACGGCTTGGCATCCAACCCGGCTGCGAGTAATCGCCTTTCATCTCGGCGTTCAGCCGAACGGAGAGGAGATTACCATGTCCCGGTTTAATCAACGGCCGCCTGCTCTGGTGCTGCTGCCGGTCCTGGCCGTCATAGTAGCTGTTCTCGCTTTTCTGTGGTGGCGCCCGGTGCAGAGGTGGGCTCTCGGTATTGATGAACTGGAGCGAAGAATTGAAGCATTGGAGCGCAAACGATGATCTTGGAATTTCCCGCTACCAAGCTTTCCAGCTGCCCAATCAGGTGCACCCTGGCTCATTCACCGCGCATAAATCGAATATGAGCGCGTTTGTTGGTCCGCCCGCTATCATGACCCTCGGGAAAGCTCTTCCCTAGGCCCGACGCGAAGCCGGATGCCCTGGCGATGGCGCTCGCTCGTTACCAGTCTAGCCCTCCATGAACTTACCATTCACCGTGGACCCCAAAGGCGCCGAGTTCATTGCGCTCATCGTCTTCCGGATCTTCACAGCATCGCCCTAACGGAAGGCGGCAACGGGCGGCGCTATCTTGAGCTTTTCCGGCCGAGGCCGAACTGGAACGCCCTTGCCCTAGTTTCCAATTCGTGGCCGGCCTCTCTCACCGCCTTCGAGTCGGCCAGCGCTTTGGCAAGCCGATCGTCATTCATGACCGGCTCCCATCGCCTCCGGTTATCCACACCCTCGCGGTTACTCTTGAGGTGAGCTTTGTGTGTCAGCTCCCTCTCGCATTCGCGGCAGTAAGTTCTGAGACAGGTGCGACCCCTGACCTCGCGCTCTCTGAAATCGCTAGCGAGCCTGAGGCGCCCACACCGGCGACACTCTTTCGTAGCCATGCGGCACTAAGTCTACACCGCTTCCTTGTGAGCATGCCAGCGCCGACTGGAGCGACGCGCCGCGATTCATGTGAAGTTAGCCCGTGGTCCGAAGTTAATGACGATGTGGTCTTCTAGAGCGGCTACCCTAAACGGGCCGTATACAAGCTTGATGTCGTACACTTTCGCCGGTCGCAGATAGAAACTTGCCGACCACCTTGCCGGTGTGCACGCCGTGCACCATTACGATGTCTTCAACCTCTACGTCGCGCGCGCTCATTCTTTATTCACTCGCGTCACAGCACCCCTTTGGTAACGCGATCCCGGTCGAGGTAGACCCCCCAGGGATATCCCCAGGGATATCCCCTATGATGGGTAGCTATCATCCGTCCCTCTTCTTTCCATCGCTACTCGCACAAGCTCCTCGAAGGTCTTCCAGGCTTCGCCGAGACGTTGCTCCAGGCCATGGTACTCTAGCCGCTCCTCGTCGGACAACAAGTTGCGGATACGGTTGGGGACGGATCGCTCATCACCATTCATGAGTGCTTCCTACCACGTAGAATTCATCCCGCCAAAGCCTTCGCTCGGCCAATCGTCGTGGCCGGGTCGTCCATCAGAACCCCAGGTGCGCCAGTCTTTGTAGCTCTCGTCGTCCTCTTCAGAAGTATACGCCCAGCCATGACTGCGCGCGATATCGCGACGGCCGGAGTCGTCAAAAGACATGTAGCTTCGCGCTTCGAAGGAGTGAACTCCGAATGCCATACAAAATGCGTCACCAAAGTTTGGGGAAGGAACACCGCGATTACGCATCTCTTCCTTACTCTCCATCCAGACTTTGCCATCATTGGAATACTTCATACGCCGACTCGAAAGCTAAGTAATGAGTTGCTGATGATCAGGCACGATGATCTCGTGTCGGCGAACCTTGGCTGCAACCTGGTGCCAGCAGTAGGTGATCAGATTCTTATAAGCCGGGTCCGGGCTCTTAGCTCCCCCATGGAAATGGTTTACCCGCCAACCGACTGCCGCGAGGTCATTAATCATCGCGAGCCCTATTCCATCTGCATCCCCCCAAATGTGGCGTGCTTCAATGTTGTGACGCCTAAAGAGCGCGAGAAAGCGATTGCAAGCTGCGTTGGTATCTCGTTCTGGCCAACCTTGGATTCCATCCACCTCGACGTAATTACCGATCCTTTTAACAAACGTGTTGGCGTCAATACCTGCACCAAAGTCGATCCCAACAACGGGTTGACCTGAACCTGGTAATTTTGGGATAGATGCCGCACGATTGCTTTCGATGTCCGGCAGTTCGAAAATATGGCTGATGGTATCATCCGTAGCCATGAACTCCCCATAGATCGTGGAACGGGTATAGGGATGGTTCTCACCGAATTCCGCAATGATCTGCTGCTTCTTTTCTTGCGGCAGATGCGGGCAATCGTCCCAGGTAACTGCGTAGGTCTTATAGAGGCTGCGGCTCTTAGTGAAATGTTCGTAAAATCGGCCTCGCATGGGGCCACCAGTCCCGATCTCGATGAGCAGGTTATAGTTGCAGCGGCCTAGCGCGTCGAAGATCTCATCAGGGACAGTTTTAGCCTCGTTGATGATGATGAGTAGTGGGCCGTCCGGCTCAGTCAAATGATAGCCCTCAGCGACGCCTGGTTCTGGGCTTAGACCTTCATCCCTGGCAGGGCGAGTTTCTTTTCAATGCATCGAAGCCTGGGACCCGTCGCCGTATGGCCCTCCGAGCACCCAACGGTGCCGGTAAAGACTACCGCATCATTGGACCGCTCTCGCTCTGGTGGTTGCGCCGGCACAAACGTGGTCAGGTAGTAATCACGACCGGAGACGAGAAACAGCTTTCCAATCAGACCTGGCGCGCGCTCTGCCGACATAAAGGTCTCTTTAACGATTGCCCCACCTGGCGCGATCATGATCATACGGTTCATACTCCGACTGGCGGACTCCTGGCTGCCTGGGTAACTGACGGGCCTGGGCGTCGCAAACGCATCGGCGTCGGCCAAGCTGTCCCGGATGATGTCTTGTCGATCAGTAGCTTTCAGCTTCTTGTTCATCATTCCATTCTTTCTTTGGCATTGTTTGCAGAAGCCGCTGAGATCATTTCAACATCGGTGCCGCCAAGATAAGTGACTCGACCAGTATGTTGCCGTAAGGCACATAAGCAAATATCTTGGATTGATAGTATAATATTTGCCTCGGAAGAGTTAGTATTAGCGCGTACTAAAATGAAAACCAGCGATAACCTCATTAATGAAAATCTGGAGATAGTGAAAGCCTGTTTAGATCAAGCAGAGCAAGCCGCTAACACCGAGCTAGTAGATAGAACTTGGCCCGCGATAAATGCTTTGCGCTCGGCAATAGAATCCCAGGACAGGATTATTCGGCATCTTGTGGCCGTGTTGGCAAACCACGACTTCTTGACCGAAATCAATAAAGCGCGGCGAATGGTCGACATATCAGCACACAGAGCGAATAGCGGATAATTCCCCAACGGCTGGACGGCGCTGGGACACGAATGGAATGCTCGCTCATAGCGCTTATGACTAGTTAATCGGCATTCCTCGGCGTGACTGTAGTGTTCTCGGAACGCTCTCGTTCGCGATCTGTTATTCACCGCGCATAAATCGAATATGACCGCGTTTGTCGGACCTCCCGCTGCGTAGCCTTCGGGAAAGCATTTGCCGCAGCCAGGCGCGACGTGAGGAATGCCGTGGCGGCCGTTGCCTCCACCAGTCACCAGTCGCTGTGGCAACCGCCGAATCCGCAGACGCTGCCGCCTACATCGCCGCGCTCGGGTCGTCAATCCAACCATATCGCCTCTCCCTTTGAGTCGACGAAAGGCCGGTCTCCCGCTCTTTGGATCTCGGAATGTGCTCGCCCGATGCCACACGGAAGGATTTAATGCGCTCATGAGTGACCACATCTACAAAAAGATCGAGCTTGTCGGTTCCTCTCCAAACGGCATCGAAGACGCGGTGAACAACGCAATCAGTCGAGCTGGCAAAACAATCCGCAATATGAGCTGGTTTGAAGTCGCCGAGGTGCGCGGCAGCCTCGAGAATAACAAGGTTGCGCACTGGCAGGTGACGGTGAAGGTCGGGTTCACGTTGGATCGCTGATAAGATTTAATTGGACGAGAAGGACACCGAGTGGGTCAGAGGATTCGTGTTTCAACCGCCAAATAGCCAGCAACCACCCCACTGCCGGGACCAATGTAGACGACGTTGAGCGCGGCTCCAGGGTGGCATCGGTCTAATCTTGCGCCGGGCCGCTCTATGCGAACGCGCTACGCTCGCTTTCGCGGCTGGCCGAAATCAGCTAGCTTCCTCTTCAACTTACGGACGCCGAAACGTCGGCCGATTGGTGAAAATAGGTAAACATCCCGACTCGAGCAGGTGGACGCCGAAGCGGATAGAGAGAATCGCTGAAGGCTTCTTCATGTGCCTCACTCACGATCAAGTCGCCTAGTCCGGGAGAGGTCGGCTGGAAAGATCGCTACCGCTACGCCTCGCACGGCCTGCGATTCGAATTAAACTGACCCGGCGAGCCTGAGGCTGACTTTGTCGCGCGGATCAATCGCAAGGCGCGAGAGGACGACAAGCATCCCGGAACAGAGGGCGCCGGGGACCATTGGACAATCGGGGAGGCGCGAAATGTTGGTTCAATTCACTCAGATATCTGGTCTGGGACGGCGGCTGAACTGGCGCTTTCCAACCTCATTGCCGTGCATCCCTCAGTCGGGTGGTGGCGCGAACGTCATCACCTCAATCGGTACGACAGGCGGACGCGATACGCCTTGGCGGTATCATTCTCACTGCCGGGGCAAGAGATCGACATTTACACTCCGGTGGCAGTGCAGCTGGGAATTCCAACTAACGTAACGATCACAATCTAGCACTTGTCGGGGTATTTCGAGAACTCGATAGTTGGGCCTTCGGATAGCGTTTGCCGGCAAGCCAACTCCAGACCGTTGACTGCGACACCCCAACGCGGGTGGCGATCTTGCCGGGCGATTCGTGGCTAATAGCGAAGTATTCCTGGAGCTCGCGCAGCGTTGTTTTCGGGTCCGGCTCACTCATTTACAAAGAAAGAAGCGAAATTCGAGCAGGCGGCCGCCACTAATTCAAGTCCGGTCTTGCTGGATTCTATGTTCAGTAGGAAACACTCAATACCGAAGCTGAACCCAACCCTTTTCGAACCGCTGACACGTTGCCGGCGACTATCCCAATGAGCATAGAAGAGAAGATTCGCGAGATCATGCTCTCTGAAGAGTTCCCGAAAAGCGAGAAACTCGATCGATTGCACGCCCTCATACCGGCCGACGTGTTCAAAATCGACAACTTGAACAGCGGGACGGCGGCGCAGCTCAGGCAGTTGAACGAAGGTCTGGCAGTCGCCAACGCATTGCAACGGCTCAGGCATCGAACTTTTGCCGAGCAGGCATTAAAGGGAGGCCACGAGACAAGACAGCATACTGAAATAAGAGCCACAGAAAAGTAAATCGACCAGAAACCCTCTATCTTCGCGCCATTCAAGGCTGACCCTTATTTTGTCTGCTCAACCGTTTTGGAGGCCTCCTCGCCAATGATCCGTTCAGTTTGCTACAGTTACCTTTTCGCTCGCGCTCCCAAAGTTACCGTTGGCGTCTGTGCAGCTGACCCAGAGCGTGTGCACGCCGTTGGCTTGCTGCGCGGAGTTCCACGTGAAAGTTGCACTCGAACCGCTAACACTTAGCACTTGGTGCGGCGCAGTGGTCGTAGCCAGAGGCGGGCCTCCGATATCCACGCCAAACCTGAAGACGTTCGGAGCGCCAGTGCTGCCAGTCGCACTGACGGTGACCGCCACGGAGCCTTTGACGGTCGCGTTCGCCAATGGGCTAACAATTTTCACGCTCAGTTTGTCGGGTTGTACCGTAATCGTGCGTGTCGGTGGGCTGGGATCGTTAACCCCGGCATTATCGACCACGGTCAGCGATGCAACGAAGGTTCCAGCCGATAAGAAGGCGATCGCCCCAGGACTGAGAACCGAGCTTGTGGTTGGTTTCCCCGCCGGAAAGAACCACGAGTCTACTGACACTGAACCGTCGGCGTCACTGGCCGTCCCGGCAAAGTTAACGGCTTGGCCCGCCTGAATCGGCACATCGCCCGCGGGCGCGGTAATCGTTCCCTTCGGGGGCACATCTGTTGGATGGCTGGACACTTGGACAAAAGTAGCAGTGGATGGCACACCCGCATTGTTCAGCAGGGAGCCATCGGCCTTTTTGTTGCCGGCGGAAGGTCGAGAGGGGCGTGTTTGGGAGCGTTCTCTTTCTGGCTCTGGATCCTGTTTTCGTGAGCCGCGTTGCTGAGGGGCTGGAGTGGGACGCGGACCGTATCGAACTGGTTGAGCGACGAGGTACCGACCCTACACTTCAGTACATTGCTATGGCATTGCGGGCCGGCGTCCAGACCGGCGATGCCCTTGACCGGATGTATGGGGAGGGATTATCAACTGCGCTCGCCGCTCATCTCCTACGCGAATATGGCGCGGCAGCGCCAGCGCCGAAAAAACGGTATGGTGGGTTGCCGCGCGCAAAGCTGGTGCGTGCAGTCGAATATATTCAGGATCAACTGGACACAGACTTAACTGTTTCCGGGATTGCTCAGGCGGTTTACATGACTCCCTATTACTTCACCAGGCTGTTCAAACAGTCTACCGGTCAGTCGCCTTACCAGTATGTGGTCGAGGCCAGGGTGAGAAAAGCGAAAGACCTTCTGACAACAGGCAAGTTCACCATCAGCGAAGTTGCACACCATGTCGGATTCGCCGATCAGAGCCATCTTACACGTCATTTCAAAAGAGTTTTCGGCTTACCTCCTAAGAGGCTGCTGAGTCGCAGAAGGCCACAGATTGTGGTCTAAGAGTCTAGCGCTTCCGTCGTGCCGTAATGCCCGCCATGACCCGGTCCTGCCGCGCATAGACAGGCTTTGGCAGCCATTCCACACTCCCCAAAACTAGCCCGTGGCAGCACACAAAACGGCGTATCAGAACGCGGAAAGTTGCCGAGCCTCGTGAGAGCGGGCTTAGCGAAAACTGCGTAAGTCATTGAATAGGAAGCATGCCGGCTTCCCGTTTGTTCTGAGAGCAGTTTTCTACTCAAAGAACTACACAGAACTTCAAGATAACCACGACGTCTTCAATGAATCTCTGCGGGAGAACGCAGATTTATGAAGACCAATGCAAATAGTACAGCGAGCCTTGAACCAAGTACCCACGCGGCAGATTACGCCCAGCGGGTACACGTGAACCAAGCGAGACTTACCTCAACATACAAAATATGAAGCTTGCACCGCAGGTGACAGATACTCGATCGTGGACAAAGGAGAGCGATTTCCCCCGACACGCTTTTGTCACGTCCGATGGCGTCCAGTTAAGCTATATTCGGCAAGGAAGCGGTCGTCCGATCGTTCTCCTTCACGGCTGGTCCCAGTGCGCCGAGGAATTCAAACATCAGATCGGACCACTCAGCACACAATATGAAGTCATCGCTGTCGATCAACGGTCTCACGGCGAATCGCAGAAAGTGTCTTACGGGTTAAAGATTGCGCGGTTAGCCAAAGACCTGTACGAACTCTGGCTAGCAAGCCGAAAGCGTCCGCTTCGCGATACCCAAAAGCGACAGTAAGTCGTCGATAACAGTATAGCACAAGCCAATGAAGCGGGGCGAGCCTAGGCGTTAAACTTAAAGGAATCCTATGAGCGATCGAACTACTAAGAAGGGAACGCAAAGCAAGACACAGCACTGACTCAAGATGACCGTGATGTCACTCTCTCCCCAATCGCCAGGCAGCCTTAAGAGCCGGACAATTTGCTTACTGGGTAGGTTCCCTGGGCTTCTTCCCGATCTTGGTAAATTCACGCGCCTTCCGTTCCCTTCGATTACGTTTTGAAATGAAGCTTCTCATCGCCTTTCGATATTTTTCCGATGGTAGGACGCGTGATTGGAAGAGTTTGAACAACAATTCGTCTTTTCCACTGTGGCTGAAAAAATGAGCAGTCATTAAGCCGGTAGCGCTCCATTGATTCTCCGTATATTCAGGAACTCGTCCGAGCTCTGCTTTTAGGATTTCGAATAAATAACTCGTCTTCGGAACCAATCGATAGATCAAATCAGAATTTAAATGCACGTCTTTCGTCTCCTCATACGTTCCAAGGTGTGCGAGGCGCCTATGACGATATCGCTCAAACGCCTTGGCTGATCGTTTGTCTCCTAGAAAAGAGAGACAGTCTTTGAGGCTATCGATCGGAAAGTCCTTGCTCCTTACCCTGCACTCGAGCAACCTCTCGGCCAATTTCCTCAAATGTCCTTTCGTTCCCTTACTGTCGTCATAAAGGAGATTCCATAATGCTAACGCTAGATACGCTTCCTGTGCACTCGAGAGGTATCGGATTTGAAACTCATTAGTAGTGTTCCGCTTGTGCGGAGGATAAAGTGGTTTCTCTTTTGAATCCGGAGGTAGATCCGGGTAGCGCATCATATCATTCCAAACAACGGTTCCGCTCCATAGCACGTGATGCGTCACACTAAAATCGTGTAAGCGCTTACATATGTGCGCTCGCTCCGAAAGAAAACGCGTCGACGCTCGGATCGCCTTTCTCTTGCTGCCATAAGCTTCCGATACCAACTTCCCCGGGCATTTTTCGTTAAGGCAAGCGACCTGATACCAGCCATGATTTTCCGCCAGTTCACATACGTCAGGGGTTCGTTTGCAATAAGGGCAAGGTTTTAAACTGTCAGAAGCCATCGAGTGCACAATCCGTGCAGATCTTACGTTTACGCAAGAGCGAGTCAGTTGCCTTTCCTCAGCTGTGAGGCATTCCAAACGTGCCCGGTTGATTTGGAGGACACTGGTAACAAGGTTGAGAAGGTCCAATTAATCAGGCGATCCCCAGTTCTTTATTGGTGAGTCCGAGCTGCGCCGCCGCAGCTGGCTTCCCAACGTTGGGCTGGTAATCAGCGCTCCATCGATTCGCATGTCGTCACGTCAGCAACAATGCCGCTCAAAGCCGACACCAGGGTTGAGCAAATAGTGGGGAACGTGGAAGTCTGGTCAATCATGCACGCTGTTCAGGTCGATGAAAATCGCTCTTAATGGTTGATTTGGACCATCGTCCAGGCTGAAGGCGAGTCCAATTGTTGGCTGCTTTGGGCACCCACCGAAAGTTCAGAGATTTTGCGTTTATCACGGTCACGTGATTCTGGTATCGTTCAGTCGTGGCGACCTCAACACAGATCAAAGCGATGCTGCAGAGTCACGGGACAGGCGACAATGAACGCTTCTACGCGGTTGCTCTGCAGGTCGCCGCGGTCGAAGCACGACAAGGACATCATCGGCTTGCTGGCGAGATCCG
>Ga0209647_1002205_pt1 | contig 15839 bp, 12 predicted proteins | sample GraSoi_2013_60cm_FD_185827 | JGI IMG/M metagenome (GOLD analysis project Ga0209647, IMG submission 185827) | Grasslands soil microbial communities from the Angelo Coastal Reserve, California, USA - Sample 9_17_2013_60cm (SPAdes) (version 2) | ecosystem: Environmental > Terrestrial > Soil >...
TTGCGGTAGCCACGAGAGTAGCGCCAGTTCATGCATCTTCACGTTGCATTTGAAGCTCAGTAATTTCAAATCCGCTGTTGTAAGTCGTGGTTGCGATAAGCATCGAAGGCGCTAGGGAGTCCATGAAGAAGAGGAGGCTTAGGCTATACAAAAAATGGTGAACCTCGTTTCAGAAGCAGAGGACTCAGCAACCAATCTCGCGGCGTTCGGTTGGTGATCGGGATGGACCGCCAGCGCCGGATCCCGAAAGTTTGAAATTGAAGATGTCGACGGCCCTGAGCAAGACGCCACGGATGACCTGGATGCCGTCCTCGCAGAAGCGGGGAGAGGGAGTAAACCGCGCGGCGCAGATACTGGCAGGACGCGATATGCACTCGGGAAGCGCATTCGCGAAGTTTATCGGAGTTTCGCGTGAGGCTGTCCGTGCCAAGCACCAACGACACGAGGTTCTTGGCCTCAAAGGAGCAAAGCGGGGACTTCGTTTTCCGAAATGGCAGGTCACTTCTGACGGCAGTCTGTTACCAGGGCTACCACGCCCTATGTCCTGCTCTCACTTCATATTCCGCGATGTTCCAATGGATGCATGGGTCGATCGCTATGAAAAGAGTCATCAGAATCCGATCAACCGCGTCTTTCACACGTTTGGCATTCCCATGATTGCAGTTTCAATTCCGCTCTTTCTGATCGCTCCGTTGGTTCGAGGATTTTGGAAGATTCAATTGTCGTTGTTTACGGCGGGTTGGATTTGCCAATTGCTTGGACACATCATCGAAGGTAAGCCACCCGAATTCCTCAAAGACTGGCGGTTTCTGTTAGTCGGACTTCGTTGGTGGCTGAGGTTGCTACGAGGCTCGTGACAAATAGTTCGCTAATCGGTAATCACTGATCGCTTATAGCCGTTTGATGTCCATTTGCTCTCATCAATCACCAATCAGCTCTTAGCGGGGTTATCGTCGGCCGCTTTGTGTTCTCCATGAGTGACCCAGGGGTCGTGGCGGTGGCGACTGCGTTTTTCGATCGAGGCGAGCCATAGACGCCGATCAAATGCTCATGCTCTTGAACGCGCCCAGCCTACCTGCTTAGGCTCTTCTACAACCAAGGTCCCAGAGTGCTTCCTGGCTTTAAGCCTCTTTACCTTAGCCGGTCTGGCGAGTTGCCGGGGCTAGATCTCTAATACAAGACCTACTCACTTAACCGGTCTTGACGGGGCGTAGGTCACCGCCACCTTTCCGACGTGCCGAAGAAAAGACAGCCGCCTGATGATCCGATCCTCGCTGAACTTAGAGACTACCTCAATCTGAGTTATGACAGCGAAGCCACGGTTGCCGCTGAGATCGGCGTTGCATAACCTCGTTATCCGAATGGCTAGTCGGCAAGAGCAGTCCCAGCCCTGAATCAGTCCGTAAGATTCGGATTTTTCTAGAGAACGAACACGAATTTTACCAGCCCAAGGTTCACGGGGAAGCCGTTCACTGCATTCGATCCACTTTTGAGCAATCATTAGTTGCCCGTTGTACAAAACGGATGAGCGCAAATCGACCTTGTTTTTATAGGTTCTATGGCCCATACGCAAAATGACGTACTTGCGCGCTACCCTTCTCGTCGGAAAAATCGCTCATGCTCGAATCAACAGGTAAGGTCACGGAGGTTTCGAAATTTTCTGAAAACCGAAGATCAGATAACGATTGAAATTAAAATTCCTTCGCCTCTCGGAGAAGAAGGGGAAACCCACAGGCATGATTGGGTGATGCCTGTCGGTACCGCAAAAGTCGAGGACATCGTCAAAGTTGAGATAATAGAACCTTGATGCAACTCAGCAGGTGGTTTACGACCCCGCCCCGTTAAATACTCTGGGCAAGATCTATGTCCGTCATACAGCTCCGCAGATGGCGAGTCTCCATCGATTTTGGGAGCGTGCGGTTTCTTCTGGTTGGCAGACTGAAGAAATCGCAACGGGCCACGACATGATGCTGCAAGATCCGCAGAGGACGGCGAACCTGCTGATGCAGATCGCGGGATGATGCGCCGTTCCTTGTTCTCTCCAATTATTCCCACGAGACTCGACGGAAAGCTCAACGATTGCGCTTTCGCTCCTCATTGATCCGGTTTCTTAATTCATCAATCTCGGGCCTGATCTTGTTGCAGTAATCGACCATGTCCTGAAACGCCGTCGGGTACCAAGCATACTGAGGAAGTAATTGTCGAGATGAGGGGTCATAGAAGAACGTCCGTTCGTGATTTAATTGAGGTACAAGCACGGACGTGGTCAGCTCTTGAAAGTGCTTTATATCCTCAGCTGCTAATTTGCTATCCTTATCTACCGCTCGGAGTTGGCGAAGCGTACCTACGTCCAGTAGCTCACCGGCACCTGCTTGAAAGAAGCTTAGGGAAAAAGTTGAATCATACGAACTGTTGATATTGATATACGCTAGTTCCGGCATTTCGCCTTTATATAGTCTGCGGTTGAAATCTGTGAGCGCCTCCTCAATGAGTGTTCGCTCGTTTTCCAGGTTTGCCGCCGACTCGCCGCAATAATCGTCCAGCCACGTTAACAACTGTTCTCGCCGCACGCCCTGCTCCCGACGGCTTTCGTATGCATTGAGAACGAAAGCTGCATAAACCCCGACGAAAACAATCACTAGATCGACCATCCACTCAGCGATTTTCTTTAGCCAACGCTTGGACCACGCTAGCTTTGCGCCTTCGAGGAAGAAGCGAGTCCAACTCATGTCCGCGATTCGATAAAATTCCCAAAAATTGATGGAGTCAAACTGGAAGTACCGGCGGGTACACGTCTGCCAGTAGCCTTGGCACTGAATCGGTCGCTTACCGTCGATTGGCTTTGGGCACCGCCTTCTTGATCTTTTCCACCTTTTACCTCAGATTGTATTCCCCCCCACCCGAAAGGAATTTCTAATGCGCTCGGTTTCCTTATTTCCGCAGGGGATGCTGTCACGTGGCGTCGACTCGTCGTTTTGGTAATCTCTGAACTCCGGCCATCTGCATGAAAAGAGCAACCCTTCTAATCGCTTTTTCGGCTCTTTTCATAACCCACGCCGCGTTCGCAAGTGATATTTACTTCATCGACAAAAATCATTCGAACGTGGGTTTCCTGATTCGCCACCTTTTTACCAAGGTTCCAGGAAGATTTACCGATTTCTCTGGTCAAATTAGTTTCGACGAAGCCAATCCAGATCAATCGGCGGTGGAAGTTACGATCAAGACCGCCAGCGTAAATACGGATAACGACACGCGGGATAAGGATCTGAAATCACCAAATTTCTTTGATGTTGAAAGGTTCCCGGAGATGACGTTCAGGAGTAAATCCGTCAAATGGACCGGCCAAAACACCGCGGAGGTGACAGGCGATTTGACGATGCATGGTGTTACCAAGGAAGTCGTACTGAAGACGGAATTTACCGGTAAGGGTAAGGGGGCCGGTCCGCAGGGGACGATCGTACCCGGACGGGATGCTACGACGATGGTGACAGGATGGGAGGCTACGACTACGTTGCGGCGCAGCGATTTTGGCATAACCTGGAACCAAACGATTGAGGGCACGCGGGTCGTCGCAGACGACGTGCAGATACAGCTTCGTGTCGAGGCTGAGAAATTATTGACGCCGCCTGCCATCTCTCCGGCGCTCATGATCAATACGCTTGAGCAAAACAACGGACCGCATCCCGGTTTTCGCCGCATTCATGCCAAGGGTGTAGGCGTCAGCGGTTACTTCGAGAGTAATGGCAGAGGCGCTGCGCTGTCCAAGGCATCTGTTTTCCTTCCTGGTCGTGTGCCAATAATTGGACGGTTTTCACTGTCGCCCGGCCAGCCTTATGCTGCTGATTCACCGCACACGGCGCGCGGCATGGCGATTCTGTTCAAACTGCCAGATGGCGAAGAATGGCGCACCGCCATGCTCAACATTCCCGTTTTCATCGTCAATACACCTGAAGGATTTTATGATTTTTTGTTGGCGTCAGCGTCCTATCCGGCAACAGACGCCCCCGATCCGGCCAGGATGCAGGCTTTTCTCGCCAAGCATCCTGAGTCCGCTAAAGCAAGGCAGTCGATCCGCAGTTATCCTGTCTCGTCCGGGTTTGCGAACAGCACCTACAACAGCCTCAACGCCTTCCGTTTTATCAATGCCAAGGGCGCGGTTGTGCCGGTTCGTTGGTCAATGGTGCCAGCCCAACCGTTCGAGCCGATCAGCACTGCAGTTCCAGGGCAGGCTGACAAGAATTACTTATTCGATGCGTTGATTGCGAGCATTCATAACAGCCCGCTGCAATGGCATCTGGTCATCACTGTAGGCCAGCCGGGAGATCCGACCAATGACGCGACGCTCCCTTGGCCGCCGGACCGGGAGCAGGTCGACGCGGGAACGTTGACGATCGACCATGTCGAGAGCGATGATACCAGTCCCGCGCGAGACATCAATTTCGATCCGCTAGTGCTGCCGAGCGGAATTGCCTCCTCGGACGATCCACTATTGAACACACGATCGGCGGCTTATTCAGTGTCGTTCACCCGTCGCGAAGGCGAGCACAAAGACACCAGCGCGGTTTCGCCAGCCCAAACCGGACCGTGAGCATGACCACAGCGAGCAATCGCAGCAGTTCGGGATCTCCATTATCCGCTGCTAGGGTTGAGGTTGGGGCGTAGTAGGCCTGGTTAAAGCATGGAAGGTAGGCGTCTGGCGAAACTGACCAACCCCGACTAACTACACGGTTGACGACGACGCCCTAGAAAATCCCTTTGGTAACCTTTTTTCGATTGCAGATATTTACGTTCGGGTGATCAGAATCCAGGCAGAAGTAAGAAGCTAATTGGTGCTACTTGGTCGGGTGTGGGTTGAACCAACCTCTGCCGGCCGAAAAAGCGCTTTTCCAAGTACAGGCCGGGACATGACCCGTCGAGAGGACCGAACCCGAAATTGCCGAAGATCTTAAAGATCGGCTATCACGCGTATTTCCCTTGGTTTCTGTCGTTTTCAATTAATTCGTAGACTGGGGGGGCACGCGCCTCGCCTAGGAGTCTACGACTTAATTGGAAAACAAAATTTCAGTTTACCTGCAATCGACATCGGCTCTGGATAAACACCGGCAACCGGTGCCGTCCCCACTTCCCGGGCTTTGCCTCGAAGCGACCTGGGAGCCGCGCATTGCAGAATTTACAGCAGCCACACTCATTAAGGTTGTAGCATCCAAGCTCGTACCAGTCGCGCTCGATGAGCACCTGACCACACGACGCGCAATACGTTGAGTCGTTTTCCAAGTCGTGAATGTTGCCGACATAAACGTGATGCAACCCGGCGGCGAGCGCCCGTTTGCGGGCACGGACGAGCGTTTCAGGCGGGGTAGCAGGGACATCGAGCATTTTAAAATCAGGATGGAACGCCGTAAAATGCAGTGGCACGTCAGGGCCGAGATTGTTCAAGAACCAATCGCTGAGTCGCGCAATTTCGTCCTCCGAATCATTGTGGCCAGGAATCAGCAATGTAGTCACCTCGAACCAGACGCTGGTCTCGGCTTTCAGCCAGCGCAGTGTGTCAAGCACCGGCTCCAATTCACCAAAGCAAAGCTTATGATAAAACTCCCCGGTAAACGCCTTGAGATCGACGTTCGCCGCGTCCATTCGTGCGTAAAATTCCCTTCGCGGCTCCGGATTGATATATCCCGCCGTGACCGCCACCGTCTTGAGCCCGCGCTCGTGGGCTGCCCGCGCGCAGTCGATCGCATACTCGGCGAAAATCACCGGATCGTTGTAAGTGAACGCGATGCTGTGGCAGCCCCTACGAGCCGCCGCATCCGCCACTTCGTCGGGTGATGCCCAATCGCCTAACCGGTCAATCGCGCGTGCCTTTGAGATGTCCCAGTTCTGGCAAAACCGGCAGCCAAGGTTGCAGCCCGCAGTCCCGAAAGACAACACGCTCGTGCCGGGATAAAAGTGGTTCAGCGGCTTTTTCTCGATGGGATCGATGCAAAAACCTGACGCCCGTCCGTAGCTAGTGAGCACGATGCCTCCATCCTGCGCCTGCCGGACGAAACAAAAGCCGCGTTGCCCTTCGTGTAGCTTGCATTCGCGCGGGCAGAGGTCGCACTGGATGCGGCCGTCATCGAGGCGGTGCCACCACTGCCCCTCCACGACACCAGCTTGGACCATCTCGCGATGGAATATGGTCATAGCTTTACCTTCGCATTGAGTCGATCTATCACAACACCGCCATCCACCTCTGGTCGAAGATCGAAAACCGAGTGGGTCTCTGGTTCGGCGAGGTTTGTGCAGACAGGAATCAAAACGAAAACCTGATTCGACGATCAAAGGAGGCGATCTTGCACCGAATGAAAAATCTACTGGCCAAGACGATCAGGGAATCGCTCGGTACGAAGTAAGAAAGCACAACCGCTCGGCCAACTGCGGTCACTGTCCTGCATAAGGTCGCTATTGAGCCAAATATCACCGAAGGGATTGGGCTAAATAATTCCGAAAATATCACCTAACCGTACAATTTCTTACAAACACAAACCCGTAAATCGTAATCGGGCGTCCCGATAGGGGCTGGACCCTGAAACTCGATACGCCATAACTGCCATAATGCTGGATGCGCGGACAATAGGTTTTGAAGACGATCTTTCCAGCCCTATTATCTCTATTCTTTGATCAGTCTAACAATCTTTGCGGCGGCTGAAGTTCCGCCCCAGGCCCAGAAAGCTGCGACAACTTTCCGTCGCCTTGCTGAAAGGCATCGGCGAACGCCTTCGCGTTATTGCTAATCGCGCTTTCTGGGCACCGGGCTCGACGCTTGCCGCGCAAGGCGACGGTGGGTCTAGGGGGAAGATGCTAATAAAACCACAACGGGCGCTGCCCGCTATATGACCTTAGTGCAATGCCGTCGTCTGCGCGGTGGCTTCGACGTCGATATCCACTGTCTTATTAACTCCAAGGACAAGTACGCTCGGATCTTTAAGGCCCCAATCCACATAGGGCACGGTGAAGTGCGTCTTCAAAGTGATTGCGTCGCCATCGGGATGAAAATTGATGCGCAGTATGGTCGCTCGCGTTCTGGCTTCAAAAGAAGCATCCGGATGGGATTCTCTATCCTTCGCGACTCAACGACGAGATAACTCTGGTTCTGGACGATGTGACACTACCGAAACTGCGTGTCTCCAGCACGCGGCCGTTCCTCGAATGTAGAGCAGGGGTGAGCGCGCTGATCCGCGAGTTTAAGCTGGCGATTGTGTAGGGTCAGCTATCAGAGCAGTTTTTCTCAATACTCAAAAGGTGAATCACAAATACTGAGTGATTCCCAATCCACCTCTGTCGATCTATTCAGACTCAAATGGTCTACGATTTAACTGCTGCCTGCTTACAAATCATCCTTTTAAGTCTCCCGTTGGTGGATTGGCAATTCATTCATTGCGGGATAGAATCCCTTCACGATGAACGAGCCGCAGCAGCCGGCCATTACAACGAGTGAACACTCGGGGATTGGGAATGAGGAACTTTCGCGCAGGAATCAGGATCAGCTTTATCTTGCACTTAGCTCGGCGCGCATGGGTACGTGGGATTGGTATCTGCTGGATCACTCCATGCATTGGGACGAGCGGATGCACGCACTCTTTGGTCTGGCACCCTCAACCTTCGGCGGGCGCTACGAGCAGTTCCTGGAGATGATTCATGCTGAGAACCGGCAGCAAGTAGTCAGAGAATTTGCGCAGGCACTTGAAAGGCGTGCGGAGTATGACGGAGAGTTTCGCGTGGTTTGGCCAACAGATGGCAGTGTTCACGCTCTCAGGGCGAGATCAAAAGTGGTTTGTGACAATCAGGGGGAGCCAGTGCGGGTGACCGGCGTTTCCTGGGATGTGAGTGAGCGCTCCCAGATGGAGAATGCCCTCGCACGAGAGCGTTTTCTCCTAAAGACGCTAATGGATAGTCTGCCGGATCACATCTATTTCAAGGACAGGGAGAGCCGCTTTATTGCAGTAAATCGCGCCACGGCAGCCTTGTTCGGCCTCGAAGATCCAGCGGACGTGCTCGGCAAGACAGACGCCGATGTATTCACTCGCGAGCATGCCCAGGCTGCTCTCCGCGATGAACAGGAGATTCTGCGTACGGGACAGCCTCTGGTGAACATGGAGGAAAAGGAGACCTGGCCCGATGGGCATGAGACGTGGGTTTCCACTTCAAAGTTGCCGCTGCGAGATCCCAACGGACACATCATCGGCACCTTTGGGCTCTCGCGCGACATCACCGAGAAGAAGCGCGCTGAAGAAAAACTCGCGGCACTGGCAATAGAACTGCGCGAAAAGAATGAAGCCCTTGAGCAGGATTTAGAAATGGCCCGGGAACTTCAGCAGGCAATGCTGCCGCACCGCTATCCTCACTTCCCTCATCATGCTTCGAACGAAGAGCTCGCAGCACGCTTCTACCACTTTTACCAGCCCTCAATGAGAGTGAGTGGCGACTTTTTCGAAGTCTTAAAACTCTCTGATACTAGTGCAGGGATCTTCATCTGCGACGTGATGGGCCATGGTGTCCGTGCCGCTCTTGTGGCCTCCACCGTTAGTGCTTTGGTGGGCCAACTGCGAGATTACTTGGGAGATCCGGGCGAGTTCCTTTGCCGGCTCAATCGGGCACTGCGCTCAAGACTGGAATATTATAGTGAGGTCCCGCTCTTTGCTTCGGCCTTTTACTTGCTCGCGGATTTGGAGAAAGGCGAACTGCGTTACGCGAATGCGGGACATCCCAATCCTTTGCGCGTTCATCGCGCGCGAGATCGCACTGAGATGCATCCTCTGAACGGCAGCAAGCATGGGCCCGCGCTCGGGCTTTTCGATGACGCGGTTTATCCCAACTGCCATTGTGAACTCTCGCCGCACGATACGCTGCTTCTCTTTACCGATGGATTATATGAAGTGGAGGGTCCTGGCGGAGACATCTACGACTATCGGCGCCTGTTAGAAGCTGTGAGTAGGCGCCGTGAATTGCCCGCTTTTCAACTGTGTCATGAGATCATCGAAGAGGTGCAGAGATTCTCGGCGGGCAGACACTTTAGCGATGATGTGTGCCTCGTTGCAATGGAAGTTGGCCCAATGAGCATGTAACTGGTACTGCGGACGATCGATCGGTCAGATAATGAAAACCAGGGGCAAACACAACTTCATATCTTCTGAGCGCCGGTCGAGCGATCTCTGACCATTCATTGCGCTCAAGATCCGATTTGATTCGCTTCGTCTCCGCCAAATAATTCGTCTGGAACTTCAGATTTCTAGGGTTCGATAAAAGTTGTTTGATCAGGAATAGCGCGGCGAAATCTGGCGAGGCATTGTGTGAAATCGCTTTCAACGTTTGCCGGTCCAAAGGAGCTGCTCGATAGCTTCCGTCAATTCGGGCGATCTGATGGTCGAGCCGTCGATTTTTCCCGCCAGCATGCAAAGAGTTCTCCAAGTAGTATTTTGCCAGATCGGAGTCCACCGTCGTGATCAGCGGTTTGCCTGCCAGGTCGCCAGTAGCTGGAATCCTTGGGTAAGAGGTACAAGAAGCCCAGAACCACGCCGTCACCCACAGGATGGCCGAGCAAATACGCGCGGATCCGGAGAAAGCATGCACCGTAGAAATCAACGAGCGCACAACCAAGAAGCAAGCCAAGAGTCTTCCGGGAAACGAGCGAGGACGCGTTGGACACCGTGAGCGCTGGGGGAGGAAAGCTCGAGCTCTAAAAAGTTGGTGAACCTGATTTCGGAAGCGTGAGGCCGGCTAAGCCACGCGCCATTCCTCCAAGGCCGCGTACGCTTGACCCTTACCTAGGTCTGGGTCGATGGTTAACTCCAGGGCTAAGACATGAGTCAAATCTACTCTGTAATCCTCTACCTCTTCTGTCGAAGTCCGGGGATTAAAGTTCCATTGCTGTCGAACGATCTCTCTGAAAGGAGCTGTTTGGGTGTCAGCCCAGCTCAACGTGAACTGCTGGGTTCGCTCAACTTCAGGTTCCGAAAAACGCAACCGTATTCGTCGGAGCTCCTTTGGTTCATCAAATAACAAACGAATCTTCTGTGCACCCGGCTCGGCAGCACGCCAACCAAGAGTTTCGCCGTCCTTGAATGCCGATTCGATGGGATGTTGCGGATCTTCAGATGAGACTTCGACCGAAGCAGCTTCTTCGAGGTTCAGCCACTCCTCAACTTTCCTGGAGTGACTTGGTTCGGTGCTGGCAATGATATGTTTCCGCATATTTCACTGTCGCACAAGAATCTTTGCTGCCCAGCGCCTTCGGTTCTTTTGATTTGGTTTCGTTCCTCAGGTAATACCTCGTTGTATTCATCCTAGGAGATAACTCGTCAGCCTCCTCGCTAGTTTCTGCCAAATGGCAGGCCACCGACTGCCGCAAAGCCTAATTACATGTTAGCACCGATTGTTAGTTACAGATTGCTGCTTACCGGCCACTGCCCTATGCCACGTTCTCAATTCATATTCCGCGATGTTCCAATGGATGCATGGGTCGATCGCTATGAAAAAAGTCATCAAAACCCGATCAACCGCGTATTTCACACGTTTGGCATTCCCATGATTGCGGTTTCAATTCCGCTCTTTGTGATCGCTCCGCTGGTTCGAGGATTTTGGGAAATTCCGATCCCGATTCGCGGGTCAAAGCCCGGCGACTTAATCTTTATCGACCCAGCGACAAAAGGGCAGCCTCGAGAGTGTTTGTGCCCGTGAGCTCAAGTATAGCTGACTCATACTCTTGGGTCAGAGGAGTCCAAATTCCTGCGCTCTTTGCCGCCAGCAAATACGAAATCCCGTCCTTCCCCTTTCCAACTTCAGGATTTCGAGCGCTGGCGATTGCTAAACAGGCCAGCTGCCGTCCGGTCAACGGGGAGGTGATATTGGCCTGAATAGATGGGTACAGAACCAAAACGATGCCTCCGAAATTAAGTATGGTCTTAATGAGTACGGAGTTTGGTCCAGGCCGCGCAGGCGGACTATATGAACCTTGCGCCCGACGAGTCTCGCGACGCCAGAGCATGTCCTTGGCTTCCTTTTCCGACATGGCGTCAGATAACACAAAGACAACAGCGCTAACCTGGAAACCGCCTCCGTCGACTGGAACCAGCGTAGGCGCTCCTCCGCGCGTTCGCGAAGAACGTGCGTACTCGACCTTGAACGGCGTTAGAATTGGCCCGAGCCGATTCACAATGCAGTTCTCGAGTTCTTCTCCGGGCTCATAGATTAGAGAACCGTAAGCTAATATTGCAATCTTCTTCACGGCCCGAGCTGCTCTCAGACATTCATATTAAGCAGGATCGGCTCAATGAAAAGAGCGTAATTATTTCTCGCTCCCGCTCGCCGGCCACTGATTCGTTGAGCCTTCACTGTTTCCCCTCTGGCAAAGAGCCTGATGCTCTTTTGGGATCTGACGGGGATGAGTTAAACGTGGGTCACTGCTGTTTCGTTGTTCGCGCTCGGCGAACCGAAAATGCTATGAATTGATTTCATGCTGTCACGCACAAAGCGAATTGACGAATTTCACCTCAAGCTTAGCCGTACCGAAAAGGAACTGTATGAGGAGTTCCTGAAAACCGAAGAAGCAGCGCTCGAGCGGGAGATGCAGCAATATTTTGCTCAAGCGAAAGGCCACGCGGGCGGGATCAGGTTCGACAATGCTAGTCTCTGGTCGAAGATCGAAAACCGAGTGAGGCGTCTGGTTCGCGGAGGTTTGTGCAGACAGGAACCAAAACGAAAACCTGATTCGGCGATCAAAAGAAGCGATCTTGCACCGAATGAAAAATTTGTTGGCCAAGACGATCAGGGAATCGCTTGGCAGGAAGTGAGAGAATTTAAGCGCTCGGCCATTCGCCAAAGGAAGTCGGATCCTCGCACGCGGAAGAGGGGAGTAAGCCGGGCAGCGCAGGTACTGGCGGGACCCGACATGTTCTCCGGGAGCGCCTTCGCCAAATTCATCGGCGTTTCGCGAGAGGCTGTCCGGGGAAAGCACCAGCGGCACGAAGTTCTCGGCCTTAAAGGTGCAAAGAGGGGACCCGTTTTCCGAAATGGCAGGTTAGTTCCAACGGCGGTTTGCTACAGGTTCTGGTTGCGTCGAGAATAGCGCCGGCGCCTTCTTCTGATGTGACTCGCCGGTTGCCTCCCAAGGGGTTCGCCTTAACCCGAGATCGAGTTTACGTCGATCAGAACCGCAACCAAATAGTTCCGGCTGTACCCATCGCGCCACCCTGATCCCCTGGGATTGGGGTTTTCACCGAGTCGGTTCAGTGTTCCCAGTCCTCGATCGTTAGCGTAGAATAAACTTCCTTATGATTTTGCTGTAGATGCGCCGTCCGGTTTGACCGTGGCCGGATCCTGTTGCTGTTCGCGAACCCAGGGCAGTCTGCGAATGAAATTATTAAAAACCGAGGGATCATAGCCGACCACAAAACCGAGGACCGATACCATTGCTGCAAACCGAAAATATTGGTCTTGAGTTGGCTCAGAGAACGGATTCTGTGGGGAGGCCATGGCCAGTCCCGCAACAAAGATGAAATAAACAATAAAGCTCCGCAGCATTGAAGCGATCGGGTTTTCGGTCCGCACCAGAACATCCGTCACGGTCAATTTCTCGGGCGTGCCAATGCCTAGCGGATCTTCTACAAAGCGGCCGTACGTAAGGCGACTGGAAATGCCACCTGCCAGTCCGGCCAGGCACGTTAGCAACGCTGCGTTCGTTGGAGTGTAACACAGGCATACCGTGAAGAGGTCTCCAAAACTAAAGGCTTTCGCTAACTGATCGCGAAACGACTTAGTTTCGACTAATAGTCCGGCGGAAAAAAGGAGGATCCAGCTAATAATGCAAGCAAGCCCTCCCAAACTTAGTGACCATTGTTCAAACTGTTTCTTCATAGGTTGATAATTTTAAAACTCCAAAGATCGACTTAGTCACAATACGTCAAATCAAGTATCTCATATCGGGCCTCTCCTAATTCTCATAGTAGATGACCTGCGATTCGACTGCTTATGTCACAGAATGAGCCCTGGTTAACGCCTGGGAAGTGAATCCTTTCGATAGAAGGCATCTCTCTTTTAATAAGGAGAGGTCGGCACCAATAATTAGCCGTTAGCAGTTAGCCTGGCCCGACCTATTAGCCCTATAAGCCTGTTTGTCCTATGTGACCTATCTAATGCCCCGCCCGCCTTCCAAAACTGGGCGGGCTACCCACGTGTTAACCGCAAACGACTAACCGCTGACCTTCAACCGCTAACCCGAACCACTGACCGGCCGGCGCGACTCAGACCCGCACCGGCCGGGCCCTTTGGCTTCTGGCTGGAGAAGATAACTTTAGGGTAGGCTGTTTTTATGATCGAGCATCGCGTCCGACAAGATTCACGACCCACAACGGTCTTTGTCTCCGTGGACTTCCGATTTTCGTCGTCTTCGATTCTCGAGAGATCTATTAAGCAAGCACGATGCCAATCCCTTTCGGCCTTTCTGTTCGAGCCTTTTTAACGGGGTTTCTCGAGGAGAAGACTCAGTTTAAAAAGTTTTTAGGCCTGGCAAAGGCCTTCCGAGCGTCTCGTGCATTTCCCGAAGCCGGGACGCGCTGATTGCAAAAATGGGAAAACGGGATAATGGCAGCTCAATGCTTGTCTGTTACCAGAGCTGCCTCGGCTTTTTGATTTACTCGGTGGCGACTCCTGGACGGTTTATCGGTTTCTAGCTCAGCATTACCCTGCGTTGGATGGTGGCACTGCGTTATCCGTATTGAAACGCGGCAAACCACGCCAAGTCGTGTCTGTGGCCGAGAATGCAGCCGGCGCCTTCTCGTGACCCGGGACTCGCCGCAAGCAGCAGGATAAATAGGATGCCTCGTCAGCTTTGCATATTGTCGATTTAATGACCGAAGCCCCCTCGGGAGTCCCCGCTCGCTTGCCTACTCTTCGCGATAAATCTCTTCGAGCTTTCGCCTCATGACGGTGGCGTCAGCATCGACTCCAGTCCAATACTTGATGCCAATCACACCTTGATTAACGAGCATGCCGAGCCCATCAACAATCGTGCAGCCGCGCGCTTCGGCATCTTTGATGAAATGGGTACGAGGTGGGTTCGGAATAACGTCCGCTACTACCATGCCAGGCTTGAGTGACTCGATATCGATGTCGAGCCGGTCATGAACGTGCGGATAGAGGCCGATTGAGGTGGCGTTAATCGAAATATCAGCGTCCGGCTGCACCTTGTATTTGCTTTGCCAACTAACTACTTCTGCCCTTGCTGGCGTGTGATTGTTTAAGACGCGGACTAGTTCCATACCACGCTCGGCGGTGCGATTAACCACCGATATCGAGGACGCGCCGGCCAGCGCCAGCTCGACCCCGATCGCTCGGGCCGCGCCACCTGCGCCGAATAAGACAATACGCTTGCCGTTAGGGTCAACGATACCTTCGAGCGACATCAAGAATCCTTTCCCATCAGTATTCTCGCCGATGTATTTGTTGCCCCGACGAACTTTGGTGGTCTCACGACACTTGGAACGACCATTGCGGCAGTTTGGACAAATATCAGCCGGTTCTAAGATTCTCCAGCTCATTACTGCCTATAAAAAGGCGCTTTATAGCACGAGAGCTGGTTTACGGAATGAGTTACGGGCAACTATGAAAATCAGGTTTCTGGGTCTGCCGCTGGCCAGGCATCTGAAGGCAGGAGCGGCGACTTCCTTCCCGAGCTGGGACGCAAATCGCTTGGCTTCTAACAATGGAATGCATGGCTAAGTTGGGTGGCCCGATCTTGTTCGCCAGCACCGCACATGCTGGTCAAATCAATCCACTTCTGTCGATCGCAGGCGAGCTATCGCGGCGCGGTGTTCCGGACCTTTGGTTTGCTTCCACTGACAATCGTCGCGCCGAAGTTGAGAGAACTGCCTTTGGCAGCCCGATTCATTTTGTCTCCTGTGGTATCAACGATCGGACTAAGGAGCTTGTCGATGACCCTGCTGTTTACGAATCCGTTGCGGAGCAGGGCCCAATGTCGACCAGCAGCTTTCTTCTAGCGATGCGTTGGATGCTCGATCCGGATCGAACGATGGTCGAGTATCAGGAAATGCTCGCACACATCGATCGCGTACAGCCATACCTCATGGTTATCGACGTCAGTACGATCAGCGCGCTTGATGCAGCGATTACGAGACGAATTCCTTTTGTTCTTAGCGTGCCATTCACGCCGAGCGCGTTGTTCATGAAACGGTTGCCGTGGGACTATCCCGCTCCTGGTTCGGGTTTGTCACGACAGATGAGTGCCGGGCAGAAACTTGCGAATCTTTGGTATCAACTCCGAATCCACACCGTTTTGTTGACGCGATTTCCATTCTTCTCCTTCGCCCTTCGTCGAAAGACAATGGGAATCGCGAATCCATTTGGCAGTCTTGCGCGGTACAGCGACGCTGCGACTGCGATCTTTTGTTATTCAATCTTTGGTTTAGAATACCCATTCCCGGTACCGCGACATTTGCACTTCCTTGGTGCCATGGTGCCATCGCCGGCACCGGCAACGCAGGACTGCAAAAACGACGTGTCGCGATGGCTCGATAGGCATCCCTCGGTAATCTATGTCTGCCTCGGCACCCTGGCCCAACTTTCAGAAGTTCAGATCATTACTCTTATCACCGCCTTTAAGCGTCTAACACCAAATCACCACATCTTATGGAAACTGCCTGATGCTCAACAGGCGCTGCTGCCTCCTAGAGATTTACTTCCGACCAACATTCGGATAGAGCATTGGATTCCTTCGCAACTCGGGGTTCTCGCCCATCCAAACGTGCGCGTATTCCTTACTCACGGCGGTGGTAACGGCTTTCACG
>Ga0209647_1002206_pt1 | contig 15839 bp, 21 predicted proteins | sample GraSoi_2013_60cm_FD_185827 | JGI IMG/M metagenome (GOLD analysis project Ga0209647, IMG submission 185827) | Grasslands soil microbial communities from the Angelo Coastal Reserve, California, USA - Sample 9_17_2013_60cm (SPAdes) (version 2) | ecosystem: Environmental > Terrestrial > Soil >...
CGGCCTTGTCTAAAGGCGGGGCCGAATGGCTGCTTGGCCGACGGGAGCTTCGATGATCGCGCGCGAACGATTCAACCGCAGCTAGCTCGCTCAGGCTGAGCAAGCCTAGCAACAAGACCCAAAATCGATAATTGGTAAACCGGTATGGACGTGACCGAATATTTTTAGAGCCGCGTTGCGTCATTTCTACCTTTTCGGCCGCCCGGCTGGTAACCAGAGCGCTACTCTTTGTAGCCACAGATCATGCATGTGCCTTCCCAGTTTCGGTCGATGCAAGAGGTGTTTTTCATACAGACATTATTTGGTAACTGGGTACTGCCTCGGGCTGATCCCTGACTTTCGGACCACCTGGTTTTTCAGGTTGGCCGCACGAATCTGGGCCCAGATGCGATCTAATCTGATTTTCGATGCTGTCTTTTTCATATATTGAGTTTGTTGATGGCTAGCTTCTCACAGGCTTTGGCCCGGATCAGAAGATAATCACTGCGGATGGAAGTTTGGGTTTGCGCTTCGCGTTGCAATACCTTGGCGTAGGCTTCAAGTGCTTCTTTTGCGAGGATGCGCTCCCCTAGATCGAGGAATGGGTTAGGGCGCATTATTTCTAGAGAATTGCGCCATCATCAGGAAGAGGCCGAGGATAATGGCCCCGGCCATCAGATAGCTCTGGATGATGCATGATTGGTAATTAGCGCTCATAAGTCAAAGGCCAGGTGCGGTAACAGCGGTAAAAGTGGCGACCGGTTAGGTACGGCCTTCTCTTCGGTTGGCCGGTTGGCTAGTTCGGCTCGCAATTTTTTCAGTTCGCGCTCACACTCAGCGGAAGTAATCGAAGAGCTTGCGATAACCTTCGATAGATCTGCCAAAAATCGGAGTGTGCTGGTCGGAATCGACTCGTATTCGCGGCCTTCAGTCGTCATCTTTTCCCCTCTTGCTCAAACACCCGAAACAAACGTCCCGCCAATTCCAAAGACCTTGCCGAAAACGCTAGGTACATACTGGCTTCCTGATCGCGGCCATCGGCCATCGTTTTTTCGAAAAGTTTGTTGTTGTACTCAGTTTCGACGCACCAGACGATTGGTAGATTCACATCTTTTTTCCCGGAAGGGCGAGCGTGATAGTCCTTTCGGTCGGTTCGGTGGTGGGTTTGTTGATAATCATTTTCCCGCCTCCCTTAGTTATTGCCGTAGAGTGGCGTTTGTCGCTGTAGGCAGCGGATCGACTGGGCTAAGGATCGCAACTCCAACGCCAAAAGCCAATCCGGCTCGGCAATCTCCGGGTTGAAACTCGATCATATCGCCAGCCAATCCGGACAGGCGAACGCTTGGTATCGATGACCGCGACTTTTGGCAGAATGGAAAGCATTATTTTGACTACCGCACAGCTCGATCAGCTTTTGCGAGAGAGTATGGCGATCGAGTTAGGATCGGAAGTGATCATTGGCGCCACAAGAGCGATGATGACCCGCGATCGTGCGTATGGGAGGACCAGTTCACCACGATCGGATCGGGAAGATTAATCGCAGAAGCGTTCCTGCACCAATACGATTTCGCAGAGCAAATAGACGTGATGACTTGTCTGTACCGTGTGTATGCGGCTAAAGTTGCCGCCGAGAAAAAACCCGTACGTGGGACAAGGAACATCTTTTGAAATCTTGTACGGTCGCAATCGGTTCGACCTGACCAATGACGGCGTAAAGTATCTGAAGAAAAAGCTGATGAGTCGTCAACTCGAACGCCGCGCCGGGCTAAGGCGTATGTTCGCGGCAAGATGGCTCAAACCTTCGTCCGCGGCGGACTCGGATTCGCGGCAGATGAAGCTTACGATGAATGCGCGCCCAGGTTTTCGAAAAAGCTTGATAAAAACCATAAGTACGATAATTCCAATTACCTTCCTTGACCGACAAGGGCATCATCGGACTCAAGTTGCACTCTTTGGAGGGCGTTACGACATGGATTTACCTCAGCCACCATCCGCAGATCCGCCTCCCATGAGCAGCGTTGCTAATAGGCCGTATGTCCCGGAAATCTCACGCGAAACGATTATCGACCTAGTCGCCGATATGAACAGGGTCGGCTTCGGCGTCTTGTCCGGCTATTTGGAACCAGCAGATCTTGAAGATCTTCGGCAGTTTGTTGAAACCGCGGTGGCGGCCGCCGGTGGGGAATATGTTGTGTTCACCGGAGAGGAGGCGGTTGCGGGAACGCTGCTCGACAAGCTGTCCGCCTCACCCGCCTTCGTGAACTTGCTGCACCAAGTCTACGAGCAAGGTTCCGGTCGCGCGGCGCCGAACCAATCACTTTATCAGGTCCTGCGCTGCTTGAAGGGCGAATCCGGCCTGAAGCACGCGCTTCACTTTCATTACGACTCCTATGTCGTGACCGCGCTTCTGCCGGTGATCATTCCATCACAGGGCAGCGCTGGCCACCTTGTCATGGCACCGAACTGGCGGCCGGTCAGATCGTCGTATCTCTTCAATCTCCTCGACAAGATCATTCTGGATAACCCGGCAACTCAGTTTTTGCTCCGCCACGCGTTCAGGTCGGGGCTGCCCGTTTAATTCAATTAGCCCGCCCTTATCAGCCTCTGCGCCCGATGCCGCAGCCCCGGACGTTGTAATGGTAAGGTTCGTCCCGAATATCTTACTGTTGGCATCAAACACGTGCAGACCCTTCGCGTTGGCGCCGCTGGTTGTGATGCTGGAATTGTCCAGGGTGATTGTCCCGCCCAATGCCGCCGCTCCGTCAGCGCTGAAACCGGACAGCGACAAGATACCCGAGGTTGTGATCGCGACCCCATTTGCGGCGACCGTACCGCCGATCAAAGCGAAAATACCGATGCCGCCTCTTCCTGCAGTCGTGATCGTAGTGTTGGGATCTATTTCCATTGAGCCAATCCCGCGCGCTTCCACCCCGTGGGAATCAACTCCTGTCATGGAGATGGTTAATGCGCCTTTTGCGCTGACGGTTCCGGTGTCAGCGAATAGGCCAAAGCTATTGTCGCCCACGATTTCGATCTTACCGCCGTCGAGGATCACCGCGCCGCCATCAATGCCTCTCGCACCCGATATTCCGGTCTGCCCCAGCCCCAATGCTGCTATGCTGAGGTTCTCTGCTGTGATCCGGCTTCCAATCCCCTGCGCCTGTAGCCCGGTTAAACCTCCCGGGGGAAGAATCGCGATAAGATCGTGGATCGATAAGATCGTCCCGCCCCGTATCGCGAGCATTGCCGGTTGTGCGGTGCTGGTTGAATAAATCTTGTTAATGGAAGTTAGGTTCTGACCTGGGCCATCGGCCTCCAGAACGTTGTCCCCTCGAACTGCACCCGGTTCTCCAACCGCAAAAAAAATCGCGATCAGAATCAATGCGGACGATGCGCGTCGGTGTTTGCCGTGCTTCGTGCTATTTTCCATTACCGACTGGCTCCACACGTTCAACATAGGGCGAAGATGCATACTCGGACCTCAAAAGGGGGCTAGCTCGCAAAAATCACGCAAAAGCCGAAGCGTACGAGCTCATTGCGGGCTAGATCGGGTCGGATGCTAAACTTTTCCGACAGGAAATCCTATTGGACCAAAGTCCAATAGCCAGAGCGCTGAACTTAAACGGTGACCGAGAACGGAAAAATGGAAGCTCTGCCTCCTGCTCCTAAAAGTTCATCCCGATTGATTTTGGGCTCCATGCATCCGAACTGATAGACGAAGCTAGTGATTTCGTAGTACGCAGCACCGACATTCGAGTATTTGTGGAATTCGTCGAGACGGGATTCACCAATCACTTTGCTTGTGGCTTGCCGCGCTGTGCTCAACCAATTCGATCCGTAAATGAAGGAGTAGCGGAGCAGAACGGAGCTCCGCCACTCACTTCGCAGCTGCATTAGAAGGCGTATCTGAGGCCGAAATTGGTCTGGATAAAATTGTTGGTATGCCCATTATGATCAACGAAGTCATAACCAGCCTCGGCGAACACCCCGATGTGGGGAGTAAAGCGATATTCGAATCCTCCGCCGACGTGCCCGAGCGGGGCACTCCGAATCCCCCGGGATACGCTGTTGAACCTCTCATTGAGATCCGGAAAGCGAGTGTTTATGGTCTGCCCACCACCCCCGCCTCCAAAAATACCACCGAACCCAACGAAACCGTATGGCGCCAGGTGAACACCCGACCAGAATTCATCCAGCGGGAGCCGCAGTATAATGTCTGACGTTATGATACCCGCCGACGTACTAATAGAGCCACTTCTGCTCGCCGTCCTGACACCTCCCACAGTCTCAGTCACAGTGAAAGTTCCAGTTGAGATCGATACTCCCGCCCCTTGGAACCTTACACCTGCATATTTCCAAGGGAAATAATAAGTGAAATCCATACCTCCGCCCCAACCGGTAGGGGTGGTTTCGCCGGAGATGGTGGTGGTGAAGCCATCTCTAACACGCGTGCCTGTTAGATTGTTGCCTGTTCCTGTCCAATATGTCGCGAACGCTCCAATATCCCATTCGTTGGGTCTGAAGTACTCAGGCGGTGGTGGAGCTGGCGTAATAACTTGCTTCGCTTCCGGTTCGCCGGCAAAGGCGACTACTGCTTGTGACGCAAGGGTCACTACGGCTAAGGCGGCCAATTTTTTCATAGAGGGTCTTCCATATAGATGGTTTTCCGTTGTCTACTGAGGGTACGCGATGGGTACGATCACTTCACGCCTCGACAAGTGTAGCGATCGGCACAAGATCGCGCATCCAATGTGCAGATCGTATCAACCCGAATTGAAAATTTCTATCATATTTCTATTGGACCTTAGTCCAATAAGCGACGCCGCACGTGGCGGGCCAGAACTAAACTCAAATGGCTGACACACCAACTGCCACGCGTGCAATAAGTTAGTACTATTTTTGCCAGTCTGATTGCCACGGAAAGCGCTTTCTGTTCACGGCGCCAACTCTGACAGACTTCGTCATCTCTGGATCAGGAGCGCCTATAACGGCGCGACGTTTTTTTGGACCTAATCCAAACTCACAAACCTCAATGTACAGAAAGGATTAGGTGAGCTCGCCATGTCGCATTTGGTACCTTTGTCGGAATTTAACCATCACTGGAACAAGACGCCCTTAATAAGCTTGGGAATGACAGGAGTGATCTGCACCTGCACGTTCCACTCCTGTCCGGAGATCCGGGGATGCACCGGCATATACTGCACCGCGAGCTGAACCTTAACGGGCAGGCGCCCCAACTTCACCACCTTGCCCAAGGCGAGCCCGACGGGGACTGTCCAGACGTTCCCGGACGACCCGTTCCAGTCCGCCAGGATATTGCCCGAGTATCCGATGCTCCAGCCCTCGCCGAAGAAGAGCGTGGCGATGGGTTGCAGGTTGAGTTGGTTCGTGTCTAGCCGGCCATGCTGCCCGCCGATGGACCACCATTGCTGGGGAAACACGCCAAGGAAGAACTCCTTCGTGAGGTAGCCTACCACCACACTGGGTCCGGCCTGCCACTTTCCTTGGCCAGTGAACTCCGATGTCGCAGTCGGGAAGATGAAGGTGGGCCCGGCTCCGAGAACCCAGTTGCCCGAGTGCGCAGGCGATAGCAACTCCACCAGAGCCAGATCGCCCAGCCCGGCGGCACTCTCGAATTGGCCGGGGGCCGTCTCGTGCGGGACGATGTTGTAGAACGGCATCACCGGCCGCGTGATCAGGTTCCAGTCTTTGGTCAGGCTCAGTGGCAGCACGGGCTGGAAATTCCAGTTGTTGTTCCATTGGCCGTTGTTCAGCTCGAAGTTGTTGAACTGATTCGAGATGGACCAGAGGCTGCTCACCGGGTTAGTAAGCTGCCTGTTCAGCTCGCTCGACGAAGGTTCTCCACTAGGCGATTCGGTGACCGCTCCGTAAGTTAAAACCTCGCTACCCTGCAAAGGCAAGCTGAGGGAAACGCGCGAATCACGAGCAAAAGGAATCTGCGCCTTTGTGGTAGTCGTGAAAGCCACCGCGCAAGCGAGCGCGGCGACGAGGTTTTGTCGGTGTGTCATTTTCAATTGCTGGGGTTGGTTGTGATTACGGGAGTTGATTTCGCTGGTGAAATCGCGAGCCGTTTCCCAGGAGGAAAGGAGACAGCCCACGCGGTTCACAATCGAATCACTTAACCTTCTCGATAGCCGCGCACGGCCGGTTAGGATACCAAGACGTTATAAGCTTAGGCTAGTAGTTTGCGGCGAAGCGTGCCGGTTAGCGGTCATGCCAAACGGGCTCGCCAACGTCGAGCCCTTAAGCCCAGAGCGTGCGTCATGTGTGGTGAACCCTTCAACCCAAAGCGAACCGATAGCCGTTATTGTTCCGCCGTGTGGCAAAACCACTGCCATGCGTCCGGTTCTGGGAGCCATCGATTTGATCATGTGCTGAACCCAAGCGTAGTCCCCGCTCTTGCTGGGCGGCATGCCTGCGAAGTTCCGTCCGTACGGATCGCTCGACCAGACTTCCTCGCCCCATTTTTCCAGAGAGAAGGGCGGGTTGGCGATGACGCAATCGAAGGTGGCGAGATTGTCGCCGGAGAAGAATGCTGGGTTGCGGAGCGTATCCCCTCGCACGATTTGGAAGTCCGCTGTGCCATGCAAAAACAGGTTCATTCGAGCGATAGCCGATGTAGTGAGATTCTTCTCCTGTCCGAAAAGTTTGCCCCACAACGTGCGGTCGTCGCCGTGCTGTTCGCGGACATGATGAATCGATTCCAGCAACATGCCTCCCGTCCCGCATGCAGGATCATATATGGACTCGCCCTCCCTGGGATCAAGGATATTGACCATCAGTCGAACCACCGAACGTGGGGTGTAAAACTCACCGGCTTTCTTATTTGTCGCGTCGGCGAACTTTTTGATCAGGTATTCATATGATTGACCAAGGATGTCTGTCTGCGCCGATTTGTTTCCGAGCGGAATACGCGAGAAGTGTTCTATCAAATCACGAAGCAAAGCATCCGAAAGGCGGTCCTTATTGGTCCAATGAGCATCGCCGAAGATTCCGTAAAGTGTTTCCGGGTTAGCGGTCTCGATTCCGCGCAGCGCAGTTTGTAGAGCTTGTCCGACATTGCTTGTAACCGCTCGCACATCACGCCAGAGCCCTAGGGTCACTATTGCATTGCTGGGCTGCACTGGCGGGGCCTTTTGTTGCTTCCGTTGCTGGCGGGCAACCGCCTAAACTGCCCAGTATGCCCAAAATCATTCAGTTTCAGACGGTGAACGACGACCCAGACGTTAAGCTTATAGCTCTCTGTGACGACGGCACTATGTGGACGTTAAAGAGCTATTATCGCGGCTGGTGGATTCCTATTGAAGCGGAGTTTCCGCCTAAAGAAGACTCTCGACCTAGTAACGTCCAAGACATGATCAAACACGATCCAGAGAAGCCATGAGGCAAGAACGAAAAACCAGCGTTTAAAAGGCCAGGATCGCGTTTTGATAGATCGCCCGCTCTAAATGGCATTGCTAGACAACCAAAAGGCCGCGTTCTGGCGAAGATTAATAGGACTTATGGTGATTATTGCCTGAGCGAAAGAGCGCTCCCGGCTAGAACCGTCCATCATGACACAAGGTGCAGCACATATTACGGAAGTTTCTGAACACGCGGAAGGCCATCAACAGATTCACTTTAAGATCGCAGTCCCGGAGAATTGCGCACGAATGGATGTGGACTTCGGAGAGTTCGTTGAATCCTTTCCAAGGCCTCATTTATCCAGCCAGATAATTGATTTCGTAAGGGTAATCCCCTGGAATTGCGTATTAAGGCCTGGCGATCAATTGCGGGTCACATTTTACGAATCTAGCGAGTTGCCAGTATCCTAAATTCTGAAACTCCTAAAAAGCAAAAGCGCCACAGCCGAAACTGTAGCGCCGCTTATACTCAGAAAAGGGAATTGGCTACCAGGAAGCGCCAACAATCAGTTCAATATTCTCTTCCGCTTCCACAAACGCTGCAAGCTGGTTAAAGGTAGCGCGAACCTTGCGCGCAGTAGCAACATTGTCCTCCGGACGTGCAGCCGTGAACCATTGAAGGCGTCCAATGCCTACCTCAATTTCGTGAACCGCCAGCGAGTAGGGCAAATATCTTTGAAGCTCATTCTGCGCCTGATGGATAAAGATTCCCTTGAGTTGCTCGCTCGCGCGATTTCTCCTGGCTTTGGCTCTGTCCAGCTTCCACTTGCGACGGAAACTCTCCTCCCGATGAGACAACCACCGCTTTAGCAAAATTCGCTGTTGAAATTCTTTGGTTCAAAAGGCGGCCAGTAAAGTCCTCGCCGTCTATGATTACCCCGATGGCGTACCGGTCAAGATCATTGTAATCAACGTTTAATCTACATCGCATGTCCTTTTTGATGGCTCGGCTTTCCTTAATTTCGGGACACGCACATGGCTGAAATATTTCCTAAGGGCGCTATTTGTGTAGCGAGCCCTACAATCTGCGACTAGGTCTTCTGCGCTTTAAAGCGCGTTCAAGGTACGGCGGAACGGAACTCGTGACCGGCAGAGTACGACTGCTCTTCTCCAAATTGCATCGCTCACAGAGTATCTGTAGGTTCACTAGTTCGTCGCTCCCTCCATTGGACGGAGGCATACCAACCGTTGCCGCTTGCCCGCTAACCGGCTCTGGCAGCGGATCGGCTGGCTTCCGAGAATCTTGGATTCGAGATTCTTCGGGCTTGCCCAAATACTTGTACAGGATCACCGCGGAGCGACCTTTACGGGTAGCCGTGATCTCGGCCACGTCCCTGAGCAGCCGTTTGACTTCTTCGCTGGCAATCCGCGTACTAATGTAAAGACTTTTCAAAAAAATCCCGGTCTGTCCGGCTTGCCGCACTTTCCGCACGAGTACACGGCGCATCACGATATCCTCGCGGGATTCAAGCTCGCCCTCTTTGAGCCGAATCGTCGGCTTGCCCGTAGCCAGCTCGGTACCGGCCTCGAAAATTTCCGGGTAGTTGGCGATCTGGGTTTCCAGAAATATCGGACTCACACCGTGGCCGCGCCGCAGGTCGCCGTAGGTGATAGGTCGGTGATCCTTAAGGAGTTCTCTCAGCCGGTAGTGCTGCTCTCGATCTGCCGCGGCGATCGGTTCCATACTTTTCTTTTTAATCTTTACTTTTTGTCTCGTCGTCATGGGAAGAAGTTTCGTCTGGCCGATGTCTGGGCCTCGGCTCTTTGCCCATAAAAAATCAACGGATCAACTCTCCGTTTGCCTCAGATATTCGTCGGCTCCGGTTGATGTTCTGCGGTGACGGCCATGCGAAGAACGCCGGATCGCGTAGGTCGGATCGATCATCGCGTAATATTCCTGGGTACTCATCGAGTTGAGTCGCGCCTTGAGCTGTTCCTGGCTGACCGGCTTGGCTGGTGGGGGAGGTGTGTAGTTTTTCAGGACCACTATTCGGATCGGTTTTGGACGACCATTGTGATGGATCTGGATACCGAACGGGCACGCAGCCTTCTCAAGCTCGTCGTCGATTTCACGCCGCTTGAAAGAGTAATCGTAGACCAGGGACCGCAACGGCATCTGGCCGCCGTTAAGCTCTAACGTGCTCACTAGCCGCTCGCGTACGCTCTTTGTGTGTCCGTTGGGGTTCATATCAGCTCTAAAGTGCTCACCAGAAAATTAGGCGGGTCTTTTGTTCGCCGTGGTCAAAAGCCAGATAGACCTCTGTCACCGGAACTTGTTTGGTGTCGTCCTTATCTATCAGAAAAAACAGACAGGGATCATCATCTCCGACCAGCGAAGCCGCTTGCCGGATTTGCTCAATTTTACCGATCAACTCTGAGAGTTTCATTTCGTTGTTTTTCGTTGTTGTGATGTTCATATTCAAAAAAGCGTGATTTCAGCCGATCCGGCGGCTTGCGGCGACGCGATGTGGCTGTTCCTGTGGCAACGTCCACAGATCGCGACAAGGTCCGAGTCCGGGGTCAAGGCGATCGGGTCTGTATAGCGCAGGTGATGGATCTGCTTGACTCTCGATTTACGGCACACCTCGCAGACGCCGTGCGAACGAACGACTATCCTGGCCCGCTGGACGGACCACTGGACCGAGCGCAGAAATCTGCGGTACTCGCGCTGCTGTGTCGTCATGGTTTTGGTGTGTCCGTTGGTGTTAATTGTAAGGAGGAAGTACACCCTCCCTGTCCAAAGGGGGTATTTAACCCTGGCACCCTGTCCAACATCACGTAACCTATTTATTATCAACCACTTACCCTGGACAGGGTTGAATCGCGCTGGACAGGGTTGTTTTTCAATCCTGTCCACCCTAAGTCCTTGATTGTAAATAACTTGCGGACCCTGTACAGGGTTGACAGGGTTAAAAGGGGGTATGAAGCTGTCCATCATAGTTCGGGCTGGTTTTCACCCTTTTCGGACTCTTCAGGTTCGGGGTGCAGGTAACGCGCGAACACGTCGATAAAGTCGCCGTAGCGGTAGCCCATAAATTTGCCTTGAGACTTGGGCGCACGCTTGGATCTGATTTTGAACCGACGCAGAAGCATCGAGAGTTTCTTGGCGGTCATCCCGTCCTTGGAATCGGCCCAAGGTGCTTCTTGATCATCATTGAGCGCGCCGAGGATATCTTCGGTGGGCAGTAAATCTCCGGGGTTCGTGATCTTCTGCTCTTTGAAAAACTTTCGAATTGCGATCAGTACGGCGGTGGTCCACTCAGTGTCATCGTCACCCGTCGAACAAAGCGCTTCCATCGCCTTGCGTGCAGTCTTCTCGACTTCCAATGGCTGCGCGATCGATAACAGCGAGAACCACGCATCGCTCTGGCGGTCGCCCAGTGACTCCGGCATTTTTGGTCTGGCGGTCGCCACTTCCTCAGCATGGTCAGCGACCCAGCGCACGATCCGGCAACGCAGTTCTTCGTAAAGCTGAACCGGCGTATTGCGTAATGGCTCAACTTTCTCAGCCGTCGCTCGCCGCTTGAGATCAATGTGGATAGTGCGATCGGCGATTGTGCCCGGTAGTTTGCCGATCTTGGCAATCACTCGGACAGCCCAGGTCGAAAACCGGCGTGGCACTCTGGCCTCGCCATCGCAACGGATGACGTAAGCATTGGCCCGGTCGGAACCCGAATTGATAACACCACGCAGTTCTTCGCCTTTCTCCCCGTGCATGTAGGTGTCGGCCTCATCTAGGATCAATGTCGGTTTCCAACGGTCGATCGACCGGTAAACCGCAGCCGAACTGATATTCGACGCCGCGATAGCTCGGCAGGCCAGTCGGCTGATGATCGTCATGAGCCGGGTTTTGCCGCAACGTTTCTCTGGGCTTGTAATTCCCAAGACGGGAAGGAAATCGACCTGCTCGGTTAAGTAGGTCAAAAAAATCATCAGAACGGTCGCAACCAGACTCTGGTCATCGATAACGACATGCTTGTGAATCAGTCCGCACAAATCAAAGAACAGCTCAGAGCCTTCGACTGTCTGGTCCCAGGGTTTATCTTCGTTGAATTCGATGTCAGTGGCCTCGGCTTGGCTTACAGCGGCAACGCACTGTCTGAGGTCGTCCGTGCGCAATCCAAGTTGAGGAGCCAGAAGCTTGCAGAATTGCGCCCGAAACGGCGGTGAAAGATCAACGTGACGCAGTTCGCTCGTTACCGCATCAAGATCCAACTTGTTGGCTTTAATTGTCTCAAGGAACAAGGCCGCATCCTTCATTAAGAGCCTCAAGGTGTCCGCGGGCGTTGACGCCAGTTCACCGGCACTCTCGTGGACCAGAAAATCGTCAATCCCTTTGCCGCTATCTAAATCCCAGCTGGTCAATTGGTAAACTTCGGCACCCGCGTTACTTAAGAGTACGAACAGTCGGATTGAGGCGTGCCGTACATCCGGGTTTGTGGCAGCGTCGGCATCGAAAGCGACGTAGACCTTGCGTCCCCTTAAATCGAAACCGTCCTTCAGCTCGGTGCGCAGCCAGACCTTGCCCGTGTCCTTGTCTTTGTCCGCTGCACACCAGACACCATTGAGCCCCACTGCATGGAAGCCAGCCTGGACGATCGCCAGCGCCTTGATCGGGCCTTCGGTAATGATGAGAGGGTGGTCCGGTTTGGAGCTGATCGCGTAGACGGCTGGCGGGATATAGATCGGAGCGCGAGCATTTATCCCGCATAGGAACTTCTTTCCTCCTATTGTCGGTAAGGGGCGCGCCATCCACTCTCCATTCAATCCTTCGGCGTCGCGTAACGGTATCCAGATGATTTCCTTAGCCGCCCTGGAAAGAGGAACGTCCCCCGGCTTAATTTCGCCGCCTAAACGTTTCTTGATGCGTTCAGGATCGGGTTTCTGGTCAATCTCGATCCCGTGCACCATCGCGAACGCCAGCTCAATTCCGCGGGAGGTTAGATAATCTTCGCCCAGGCTTATCATAGCGGCGGTTCCGCGGTTGAGAGTCGGACAGCGACGTATTCGACGCCGTTGTCGCAGTGAACGAAGTTGAGCCAGAGCCAGTATTTACCGGGCTCAGGGATGCGTAGCTGGCCGCAGAATTCTCCCCGGCGCGCGTTGATTCTGGGCCAGGGATAGCAGACGGCCCGGATCGGAAGTTGAAGAGAACTTAAGCCCGTCTTTAACTTCGCTGAAGCTGGGGGATTTTGACTCACAACTTTTATCGAGTTTGAGCCAGCTTTTTCTTTGTCGGAGAGGCTGGCTCTTTTTTCTTTCTGGCCGCGATTTTCGTCCAGAAATTGTCCGTCAGTCAACAGGAAACCCGCACGTTTTACCTGGGAGATCTCAATGCCTCAGAACTGATGCAAACTCAGGTAGAGAAAGCTTCTTACGGATAGTGTGTCGCGTTGCCGACGGCATTCGTCATGGCTGACCGGTGAAGTGGCATCCCGGCAAGGAGCGGGCGCTCATTACCCATCTAACAGGTAAAACGTAGTTACAATCGTTGCCTGGTCCGGTGTCGGGAAGTCGACGCTTGTTAACCATTGGCTCAGGCGGATGGCTGCTGAACACTATCATTCTGCGGAGCTCGTTTTTGGCTGGTCCTTCTACAGACAGGGCAGCAGTGGGGAGACTTCCTCTGCAGGCGAATTTCTTGATGCGACTCTTCACTGGTTTGCGCTACGACCTTGTAGACTACATTCCTAGTGCTTTTGTACCCTTGATTCTGTATTGCAAATTGCTCGAAACAAGAGGGATGAATTCTCCCTCCTTTCACAGCCGCATTCGCAAGGTGGGCGCTTTAGTAACAGCCACCTTGATTCTCCCTGCACTGGCGTTCGTCGTGGTTTCTCTGAGCTTCTCAGCGCAGGCGGGTGAGAAAAAGAAAATTATGGGGACCAATAAACTCGGGCCGGTCATTTCCCGCACCGTCGTGCCTCTAGGCCCAGGAGATGATCCAAAGCATGAACTGGTCGTCCTGTTGATCCGTCGAGATACCACCACGAGTTCGGACCCGGATTTTAACGAGACAGAGGTGATCCACTATGAACAGGCTGACCAAGTGGCGGGAACCGGAACCCACAGGGGGTATTTTCAACGGTTTCACAAAAATGGAGACATAGACTACGCGTCATACGAAGGAATGCATAAAACAACGTTCAAAGAAGATGGTTCTTTTTTGGAAGCGACGTGGGAGGGGACCTGGAAGTCGCTCGGAGGAACCGGCAAGTTTAAGAATATCAAAGGCAGTGGCACGTATCGGGGGAAGGCCACGGCACAAGAGGCCTTTAGCGAGTGGGAAGGTGAAGTGGAATACTAACGTGCGCCCCAGAATTGTCTTGATCTCCGGGCAAGGTATAGAGGCAGCGGAAAAGCCTTCTGAGCGCAAGGGTTGGGCCACCAAAGGCGATTGTAGGGCAGGGTAATGGTAAGCGTTATCCGATCCAGTGCCCCGTCTTAACGTCCATAAGCAGCACGGGTAATGACATCTTGCCATTACCAGACTGGACTCATCGCGCCGACTCCTTTCTGCGTGTTACGGATCGGTGTGGCTTTTCGCCGTCATCGCTGGCGGCCTCCAGCTCGGCCAATCCCAGCCACGCCAGCACGCTCTTTGTGTCGTACAGGATGCGCTTCTCGTTTAGCCGCTTGCCTTTGATCTTGCCCTGCCGAAGCGTCTCGCGAAGCGTCTCCGGTCGGCATTTGCGCAGGTACTTGTTAATATCCGATGCCGTCATTGTCAGCGGCAAGTCCTCGATGTTGATCATTTGTTAGTTTCCTGGCTTGTTAGTTGCGGACTGGGGAAAACAAAAAAACACGCGGGCTTTTGGCCATCGCGTGTTCATTATTTTCCTGCTTCGTGCTTCTTGGCCTCCATCCTGCCTTATCCGGCATTTTCCGCAAGATCTTTCTGCGGTATTTTTCCCGTTTCGTCGGCGAACTTCACAACTTTGCCCGCTTCGGCGATCACGGAGCCCAGACCCACGGTCGCTGACGCCCTTTTTGCAACATAATGCTCCGATGTGATCTTGATGTCGCTGTGCCGCAGCCCCGTGCTCGCCGCCCAAATTCCGTAACGGTCGCACAAAAGCGAGCCGAACATTTTGCGCAAACTGTGGATCGGCGTCCTGGAGGTCATTCCTTTTGATTTCAACCACTCCGTTAAGCGGATAAAGGTGCTCTCACACCGATAATGAGCGTGAGTCAGGTTCAACCTCGGCTTCTGGTCACTCTCCAAGATGAACTCGCCGTTTGCCTTGGCCCGCCAGCCTCTGAACAGCGCCAGGATTTCCGGGTCCAGATCAATGTCGCCAACACCCTTATCGCTTTTCGGCTTGAGATAATTCGTCACGCCGATATGCAGCTGGCTTTTGCCCCAATCGATGGCCGACCACTCAAGTTTATCGATTTCATTTCGACGAGCACCGCAGGCCAGCCCAAGCACCAGCGCCTTCAGTTCTTCCTGCGACAGCTCGGCCAGCCCGTCCTTGAACAGCTTGACCGGATCGATCGTGCTCTTAAACCGGGTGTCGCCTTTTTCATAAAGTTTGATGCGTGCGACCGGATTTTCCCAATCCTGCAAGCCCAGCAGTTCGAGCCGGTCCTGGCCAAGATTGTCTTTGCCAAACAAGGCTTTCAGCGCCCTGATGTACGAATTGGCCGATGTTCTGGCCGATCGCTGCGCCAAAGGATCGTCACCAGCGGCGTCAACAAAAGCCTTCCGCCATGCCAGGATCTTCTCCCTAGTCAACGTTGAAAGCTTCAGGTTGTTGATCCGCTGGAGCGCCGTTTTAAACTGCTCTGATTCGAACTTCCTGCCCGGTTTCGGTACGCCGTTAATGTCGGCTGCGACCCTTCGCAGAACCTGACAGTAGTCTGAGACCGATCGCCGCTTGCCCTCAAAGGTCTTGGCCACGCGTTCGATGTACTGGCCAATCGTTACCGGCGGCCCGCTGCTCACGCCTTCGCTGAAATTGCTGAGCGTCACCTCCCAGCCGTTGGCGTGCAGTGAAAGATAGATTTCCCGCGCCCGCTTGGCCGCGTCGGCCTTGACGTGCGTACCCAGATCAAAGGAATGCCGCCTGCCATGACGGGAGAGTTTCACAAACCAGTGGCTCAACTCACTGTCCGTATTTCGAAAAATGCCGAATTGTTTCTTTGTTTTCATGCTTCTCTATTACGGACAATTCACGGACAAACTTGAGGCCCGCTACTTCGTTATTTTCCGCGCTATAGAGTAACCGCGAACCGGCTCTGGATCAAGCTTTAGCCGCTATTTTCTGCGTTTAACCCGCTTTTTTCGGCTTGCCTAGTGACCACTGATCCCCAATCAGTAGTCACGTCTCACTCTTCGTGTCTTCGCGCCCGCCCGCCGCTTCCCACCCGAAATGCTTCGTGTAACGATGTGAGGCGGGCTACGCGAAGCGCCTCGGCAGGTCCTAGCGTGAG
>Ga0209647_1002207_pt1 | contig 15832 bp, 14 predicted proteins | sample GraSoi_2013_60cm_FD_185827 | JGI IMG/M metagenome (GOLD analysis project Ga0209647, IMG submission 185827) | Grasslands soil microbial communities from the Angelo Coastal Reserve, California, USA - Sample 9_17_2013_60cm (SPAdes) (version 2) | ecosystem: Environmental > Terrestrial > Soil >...
CTCCACATCCTTCCAGGCACGTGGCGCTCAGTTCCCTCGCGCCTATGGCTCGCAGCAGTCCCCAGCTCTCAACGTAGCAGGCCAGCGCGGCCTCGTTCTCGCCCCGGTACGCTGCAAGACGGGCGAGCGCAATGAGCGCCTCGGCAGTGCCGGACCGGTCCCCCACCGCCTTGAAGATCGCCAGGCTTTCCTCCAGCATTGAACGTGCTTGCTCGTCTTCACGCTCTACAAGCAGCATCTGCCCTTTGAGGCTCAGGACGTACGCCACAAGCCGCCTGTTTCCCACCGCTCTGAAAAGGGCGAGACTCTCTTCTGCCAGCGCTTTTGCCTCTACACGGTCGTCTCGCGCAAGAAAGAGGGCGCAGGCCAGGGAGTAGAGCGGGTAGGCCGCGTTATACTGCTCACCCCGCGCTCTGTAGAATGCCAGGTTCTCCTCGAGGAGCGCGTGCGCCCTGGTGTAGTCGCACTGCACAATGGCCACCTGGGCTAACGCCTCGCGGGTATAGGCCATCTTCGGAGTGTCCCCGCGCTCGCGGTAGATCGCCAGAGCTTCTTCGAGCAGGCGGCGGGCAACCTTATAGGAGTTTCTGACCATAGCAAGATTGCCCTGCAAGCGCAGGATGTTCGCCATCCCTGCCCTGTCCCCACTTTCGCGGAACAGGAGCTGGCTTTCGCGCAGGAACGCCTCTGCTCGCGCATTGTCATCTTGCATCAGCGCCAGAAATCCCGCGCCATGCAGTGCCTGGGCTTTTACGGCGGGCGCAATGCCATGATCTCCGCGCAGCGCTCGCTCCAGGAAAGCAAGCCCCTCGCTGGTGTATCCACGGATTTCCCAGAACACCATGAGCGCGACGCAGAGCCGCAGCGCCTGTTCTGTCCGCTCTGTCTCCACCTGGGCGCCCGCCAACATCCACTCGAAGGCAGCCCGCACGTTCTCATACTCGCGGTCCAGCCGGTCGAGCCAGTCTGCCTGTTCCGCCCCCAGCAATAATGGCGCAGCCTGCTCTACCCAGGAGAGATAGTATGCCGCGTGGGCAGCCTGCGTTGCCTCCTGCTCTCCCGCCCCGGCCAGGCGCTCTAGCCCGTACTCACGCAGCGTCTGCAGCAGCCAGAAGCGGATCTCCCCTTCTCGTTCTTGCCGCTGCAGCATGCTGTTGTCCACCAGGGCCTCCAGCACCTCCGGAACACTTCCATCTATTGCACCCGCGGCCGTACACACCTGCTCAGCAGCTTCCAGCGTCGCCCCATTACTACACACGGCGAGCCGGCGGAACACGCGCTGCTCGGCGGTTCCCAGCAGATCGTAGCTCCAGGCAATGGCTCCGCGCAGGGTCTGCTGTCGTGCGGGCACATCCTGCGCTCTCCCCTGCAAGACAGCCACTCCCTGCGCGAGCTGCACCAGCAAAGTATGCGGCGGGAGATGCCGCGTGCGCGCTGCTGCCAGCTCGATGGCCAGCGGAATACCGTCCAGGCGCACGCAAATCTCTGCGACAGCAGCGGCGTTGGCAGGTGTCAGTTGGAAATCGGGCTGGACCGCCTGGGCGCGCTGGACAAAGAGCGCGATCGATGCATAGTGCGACAACACACCTGGCTCTCCGAGGGCCACCCCCCACCCCAGACGTCGCTGACCCGGTTCAGGCAGCGGCAGAGGAGGCACCTCGAATAAATGTTCAGCCTGCAAGTGGAGCATCACCCGGCTGGTGACCAGCACCTTCAGCTTTGGACAGCCGGCCAACAGTTCGGCTACCGCCAGGCGTGCCGGCATCACCTGTTCAAAGTTGTCCAGCACCAGCAGGAGCGCTTGCTCTCGCAGGGCCATTTTCACCTGCTCCACGAGGGAGTGGCTCTTTTCTTCCTGGATGGTGAGCGCCTGCGCGATGGCAGGCACAACCCCGTCAGCGTCGCTTACCTGGTCCAGCGCCACAAAGGAAGCTCCATCAGTGAACTGTTCGGCGAGCGCTTCCGCCACCTGCAAGGCCAGGCGGGTTTTCCCGACCCCCGCTGTGCCGATCAGCGTGAGCAGGCGAACTTCCGCGCGGCGCAAGAGGTTGCAGGCGGCGCTGACCTCCTGCTCGCGTCCAATGAAGGAGGTGGACGGAGACGGGATGTTGTGGAGCGGGCGCTTTGAACTCGCGGTCGAGGGAGGTGGGAAGTCGGCGGGCAAGTCCGGGACGACCAGTTGGAAGAGCCTATTCAAACCTGCAATGTCTTTGAGGCGGTATTCCCCGAGATCGCGCAGGCTCACCCCGCCGCTCAGCTCGTGTGCAACCAGGTCGTGGGTCGCCTGGGAGAGCAGCACCTGCCCGCCATGCGCAGCGCTCATGATGCACATCCAGGCCGATGTACCCCTCTTCCGCGGGTTGTGGTTCGCCGGTATGCATCCCCATGCGCACACGTACGTACGTCTCGTCTGGCCAGCGAGCGCTGAAGAGCGCGCGTTGAGCGATGAGGGCTGCCTCAACCGCGTCAACCGCACGCTCGAAAACCACGAAGAAAGCATCGCCCTGGGTATCGACTTCGTAGCCGTTCCCCTGCTGAAATGCCATGCGCAGCAGGTGCCGGCACTTTTTGAGCACGCTGGCATAACGCTCGCCCAGCCGCTGGAGCAAGCGCGTGGACCCCTCGATGTCGGTGAAGAGCAGCGTCACGGTGCCGGTTGGAAGCTGGCGCACTGCATCCCTCCTCGCTTTCTATCTGGTGCAGGTCGCAAGATGTATACACCTATGATACAGATGATATCACGCCATTGAAGAGCAATGATTTTTCAGAAGAACATGGTTCCACCAAGCATTGAGAGCCGATGGTGATACCATGTCGCGTAGAGGAGGGGATGCTTGCATCGCCCCGGTGAAAGCTCCCCCTTAGCCCCCGATTCTGGCTGGCACCAAAAATAGCCTATATGCCCGGCTATACGTACCGGCAAGGTTAAAATCTTGTGGCATTGAGTACTATATGGTATTGTTAAGACTACATTAGTGGGTTGAAGAGAAGGAAAGCTTTAATGAGAAAAAAGTACAAGAATCCTCCGCTCATCGAAACTCTATGCGAATTTTACTTTGCTCCAGAAACTTCCCAAGATTTTGACGGTATAATAAACCTTCTTTATGAGAAAATACAAACTAGCTTCCCTAAAAAATACCGGCTGCAACTTCAAGCTTCTCAAATTAACATTGATAATTCAGGTGCCCCAGAAATAACCGAGCAGCTATTACCTTTAGTACGCTTCCAAAGCGACACTGAGCCAGTACTCATTCAAGTAGGTCAAAACTTGTTAACCGTTAATCATCTAAAACCCTATACCTCATGGGAAGGGTTCTTGCCATCAGTAGAAATGGGTTTTAATATCTATAGAGAAGTTGTAAAACCTAAAACCATACATCGTATTGGATGCCATGCCGATTGTTGTGTACCGATGTGCTACGTCGACTCCCACGCAAGAGAAACGCAGCGTGATTGAAGCTGTTCTCAAACACCTTGAGACCTCAGCGAACGTTTCCCGCAGACTGAGGCACAGACCGCTATGAAGCGTCCACTGGAGGGGCGAGTTTTACCACTGCGCCATTCGCGGCAGATTATGCAACAGCCTTGATACAATCACTCGACACCATTGTTTTCTAGCCATTTCTATGATATAATCTACAATATCAAAGTAATATTACATAATTCACTAGGGAATAAAAGAAAATGGTGCTCGACGACATTGATTTGAAGATCCTGGATTTGCTGCTCCAGGATGGGCGGATTTCTCACACTGCTATTGGCAAAGAGACCGACTTGAGTGGACCCTCCGTGTATGCACGTGTTCAACGCATGGAACGAGAAGGTATCATCAAAGGTTACACGGCCCTGCTCGCCCCTGAAAAGGTAGGACGTGGATTGGCCGCCTTTGTCCGTGTTCGTACTCAGACACCTGAGTATGAGAGTGCCGTCTTCGAGCGGTTTATACAAGAGGAAGAACAGATTTTGGAGTGTCATGATGTTGATGGAGAGGATTGCTACCTCCTCAAAGTCCGTACCGTTTCCACGCAGTCACTCCAGAAACTGCTCGCGACCATCCGCAGCTTCCCAGGAATCACGCGTACCGTCACTACGATTGCACTGGAAACGCTCAAAGAGGGGGGGACAGTCAGACCAACGATCAACCGCACAAAACCAGAGGAGGGATAAACCATGACAGAAGGAAAACGCACCACCAGTCTGCGCTCCCAGCTACCACTGTCGGAGCGCTGGCGCAACGTCAAGGTTAACGCTCTCCTGGTTTTTGTCACCATGATCTGGGGCAGCACCTTCTTGATCGTCCAGCAGACCATCAGGCTTACAGTACACCACGTCCAGTAAAGCAGGCTTTATCACCGGCCTGTATGTCCCACTGGTGGCAATCCTGGCCGTGCCAATGCTGCGTCAGAAACCAACCCTGGGGAGTATGCTGGGCGTCATTTTTTCCGTGGCGGGACTGGCACTCATCTCGGTCAATAGCTCCTTCCAATTCACCTTTGGCCTGGGCGAATTCCTGGTCATGGGGTGCGCTGTTGCCTGCGCATTGCATGTGATCTTTATCAGCAAATTTGCCCCACGGGTCGATGCCATGAACCTTGCTCTTGTCCAGATTGCGCTCACAGCCGTCCTCAGCTTGATCGCCATGCCCCTTGCCAGAGAGCCATTTGTGCTGCCACCCCTGCCTGTCTGGGGATCGGCCCTGTTCATGGGGGTGGCGGCAACCGCATTTGCTCTGGCGGTCATGAATAGAGTGCAACAGTTTGTCAGTAGCACCCATGCTACCCTGATCTATGCCCTGGAACTGGTCTGGGTAGGCATGCTCGGCTACCTGGCAGGAGAGCAGCTCAGCCTCTTTGCCTGGATTGGCTGCGGCTGCATTTTGCTAGGCATGATCACCGGTGATTTGCCTCTGTCCTGGATAACGAAGAAGATCAAGAGCAGGGAATAGTGACTGCCGGCCAATCGGTATCTTTGATGGACATGGTCAGATCAGCATAAGACTCACTTCATCTCTCGCACGACGACGATCTTGCCATTTGATTCCATTTAGTCGGCATGCAGCATATCAGCAGCACTTTGTTCCAACTCCGGGGCAAATTGAGCGACATAGAGGCGCTGGTATAGCCCGGACTGCTGCAGCAAAGCCTCGTGCGTTCCACGCTCGACGATACGCCCCTGTTGCACGACCAGAATCTGGTCCGCTCGTTGTATCGTCGAGAGGCGGTGAGCGATGGCTATCACGGTTCTCCCTTCGACCAGTTTCTCCAGGGCTGCTTGAATGAGCCTTTCTACCTGAGAGTCGAGCGAACTGGTGGCTTCGTCCAACAGCAGATAGGGAGCCTGACACAAGAGCGCGCGTGCGATAGCCACCCGCTGCTTCTCACCACCGGAGAGCCGGTAGCCACGTTCGCCGACAATTGTGTCGAGTCCGTCTGGCAGCCTGTCGATCAGATCCCGTAACTGCGCAGCCTCCACGACGGCCTCCACGTCAGCCCTGGATGCCTCGGGGACTCCATAGCAGATATTCTCGTGCAAACTCGCGTGGAAGAGGAAGAGTTCCTGGGTGACAACTGCCAGGCGGCGGCGCAGATCATGCTGCGCAATATCCTGCAGCGCGATGCCATCGAGCTGGATGGCCCCACTCGTGGGGTCATAAAAGCGCGCAGCCAGCGAGAGGAGGGTCGATTTGCCTGCCCCGCTCGGGCCTACCAGCGCGGTGAGTTGACTAAGCGGAGCGGTGAAGGAGACATTGTGCAGCACCTCTTTATTGCTTGCCTTTCCGGGATAACTGAAACTGACCTCTTCAAAGACGATGCCCTCTCTCGGAGTCGCGGGAAGCGCTTGCGGTGTGGCCGGTTCAGGCACGCTGGCAGGGATTTCAAGGTACTGGAAGACGCGGTCGAACAAGGCCAGCCCTCCCAGTAAGGTCGCGTTGGCTCCCGCCAGTGAAGATGCTGGAGCGTACAGCTGAGCAAGGTATGTAGCGAAGGCGATAATCGTCCCCAGCGCGACCTGGTGCGTGATGACCAGATAAGCGCCGTAGGCATAGAGCAGCGCGGGACCAAGCGCGGCCAGGCTCTGCAAGACGACCGAGAGCCATTGCCCCACTAACAGTTGCGCCACCTGTTCCCGGCGCACCCTGGCGTTGACCTCGTCGAAGCGCCGGGCCTCGCGTTCCTCCGTCCCAAAGCTTTTGACGACGATAGCGCCCGAAAGGCTCAGGGTTTCCTCGAGCGATACGGAAAGGTCGCCAAGCGCTGCTTGCGCGCGCTCCATGGCCGCGTAGCGCTGGCGTCCAAAGTGCAGGATCGGGAAAGCGAAGGCAGGCAACGCGACAGCCGTGAGAAGCGCCAACTGCCAGTTGATGCTGACCATTACCACCAGCGTGCCGGCCAGGGTGATCAGATTGGCAAAAGTGCCGAGAAAGGATTGCGAGAGGACATTTTGCAGTCCCCCGGCATCATTCAGAAAGCGGCTATGGATTTCGCCCGCCCGCGTCCAGGTGAAGAATTCCAGGCCGAGCGATTGGACGTGCCGGTAAAGGCGCTCGCGCAGATCGGCGATCAGGCCCTGGGCAATTACGATGCTCAGATAGTTCTGACCCAACCCAAGCAGCGCGCTCCCCACAGGAAAGAGCACAAGGCCGCCTCCGAACAGGAGAATGAGCCTGTAGTTGTGCTGCGGAATAGCTACGTCAATGAGTGTACGGATAAGCAGAGGCGGGATCAGTCCCACGCCGACGCCTAGAATCATTACCAGCGTTCCAAACACGAGTTGCCAGCGATAGGCGCGCAGAGACTTCCAGACGAGTGCAAGCGTGCGCGAGATATCGGGTTTACCCTCGCTCAGGTACTTCATCGAGCGTTGTTGATTCCAGAGCGTTGCCATTCCTCCGCCTATTCCTCCGCCCATCCCGCCGAAGCGGCCGCCACCACCAGAAAGTGCCATCGTGTGTTCCTCCTGCTGTTCTTCAATGAGGTTTCCTGATGTTCTGCGTGCGCGTCACCTCTTGTCAACAATCGTGAGTGCTCGCAAGAGATGCGCAAGCGTTGCTCGCTCTTGCTGGCTCAGGTTGCTCAAGAGGGCATGCATTCGTTCCAGAAATGCGCGCTCTGCCTCCTGCAGCGCCGAGGCTCCTGCCGGTGTGAGCGTCACGTAGACCTGGCGCTGATCATGCTGAGCAGTGCGCGAACGTGATGCGTAACCCAGGGCCTCAAGTTTGTCGAGCATGCGCGTAGTGCCTGCGGTAGTCAGCCCCAGTTGTTCTCCCAGGTCGCCGACACGCACCGTCGTATCCGTGCTCAACAGGCGCAGCATACGCCGCTGCGGCCGCGAAAGAGGGCCGAATTGTCGCCCCAGCCGGCTATACCACTCATCAAGGGCATAAGCAATACTGGCTGTCCCGGCCAGGTCGCGCTCAATCTCCTCAGATGATTCGCCTGGCTGCGAAGCAGGTGATGTATCGCTCATGAAACGCCCTCCTACTAAACCGTCAATTGACTAACTTAGTCAACGATCTACACATAAGAATATAGCACGCTTGACTAACTTAGTCAATGATTCTTCCGAAAACCCAGACATTTGGAGCTAATGCCTGTCACCCTGAGCGAAGCGAAGGGTCTGGCTCGACGGGCGCAGAGATCCTGAGCGAAGCGAAGGATGACAGCCAGGACACCGCTCAAGCCCGCTCACGGGAAGCCTTCTCTCCCCATGTCTACTGAAAACCTCTCATGTTTTCATGTCCAGTAGACAAAATCAAACGAAACAAGCGGTACCAGGCCAGTCGAAAAAGACCTGATAATAACCTGTACGCGGTATGGTATAATCCTCTTCCAAACCGCGCAGTTACAGCAATAACCCCGTCAATCCCCATCAAATGCCGCTTCACACCAAATACACATAAGGAAGACCAACCATTTACAGCAGTCCTGACAGCAAAACTAACTTCTCCAATAGGGGTGATCGTTCGATAGTTGGTATCCAGAGGTCAGGCAAGAACAAGCCGTGAGGATCCCTGGGAGCTCTTGCTTACTGTAAGATCCCGAGCAGGTTGGCTCCCTCCTCAGCATTGAGGAAGTTGCCACACCAGGCGAGCAAGCGACTGACGCGCACCGCATTCTCGGGTACTTTGTAGCCACGCATGGTGCGATAGCGTTCTTTGATCCACCAGCCGATGGCGCGCTCACAGGCATTGTTGGTGCCATCCAGCGTTTCGCCCTTGGGTCCTTTCCAGGTGCGGTAGCGCGTCAAGCGATGCCACAGGTTCCAGCGATCCAGAAACAAGAGGCGGAGACGATAGGCCAAACTTTGGTGCTCTCCCTCTTGCGGTGGCACGGCTTGCAGATAGCGTCGATGCAGCGCTTCCAGTTCAGGAGCCTGCTCCCGTTGTCGACTCTTGACCAGTTCGCCTAAACGCGTGAGGTCGGCTGCTGCCTGCGGCTTCGACTCACTCCAATGGCGTGAAGCGATCCATCAGCATCGCGGGCCACCAACGGCTGGTAGCGCTCAATCAACGTCTCGGTGTTACGCAGGACATGCGCTTTACAGACCTGGTGCTGCACGCCCACCTCATCGGCGACCGTCTTGAAGCCATCAGCATCATCAGTGACCAACACCGTCGCTCCCACGCTCGTGGCAATCGGCTCAATCCACGCGGTGAGCGTCTTGATATCTTCTGCTGACAAGGCATCGATGGTCAAGGCCAGGCCGCTGATGGGATCAACGGTGATGCCTAAGGGTAACCACTCCCCCTTGCATTTGACGCTGGTCAGATCGCCTCCTAACGCGGGTGTTTTCACCCCTGCAAACACTTGATCCCGCTTGAGCCCAGGCACGCGGCTAGCCGCCTCCTGCACCGCATCATAGATGCGACTCTTGCACAGATACACCCCAAGGGCTTCTAACGCCAACGAGGTTGCCCCATAACTTAACCCCAGTAGATACAGCATCACGGCCAGCCCTTCGACCCGTTGCGAGGTCTGGGCATGCGTCGTTCCCTCGGGATAGACCCGGAAGGTGCGTTTGCACTTCAAACACTGATAGCGATGCACCTGCACCTCGTGATAGACCGTGTCTCGCAGCGCTTTCGCTACTTCCTGGCGGAGGTGAAACTTCCGCCCTCCACAGTCAGTGTAGGCACATCGGGTGGGCACCGTGACGGCCTCAGGGTTCACTTTGGGTAACACGATCCGTAAACGCATCACTACAGTTGCACTTTATAAACTGAGCAATAGCCTTCTTCAGACCCTCTGAAAAACACTTCACGAGCTTCACTTTCAGATGTGGCACGCTGTTGGTGCGAATAGCAACGGCAGAGGCCTCAACTAAAAGGAGAAGACCATGAAGCAGCCCCAGCATATCACCTTCACCGGAGCCAAGACGACCTCGACCCAAGTCGTGCAATGGGCTCAGGCACTCACCCACTTGCATGCGCGGATTGCCTCTCGCTTTGCCCGACCTGAACCGCGTCGTCGTGCTCTGGCGTACCTGCAAGGCAGGCTTCGTTGCAGCGAGCGCAAGAATGGCTGGCATCTGGCCGAGCAAGCCAGAGAAGCGCACCCCTATGGCATGCAGCGTCTGCTCTCCCAGGCGGTCTGGGATACGGACGGCGTGCGTGACGACCTACGTCAGTATGCCTTGGAACACCTTGGGCAAGAAGCCGCAATTGTGGTGATTGATGAAAGCAGTTTCCCCAAACGCGGGAAGAAGTCGGCAGGGGTCCAGGTGCAATACTGCGGGACCACCGGACAAGTGGAGAACTGTCAAGTCGGCGTCGATCTCTCCTACGTCACGGCCCGTGGGCATACCCTCATTGACCGCGAACTCTATCTTCCCCTCGATTGGACAGAAGATCCGAAGCGGTGTCAAGAGGCGAGCATCCCTGCATCGGTGGGCTTCCAGACCAAACCTGAACTGGCGGTGCAGATGATCGAGCGCCTCTGGAAGGCTCAGATCCCGATTACCTGGGTGGTGGCTGATAGCGTGTATGGCGGTAACCTGGACTTGCGCACCTGGCTGGAAGCCCATGGCTATCCCTACGTGCTGGCGGTAGCGTGTGATGAACCCGTCGGGATCATGACTCCTGAGGGAGGACGCAGACGGGTGGAAGCCCGGGAAGTGGAAGCTCTCCCGGCTCGCAGGACCAGGAGTGGCAGCGCCTCTCGATGAGCCAGGGAACCAAAGGCCCCAGGCTCTTTGATTGGGCGTGCATCCCGATGTTGCATCGCTGGGAAGATGATGAACGCCACTGGTTGCTCATTCGTCGCAGCCTCAGCGATCCGCGAGAGAAGGCCTACTACTTCGTCTTTGCCCCACCTGGAACCACGCTCTGCGAGATGGTGAAGGCCATCGGCGCAGGCTTTCATATTGAGGAAGACTTTGAAACCACCAAGGATATGGGACTGGATCAGTACGAAGTCCGAAGCTGGATCGGGTGGTATCGCCATATCACGCTGGTGATGCTGGCTCATGTCTTCTTGACCGCGATCTGCGCCCAGAATATCCCCTTGGCTTCCCCTGTGCTTGTTCCAGAGGCCTCGGCGACTCGTGATGCGCGACCGCTGCTTCCCCTGACGGTTCCTGAAGTGCGTCATCTGCTTGGATGCCTGATCTGGCCTCCTCCAAGCAGTGTGAAGCTGGTTGTTGCCTGGTCCTGGTGGCGACGCTGGCACCGTAGTTGTGCCAGCTATTTCCATACCAAACGCCGTCTGGAGGCAGGCTAACCCCGGCTCGCTTGTGCGCAGCCGACTGCTCGGTTGCCCATGACGTTGTCTCCCCTTGCTCCCAGGGATATCCCTGGGAATGTCGCTCGTGTCTCCTTCTTTGCTGGCTTTTCTCGCGCATGAGTTCTGCTCATGAGCACCATTGCTCTGACCGACTGTTGTACGATGCTGGGCATCGATCCCAAGACCTTACGCGACTTCCTCCACCAAGCCCAGATGCCGCTGCATGTCCATCCCACTGACGCTCGCATCAAGTGCTTAACCAGAGAGCAGGTGCAGCAGTTGGCGGTAGTGCATGCTCGTCCCTTGACACTGCCCGAGGCTCTCGCACCCTCACCGCTTGTGCTGTCGTCCCCACTCTCAGCGGAGGATGCGCCAACGGACACCGATCTGGCTCTCGTTCAGAGACCTCACTGTCAATCAGAAACGGACCTGCTCAAAAAACTTGCTCACCTGGAAACGCACATGACCACCATGCAGCAACAACTTGCTCAGCTAGCTCTGGAACTGCTCCAGGAGCGGACAGAGCGCTATGAGCAGCGCCTGCACACGCTTGAGGCGCTCATCCAATCAACAGAGAGACAAACCGCGCTGCCACCAGCCCTCCAGACGATGGAGAGACAGTGCCAACAAGGGGAAACAGACTGCAAAGAGCGAGGCTTGCACCCGGCAGAGCTACGCGCACGTTCCCGTGTGATCCCGTTGATCGAATACGGGGCTGGTGGCAGCTACGTTGTCATCTGTCCACAGGAAGGAGAGCTCCACCTCACGCCTGATTCGCCGGCGTGGTTTGACTGGCTGGCGACGCTCTCTTCTTTCCGTTTTATCGGCAAGCAAGGCCGTTTCACGGCCTATCGCAAAGGCCGCCTGTCACGGCGCTGGTCAGCCTATCGCACCATTCACCAGCACGGCTACCAGCACTATCTTGGCACCACTGATCATCTGACGATCAACTGTCTCGAGCAGATGGCGGCCACACTTCAATCCCACATGGCTGCGCTCTAATTCGCTGAGCGAGACCATGGACCTCCCTTCCTTTGTCTCCACACAAGTGCAACTGTAGTGATTCAACGTTGCTAATAGCCTTTTCACATCAGACTTAATAGCGACAAAAACACCTGAACAGATTATCAAGTATCGAAACGAAATGGCGGATGTAAGACAAAAATTTATCTCCAAAGATTTGATGGAAATCGCCTCGATGATACAGGATAATCCTTGGGATAAACAAACCAAAGAAGCGATTGAAAAGTACATAGCTGGCAAGCTAACTCAAGACATCTTACTATTCAACGATAGTTCAAGAGAGACTTGGGAAAAGATGTTTGGAAATTTAGCGGTTCATCTGACACAAGTAACAAAGTCTACAATAATTGGTAGTAGTACCGGCGGATTGCTAGGAAACCTCATTCCTAATACCTCTGCTTGGCATATGCTACTAGTAGGTGCGCTAGTAGGTGCAACATCCGAAGCTCCAAACCTGGTAAGAAGCATTGTACATACAATTTTAGAGCATAAAAAAGAGCAGAGAAGTTCAATCGCATATATCGCAAGATTTCGAAAGCACTAAATGGAAGTAAGTACGACAGGCACTCATAAAATTTGCTAGTGCTTGAACAAATCATCGATCTTACCCGCAGCCTCCTGCTGCATTGAAGGCAACACATGAGAATAAACATCTAACGTCATTGCTATTGTGCTATGCCCCAAACGCTCCTGTACCACCTTCGGATGGACGCCCGCTACTAACAGAATTGTTGCTGCACTATGGCGCAGGTCATGAAAACGCATGTGAGACAGACCAGCCTTATCCAAGAGCTTATCGAAGCGTCGCAGCACCATGTCGGGACTAAAAAACCCACCATATCCATCGCAGAACACCAGCCCTTTATCTTGCCATTTCTCACCCACATTTACCCGTATTTGCTCTTGCTGTATCCGATGCACGCGCAACGCCTCTAAAGCAACACCTGGAAGCACAATACGCCTTCGACTTGATCTTGTCTTTGGCTCACCCTCGACATACCCATACCCTCCTACCCTCGTCATAGTACGATGCACAGAAACCAAACCCTGTTTGAAATCTATATCATCCCACCGCAACGCTAATAGCTCACCTCGCCTCATACCAGTAGTCAATGCCAAAATCAATAATGCATCAAGGCGTGAACCACGCGCCGCCTCTAGTAACTTCTCGGCCTGTTCAACCGTCAGTGTATGCGCATCATATCGGTCAATCCGAGGGGGAGATACCAGCTTCGCCACATTCCGCGCAACTAGCCCTTGTTTAACCGCATCTTCCAGCGCCCGATGTAACGCCGCGTGGATAAGCCCTACAGTTCTAGGCTTAGACCCCTCATCGTCTACTACGAAGCGTGCCAGGTTGGACCACAAGCATCAGATCATCGAGCACGGGGGGCTTCGTGGCAGGAAGCCAGATGATATACTACGGCATCAGAGGAATGGGTCACTTGTTCACAACGTCATTGACCAGAACGGAAGGAACATATGAGTACGAATGATCCCTACGCGCCAGCAATCGTCTGGGACACCTATTATACTGCTCAGGTTACAGTGGGCGAAGAGTTGAATCCACAGGGGTGGTGGGTGCCAGGTTTGTTGCCCTTTCTCGGAACTCATCAGGTGCAGCAGGTGCTTGATGTGGGGTGCGGTATGGGGGGAGACGCGGTGACCTTGGCACAGAAAGGAATCTCCGTCACTGCAATGGATTACTCAGAGGTCGCCCTGGCTCGTGCACGAGCCAAATCCGCAGCAACTGGCGTCGCTGTGGATTTCCGACAGGCGGATATGGCCCTCCCATTGCCCTTTGCCGATGAGGGCTTCGACGCCGTCATGAGCAATGTGGCGCTGCATATGTTCGACGATCAGACCACACGGCGGATCATCGGTGAGATGCGTCGCGTGGTGAGGCCGAGCGGACTGCTGCTACTGCATGTCAACTCAACGGAAGATATGCCCTACCGCTCCCAGCGTCTTGGGCGTCTTCGCGTGCAAGCCTTGGAGTCCAACTTCTACCGTGAGGCGAACGGACAGACCATGCACTTCTTCAGTGAGGAGTATTGCCGCGCCATATTGGCTGACTGGGCCATTCTGGATCTCACGCATCTGCATCTGCGTGATGATGCGGACACCATTTTCAAATGTGTCTGGCGATGTGTCGCGCAGAAGCCAGCGGCCACTTATTACCAGAATAGTACGCTTCATCCATGAACTAGCGGCAAAAAATATCACGATTACCAAGTTCTACGCGACCAGCGTCACAAAAGCAGGCATTGCCATCCTGAGAAATACAGGATTCCAGGAAATTGGCAAACTCGGCGAACGCATCGCCTTTGAACTCGATATTATGCAATCAGATGCGTCTTTAGCCAAACAATACAGAGCAATTCTACACAAAGCTCAAAATAAAGACAGTAAGCTTGACACCGGGAAAACCGATGAAAAAACTCCTGTCTAAGCTCTACTATTGAAGATGTCTTTGTTGGTTAGATCGTCCTGCGAAGCCTGCGCAGGAGATGTGAAAAGTGGGCGACAAGGGACTCGAACCCCTGACCTACTGCGTGTAAATAATGCAATTTCTTCCTCTATAGTCCATCCACTTTAGCAGGGTTTCAGGCCACTTCCCTATATGCGGATCAAGCATGGGATTGAACAGATGATTTCCCGTGCAAAGAAGGCTCTCATGGTCCTGATCTCCATCAGTGAAGCGAGAGTAACCCGAAACCACTGAAGGGCATTTGAGTGCTGAAATTTCCCCTTGAGGGCTAAAAAATGTGACCAACCACCTGAGAGGTGAAACCTCTCTTCCCTGCGGAGCGTTCTAGAAGATGAATCCCTCTATTCTCACTGCTGTAAAGCTTTTAGTAGCAACGAAACAAGAGAAAGCTAGACTGCTAGAGGTGTCTATTATACACGTGAGAAGAGTAAGCCGGTATCTGTGGTGTCACGGAGCACTGTCTCAAGATGCTGCCGTACATCTTCCCTGGTGGCGTTCGCACTTTTTTGGCTATCCAGTCGGGCTCTTTCTTGTGATTACTACGCTGCTTGTAATCCCCTCTGTTGATAGAGAACCGCATTTTGTCTGGACTCCCTTTTGTCTTATGTCCGTCATCGTTGGATTTGTATGGGGAGTGGGTCCTGCGCTGGTCACGCTAGCGCTTGGGTTCCTGGCCCTCAACTTCTTCATCATTCCTCAATATAACTTATTGACCTTGAATGCTTGGAACGATATCACAATGCTTGGATCCTTCGTGGTTGCACAAGTCATCATCGCTCTTCTCGCAGCTCAAAATGCCGTGAAATACCGACGTATCCTTGTAGCGAAGCAAGAGATAGACTCCTATGCACAGGAGCTAGCAGCAATCAATCGGCAACTCGAGAGAGCCAACCATCTCAAGGATCTTTTTGTCACTCGTGCAGCACACGAATTAAGAACGCCTCTGACCACGATCCTAGGGGAAGCACAACTTGCCAGGCGCCTTCTGAAGAAGGCTGAACAAACAGGGACAGAATCGCTCATAGGGAGAAACCATTTTGAAAAGATTGAGGCGCAGGCGCAGGAGTTGCGAGCATTAATTGAAGCTTTGATTGATCTGAGTAGTTTACGTTCAGAGGAGGTCCCATTGCGGCTTGGCCCCTGTGATTTCGGGAACCTCTGTCGTGAAGTCATTGAGGATCAGCGTGCGTTTTCGGGGCGTCCCATTGCGTTCACGCTTTCTTCAGATCCTGTCATCCTTCAAGCTGATTGCGGACGACTCTCCCAGGTCGTCATCAATGTCGTGAGGAATGCCATTGAGTATTCACCAGAAAATACCGTGATTACCGTCTGCATAAGCGCAGAAGACCCCTATGTCATGCTCCAGGTTCATAACGATGGTCCTACACTTTCTCAAGAACAACAAGAACATCTGTTTGAGCCATTTTATCGTACTCCTTCTGCTGAAGCCATGTTCGGTGAAGGATGGGGGCTTGGTCTCACGATCAGTAAAGAAATTGTCGAACGACATGGTGGGCACATCTGGGTAGAATCCGCTGAAGGAAAAGGCGTCACCTGTTTTGTGCAAATTCCTTTTCAAACAGGGCAGTCCAACCAG
>Ga0209647_1002208_pt1 | contig 15831 bp, 20 predicted proteins | sample GraSoi_2013_60cm_FD_185827 | JGI IMG/M metagenome (GOLD analysis project Ga0209647, IMG submission 185827) | Grasslands soil microbial communities from the Angelo Coastal Reserve, California, USA - Sample 9_17_2013_60cm (SPAdes) (version 2) | ecosystem: Environmental > Terrestrial > Soil >...
AAAAGAGTGCTGCCAGCCGTCGTAAGACACGCCGACAATCAGAGGCCGGTGCCAAATGACCGGCCTGAAGAGGAGCTATCCGTCTAAGCGACTGCACCGGCGACGTTGTCGCCTACGTAAATTCACATGCTAGTTTCACGCCTCCCAAACAGTAAGCGGATAGTTCCCCGTTTGGGAGACTTCCGCCGTTCAGGGGAGAACGGCAGAATTAAGCTTTAATTGATTTCTGACTCATTTGGTCAGCTTCTTCCGCTGTTGGATGTCCCAAAGAAATGCGAAAGTCTCAGCTACAGTAGGTGTTCGTTTCAGCTGATCATAAACCGAATTGCAATACATGTTATACAACAATCAAGTTTGCACAAATGGAATCTTGTGGAATTGCGGGCGCATTGTGGTTGTACAATAATCAAGGAATTGTCTTTCCTATTGATCATGCCCAAACGAAAGGTAGCACAGAAGACAACCCACGGTGGTCGCCGCCCTCGAACTGGTCGACCTAAAGCCAACGGTCGAGTATTGCTCACAGTGCGCGTGGAGCCAGAGTTGCGGCAACGTCTAGCGGCCAAGGCAAGGGCCGAGAACTGTTCGCTCACCGAGCTGGTGGAGAGACTGCTGAGAACCGAGCTCGAGAATTGAGTGAGCAGTACCTTCCTCAGAGAATCATCTTGCCTATTGTGCCTGACATCCCTCATGGGTCCAGATCTCGCCCTCGAGACTTTTATCATCGGTGGTGAGGTAGACATGTTCTCTGGGTTTAAAAATCTTGTGCAGAAACCCCGCTGGCGAGCGGTTATGGCAGCTGAATTCGCTGCGTGCCTCCAAATACGCTGCGTCAATGATGGTGGTTGCTAACGGTGCAACGAATTGCTCGAGATATGTTTTCTCAAAGGTCGGTTTCGGTGTAGGAGGCGAGTTTGAGCCATCGCTCTTAACTGGCGTGTCGTAGACGAGGTGGGTAGCGTCCCAGATTTCGCGATCAGGGACATCGCTGCGTCCGACTGCATCGATCGTTACACGTAATTCGGTAAAGGTTTCTTCTGCGGTATGGCCAGCGCACCGGAGCCACCGTGCAGCGCTTGGTAGCCATTGATGGACGCCCAGATGAGGACAAGGCGGGAAGGCTCTCACAGCGCACCTCGGATTACCTTGCAGTTCGCTGCACCAAAGCAAGGAGCAGCCTGATGTCGCCTGATTGCGCTAGTAACCGAAGTGTGGAATTTATTGGCGAATATTCTTACCATGCGATTGGGCGGGAGACGTCGAGCAACGAACTCGGCGTTTTTCGTTTCTAGGGGGTGTTTGTCGTCATGAATTGTAGGCCGTGCGGTCCCACCGGTGAAGATCGCGCAGCGCAGAGGGCTCACGTTTGGATCGATACAAAGCCATCGCTCAGCGGGTTAGCTGATGGTGATTTTGGTCGACAAACTCCTCGAGCTCTGTTGCGCCGCTCCTCCAGTTGCCAAGCAACCTCTTCAGCGACGGTCTTTTCCAAATTTTCTTCCAGCCACTCGGCCAGGCGAATTTGTTCTGGGGTGAAGTTTCTGTGTCACAAAAGTAACTCCGCGGGTAATTCGGCAGGCATCGGTGTTCAGTGGTCAGCGTCTTTTCCAACGTCGTTCGAGCCACAAATATCCCGCTGGTTTTGGATGCGGATTGGTGCGCGCGCTGGCGAATTTGTGCGCAATCTCGGCCTCGTTCCAAGGCGGTTGACACCGCTGGTTGTAAGGTTCAAAGAGCCGTCGTGCGGTAGTGTCGTCGAAATTAAAATCCCAGACCAAAATGGAGGCCGCGCGAATGGTCGGCAGGCTTCCTCCGTTATGATTAATCGGTTCCATACTCGTGATAATGAAGTTAGGTCCTTGCGGCACCTGCGCATCTCCCGGCAGTTCATGCAGCCTTCTCCTCCTGGGCGTTGGTTTCTTGGTGGAAGCCATGCTCACCAGCCGGCCCGCAGCCGCAATTTGCGATGCCGCTCCGTGGTGGCGAATTAAAGACCAGGTGCAAGGCTTTCTTGCACGCCGTGCAGTAGGGCACCTGCTCCTGGAGAGTCCAGCGAGTAGGCGGCTCGGGAATCGTGAACCAGCTACGCCACAGAAGGAATTTCATACTCCCTCCTTCGGCCGACCACTTTTAAGCCAGCGCTGAATTTCACTCAGGCGATAGCGGATCATTTTTTCGTTGTAGATCACGCAGGGCGCACCACAGCGCCTCCACCATCGAACTGTCGAGGCTTTCACGCCAAGCCGGTGCCCCAGCGCCGGGCCGGAAAGCTCCGGTTCATCAGTCAGGGATGTATCAGTCATACGTAGGCGAAACGTATGCGAACATCCGTGAAGAAACGCAAGAAAATTCGTATCGACATTGTATGCGTATACACATACCCTTGGTCCGATGCCCGCTTCAAAAGGACGACACAACCTTGCCCGGCTGCGGGCGCATTTTGGGGTTAGCCAAGCCGAGGCTGCTCAAATGCTGGCGACTTCGCCCTCAACAATTCAATCGGTCGAGCTGAATCGGCTGCAACTCTCCCAATCACTCGCTGAAAAAATCGAAGCCGTTTTCGGTGTTCCGAAATCGTGGTTGATAAACAATGATCTCAGGGCACCGCTGCCGCGGCTCTCGCGCCTTCATACGATGGCAATGACCGATCAAGAACAGGTAAAACGTGAGGCGTTCCAACTCACTGCGCTAATTCTGGAAATCAATAGCAGAATCGGCAAAACCGGAATGCTCAATCTTCTGGCCTTGGATCTTCAAAAATTCAGTGACCAATTGGAGCAACGCTTCTTCGGCTCACGCAAAGAGTTGAACACAGAGATCATTAAGCAGCTCAAGACTGAGCTTGCTTCCTTGGAGAGGCCACTGGTGAAGGGAACGACTCGATCAAAGCACCAGAGAGGACCGAACCGAAACCCGGTGTCAGCTTGAGTGTGCGGTCAGCGTAAAATTCGCTGGTGGTCCGAATATCGGCGTGCCGCAGACCCGCTGCGGCTACGTGAATGCCGTGCAACTCCGCCAGCATCGACCCGTAAAGCTTGCGCAGCGCGTGCAGCGGTTTATTGCCCTGAACACCCTTGGCCCGCAGCCAAGCGAGCAGAGAGTCAAATACCGGCTGGCACCGATACCACTGATAGGTGACAGCCTTGGGTTTTCGCTCTGACTCGACCACAAAGGGCCCGGTTGCCTTCGCTTTCCAGGCCCGGAACAAGGCGAGAATCTCCGGCTCAAGCGGCAGCGAAGCCGCGCTTTCGGCGGTTTTAAGTTGATACCACCGAGTCGGCAGAATCCGCAGCGTAGCACTCTGGAAATCGAATGACTGCCATTCTAAGAGATCCACCTCGCGCCGGCGCAAGCCTAGTGTCAGGCTCAGCAAAAAGGCTTTCAAGGTTTCCGGCTCCTTCTCTCCGAGCTCCTCCATCGCAGCCCGCAACAGTTCACGCGGCTCCACTCCACAGCCGTGAAACTTGCTCGTTATCCGTTCAATGGATAAACCGTCAAAAGGCAGCGGCGCGGGAAGGCCCTGCAAGTGCTGGAGCACATTGCGCCGGCTGAACAAGGCCCGAGCCCGGCGCAGAATTGAGTTCGTGGAGACCGTGATGCGGCGCCGGGCGATTTCATCTTTTGCGCCGGCGATTCGTTTCCTCTTCCAGGCCCGGATCTTGTCCGATGTAATGTTCGCAAGGCTCACTGCGTGAACCTGCGCCAGCCACTTCTGATGCCCGCCGGCCCGATAATCAAAGCGTTTCTTGGTCCCGCGAATGTGCATGATGTCAGCCACGATCGACCGGAACGGTTTGGCGTAGGATTCGATCGTTACAGGTGAGAGTTCGCTCTGGCCTCGCACCGCTTCGAGATAGTCACCTACGGTGAGAATAGTCTTGGCCGGCCCTTCACTTGCCCGCTGCTCAGCGGCTTGGTACTTGGCCAAGGACCGTTCCCAACCGTTCGCAATCAGAAATTGGTAACGCTCGCGGGCTCGCTCGGCGGCTTCGCGTCGGTTGGCGGTATGCAGATTAAGCGCGAGGCGCTTACTGGCATGCATGAACCGGACGTGATAACTGGACAGTTCAACCACCACCATTCCACCGCCGCGCACACTGCGAGGCTTGAACACCCGCTCCTGCCAGTAACGCACATCAGTTTTGGCGTTCACACTGCCGCTCCGGTATAGCCAAAGTATAGCCAATTTTTGCTTCCAACATGCTCCATAATATCGCGCCTTTTGTAAGCCGGAATCGCTCGCACGTCAAGTCTGGTAGCCGAAAGAGAACGAGATATTATGAAATATTCTAAAAGCCGGACCCTGAAACTTCGGATCATAGGGTTGCAGGTTCGAGCCCTGCCGGGTGCAACTTGAGCAACTATCTTATATAGAGCAATTTACAAGATAATATTTTCTATATTAAACACGTAAGATGATTGTATGTTCTCACTTTTCGGGCGCAACCGTTCTAGAGTTCGAGCGTCGCCTTTCGAGAAACTCGCTGACGGCTAGCTGGACGAGCTCTTCGACCGAGAGGCCGCTCGCTGCGCTTATTTGCGCGAGCTCTGAGAGCTGCTCATCGTCGAGCGCTACGTAGACGAGCTCGGTTTCCATGCTGGCTGTATTACCAGTATATCCAGAGTATTTCGAGTTTTGCTCGCGGGCGCGTAAACGTTACGCTAACGGATTTAAGTTCCTACGATGATAATCGAGATAAACGAAGCGATCGAAAGCACGTGGCGTAACGCGCCACGCCCCTTGTTTAGCGATCGACAATTCGACCAAAAGCAGATGCGCGCCATTCTTGAGGCCGCACTTCGCGAACTCACAAAACCCTTACCCGATCATGCTGATCAATGGCATTTACAACGAGGTACACGTTATCCGTGGCTGGGCGTCTACGCTTTGATGCCCTATCCCGGTGTAGTCGGTTAGATCGGCCAATCGAAGAACATCGAGCGCCGCTTAGTCCAGCATATGCGCCGTGGTTGCGATTTCGATCGAGCGCGTACCGTCTACGTGGAAGACAAAGAGCATCTGCTCTGGTTGGAAGCGCGTCTGACTCGTGGCTTCAGAGAGCAAGTCGATCCCTGGAAGGATTACGTCAATTTTCCTTGGAGAAACTTTTAGCGCTCGTCGGTCACGATACCGTCGGGATGAGTCAGCGCTATACGCACGTCGGTAAAGAGGCACTCTCCAACAGGCCCGTCGCAGGTCCTTACAAGCCACCTCGATTGGTCCGTACCGGTAGTCTGGAAAACTGTCAAGAGTTGAATTTCTTGAATTGGCCACCGGTCGAGGCGAATGACAAATAGCAAATAGCAGGCAACTGGCGGAATGTTATCAAGCCGACAGCGCAATCGGAGATCTAGACGTAACCCTGTTACACCGAAAAGTGGTCGAGTTAACCATGCCTTCGGCTGTTCCTACCCGTCTATCTGCTGACCGCTACTGGTTCTTTTTCTGGCCAGCCACGGACTCCTCTGCCCGATCACCTGGAGTCTGCGCCAGTTTTGAGAGCACCTTACCGCTTCGAGCGTCAACCTGGACAGCCGCGACCTTCTTCGTCAAAGGTGTGACGATATCAATGGACCAGATCAGTTGGCCGTTCTCTCGCGCAAGCTTTGCGCTCTTGACCTTTCCACCGGGAACTTTCGCCAGCGCAGCTCTTTCAGCCTGTGCTTGCGTGATCCGAGCGTGCAAACTTGCCGATGTTTGTGAGCTATCGGTCGCTAAAGTCGTCCCCTGAAAATCGCTTACGGCTAATGCAATACCGACGAGAAGCGCAATGCCCAATTTCCGGGCTACACTCATAAAGAATTAGACGTGTCCAGCTCTATATCTGTTCATGTTTTCATTCCTTCTGATGATGCGCGGTCTGGCGATCAAGTGAGCGGCAGATGACGGGACCGGCCCCCGAGGAAGCAATGATTGGTTGGAACTGGAGCACGGATACGGTGAATAATTCCAGCTACTTGGATTTCTTGTAAAGGCTAGGCAAGGCGATGCGCGAGCCAGGTTATTAGCAGCATCCCGCGAGTCATCGTGAAGCCAGGCCGTCCAGGCAAGCAGTAACTAGATTTTCTAAGCTGTTGTCGCCGTCTTCCGCAACAGGACGAACGTGATCTAATGTGGCTGTGAATCTGGTCAGCCGCTGTACGCAGTAGCGACATGATAGTTGTCTCGTTCAAAACCTTCATGCGGTTCTCTTGAACGTTGTAGTGGTCGATTTCATGGCTCGCGACTTCTGAAATCGCTTCAACTCTTAGTCGTGTCAGCGGTCAGTCAAAACCAGCCAGGGATGGTCGGAATTTTGGAAAGCGGCCGGTGAGCGCCATCCAGGTGCAATGAACATTGTTCGCTCCATCGAAATCAGCAGCGACCGCTTTTCGGTGAGTGAACATCTGAAAAAGATTTTGATGAACACTGCGAGGGAGATGGGCTGGATTTGATTAGCACGAAAGCAATCGGCCAAAGGCGATCGTCAATCAGCGACCATGATCGCCTGATTTATTAACCATCGCTGAGGGGGCGAACGTAAGACGTCCGCGGAATTCCCTTCGTCACGTTGGCAAATATCGCAGTGAAGTCCGTTGCAAATCTTGCAGAGGATCGCGAAGGTCAGATTTCGTTCGCCCCGCTCGATTCCTCCAAAGTAACTCCTGTTCAGTCCGCAATCCTTGGCAAAGCCGTTTTGGCTAAACCCCAGAATCTTGCGTTCGGTCTGAATCCTGCGGCTCAACCTTAGGAGTTCGACGTTGTCATTTGCCATATTTGGAATCCTGCTTAGTACATAGCTTACTTAGGTCAGAACGGTTGATTTGGCCATGAGTGTCACCTGGCGCTCACCGTCTTTCTGATTCTTGGCGTAAGGCTGACTCATTGGGCAAAGAGAAGTTTATCTGATAGAGCCAAGTCGCCCCGGTTCAGGAAGTTTCCCAATACTCTTTTTGAAACGTTCCCCATTGCTTTCCGTTATGGCGAAAGTATGGTATTTAAAAGTATCTTTCTGTTGCTCGGTTGGTTCAACGAGTCCGGATGAAGCGGTGGCCCAAACGCGGGCGGACAGACCTCAGCCGCTAATGAAACTTCGACACCTCGAATACTTTGTCGCTGCTGCTGAGGAGTTGAATTTTACCCATGCCGCCGATCGACTGCACGTGTCGCAACCGCCGTTCAGCAAGCAAATCCAAGACCTGGAGGGCGAGCTCGGAGTCAACCTATTCCAGCGAGAACGGAAAGGAGTGGCACTGACAGCAGCTGGAAAAGCGTTTTTGATTGATGCTCGCGAGATCTTGCGAGCCTGCGAGCAGGCAGTCAAAAAAGCCCAACGCATCAATAGAGGCGAGCTCGGAGAGTTAACCGTCGGTCATATGGCGGCGCTGACACACGAGTTTCTAGGCCAAGTACTGGAGCGTTGGCAGAAAGTTTCGCCAGGAATCGTCATCGACTGCGTAGAGATGGACCCAGAAACGCAAGAACGCGCGTTGCTGGACGGGCGCATCGCAGTGGGTATCCTAGTCCTCGGCGATCGGCCGATCCTTGAATTATTGAGAGTTCAGCTGCTGATGGAGCACCCGGTCACCGTCGCATTGCCGAAATCGCACCCGCAAGCAGCCCTGCCGGAGATCCGTTTGCCAATTCTCAAAGAGCAACCTTTCATTGGCTTAAATCGAATGTACCCCGCGTACGGCGACTGGCTGCAGACCGTGTGCCAACAATCAGGGTTTTCTCCACGCATTGTCAGGGAGGCAGACGGGGCGGCGACTGCCCTGGCCTTTGTCGCGGCTGGCCTTGGCGTCGCTCTAGTCAGCGAACCGATTAAAAAATTTCCAACCAGACATGTTGTTTTCAAAGATTTGGTGGCGCCACAACCGGTAAGGATACCGCTTGGGGCCGTCTGGAAGAAAAACGGACTCTATTCCGGGGTCGTCTCCAAGTTCGTGAAGACCTTGAGCCAAGTCTGCGCCCTGACTGCTTGACTGGAGCACGTTCCTTGCGGTTACGGCCTGCTCTTAACGACTAGCGCGGGTATTTTTCCTTGGCGAGTCGACGGCCATGCCAATTCCGTCGCTATCTGAGGGATCGGCTCCTTGATGACGGGGTACCCAACCTTGTCGTTATCAATAAAACTTCAAATCCCACCGAGAGCATCACTAGCTGTTTGTCGCTCTTTGTTTTCGGACGATATCTTCGAGCGTGACAATGCCGACCATTCGCTTTTCATGAGTCAGGACCGGCAGCCGACGGAGATCTCCTGCACGCATCAACCTTTCAGCCTCAGCAATGGTTTGGTCTTCAAAGCAATAGACGGTTTTGCGATTCAGTCCCGTTCGGGCGAGTTCGATCTTCGGATCGTGGCCGAAACCCCCGACTTTGCGGTTCAGCTCACTCGCCGACACCGTACCGAGTAACTGGCCGTTCTTATCGGTCACAGGAGACCAGGTTATCCCCTCAGATCGGAGCTGATCGCAAGCTTCCTGCACCGAAGCCTCGGAGCGCAAAGTTTTTGCCTCACCGTGCACAATTTCTTTAAGCGTTCTTGGCGCAAGTTCTTCAACCTGGCCGATGGCGGATTTGGTTTTCATAATAGTGTGGTTTTGTCGAACCTCTTCTGCAGCCAAGCTTCCACGTTCTAATCGGTCCTCCGAAGCGGAAACGCTTCGCCTGCCTTGAACCCAGGATCTTTGCGGTAATCAAGCGTGAGCCAGCTTTTGGTGAGAGACGTACCAAAGGAGCCGCTATAGGGATTTCTCTTGAACCTCAACCTTTCGAACGGCCCCTTAAACTCGGAAGGCAGCAGTTCGATAATGAAGCGATATTGGTCGCCGTATTTCTCGGTGGATACGACCTTTGCGTGAATCGATGTCATACTGGTTCACATTCGCCATGATCGGAGGAATCCATAATCTGGCATTGTGACTCTCGCCCCGATCGCTGAGTTTCTCCCATACCCTTCTCGAAGTATTACGGTTGCTTCCGAGTATGATGACTGACCAGACTTGGATGGGGAAAGTTGTTGCGGATATTAGCTTGCTCATGGTCCAAATGTAGTTTCCGCCCATCAGTGCAATACCAATAGACCCACGTACCTTGATCTTGTCTGGCCCCGCAGTTCCATAGACCAGGAATCGGCTTTGCCGCTCCGCTGTTTCAAGGTCTTCGTTCTTCATACGCAAAGGCAACAGTAACGCATCGATAAGAGTATGGGAGAACCTAATGAAGTCGGGCGAGCTTCATCATATTAGTTACATCGATTTTCGTACGAGGGCAAAATGGCGCGGTCTCAAGAGTTAGTCCAAGAATCGGCCATGACCTGTCGGGGCAATTAGAATTCAAGAGAAGAAATTTACATAAAGACAAAGGAACATGATGCGAGAGGTTACTAATTTAGCCATAGCGATTGGTGCCGGTCTCGGCTTCGCTGCGATCGCACAAGTAGATGATCTTCGATTTACTACCTTGCCGCAGACCGTGCAAACTACTGTAATTCGCAAGACGGGGATTCCGGATGCATCAAGTGTCACCCGCATTGTACGGGACAGCAGCGGAATCTATGTTGTTACAGTGCAAAGGCACAACGGGCGAACAGGTGGTCTACGTGAATGAGGCCGGCCTCATCGTTCAGGCACCGGTAATCAGTACAACGATTCAAAATTCAGTTGAGATGGTTCTGCCGGCGATCGAGTCTTCGCACACGGTAGTGACGTACGACCAAGTGCAACAAAACGTGTCGCGATACCAACTGCTGGAGAAAAAGGGCACGAAACAAGGCTATCGGGATAAGCGGACCGGACAGAAGGTGATTGTTAAACGCGAAAACAACTAAACCGCCCTCGTCGTGCTCCCACCAAAGCGGAGACTGTGGCCCGGAACACCCGGCCGCCAGTTGAGTAATGGTATGAAGATCGGAATTATCGGAGCGGGGAAAGTTGGTGGTGGCCTTGGAAAGTTGTGGGTTCGAGCCGGACATCAAGTTCTCTTCAGTTCGCGTCATCCAAAACGCCTAAGAGTGCTAGTCAAAGAAGCTTGTTGTGATCGGCGGATTGCAGCTGCTCTTGTACCACACCGAACTCGGACGCGCTTTCCGCTCCGTCTCATGGTGATCAAATCCGTGATCTCTTCCAACTTCTGCGACAGATAGAGATAATTCCAGCAGATAACTCTTCCCGCACGGTATGGACCGAAGTGTGCCGTTTCCATCGCAGCACCGCTGACAACCTCGTGGCGATGCACAATCTGCATCAGTCTTTGGCATGCTAGCGCAGATCCGCTCATTTATAACCGTGGTGGAAGAGGGCAGTCTCCATCGAGCAGCGGCGCGGCTGCGCATCTCGCCGTCAGCACTATCGCGTCAGATGCAGGCCCTCGAACACGAATTAGGAGGGCGATTATTGGAGCGCATGACGACCGGTGTGAGCCCGACGACGGGCGGCCAGGAATTGGCCAAGAGGATGGGCGCTTTGCTGGCGTCCTACGATCTGGCCATGAGCGATACGCGGCGCGCTCTACGCGGGGAGACGGATCAAGTGCGAATTGGTTACCTCCCCTCAGCCGCCAAGCAGTACCTTAGCGGACCGTTGAGGGAGGTGCGGCGAAGTCATCCGAAAACGGTTTTGAAGGTGGTGAACTTATCTCCGGGCGAGCAAATAATCGCTCTTCGCGCCGGAGAGATCGATATCGGCATCACGACCGAGAGCGGCGAGTTGCTAGCCGGCGAATTTACACGCGAAAGCTGGCAGAGATGGGAAAGTTATATTGCCCTTCCGGAACACCACCGGCTTGCGACCCAGGATCGGGTGCGATTGTCCGATTTGAAGGGCGAATTTTTTGTTAGCTCGGACTCTCAACAAGTGCCCGGCCTTGGACCGGCAGGTCGAGGCGTATTGCAAAAAGTACGGGAAGTTTCGCCCGAAAATTTCATGGACCGGCGCAAGGGATTACATCGACCGACCCCACTCCCGAATCATCCAATTCGCTCAAGCAGTACGATTGGTCAATCACGAAGCAAACTGAACGCACTCGAACCTATATTTGGGATTTTACGGGATTCACTGCAGGATGAGATTGACCGATTTGAGGAATGCGAACGGCAATTGGAAGCAGATCGAGAGCAGCGGCTAGATAAATGATATTCGGCTCGCTATTCACAACCAGAGCTTCGTTTCTGGCTGCCCGCCAAAGGGCGACGTCTCCTATCAATCCTTCGAGCTTCAGGACTAACCCTCTCCGCTCGATGCCCTTCCTACATGTCCTAAAACCAAGCAAGGCTTGGAAGAGTTATTCCCCTGCTAGCAGGGGCGCGAGGGCGTTCCCCGAATCGCCGCCCCAGCGCACAACTCGCCGGAGGGGCTGGGAAATACCTCTGCAGTCATTGAGCACCGGTGCCGGTCAAAGGTGGGGACGAAACCACCCGGTTACGGAGCTCCGCTAGACCGACAGGAAGACCGACCTGCAAAACTTTGTCAGTGTTCTCAAGTATTTCGGTTAAAATTTCGGCTGCGTACAAAGCGAAAACCGCTTCCGATCATGCGGACCATACCTGAGCCCCAAGGTCACCGGCAGAATTGATTTCGACTATTTTTTGGCAATTCAGTGGCCGAGACGTGAGCAGCATCACTGAAGAGTAAGTACGCATTGTAATCTCGAGAGTCGCATTTTCCGAGGGTGAACAGCTCTCGATCATTTGCTTCGGAGCGCCCTACTTGGTCCAGTGACGCATCGATTTCTTCAATCTTGGCGGACCAATCGACGTCGGCCACGTTTGGTGGGACGGGCAGTTTTCCCGATTGAAAGTCTTCGGTAGAAATGCGGGGCCAAAAATTCGAGAAGAAGCCTCCGTGCATTTAGCTCAAAGTGAGCACAAAGAGTTATTCCCCTCTTAACAGGCGCGAGGGTGTTCCCCAAAGCGCAGCACCGAGAATGGGCCGCCTCAGCGACAGCTCGTCGGAGGGGCTGGGCAATAACTCTGGAGTCAAGAGGTTAGGCTTTCGGGCCTTTTTGGTCGGAAATGATCTCACCCGACCTTGATGTCCATTCGAACGTTATTCAAAACTGTCCGTCTGCCGCTATGACGCTCGCACAGCCTGCGTGCTGATCACCTCATGCAGGGAAGTAGGCAGCCGCCAATAGCGTGAGCAAGGTAAAAATTTTCATGGTTTCGCTGGGCCGTTTATGCTCTCGGGTACCAACATTTAGATCAGCGGTCCAACCTGCTCCATCTCACCTTCCTCGATTAGTCCTGGATCATTATTTTCTGGTTTGTTTACCCGGTTTGAGACAGCTCGTGTTTTCAAGGCTTCGGCTGGGAACGGTCGTAAAATCTCCTTTCCTGCGTCTCCTGTTAGCCACCGGTCGTGGGTTTCCGGTGCCAGAATAACAGGCGTTCGAGTGTGTATTCCAGTGACCAACTCGTTGGGTTGGCCGGTGATAATCGTGCAGGTCCGCAGCCACTCCTGAGTTGCCGGGTTCTGCCAACCCTCCCACAGACCTGCGAAAACGAACGGGGAATCGTCTTTCATCTCGATCGAATACGGAATCTTCCCTCCAATCACTTTCTTCCACTCATAGAAACCGTCTGCAGGAATCAGGCACCGCCGTTTTTTAAAGGCGCTACGAAACGAATGAGCCGTGTCAATCGTTTCAGCTCGCGCATTGATTGTTTTGAAGCCGATTTTCTCGTCCTTAGCCCAATACGGGACTAAGCCCCAGCGCAAGCGATCGAGACTGCGTTGCTTGGTTTCAGGATTAAGCCGAATCGCGAGGACTTCCTGACTCGGCGCGATGTTATAGCTTATCGGCAAGTCGGGCTGAGATGGGATCGGAATCCTATAGATCCGTGCTAGCTCTTCTTCTCTGGTCGTTCTGCGGTACCGGCCGCACATGGCTCAACCTTGTAACAAAACCTCCGCTCGGTCGAGGGCCTTGAGGAGCGCCTGGTGCGCCGGTCCGAAATCTGCCGTCGATCCAAAAGCAGCTTTATCGACCTGCCTTGCGGCATCCGCGAGTTGCGCCAGAACCGCTCTTTGATCTCGAAGACAATCGCTCAAAGCCTGTTTTAGGATTGCTCCGTTGGCCTCGAATGTTTTTCGCGAAGGAACCTCTATCGTGACGTTCCCGAGGTTTGTTAACACTCGCCTAAGGTCCTGCAGGACGTCCCAGGCTCGGCGCCGAGCTCGGCGTGAGGCCTCCAGTTCATCCAATAAGTCCTGAATGGCTTTCGGCGTGATCGACATTTATCTACTAGTGTTCATCAGAACACTTCGCTTGCAAATCACTTTTTCTTTAAAAAAAACGTCATCCAAGCGGCGGCTGAAACAGCCCCTGACATTTCAAAGATTTCTCCTTTAAAGAACCACCTATTCCCTTGATCCATCAGATTTCCGATATGGAAACCCCCGGGCCGGTAACCGCCGGGCTCTGCGGAGTTTCCACGGCCCGGGCCAGGCAAGCTGTCTCTCCCTTCCTTCCTGTACGGGAACCCACGGTTCCGCGTAACGCCCTCCTTTTTTCGTCTTTTTCACGTCTCCAGCCCAGACCGACGACACGACAAATTTGGGACAGCGAATGCGACAACCTCACGGATCAACGGCTTAGCATAACGCACAAACATAGGGGAGCTATCCCTTTCCTCGATTCTGCTTACCCGATTCGCTTCGCTTTCTTACCCACCAGGCGTCCAGCGATAGGGCCCCTGCACCTACGATGAGGAGAAACAACGTACTCATGAACATCGAATAATCCGCCCGAGCCTCGGCTTCCCCCGGGCCAGAATCCTTTGTGTAAAGCAAGCGGTACTTTCGTGGTCAGGATCGCCACCGAAATATCGATCAACAATAGCAAGGCTGCTGGCCGACTAAAGAGACCGAAGATCAGCAGAAGTCCACAGACGGTCTCCACAATGCCAACAAAGGCGCTGATAAATACGGATAGATAATTCCGATCTTTTCGAATCGACCTATTCCCCACTCGGCAGGAAACATGAATTTCTTGATCCCTTCCGCGAAGAAAACCAGTCCGGGTAGTAACCGGATCACAACCGTTGCTGCCGGGGCACTGGAGTTCAGCAGGTTGAAAAGGGGTTTGTCCATAGATGGGTATTTTGACTTCGATGTATTTTAGGTTTGCACGTGTTGTCACAAAAAGATTCCACCGAGTACCGCGCCTATGACGGCGAGGATCCACGGCGCCATTTTCCAGATTTGCAAACCAGCAAACAGGATGAGCGCGAGCGCCAAGCTCTTCGCTGAATCAATTGCGCTCGTCCAAATAGGCTGATAAAGAGCTGCCAACAAAATTCCAACGACTGTCGCATTGGCTCCGGCTAGCAACGACTGAGCCGTGGCGGAAGTTCGAAGTCGATTCCAAAGCGGGAGCAGGCCCGTCACCAGAAGCATGGGTGGCAGAAGAATCGCGAAAACACACAATAGCCCTGCCAACCAACCGGTGGGAGAACCGTTCTTAGCGGCCCCGAGATAGGCCGCAAAAGAAAACAGTGGACCTGGCAATGCCTGAGCGATGCCGTATCCGGCCAGGAAGGTGTTGTTGTCCACCCAGCCCTTCGGTACAACTTCAGCCTGCAAAAGCGGGAGAACAACATGGCCGCCGCCGAAAACAAGCGATCCGGTGCGATAGAAACTGTCAAACAGCGGCAGCCATCCGTCCCTTTTTCGGTCGGCAAGAACAGGCACAATCAGAAGGCAAAAGGCAAAGACCACCAGCGAACTGATCGATTGGACCCGGTTCGGAAGCCGCGTAAACATTTCAGGTTTTTTTGGAGGCGCCTCTGCGCGAATCAGTTTCCAGCCCGCCAACGCACCAAGAGCGATTGTAAGCACCTGGACCCAGGAACTGTTCGTCAAAAGGATGATTACCGCAGCAACAAACGCGAAGGTGATCCGGGTGCGATCCGTGCAGAGCTTCGTTGCCATCGACCAGACTGCTTGAGCTACTACGGCAACGGCTACCACTTTCAAGCCATGAAGCCAGCTGGCTCCGTGTCCTCCGCTAATCCAGTGAATGCCGTAGGCAGCTAACAGCATGATGATCGTCGATGGGAGCGTAAATGCGCTCCAAGCGGAAATGGCACCGGGAATACCGCCGCGAGTCATACCGATCGAGTAGGAAACCTGACTACTGGTCGGACCCGGCAGGAAATTGCACAGAGCAACAAGATCGGCAAAGGCTTGCTCGCTCAGCCACTTGCGGCGTTCCGCGAATTCGTGTCGAAAATAGCCGAGGTGCGCGATAGGACCTCCGAACGAGGTCAAGCCAAGTCGGAGGAAGACAAGAAAAGGTTCCAGAATCGTTTGGCCGAAACCAGCCGTTCGGGTTTCCATTTCGCTGCCGCCCTCATCGTGACCATTTTCGGTTTGCTGTACTTTACTGGTCACGATCGAATATCATTCAGGAACCCAGCGGCCGATCTTCGCCTTAGAGGCTTAAACGTATTCAAAAAGTCGCATGAAACCGAAATCCATGTGGAGATTCTGATGGCAATGAAACAAGGTTAATCCCGGATTATCTGCCAAAAAGTCAATGTCCACCCGACTGAAGCCTTTCACGAGAACAGGAGGTAATCCCAATCTGATTTACCGGGAGGATGCCACTGCGGTTTGCCCTTCCTCCCCGCGTACTCCACGACAATCCCCATCCCGCGATTGCGATCTTCATCCAGCGGGACCGGACACTGACGCACTCTTCCGCAGCGCCTTCGCAACCCCCAACTCCGGAGAGACGGCGCGATCCAGCTCCAGAAGCTCGCCAGCGTTCCGCAAGGCGTCGAGGAACTCGCGGAAATCTTGGAATGGCATCGTGGCGGCACCTTGACCGAGCGACCTTCGTTTTTC
>Ga0209647_1002209_pt1 | contig 15831 bp, 16 predicted proteins | sample GraSoi_2013_60cm_FD_185827 | JGI IMG/M metagenome (GOLD analysis project Ga0209647, IMG submission 185827) | Grasslands soil microbial communities from the Angelo Coastal Reserve, California, USA - Sample 9_17_2013_60cm (SPAdes) (version 2) | ecosystem: Environmental > Terrestrial > Soil >...
AACAGCGGAATGCCGTCGGCGCGCGCGATGATCTCGGCACTCACCTTTGGCGACATCGGCCGGCCGCCCACGTTGTGCCGCAGAAGCTGCTCCGCCTGCTGACGGTCGAGCCGGGCGACTGGCAGGTGCATTGACGGCGTCTCGTGCTGCAGTTTGAAATTGTCTGTGGGCGTGCGAAACGTCACGATCAAGAATACGCGGGATGTTTTCAGCGCGGGGATCATGCGCGAGAGCAGTTCCAACGTCGTCGGATCGATCCAATGCGCGTCCTCGACGAGGAAAAGGACTGGCTTTTGCAGCGAGATGTCCCCGATCCGGCGAATGAGCAGCTGCAGGGTCTGTTCCTTCAGCTGCTCCGGCGTCAGTTTCAGCGTCGCATAGCGGTCGCCGAACGGAATCGACAGCAGGGTCGCCACGATCGGCACGACCTGTTCCAGGACCGCCCCGTTCTCAACCAACAGGATCTCCAGCTTGGCGAGCTTCTGGGCGTGGGAATCATCGTGCGCGATGCCCGCGAGGCGCTCGTAATGGTTGATCACCGGATGCAGCGCGCTCGCCTGATGGTATGGCGAGCAGTATAGCGTCAGAATGTACGGCCCCCTGGGGTTCAGCATAGCGCGCAGCGCGTTCAGGATGCGCGACTTGCCGACACCTGCTTCGCCCGAGATTAGCGCCACCTGCGCATCGCCGGCGCCGACGCATTCCCAACAATGCATCAGCAGGCCAAGTTCGCGGTCGCGCCCAACCATTGGGGTCAACGCCCGGGAATGCATCGCGTCGAACCGGCTCTCGGCCACGCTCTCGCCATGCACCTGCCACACGACGACAGGCTCGGTGAAGCCCTTCAGATGAAGCTTGCCCAGGCTGGCGCAGTCGAACAGCCCCTCGGTGAGGCGGTACGTGCTCACACTTATTACGATGCCGTTCGGCCGAGCCTGGGCTTGCAGCCGCGCGGCAAGATTTGGCGTCTCGCCAACGACATCGACCTGCGCGGACTCGCCCTCGCCGATCGTCTCGCCGATCAAGACCTGCCCTGTGGCGATCCCGATGCGCACACTAAGCACGATGTCGCCGTGCGGGCGTAGGCGCGGGACGTCGCGCACGATTTCAAGGGCGGCGCGAACAGCGCGCTCGGCATCGTCCTCGTGCGCCTGCGGGTAGCAAAAGTATGTGAGGATGCCGTCGCCGCTAAACCGCGAAATCTGGCCGCCATACTTTTGGATCGCGGCGATACAGCAGGCCTGATAGGCACGAAGAAGAACGCTCATCTCCTCCGGGTCCAACCGCGACGCGAGTTCCGTCGATGCTGCCAGATCCGAAAATAGGATCGTAAGTTGCCGTCGTTCGGCGCCTTGGTTCGCGCTCGGTGCGAGCCCACCAGGGGCGGGTGGCACTAACTCCGCGGCGGGCCGGCGTAAACCTTCCTCGATCGCGTGCAACAGGCGTCGGCGCAGACCGATTGTAAGCCCAAGCTCCTTGAGATCATCCTCGGTCAGGTACTTCAACGCGTCAAGGTCGATGTCCTGCTCGGCCAAACGTGGGCCGAGCTGCTTTAGCCCCCAACCATCCAGCCATGCGATCAAGTCCGACATCCCAAGACCAACGTAGCACGCTTCGTGGCGCCTGGGTGCGTTTCGGCACAAATGATGTGGATGGCTGCTGTATGAACGTATGATCCGCCGCTCTGCTTCAGCACCGAACTGGAACTCCTTGGGAACTCCCGTCAGCATCCTCACGGCGCTGATCACCGCACTGCGCTCTCGTCGAGGCGTGGCCGCACGATGCCGGCGGCCATTATGGGACTGTCGGCCCGTTGACTTGTCAATCGGCGTCCAAAATTGACGCCTGATTGGCACGCCGAAACACACCGAACGACCGCTTTGCGACAGCCAAAACCGGACCTTCCTCAAACGTGGCTTTTGACCCAACTCAGACCTTCCCGAACCTTCCACGGTTCCTATCACGGATGCTAAGATGGCAGCATCCTCGGGGGGCTGACATGGAACGGCGGAAGTTCATCGCGATTGCGGCAATAGGGGCGGCTTGGCCTTTGATGGCGCGCGCGCAGCAGAATGTAACGAGCGCAAAAAACTCGAGAATTGGTGTCCTGTGGCACGCCAGTAGCGCGGATGAAGAGAAGATCTACTTAGATGTTTTAACAAAATCGTTCAGCGATCTTAGTTATGTCGAAGGTAAGAACATTGAGTTCCTTCATCGATTTCCTGCCGAGCAACCGGAACGGTTTCGTACGCTCGCACGCGAGCTTGCCGAGGACAAAGTCGACGCGATTGTGGCGGTGACTGGGTTGGGCGCAAAGGAGGCTAAACAGGCCACCAGCACCATTCCGATTGTATTTGTCATTGTATCCGACCCAGTCGGTGGCGGTCTTGTCGAGAGTCTTGCGCGACCCGGTGGCAATGCCACCGGTCTCTCACTGATGGCAATCGACCTGAGCGGTAAGCGCTTGGCGCTATTGAAGGAAGCGGTTCCCAACCTGTCGCGTGTAGCGCTTCTGGTCGATCCGACAGATCCGTTCACGCAACGCTCGATCAAGGCCAATCAGGCTGCGGCCGAGGCGCTAGGAATTTCGTTGTGGCCGGCCGAGGTACCGACGCCCGATGACATTGAGCCTGCGTTTTCCAAAATTGCTCAAGACCGCGCCGACGGCGTCATCTTGGGAGCTGGATCGATGCTCTTTAATGAGCGGGCACGTATTGGTTCATCGGCTTTGGCACACAGGCTGCCAGCGTTGTCGTTTATCGCGGAGATGGTCCCACACGGTCTTCTGCTGTCGTACGGACAGGATTTCCCCGATTTTTTCCGTCGCGCAGCGGCCGACGTCGACAAGATATTGAGAGGCGCAAGGCCCGCGGATATCCCGGTCGAACAGCCCACGCGCTTCAAATTGGCTATCAACCTGAAGACCGCTAAGGCCTTCGGCCTCAACGTTCCGCCTTCGCTACTGGCGACTGCCGACGAGGTGATTGAATAGGGCGCGTCACTTCCGAAATTGGCACTTTTCGGACTTGGCGCGATGTCCGACTTGAGTGGCCGCGTGGGCGACTAGCTATCCGCCTGTCAGATGATCTTCGATGTTACTGGCGACCTCTTCACACACGGATGCCAACTCAAGCAGTTCGTCTTTAATGACAGGATCATCGGTCTGCTCGGCAAGTTGCCGATACTTGGCCGCTTGGTCCCGTAGATAGTCAGGCCAATCCATGCTGCACAATCCAGCGAGTTGGGCCGTGACAGCGATCGCACGGTCAAAACGGTTCGCGTCCGCCGAATGCGCCAGAATAACAGACCAGCCTGTACAAGGGGAGAAAAGTACCATGGCGCGCAATGGCAATGGAGTCGCAGGACGCGCCGCCCATCCACATGATCAGGCTGACCGAGACACAAGAGATCACGCCTTACGTTTGGGTGCGTCCGGAGGAAGATCGATAACTCGGAAGCAAGAAAGGGTCGACGCTTATGCACACGGTACGATCCGCAAAAATCAGATCACCAACTTACCAACTCGTTGGCGCGCGCCAGATCCTCCAGTGCGTCGGACAAATCAAAATCGGCTCGTCGGCCCAAGCATTGTACCAAACCCCCAATTTTCGGCGGCATGGAAAACCCAATGGCATAATGCCGGTCTTATCAAGTTCGCCAACTTCCAAATCGCAATCTTCCGGCGCGAGTTGGATGGGTAGCCACGGCACGCCCCGACACAACATCCTTTAGAGCCTAGAGGGCGCGTGTAACTATTGCCGCCACCCGCATATGGAAGCCACCGATCTGTCTGAACGCATCCTGCCGCTGTGATTCCTCAGGAAGCCGTTGCGCGGCTTCCCATAAGCTCGCTAACAACCGCGCTAAGTCTTTCAATTCATCGGCCTCGGGTATTCCAACTGTGCTTCGGCTCAACGTTGAGTCCTCGTAGGTACGAACGGATCAATATGGGGGACCCGCGACATGATAGCGCGGCGAGTAAGGGAAGAGAGTAAGTGCAATGGCAGTATCGATGCAGTTGCCGCGTACTGGCGCGGCAAAAGGTGCGTTTCTCCACGCACGTTGCGTGGCACCGATCTTCGCCTTTTACTCATGTCGAATATGAGGATCTGCCAACGTTTGCGGCATACATTTACGAGAGTTCCCTGCGTCATGCAGTTGTCATACTTGGGCCGGCGCGTTCTGCGACTCGGCGCTGATGATCGGTGTCAAGGCTTGACCCGAAGTTGTGGCTGCGGTGTTCTGCGGAGCCTTGAAACTGCGCAGCGCCACCTGTCGCGAGAACACTCGTCAAAAAGCCGCCACTCGATCCGGATATCGCGGATCTGGCGCCCGCCGATTCAGCACTCACTGCATACGACGAGGAACATCTCGTAACGTATCTCCGTATGCTTGATGCCGATGAGGAAGGCGCCGATTGGCGCGACGTCTCACGGATCGTGTTGCACATCGATCCGGAGCGCGACTCTGATCGCGCTCGACGGGCCTTCGAGAGCCACCTCTCGCGCGCTAGATGGATGACGAAGCGAGGATATCGGCATCTGCCGCGAGGCGTCGCCGCGCGCATCTTCTGAGGCCTGCCCTTCTCGACTCGCAAGTCTATCCTTTCAGGGGGCCGGCTTCCTGCCGGCTGTACGCGCCCCAATCGCCTCCGCCATCAAACTATGGAGCTAACGCTTGATGCTCCCTTCGGGGTGAACTATTTGGTCAGATTGGCCTATGCTCACAACGAACGGCTGTAATTTCGTATTTCATTCGAGGAGACCAGCCTCTCGCGACAACTGCTCCGACCGGCCATTTATCCTGAAAGCCGCAAGCGGCGATCACTGGTGTGGCGAAAGCTATCTGTTTGGCGGGGACACGGATTGCGCGGGTGGATTCGAACCACCGTTACGACATTGAGAGTGCCGGGTCTTACCGCTAGACGACGCGCAAGCGATAACGATCTAGTTTTATAATTGTCGGACGGTCGTCAGGCGGGCTGTGATCTAGATCACGTCTTGCACCCGAGAGAAATGATAAAGAGGAGAATGTAAGTAGATTTCGTCGGCTGCGTTCCGATGAAACAAATGCCTCCGGCACGAAATCATCTTGGGCTATGGGCGAAGATGGCCGGAAACGATTGGGTGGGACGTCCGTAGAGATGATCAAAACGACGGGGTTCGATCATGCCCGCCATACTCGACCTGCTTTACCGCGAATATTGCCGTGCTCGCCTCGCCGAAATGCGGAAGCAGCTTCTGGTCTCGTCTGAGAGCCATCGAGTCTCAGAAGCGAATTGCGATGTTAGCCATCCTGCCGGCGCTGCTGATCGGGACAGCGGTTTAGGCGACGGTGGGACAGCTACGCAGCACGAAACCTGGCACAGCGCGCCAAATTGAACGGGCCATAATTCCGAATCTGGCACTTTTGAGACACGCCGACGGTCTCTGAAAATGTCCGGCAGCCAAAACCGGACCTTCCTCAAATGTGGCATTTGACCCAGATCGGACTCCACCGCGGCAGCACAAACGCGGCAAGAAGCGCTCTCTCAACGGTAACTATCCTGACGCCTTCGCGACGTCCCCCATCATGCATAGCACCATTCCAGTGGGTATGACGATTGTGTGTATTGACATCCACGAAAGAATTTTTGTCAGAGAGTCGCAAAGCGAACGGACGGCTCTCCTTTCGTCGGACATAGTGGCATCGGGGCTGGATTGAAGCTCATCCAAAACTAATCGAACACGGAAGCGGAACAACTCTCCGCCTCCACGAGCTCTTGTGACGCAAGCCAGCGTCTCGGGAAATGATTTCGCTTGAGAAGGGTGATGGTGCCATGAGTGAAAGTGAAGTGAAAGCAGGACTGAACGGAACGAACGGTTTCGGGATGCCGTTGTTCGGATTCCCGAGGATCGCGTTGTCCGGCGTATTCGGCGAGCTTTCCGAGCAGGGGGCCGCCCGCGCACAGGAAGGCTGCGAGAAGATCAAGGCCGCGTCGGAGGAGATGGCGGAAGCGCTGCGTGAGACCTATTCGAGCAATGCTGGGAGCGCGACCGACTACGGGCTCAAGATCATCGAGATCTCGAACGCCAATACCGCCTCCGCGATCGATTTCTTCGCCCATCTCTTGGGCAGCAAGTCGGTGACTGATGTCTTCACCTTGTCCGCGGCGCAAGCGCGCAGGGCTTTCGACACCGCATCCGCCCAGAACAAGGATTTGTGGGAACTTGCCCAGAAGCTTGCGACGGAAACCGGCGAGCCGCTCAGGAAGCACGTCGCCAAGGTTCTCCACCAAGTCAACTAGGGAAACGGCGCACAACTTACATCCAGGGTTCGCTCAAGAGGGCGATCCGGCCGGTTGGAACAAGCCCCGCCACGAGCATGTGACCCACCATGCTCGATCAACGGCAGGTGCGCGATGCCCCCCAAGCAACCGCACCGACAAGAAGGGCGATCCAACCGGCCGGTCTCTTGCTTCAAACATCAAATCCAAGGGAGGCTCACAGGCTCACATGGATATGGTCATGGTCAAATGCCCGCAAACCGGACGGGCGATCCCCACCGGCATCAAGACCGATCGCGAGAGCTTTCGGCGCAGCCCGGTGTTTTTCGGACACACCCGTTGCCCGATCTGCCACACCGATCACGCCTGGTTCGCACGGGAAGCCTGGGTCGACGAGCCGAGCGCTTGGGCGCGGCGTCATGGCGCGGGCTCCCTGGCCTGATAATCCACACAGGTCATTGATGATCGCGATGGAGGGACACCATGGCGCACATGCAAATCTCCACTGAAACGTCCGCTTGGCTGCTGCAAGCCAAGGACTTTCTTATCGAAGCACGACGGTTGAAGCCGGGCCCCACGCGCAACGAGCTGCGCCAGGTGGCGAAGGTGCTGCGCGAGCTTGCGGAGGTCGAGGCGCAATCCGAATCCGCACTGGATTTTGATCGGCCGGAGAGAACCTGATCGGGGCGGAAGGATCCGCTATTTCCTCGCCCCGTCACGGAGTCCTTCCGTGAACGAGCAACAAATGCATCAAAGTATTTGTGGCGGATGGACGTTATTTTGACTTAACGAAACGCGTTTGCTAGGTAGGCGGCCCGCGGAAACGGCTCACATAGCATCGCCCGGTTCACCTACTGAGGTGCTGCTATCATCCAGCACAACAAAAACGCGAGGTGGGGCCGTATTCATCGAGAAGATCTTCTCGATTTCGAGACGCATGCTGCCGTGGCATTCGCACGCCGCCGCCGCGAGCCGCGATCGGTCGACCTCGATCTGGCCTCGTCGATCAGATCTGATTGCTCCGGACGCGCGCAGATTGTGCATCAGTTGCGTTACCGTCGTTCGTCGCACACCGAGTATTTGCGACAGCGCCTCCTGGGTGAGCGGGAGGACGTCGTGGTCGATGCGGTCGCGAAACTGGAGCAGCCAGCGTGCCATGCGGGCTTTGACCGGATGCAGCGCATTGCAGGCCACGCCGAGCTGAAACTGTATAAGCATCGACCTCATGTGAATCTGGACCGCGTGCCGGATCGCGGGGCTCCGGTTGAAAGCGGCGTGAAATCGCGATGCGGGGATCCGCGAGGCGGTACCCGCCGCATGAACGATGGCGGTAATGGCCGAAGGTGACGGACCCAGCACGGAAAGAATGCCTACTGCCCCCTCGCAGCCGACGGCGGCGGTGGCAACCGTCTGCCCGTTCGCCATGTCGATCATCAGCGAGATCGCGCCGCTATGGGGGAAGAAGACATGCTCGATCTGGTCGCCCGCTCGCGAGATGACCGCGTCCTGATCGAGCGCGACCGTCTCCAGTTCGGGCGCCAGCAGATCGAAGTCCGCTGGCGGCAGTGCCGCCAGAAGGCGGTTAGCAATTCCGCCGGGACGCGTCACTGCTGGTGACCCGCTGTAAGGCATCCGTCGCCTTCATTCCGAGCGGCCCGGAACGGCGGCCTTAACATTTGTCTAGATCTGCTTTTCCTACGCGCACCGAGATCCAATTCACTTGCAGACGCTCTCTCAACGATGAAACTCCAAACGCTCGCGGCCGCGAGGCGGATTTTCTGCTCGCAGCATCGCCATGACTTAGATGCAAGTGCGCTGCCGGACACAATTGCAAAATGCGTATGGGTAACACCGTAGGGTGCCGCGAGGACGTGAGAGTTCCAATTCCCCGGCGCGCGGCAAACGATGCTGCGATCGCTGAAGCTGACCCCGCGCTACAATCTGCAAAGGCGGACTCCTTCCTACAGCTTCGGCGCTGTGCAGGCTCTCGCGGTGCTGGCGGCTGGGGACGGCTTCGTCGAGCTTGCTGCGCCGATCTCATTGAGCGTTCGCTTCATGCCGCGCACCGCGATCGGCGTGTTCGACTCGATCATACGCGCACGCTTCCTCGACGCGAGCGTCGAGGAAGAAATACCGCCACCGCCTCGTCGAGATAGCCGATGCGCAGAATTTCCCGCGCATGCCGATGAGGTGATCGCGTGGCGTGCTTTTGCCGCAATGCATGAGTCCGCGAGGGAAGCATCAACGATGTGCCTATTCTCGCCCCTGACCGAAAATTTCACTGGCTGAAGGGGCCGCGCCCTGCGGATCACGGCGGGCTCACCGAACTCGGGCTCTGAGGCTCACCTGATCGTCTGGATTCACCTTGCAACCGGCCTGCAGGCCGCCACCGATCTGCGGTCAGCCCCCTGCGCGATCGACGGTTTGGCCGGCCATCTGGAGAAGGCATCATGGAAGTTTTATTGAGAGACTTCTTGACCGATCAGATCTTCGGACTGAACGGTCTGGTCAATCTCGCGAATTTCGCGTTTCTATTGGCCTTCTCGCTGCGAGATGTCCTCAAGTTGCGCATTCTGTCGCTCGCGTCAGATATCATGATATTGCCGTACTACTATTTTCAGCACGAACCGCTCTGGCCGCCGATTTTCTGGGGATTGGCATTCATCATCGTCAACGGGGTTCGGATCGTGACCCTGACCTTGGCTAGGCGTCCTGTAATCCTTAGCAACAAGGAAGAGGAACTGCACCGCGTGGCATTTGCCTCCGTTGACAAGCGAGATTTTCTAAAAATGGCGTGCCTTGCCCGCTGGGTCGGCTTCTCGCCTGGCGAGGTAATCGTCAAAAAGGGTCACAATCCGAGGCGATTGTCCTCATTTCCGGCGAAGCTGAAGGGGTTCTCGGTGGCAAGACCATCTTGACGTACCGTCCCGGACAGCTCATCGGGAATGTGAGTGCGTATAGTGGCCTCGTCTGTCCAATGGACGTGGTGGCGCGGGGGCCCGCAAGGCTTGCCACGTGGGATCTGGAGCACATGAGAGAGTTCACCGAGAGCAGGCCGGAACTCCGCGCCAAACTTTTGCAAATTATGAGCACTGATCTTGCCGCCAAATTGCACGAAAGTATCACCATTAAACAAGTTGACTCAGAGTCATTCCTGATCGGTTCAAAGTAGGCGGTCGACTCGTTCGGATCGCTCCCCAAAGTGAACGAGCGACACCAATGACGTCGCTCTTCAGGTCGTCGTTCGGGAGCCGGTGGATCCATCATGCCCGCGACGGTCGACGCGCCCGTGCTGGATCCGGCGCTTGCCGAGGCGGTCGCGCGTCCCTTCGAGAGCTTCTCCTCGGAGCAGCAGGCTGAGATGTTGAAGCGCCTCGACTATGAAGGGCTAAGCACCCCCTCTCCGACCTTGATTCCGAACTGATTGGCTCGCAACTCATTCCTTGTCAGTCACGAGATGCTGTTCGCGTGTGAACGGCCGCTTTGCGCCATGAGCGGCCGCTCCCGGCGTCCGCGCCCCTTGGTACACGCTGAACTACCGCTTGGTTATGGAAAACGGCGAAACAATCCTTCCCAAACCACCGATCAAGTGAGTCAATCGATGAATCAGCCCATGAACGGCAAGGTTGACCGCCGAGGGTCGATCAGCGAGTAGGTCGAACACCGCCTGCACTTCACCTCGACGTCCCCGCATAGGCCTTGCCATCCGGCCCAAGTCTGACTATCTTACTTTTGTCTTACCGAATGAAGCCGCCATGTCCGCCAAGCAGAAACTGACCACCACCGTATCGACCAAGGGCCAGGTGATATTGCCCAAGGCGATCCGGGAACGGCTGCACTGGCCCGCCGGAACGGAACTGGTGGTGGAGGATACCCCCGAGGGCGTATTGCTGAAGGCGAAGCCCGCCTTTGCGCCCACCCGGCCGAAGGACGTATTTGGCTCCCTACCCTATAAGGGGCCGGCAAAATCGATCGCGGATATGGAAGCGGGGATCGCCGCCGAGGCGAAACGGCGGCATGCTCGCAATCGATACTAATCTCATCGTCCGCTATCTGGTGGGCGACGATGCCGGACAGGCTGCCCGGGCGCGCAGGCTGATCGACAACAATGACGTCTTCGTCTGCACCACAGTCCTGCTAGAGACCGAGTGGGTGCTGCGGAGCGTCTACCGGTTTTCCGCTGCCCAGTGCGCCAAGGCCCTCTCCGATTTCGCGGGGCTGCCGCGCGCGAGTCTGGAAGATGCTACCGCCGCGGCGAAGGCGCTGGGCTGGATGCGGCAGGGCGTGGACTTTGCGGATGGTCTGCATCTGGCCAAGGCGGAAGGCTGTGAGGCCTTCATCAGCTTCGACCAGGATTTCGCCAAGGCCGCCAACGCCCTTGGCGGCATCAAGGTGCGGACGCCCTAACACCGAGCGCGCAGAGCGCACATAAGATTCTCCGTGCATAGAGCCGAGCGTGCTTGGCGACAGGACACCACGATCGACCAATTTCAGGGCTGCATAAAGCTGCACCGTAAAGTATTCCGGCCAGTTCACGGGCGATTGCAGTCTCGGACTTTTGCCGCAGGAATTGTTCGAATATGCGCAACTCGCGAAAAGCCCGCCGGGCCGGAGGCGGCGCCGGGCAGTCTACTCGATATTTCCCACAAATCTTCAGACGGCCCGCAAGCTGATCGTTTTTCGAGGCGCCGGCCGCGCGAAACGCCTCTCGTCGGCGCGGAGCCTAACCAGACGAGTCCCGGCGTTCTACGCGGGGTATCTAGCTCATCGAACACTCTGGCATGGAATGACGACCGTCTCTGCCGACGACAGACCCATTCGTCCTCGTCCTGCTATCTGGAAGAAACGGCCGCTTTGCGCCACTTCCGGACCTGGCCACTTTTTCCGACACGCTGCATATTTCACGCTGCTGCACGGATGGCGACTAACAAAGCCGGAGCACTTGGCCTAAGCTTGGGCACGACGGGCGTTGAATGCGCATGCGGCTTCGACCGTAGCGTCGATGACCCAAAAAAATAGCGCGTCTGTGCTCCGTTTCCAGAGGGAGTACAGGGGGTTACATTTTGGGCCGGTTCGCCCTCACCCCAACCCTTTCCCGACGGGGAGAGGGAGCCTCGCAGAATGCTCGACCTCGCCAGCGAGTCCATCAACGGCTTGAATCTGCCGACGAGACGGTTGACAGCACCCGGGCGTTCGGCCGCAATGGCCTGCCAGCCTGAGGTGGCGCATGGACATCCAGACCCGTCCGGACCCGGTGGCCCGCGCCCGTGAGCTCGGGGCGGAAATTGCCGCCGCAGCCGACGAGATCGAGCGCACGCGGCGCATCCCCGAGGCGTTGCTGGGGCGGCTCCATGGATCGCGGCTGTTCCGCATGCTGCTGCCGCGCTCGGCGGGTGGCGACGAGTCGGAGCCTGCGGTCTACGTGGCGGCGATCGAGGAACTCGCCCGGCACGACGCCTCGATCGCGTGGAATGCATTCGTCGCCAACAGTTCATCTCTGATCGCCGCCTATCTGGAGCCTGCGGTCAATCACGCCATCTTCGCTGATCCGCGCAGCATCGTGGCCTGGGGACCTCCAAACGCTTCGCGCGCGAGAGCGGTCGACGTCGGCTATCGCCTGACCGGCAAGTGGGATTTCGCCAGCGGCTGCCGGCAGGCCCGATGGATGGGCGCGCACTGCCATGTGCTCGAAGCGGACGGCGCGCTCAGGCTCAACCGCTTCGGCCGGCCCACGGTCCGCACGCTCCTGTTTCCGGCGAGCGACGCGACCCTGCTCGACACCTGGCGCACGATCGGGCTGTGCGGCACGGCGTCGGACTCCTATTGCGTCAACGACGTGTTCGTGTCCGAGGCGTTCAGCACCACGCGCGAGGACCCGACGCTGCGCCGCGAGCGCGGCCCGCTCTATGCCTTTACCATGCAGTGCCTCTACGCGACCGGGGTCGCCGCTGTGGCATTCGGCATCGCGCGCGCGATGCTGTCCGAGTTCATCACGCTGGCGTCCCGCAAGGCGCCGCGCGGCCTGGCCCGGCTCGCCGACAACGCCGTCGTGCAGGCCGACGTGGCGCGCGCGGAGGCGCGACTCGGCTCGGCGCGAGCCTACCTCATCGAGACGCTCGCCACGATCTATGCGCATGCCGACGACGTGGCGCCGATCGAAGTAACCGATCGGGCCCGCGTGCGGCTCGCCTGCACCAATGCGATCCAAGGCGCGGCCGAGGTGGCAGACTTCGCCTACAAGGGAGCGGGCGTCGACGCGATCTTCCCGGGCAGCCCGTTCGAGCGCCGCTTCCGCGACATGCACACGCTCTCTCAGCAGATCCAGGCACGCGGCGCCCATTTCGAGTCGGTCGGGCAGATCCTGCTCGGCGTGCCGCCCGAGGCGTTTCTTTAGAGTGGCGAAAGATAGGGATATCGGCTGTTGAGCACTTATCAGACGTCAGCGTTTCGACGAATGACCGCTTTGCGCCAGAAGCGGCCAATCAGGAATGGCGTTGGGTGAGATCATGGCGCATTTTGTGGCTACTGGAACATCCTAACGGGATCGGATTTCCTTCGTGATTTCGAAGACGTGCAGGTGAGCGCGAGCGCATTGCGGGAAAGTTTCAGAAGAAGAAAGTCGCAACGGTTGTAGCCCATCACAATCGCGTCAGTTGCGTTCGGCATTGTCCGCCATACTCCGAGTGCAGAGGAATCTTCACGACCGGTTTGATGAACCTTATTAGGTAAAGCCGCTCGGCACGAAAGCGCGGACCAAGGAGCATGGCGGGAATGAGCGGAAAATCAAGGCGGCGTGCAGTCGTCGTTGGTGGATTGTCGACAGCCGGCGTCCCGACAAAATATTTCGACCAGATCGATATACTCGAACGGTTTCAACAGTAACCGGATTTACCGGCCTTGAAACAGCCGCGTAGCGAAACTCGGCCGAATTTCATCAGGCTCGACCGCGTGGAAGCGCGAGCCCGAACGAAGATGAAGAGGAAACGACCATGACCATGACAGGAGGAGCTCTCGCTCCGTTGCTCACAATTTCTCCGGACAAGGAAACGAGCCTTGCCCCGCCTGATGACGACCCAGGTATGGCTATGCGGCCAGCACGCGCCGACGCCCGCCCTCCGAACTCCGATTCGTGCACGGCGCCGACGGCCACGATCCGTCACGCATTGCGCGCCCTTGCCAGCGAAAGCGGACCCGGCAAAGGGCTCAATCAGGTGAGACTGCTTCGACCGCTGGTCGCGCAGGCGCATGACATCCTGCGCGAACGGTTCGAATCGGGCGGCTCGGCCGAGGAATATCTGCGCGGTCGGACGCGACTTGCGGACAGCGTGGTGATCCACCTGCTGCACATTGAATCGATATCCAGCGGAATGCGCAACGGGAGCATGGTCGCCCCACTCGCTGCGATTGCGGCGGGCGGCTACGGACGAAGAGAACTCGCCCCCGGCTCCGACCTCGACCTGCTCTTCCTCCTCCCTGAAAGCAGCGCCGGAGCGGTCGCGCCGGCAACGCGAGCGTGCATCGGCGCCGTGGTTGCCTGCCTCTGGGATTTTGGCTTCGTGCTGGATCATGCGACGCGGTCGTCCAGGAATGCCTCGAGCTTGCCAAGGACAATCCCACCGTGCTTGCCGGCCTGGTTGACCGGCGGCACCTGTTGGGCTGTCAGGGCCTGTTTACTGCCCTCGATGCCGAGCTTGCGGCGCGTTTCGCCGGACCCGACGCGGGATGCTGGAAGGACGCGGTCGGCAGCGCTCTGTCGCCCACGCCTCGCCATGCATCGCGCGATGTGTATGCCTTGGAGGACGAGCCCGACGTGAAGCGAGGCCCCGGTGGTCTCAGAGACTTGCAGCGCGCGCTCTGGGCCAACGCCTGCGCCTCGGGGCGCTCCATGCCGCTCAAGCCGTCCCGGCTTGTCCAGGCGCACCGTTTCCTGTGGCAGGTGCGGTGTCATTTGCACTTGCTCGCAGGTCGGGCCGAAGACCGTCTCAGCAGGTCGCTGCAACCCGGCATCGCACGCCGGCTTGGCCTCACGGACTCGCGCGGACCGGCCGCGCGTCCGCTGCTCGATATCTTTCGATACCACACCCGCAATATCGTCGCTGCGATCGAATCCGCACCGCGATCGCCGGCAAGGCGGCTCCCAAACAATCGCTAACATCGGAGCGACGACCCAAAAGATGACGAGGCAGCGGCAGCCTGCGTTACGGCTGTAATCGCTTTCCCCGCACCGGAAACAATGCCGTAGCGGACCAGGCGTAAATTGCGCCCCCCCATTTGATTAGCGGAGATTTTTCAATTGTCGACATATTTGTCTCGCGTGGCGGCGGCAGCCGCCGAGCCGCGCGCCTTCTGTTTCATCACCGCCTTGAAGGGCGACAGCGCCTCGCATGCCGCCGCGCGCTGGTGCATTCATTTGCTCGTCAGGCTCGTGATCGCCGTGACGTGCAGTAGCCCGGCCGCGGCTTTTGATGCCGCACACGTGCTCCATGCCGCCGATGTCATGCTGCGGCACGGTCACGCGCTCGCGGTCCGTCGGCATGAAGCCAGATCGAATAGCCAGCCGGCCACGACCGGTTGTGCCTTAGGCGGCAAGTCGGGGCTTGCCGCGCAACCAGAGGGGGCATTTCAACCATACGAGACAGAGGAGCTCGGAAGACAATGACCGATCTGGTCGAAAGCACACTGCGAGGACTCGGCGCACAACTCCCCGGTCGCACGTCGAGGCCAGGCGACGACCGTTTCGCCGCCGCGACGGCGATCTGGGCCAAACCGGTTGGCCCCATGCCGCGCATGGTCGTTCATTGCCGCACGATCCCCGACATCCAGCTCGCCATGTCCGCCGCGCGTTCCGCCGGTCTCGCGCTGTCGGTGCGCGGCGGCGGACACGACTGGGCCGGCCGCGCCTTGTGCGACGGGCTTGTGCTCGATCTCAGCGGCATGAGGGATGTGCAGGTCAGCCCCGACCGGCGCAGCGCGCGTATCTCGGGCGGTGCCCGCGCCATCGACGTCCTCGCAGCGACCGATCCGCTTGGGCTTGCCGCCGTGACGGGTTCGTCCAGCGCGGTCGGCATGGCCGGGCTCACCCTGGGCGGCGGCTATGGGCCATTGATCGGCCGCTTCGGTCTTGCGCTCGACAACCTGATCGCCGCCGACATTGTTCTGGCGGACGGCCGTATCGTCACCGCCGGGCCGGGCAACGAAGAGGATCTGTTCTGGGCTCTGCGTGGCGGCGGCGGAAATTTTGGCGTCGTGGCCGAGATGCGCATTCGTCTGCACGAATTGCCCAACGTCGTCTCGGGCGTGCTGGTCTATCCCTTCTCTGAAGCCCGCACGGCTCTGCGGCGCTTTGCCGAGATAGCGCCTTCCCTGCCCGATGAGTTGACCGTCCAGCTCTGCGCGGTCGCCGGTCCGGACGGTGCGCCGGTGATTCTGCTGGTGCCGACATGGTCGGGCCGGCAAGGCGGCGGCGACGCGCATATCGCTCCCCTGCTCGAGCTTGGGACGCTGCTCGACAACAGCGTGGACGCGGTCCGCTACGGAGCTTCGCTCTCGGTCTTCGATCCTTTTAT
>Ga0209647_1002212_pt1 | contig 15819 bp, 11 predicted proteins | sample GraSoi_2013_60cm_FD_185827 | JGI IMG/M metagenome (GOLD analysis project Ga0209647, IMG submission 185827) | Grasslands soil microbial communities from the Angelo Coastal Reserve, California, USA - Sample 9_17_2013_60cm (SPAdes) (version 2) | ecosystem: Environmental > Terrestrial > Soil >...
CGCGCCCCCCGTCTCCGCCAGTACCTTCGTGATCGCCGCCGTCAGCGACGTCTTCCCATGGTCCACGTGACCAATCGTCCCGACATTGCAGTGCGGCTTCGTCCGCGCAAACTTCGCCTTCGCCATGGGTGTGCTCTCCGTTTGTCGCCGATCAGGCCATCTTGGCGCGGACTTCGTCCGCGACCGCCTGAGGCACCTGCTCGTAATGGTCGAAATGCATGGTGTACTGGGCCCGGCCCTGGCTCATCGAGCGCAGGTTGTTGACGTAACCGAACATGTTGGCGAGCGGCACCATGGCGTTGATCACCTCGGCGTTGCCGCGCTGATCCTGCCCGGTGATGCGGCCGCGCCGGCTGTTGAGGTCGCCGATGACGTCGCCCATGTAGTCGCGCGGCGTCACCACCTCGACCTTCATGATCGGCTCCAGCAGCTTCGGCGCCGCCTTGGCCAGCCCTTCCTTCATCGCCGCGCGCGCCGCGATCTCGAAGGCGAGCGCGCTCGAATCGACTTCATGGTAGGCGCCGTCGGTCAGCGTCACCTTGAGGTCGATCACCGGGAAGCCCGCCAGCACGCCGTTGTCGAGCGAGCCTTTGACGCCCTTCTCGACGCCGGGCACGTATTCCTTGGGCACGGTGCCGCCGACCACGTCGTTCTCGAACTCGAAGCCCGAGCCCGGCGCCAGCGGCTCGAAATGCATCTTGACGCGGGCGTACTGGCCCGAGCCGCCGGTCTGCTTCTTGTGCGTGTAGTCGACATCGGCCTTGCGGCTGATGGTCTCGCGATAGGCGACTTGCGGCGCGCCGATATTGGCCTCGACCTTGAACTCGCGCTTCATGCGGTCGACGATGATCTCGAGATGGAGCTCGCCCATCCCCTTGATGATGGTCTGGCCGCTCTCGTGGTCGACCGCGACGCGGAAGGACGGGTCCTCGGTGGCGAGCCGCGCCAGCGCCTGGCCCATCTTCTCCTGGTCGCCCTTGGTCTTGGGCTCGACGGCGATCTCGATGACAGGGTCGGGGAACTCCATGCGCTCCAGCACCACGGGCGCGCTGGGGTCGCACAGCGTGTCGCCCGTGGTCGTGTTCTTGAGGCCGGCCAGCGCGACGATGTCGCCGGCGCGCGCTTCCTTGATGTCCTCGCGATGGTTGGCATGCATCTGCAGCATGCGGCCGATGCGCTCGCGGTTGTCCTTGACCGAGTTGAGCACCGCCGTGCCGCTCGGCAGCACGCCCGAATAGACGCGCACGAAGGTGAGCGAGCCGACAAACGGATCGGTCATGATCTTGAAGGCGAGGGCGGCGAAGGGCTCGTCATCCGAGCATTTGCGTACGACGACCTCGTCGGAGCCCATCTTGGTGCCCTCGACGGCGGCGACGTCGGTCGGCGCCGGCAGGTAGTCGACGACGGCATCGAGCAGCGGCTGCACGCCCTTGTTCTTGAAGGCGGAGCCGCAGAGCACCGGCACGAAGGCGTAGGAAATCGTGCCCTTGCGGATGCAGCGGCGCAGCGTCTCGGCGTCGGGCTCGGTGCCCGCGAGATACTTCTCGAGCACGGCATCGTCCTGCTCGACCGCGAGATCGACCAGCGTGCGGCGGTACTCCGCGGCCTGACCGGCCATGTCGGCGGGAATGTCGACGACGTCGAACTTGGCGCCGAGCGTCTCCTCCTGCCACTTGATCGCCTTCATCGCCACGAGATCGACGACGCCGACGAAATCGCTCTCGACGCCGATCGGCAGCTGCGTGACCAGCGGGATCGCGCCGAGCCGGTCCTTGATCATCTCGACGCAGCGGAAATAATTGGCGCCAATGCGGTCCATCTTGTTGACGAAGCACATGCGCGGCACGCCGTATTTGTCGGCCTGGCGCCACACGGTCTCCGATTGCGGCTCGACGCCGGCCACCGAGTCGAACACGGTGACGGCGCCGTCGAGCACGCGCAAGGACCGCTCGACCTCGATGGTGAAGTCGACGTGGCCGGGCGTATCGATGATGTTGATGCGATGGTCGCGCCAGAAGGCCGTGGTCGCGGCCGAGGTGATGGTGATGCCGCGCTCCTGCTCCTGCTCCATCCAGTCCATGGTGGCCGTGCCCTCATGGACCTCGCCGAGCTTGTAGGAGCGGCCGGTGTAATAAAGGATGCGCTCGGTCGTCGTCGTCTTGCCGGCATCGATGTGAGCCATGATGCCGATGTTGCGATAGCGATCGAGTGGGGTGGTACGTGCCATGACTACTCCGAGGACGCCGGCTTACCAGCGATAATGCGAGAATGCCTTGTTCGCGTCCGCCATCCGGTGCGTGTCTTCGCGCTTCTTGACGGCGTTGCCGCGATTGTTGGCGGCGTCGAGCAGTTCCCCCGAAAGCCTTTCTTCCATGGTGTGTTCCGAACGGTCGCGCGAGCTGCCGATGAGCCAGCGGATGGCGAGCGCCAGGCCGCGGTCGCTGCGCACTTCGACGGGCACCTGGTAGGTGGCGCCGCCGACGCGGCGCGAGCGCACCTCGACCGCCGGGCGCACGTTGGTGAGCGCGTCGTGGAACATCTTGAGCGGGTCGCCGCCGGAGCGCTTGGCGATGCGCTCGAACGCGCCGTAGACGATGCGCTCGGCGACCGACTTCTTGCCCTCGTACATCAGGCAGTTCATGAACTTGGTCACGACGGGATCGCCGAATTTCGCATCCGGCAGGACTTCCCGCTTGACCGCAGCGCGACGACGCGACATGGCTCGCCCTTCTCCTTCTTACTTCGGCCGCTTGGCGCCGTATTTGGACCGGCGCTGGCGGCGGTCCTTGACGCCCTGGGTGTCGAGCGTACCGCGGATGATGTGATAGCGCACGCCCGGCAGGTCCTTGACGCGACCGCCGCGGATGAGCACGACCGAGTGCTCCTGCAGATTGTGGCCCTCGCCGGGGATGTAGCTCGTCACCTCGAAGCCGTTGGTGAGGCGCACGCGCGCCACCTTGCGCAGGGCGGAGTTCGGCTTCTTCGGGGTCGTGGTGTAGACGCGGGTGCACACGCCGCGCTTTTGCGGCGACTGCGCCAGGGCCGGCACCTTGTTGCGCGCGACCTGCGGTCTGCGCGCCTGGCGGACCAGCTGATTAATCGTCGGCATGCGTTCACGACCTCATCATGCGCAATGGCCGCGCGACGTGCTTCCCGCACCGTCGATACGGCTCACTGGGAACTCCGGATAAGCGCGCCGTCTTCCACGGCGCCGAGCCATTAAGCGAAGCTGCGCGACCAGGCTGCGTTTAGGATGGCTACCTACCGCCAGCCCCCGGTTAAGGTGCGCGGGATACTAGTGACGCACCTTAACCCCGTCAAGCCTTGTTGCTGGCCGAACGAGGCACGCGCGAGCAACGAAACGACACTTTCGGAGGCGCCGCTTCCGGGATGGAACGGCACGCCTCAAATGGGGACGGAAGCCGCGTTCCGCAAGGACAAAAGCGCGCAAAACCGCGCTCGGAACGGGGCCTTCGGCGGGCACGGGATCGCGACAAGCGCCGCCGGCCGGCGGCGGCGGTCAGGCGCATTCGCCCGAGAAAAAGGGGCCGGACGAGCCGGCCCCTTTTGTCTGCGCGACCATGGCCGTCAGGCGATCTTCTGGCCAGCGGCCTCTTCGAGGGCCGGGACCTTCTCGCCTTCCTGCGCCTGGAGCACACGGTCGCGCTCGACGGCGACCTGCCGCCAGCGGGCCATGACGCTCCCCGTGCCGGCCGGGATCAGCCGGCCGACGATGACGTTCTCCTTGAGCCCGGAGAGCACGTCGACCCTGCCCGAGACCGCGGCCTCGGTCAGGACGCGAGTGGTCTCCTGGAAGGAGGCGGCCGAGATGAAGGAGTTGGTCTGCAGGCTGGCCTTGGTGATGCCCTGCAGCACCGGATGCGCCGTGGCCGGCTTCAGCTTCTCGGCTTCGACCTTGGCGTTCTCCTCGTCGAACTCGGAGCGGTCGATCTGCTCGCCGGCGAGGTAGGTGGTCTCGCCGGGATCCTCGACCTCCACCTTCTGCAGCATCTGGCGGACGATCACCTCGATGTGCTTGTCGTTGATGCGCACACCCTGGAGGCGATAGACCTCCTGGATCTCGTTGATCAGGTATTCGGCGAGCTTCTCGACGCCCTGGACGCGCAGGATGTCGTGCGGCACCGGGTTGCCGTCCATCAGCAGGTCGCCCTTCTGAACGAAGTCGCCTTCCTGCACGCTGATGTGCTTGCCCTTGGGGATGAGGTACTCGACGGGCTCCTTGCCCTCCTCGCTCGGCACCACGACGACGCGCCGCTTGGTCTTGTAGTCCTTGCCGAACTCGACCCGGCCGTCGATCTCGCTGATGATGGCGAAATCCTTGGGCCGCCGCGCCTCGAACAGCTCCGCCACCCGCGGCAGGCCGCCGGTGATGTCGCGCGTCTTCGAGCTCTCGCGCGGGATGCGCGCGAGCACGTCGCCCGCCTTCACCTCGGCGCCGTTCTCGACCGAAAGAATGGCGTCGACCGACATGAAGTAGCGGGCCTCGAGGCCGTTGGCCAAGGTCAGCACCTCGCCCTTGGCCGTCCGCAGGGTGACGCGCGGCTTCAGATCGTTGCCGCGCGGCTGCTGCTTCCAGTCGATGACCACCTTGGACGAGATGCCGGTCGCCTCGTCGACCACCTCGCGCATCGAGACGCCCTCGGTGAGGTCGACATAGTGGGCGATGCCGTCCTTCTCGGTGATGATCGGGATGGTATAGGGATCCCACTCCGCGATCTTCTGCCCCTTGGTGACCGTCGCCCCCTCATCGGCCAACAGCTTGGCGCCGTAGGGGACGCGGTGGCGCGCCTTCTCGCGGCCGGCCTCGTCGAGCAGTGCCAGCTCGCAGTTGCGGCCCATCACCACCGGCACGCCGGAGGAGTTGATGACGACGTTGCGGTTCTTGATCCGCACCCTGGCGTCGAAGGCCGCCTCGATCGAGGACTGCTCGGCGCCGCGCTGCACGGCGCCGCCGATGTGGAAGGTGCGCATGGTCAGCTGCGTGCCCGGCTCGCCGATCGACTGCGCCGCGATGACGCCGACCGCCTCGCCGATGTTGACGACGGTGCCGCGCGCGAGGTCGCGGCCATAGCACTTGCCGCAGAGCCCGACGCGCGACTCGCAGGTCAGCACCGAGCGGATGAGCACGCTGTCGATGCCGGAGCGATCGATACGCTCGACCACCTCCTCGTCGACCAGCCCGCCCGCCTCGACCAGCACTTCGCCGTTCAGGGGATCGACCACGTCGATGGCCGCGGTGCGGCCGAGGATGCGGTCGGCAAGCGGCGAGATCACCTCGCCGCCGTCGACGACGGCACGCATGGTGAGGCCGCGGGTCGTGCCGCAATCCTCCTCGGTGATGATGGCGTCCTGCGCCACGTCGACGAGACGCCGGGTGAGATAGCCCGAATTCGCCGTCTTGAGCGCCGTGTCGGCGAGACCCTTGCGCGCGCCGTGCGTCGAGTTGAAGTACTCGAGCACGGTCAGGCCTTCCTTGAAATTCGAGATGATCGGTGTCTCGATGATCTCACCCGAGGGCTTGGCCATGAGGCCGCGCATGCCCGCCAGCTGCTTGATCTGCGCCGCCGAGCCGCGGGCGCCCGAATCCGCCATCATCCACACGGAATTGACGGGCTCGCCGGGCTTCGCCGAGCGGATGACCTTCATCATCTCCTCGGCGACCTTCTCGGTGCAGCTCGACCAGACGTCGACGACCTTGTTGTATTTCTCGCCCTGGGTGATGAGGCCGTCGAGATATTGCTGCTCGTACTCCTTCACCTTCTCCTGGGCGGTGCTGACCAGCTTCTCCTTGGCATGGGGGACGATGAGGTCGTCCTTGCCGAAGGAGATGCCCGCCTTGCAGGCCTGCTGGAAACCGATGCTCATGAGGCGGTCGCAGAAGATGACCGTCTCCTTCTGGCCGCAATGGCGGTAGACCTGATCGATGACGTTGCTGATCTCCTTCTTGGTCAGCAGGCGATTGATCAACTCGAAGCCGATATTGGCGTTCTGCGGCAGGATCTCCGCCAGCATCATGCGGCCGGGCGTCGTCACCACGGTGCGGACGCGGCGGCCGCTCGCATCGATCGCGCGCAGGCGTGCGCGGATGCGCGAGTGGAGCGACACGACCTTGGCCTCCAGCGCACGCTCGATCTCGCCGATATTGTCGAAGAACGGCACGCGGCGGAACGACACGCCGGACTTCTTGCGCAGCTGATCGAAATTGGCGAGCCGACCCGTCTTCATCGGCTCGGCCGGATCGGCCGGGTCGAACAGCAGGACCTGGTGCGCCTCGACCGCCGCCTTGAGCGCGGCGGCGTCCTTGACGTGCACCTCGGGCCCGAGAATGTCCGGCCGCTCGATCGTGATGTAGTAGAGCCCGAGGATGATGTCCTGCGACGGCACGATGATCGGCTTGCCGTTTGCCGGCGACAGGATGTTGTTGGTGGACATCATCAGCACGCGCGCCTCGAGCTGCGCCTCGAGCGACAACGGCACGTGCACGGCCATCTGGTCGCCGTCGAAATCGGCGTTGAAGGCGGTGCAGACGAGCGGATGGAGCTGGATCGCCTTGCCCTCGATAAGCGTCGGCTCGAAGGCCTGGATGCCCAGCCGGTGCAAGGTCGGCGCGCGGTTCAGCAGCACCGGATGCTCGCGGATCACCTCTTCGAGGATGTCCCACACCTCCGGCCGCTCCTTCTCGACCATGCGCTTGGCCGCCTTGATGGTGCTGGCGAGGCCGTAAAGCTCGAGCTTCGAGTAGATGAACGGCTTGAACAGCTCGAGCGCCATCTTCTTCGGCAGGCCGCATTGATGCAGCTTGAGCTCCGGGCCGACGACGATCACCGAGCGGCCGGAATAGTCGACGCGCTTGCCGAGCAGGTTCTGGCGGAAGCGGCCCTGCTTGCCCTTGAGCATGTCGGACAGCGACTTGAGCGGCCGCTTGTTGGCGCCGGTGATGATGCGACCGCGCCGGCCGTTGTCGAAGAGGGCGTCCACCGCCTCCTGCAGCATGCGCTTCTCGTTGCGCACGATGATGTCGGGCGCGCGCAGCTCGATGAGCCGCTTCAGCCGGTTGTTGCGGTTGATGACCCGCCGGTAGAGGTCGTTGAGGTCGGACGTGGCGAAGCGGCCGCCATCGAGCGGCACCAGCGGGCGCAGCTCGGGCGGGATCACCGGGACGACCTCGAGGATCATCCACTCGGGACGGCTGTTCGAGGAGATGAAGGCCTCGACCAGCTTAAGCCGCTTGACCAGCTTCTTGCGGCGCGCCTCGGAGTTGGTCTCGCGCAGCTCGGTGCGTAGCCGCTCGCGCTCGCCATCCTCGCCCTCGAGCTTGATGGCCGAGAGCATGCGCTGCATCGCCTCGGCGCCGATGCTGGCGGTGAACGCCTCCTCGCCGAACTCCTCCTGCGCCTTGATGTACTCCTCCTCGTTGAGGAGCTGGCGCAGCTTCAAGGGCGTGAGGCCCGGCTCGATCACGACGTAACTCTCGAAATAGAGGATCTTCTCGAGATCCTTGAGCGTCATGTCCAGCAGCAGGCCGATGCGGCTCGGCAGCGACTTCAGGAACCAGATGTGCGCCACCGGCGAGGCCAGCTCGATATGGCCCATGCGGTCGCGGCGCACCTTGGACAAGGTGACCTCGACGCCGCATTTCTCGCAGATGATGCCGCGGTACTTCATGCGCTTGTACTTGCCGCACAAGCACTCGTAATCCTTGATCGGCCCGAAGATGCGGGCGCAGAACAGCCCGTCCCGCTCCGGCTTGAAGGTGCGGTAGTTGATCGTCTCGGGCTTCTTGATCTCGCCGTAGGACCACGAGCGGATCCGCTCGGGGCTGGCGATCGAGATCTTGATCTGGTCGAAGCTTTGGGGCCCCGTGACCTGCCCGAAGATGTTCATCAACTCGTTCATGAACAATCCCTCTCTGGGTAACGCGTAACGGCGGAGCAGGCGCATGCCGCGCCCGCTCCACCCGGTGTCATCAATAGCTGCGCTGCTCGAGCTCGACGTTGAGGCCGAGCGAACGGAGCTCCTTCACCAGGACGTTGAAGGACTCCGGAATGCCGGCCTCGAAATTGTCGTCGCCGCGCACGATCGCCTCGTAGACCTTGGTGCGGCCCGAGACGTCGTCCGACTTGACGGTGAGCATCTCCTGCAGCGTGTAGGCGGCGCCGTAGGCCTCGAGCGCCCACACCTCCATTTCGCCGAAGCGCTGTCCGCCGAACTGCGCCTTGCCGCCCAGCGGCTGCTGGGTGACGAGGCTGTAGGGACCGATCGAGCGCGCGTGGATCTTGTCGTCGACGAGATGGTGCAGCTTCAGCATATATATGTAGCCGACCGTGACCTTGCGATCAAATGCCTCGCCGGTGCGCCCGTCGACGAGGGTGACCTGGCCCGAAGTATCGAGGCCGGCCTCTTTCAGCATGCCGACGATGTCCTCCTCGCGCGCGCCATCGAAGACCGGGCTCGAGACCGGCACGCCGTGGCGCAGGTTCTCGCCCAGCTCCAGCAGCTCGTTGTCCTCGAGCTGCTTGATGTCGCCCTGGTCGCCCTTGTCGGTGTAGACGCCGTTCAGGAACTTGCGCAGGTCGGCGGTCTTGCCGCCGTTGCGCCGCAGCTTGTCGACGATCTCGCCGATCTGGCGGCCGAGCCCCGCCGAGGCCCAGCCGAGATGGGTCTCGAGGATCTGGCCGACATTCATCCGCGAGGGCACACCCAAGGGGTTGAGCACGATGTCGACCGGCGTGCCGTCGGCGAGATAGGGCATGTCCTCGACCGGCATGATCTTGGAAATGACGCCCTTGTTGCCGTGGCGGCCGGCCATCTTGTCGCCCGGCTGCAGCTTGCGCTTCACCGCGACGAAGACCTTGACCATCTTCATGACGCCCGGCGGCAGCTCGTCGCCGCGCTGGAGCTTCTCAACCTTGCTCTCGAAGCGCTGCTGCAGCCGCTCGATCGAATCGTCCATCAGCTTCTTGAGGGCCTCGATATCGGCCATGTGCTTGTCGTTGCGCAGCGCGATCTGGCGCCACTGGCCCGGCGTGTACTCGTCGAGCACCGCTTCGGTGATCTTGGTGCCGGATTTGAGGCCCTTGGGCCCGCTCGCCACGTCCTGGCCGACGAGCAGCTCCTTCAAGCGCGAGTGGAAGCTGCGCTCGAGGATCGCCTTCTCGTCGTCGCGGTCCTTGGCGAGACGCTCGATCTCCGCCCGCTCGATGGCGAGCGCGCGCTCGTCCTTGTCGACGCCGCGGCGGGAGAAGACGCGCACCTCGACGATGGTGCCCGACACGCCCGGCGGCAGACGCAAGCTGGTGTCGCGCACATCGGACGCCTTCTCGCCGAAGATGGCGCGCAGCAGCTTCTCTTCCGGCGTCATCGGCGATTCGCCCTTGGGCGTCACCTTGCCGACGAGGATGTCGCCGGGCTTCACCTCGGCGCCGATATAGACGATGCCGGCTTCGTCGAGATTCTTGAGCGCCTCTTCGCCGACATTGGGGATGTCGCGGGTGATTTCTTCCTGGCCGAGCTTGGTGTCGCGCGCCATCACCTCGAATTCCTCGATGTGGATCGAGGTGAACACGTCGTCGGAGACGATGCGCTCGGAGATGAGGATCGAGTCCTCGAAATTATAGCCGTTCCACGGCATGAACGCGCATAGCACGTTGCGGCCGAGCGCCAGCTCGCCCAACTGCGTCGAGGGCCCGTCGCCGATGATGTCGCCGGCCTTGACCACGTCGCCGACCTTCACCAGCGGCCGCTGCGTGATGCAGGTGTTCTGGTTGGAGCGCTGGAACTTGAGGAGGTTGTAGATGTCGACGCCGGGCGCGTCGGACGCGGTCTCCTCGGTGGCGCGCACGACGATGCGCATGCCGTCGACTTGGTCGACGACGCCGGAGCGCCGGGCGATGATGGTGACGCCCGAATCGCGCGCCACCGTCTCCTCCATGCCGGTGCCGACCAGCGGCGCCTCGGCGCGGATCAGCGGCACCGCCTGGCGCTGCATGTTCGAGCCCATGAGCGCGCGGTTGGCGTCGTCATTCTCGAGGAAGGGGATGAGCGCCGCGGCCACCGACACGAGCTGCTTCGGCGAAACGTCGATGAAATCGATGTCCTGCGGCCGCGCCATGACGAAGTCGCCGCCCTTGCGGCAGTTGGTGAGATCGGCCTTGACGCGGCCCTTGTCGTCGACCTCGACATTGGCCTGGGCGATGGCGTAGCGGCCCTCTTCCATGGCGGAGAGGTAGACCACCTCGTCCGTCACCTTGCCGTCGACGACGCGCCGGTACGGGCTCTCGATGAGGCCGTACTGGTTGACGCGCGCATAGGTCGCGAGGCTGTTGATGAGGCCGATATTCGGACCTTCCGGCGTCTCGATCGGACAGATGCGGCCGTAATGCGTCGGGTGCACGTCGCGCACCTCGAAGCCGGCGCGCTCGCGCGTCAAGCCGCCCGGCCCGAGCGCCGAGAGCCGCCGCTTGTGCGTGATCTCCGACAGCGGGTTGGTCTGGTCCATGAATTGCGACAGCTGCGACGAGCCGAAGAACTCGCGCACCGCTGCCGCCGCCGGCTTGGCGTTGATGAGGTCGTGCGGCATCACGGTGTCGATCTCGACCGAGCTCATGCGCTCGCGGATCGCCCGCTCCATGCGCAAGAGGCCGACGCGGTACTGGTTCTCCATGAGCTCGCCGACCGAGCGCACGCGGCGGTTGCCGAGGTGGTCGATGTCGTCGATCTCGCCGCGCCCGTCCTTGAGCTCGACGAGGACCTTGAGGATGGCGAGGATGTCCTCCTTGCGCAGCGTGCGCACGGTATCCTCGGTCTGCAGGCTGAGCCGCGAGTTCATCTTGACGCGGCCGACCGCCGACAGGTCGTAGCGCTCGCCGTCGAAGAATAGGCTCTTGAAAAGCGCCTCCGCCGTCTCGAGCGTCGGCGGCTCGCCCGGGCGCATCACGCGATAGATGTCGATGAGCGCATCCTCGCGGGTGGCGTTCTTGTCGATGAGCAGCGTGTTGCGGATGTAGGGGCCGATCGAGACGTGATCGATCGACAGCACTGGCAGCTCGGCGATCTTGCCCGCCTCGACCTGGTCCAGCAGCGTCTCGGTGATCTCGTCGCCGGCCTCGGCGTAGATCTCGCCGGTCTGCTCGTTGACGACGTCGATGGCGAGGTAGCGGCCGAGCAGCTCGTCGCGCGCAACCAGGATCTCCTCGAGTCCGTCCTCGGCTAGCTTGCGCGCCAGCCGCGGCGTCATCTTGGCGCCGGCCTCGACGCGCACCTTGCCGGTCTTGGCGTCGATCAGGTCATGCGCGAGCTTCACGCCGCGGAAGCGCGTCGGATCGAATGGCGCCTTCCAGCCCTTCTTGCCGAAGGTGAAGACGGTGGTGTTGTAGAAATAGCCGAGGATCTCCTCCTTCGACATGCCCTGCGCCTCGCTCGGTAGCAGCGTCTTGCCCTCGGCGAGGCGCTGGGCGCGCAGCTTCGCCGTCTCGGCATTGTCGAGCGCGAAGAGCAGCGTCGTCACCGGCAGCTTGCGGCGGCGGTCGATGCGGACATAAAGGTGGTCCTTGGCGTCGAACTCGAAATCGAGCCACGAGCCGCGATAGGGAATGACGCGCGCGGCGAAGAGATACTTGCCCGAGCTGTGCGTCTTGCCCTTGTCGTGATCGAAGAACACGCCGGGCGAGCGGTGCATCTGCGAGACGATGACGCGCTCGGTGCCGTTGATGATGAAGGTGCCATTCTTGGTCATGAGCGGCATGTCGCCCATGTAGACATCCTGCTCCTTGATGTCGCGGATCGAGCGCGACTGCGTGTCTTCGTCGACGTCCCAGACAACGAGGCGCAACGTCACCTTGAGGGGCGCGGCAAAGGTGATGCCGCGCTGCTGGCACTCTTCCACGTCGTATTTGGGCTGCTCGAGCTCGTAGCGCACGAATTCGAGCCGCGCCCGGTCGGAGAAATCCTTGATCGGGAAAACGGACTTGAACACTTCCTGCAGCCCGACGCTGGTGCGCTGCTCGGGCAGGACGCCCATCTGCAGGAAATGGTCGTAGGAGCTCTTCTGCACCTCGATCAGGTTCGGCATGGGCGCAACCTCGGGAAGACGCCCGAAAGTCTTGCGTATGCGCTTGCGACCCGTGAACGACTTAGCCATGGATGACCCTCATCAGTGAACTTTGCGCGCCCTGCCGCCAAGGCGGGCTGCCGCAAACGCTGAAATCGACAAACCAATATCCCGCGGCGCGCACCGGCCTCGCCGTGCCGGCAACGCCAAACGCCGGCAGACGCGCAGGGCGCGCGCTCCGGCGACCGAACCCACGGCCGGGCGCCCGGCGGGACGTGACATCCCCGAGCGCCCGGCAAGGCTTGAACTGGAACAGCTTACTTGACCTCGACAGTCGCACCCGCCTCTTCAAGCTGCTTCTTGAGCTTCGCCGCCTCGTCCTTGTTGACGCCTTCCTTGACGCTCTTGGGCGCGCCCTCGACCAGGTCCTTGGCCTCCTTGAGGCCGAGACCGGTGATTGCACGCACCTCCTTGATGACGTTGATCTTTTTCTCACCCGCCGCGGCCAGGACGACGGTGAACTCGGTCTTCTCGGCCGCCGGCGCCGCCGCTGCCGCACCGCCCGCCGCGGCCACCGCCACGGGCGCCGCCGCCGAGACGCCCCACTTCTCCTCAAGCTTCTTCGACAGCTCCGCCGCCTCGATGACGGTCAGCGCCGAAAGATCATCTACCAGTCTGTTAAGATCAGCCATGTTGGCACTCCTGGGAATTTTACAAGGGTTTCAAGCGTCAGCCGGCTTGCGCCTGTTTCGCGTAGGCACCGAGCACGCGGGCGATCTGGCTCCCCGGCGCTTGCAGCACGGCGGCGATACGCGTCGCCGGGGTCTGCAGCAGGCCGAGGATCTTGCCCCGGAGCTCATCGAGTGACGGCAAGGTTGCGAGGGACTTGACCCCCGCGACGTCGAGCTGCTGCTCATTGAGGCCGCCCCCGATGATCCGCAGCTTTTCGTTCCTATTGGCGAACTCGACGGCCACTTTCGCCGCCGCCACCGGGTCCCGCGAAAAGGCGATCGCGGTGGGTCCGGTGAACATCGGCGCGAGTTGCTCGAATTTCGTGCCCGCGAAAGCACGGCGCGCGAGCCGGTTCTTGGTCACTTTGAAGTGGGCGCCCGCCGCACGCATCTGCCGCCTGAGGTCCGTTACCTCCTCGACCGTCATGCCGGTCTGGTGGGTGACGACGACGCAGGCGACGTCAGACAGCGCTTGCTGCAGCGAGGTGACCAGCTTCTCTTTTTGTGCCCGGTCCACTCTCCGTCTCCGACTGTGATCCCCGGATGGGGATCGGTTGCACGAGGGCGCCCGAAAGACGCCCGGTTCGCCTGTCCCAGAAGTTCCTGGCCGCCGACAACGCGCCGGCAGCGCCGAACCCCCGTCTCATGCAGGCGCCTCGCTCGAGGCCTTAGGCCGGCTCGCGCCGGTACCGGCAATCTCGGACAGGACCGGGATGGCCCCGCCTCCCTTGCAGGAAGCACGGGACACCCCGTACGCCGTCCCGCCCGCTGGCGGGCCGGACGGCGATTTCTAGAGACCGCCGTCAGCCGGCGATGCTCGAAAGCTCCAATTTGAGGCCGGGCCCCATCGTCGAGCTGAGGCACACCTTCTTGACGAAGGTGCCCTTGACGCCCGGCGGCTTGGACCGGCTGATCGCGCCGACAAACGCGCGCACATTCTCCAGGATGGCTTGCTCCGTGAAGCTCGCCTTGCCGACGCCGGCCTGGATGATGCCGGCCTTCTCGGTGCGGTACTCGACCTGGCCGCCCTTCGCGGCCTTGACCGCCTCGGCGATGTTGGTGGTGACCGTGCCGAGCTTCGGGTTGGGCATCAGCCCGCGCGGCCCCAGCACTTTGCCGAGCCGCCCCACCAGCGCCATCATGTCGGGCGTGGCGATGCAGCGATCGAAATTGATCTCGCCGGCCTGCACCTGCTGCGCCAGATCCTCGGCGCCGACAATGTCGGCGCCGGCGGCTTTGGCCTCCTCTGCACGCTCGCCCTTGGCGAAGACGGCGACGCGCAGCGACTTGCCGGTGCCGCTCGGCAGCATGACCGTGCCGCGCAGGTTCTGCTCGGCCTTGCGCGGGTCGATATTGAGGTTGAGCGCAACCTCGACGGTCTCGTCGAACTTCGCGTTCGCGCGCGCCTTCACCATCTTCACCGCCTCGGCGAGCGGATAATGGGCATCGCGGTCGATGCCTTCGGCCGCCTTTTTCAGGCGCTTTCCTTTGTGAGCCATGGTTTCTACTCCACCACCTCGAGGCCCATCGACCGGGCGGAGCCGGCGATCATGCGCGCCGCGCCCTCGATGTCCTTGGCGTTCAAGTCCTTCATCTTCTTCTTGGCGATGTCGCGGATCTGCGTCATCGTCACCTTGCCCACCGTGCCCTTGCCCGGCGTCTGCGAGCCCTTGTCGATCCCCGCCGCCTTCATCAGGAAGTAGGAATTGGGCGGCGATTTGGTGATGAAGGTGAAGCTGCGGTCGCCATAAGCCGTGATGATCACCGGGATCGGCATGCCCGGCTCCAGCCCCTGGGTCTGCGCGTTGAACGCCTTGCAGAATTCCATGATGTTGAGCCCGCGCTGACCCAAGGCCGGGCCGATCGGCGGCGACGGGTTCGCCTTGCCGGCCGGCACTTGCAGCTTGATGAAACCGACGACCTTCTTCGCCATGATCTGATCCTTAAACCTTCTCGACCTGCGAGTATTCGAGCTCGACAGGCGTCGCCCGGCCGAAGATCGACACCGCCACCTTGAGCCGGGCCTTCTCCTCGTCCACCTCTTCGACGAAGCCGTTGAACGAGGTGAACGGCCCGTCGGACACGCGCACCTGCTCGCCGACCTCGAAGGTGATCGACGGCTTCGGCCGCTCGATGCCCTCCTGCACTTGGCGCATGATGCGCGTCGCCTCGGTCTCCGAGATCGGCACCGGCCGGCCCTTGCCGCCGAGGAAGCCGGTGACCTTCGGCGTATTCTTGACGAGGTGCCAGGTCTCGTCGGTCAAATCCATCTTCACCAGCACATAGCCGGGAAAGAACTTGCGCTCCGAGCTGACCTTGGCGCCGCGCTTGACCTCAACGACTTCCTCGATCGGCACCAGTACTTCCTCGAACTTCTCGGCCACGTTCTTCTGCTCGGCCTGCTCGCGGATCGACTGGGCGACCTTCTTCTCGAAACCGGAATAGACGTGGATGACGTACCAGCGCGCCGCCATGGCTCAGCCCCCCGCTCCGAGCCCAAGCACGAAGCGCACGAGATGGCCGAGGCCCATATCGACCAGGAAGAAGAAGATCGCCGCCGCGAACACCATGAGAAAGACCATGGCCGTGGTGACGGTCGTCTCCTTGCGGGAGGGCCAGGTGACCCGTCCCACCTCCTGGCGGACCTGCCGCAGAAATTCTACCGGAGTGGTTCTTGCCATGATGTTCCGCTGGAAACCGCCCTATATAGCGCCCGTCGCCGTGAAATTCCAGAGCTTCTCTAAGGTGGCAGGAGTGGAGGGGCTCGAACCCCCAACCCCCGGTTTTGGAGACCGGTGCTCTACCAGTTGAGCTACACTCCTAATGCAGTCACGCGCCGGATCCCCTCCTCGCCCTGGCGGGAGAGGTCGTGGTGAGGGCAACGCCGCGCTTTATTTCAGTATTTTCGCGACGACGCCGGCGCCGACGGTGCGGCCGCCCTCGCGGATGGCGAAGCGCAGGCCCTCGTCCATGGCGATGGGGGCGATCAGCTCGACCTCCATCTGCACGTTGTCGCCG
>Ga0209647_1002214_pt1 | contig 15810 bp, 14 predicted proteins | sample GraSoi_2013_60cm_FD_185827 | JGI IMG/M metagenome (GOLD analysis project Ga0209647, IMG submission 185827) | Grasslands soil microbial communities from the Angelo Coastal Reserve, California, USA - Sample 9_17_2013_60cm (SPAdes) (version 2) | ecosystem: Environmental > Terrestrial > Soil >...
GCGAGAAGGGTGATGCGGAAGGAACCGTCGGTATCGGAGCCGATGATCGACTTGTTGTCCGACGACATCGCCCAGGCGAAGGGCTCCTTGGTGTCGGCGTTGGCCGACGAAGATCGGCCCCAGGCCAACCGCCCGTCCTGTCCCTCCACCAGCAGCGTCATCTCGATGTCGCGCACGGTCGGCGGACTGTCCGGGCGCACGCCGGGATGATGGGCGTGGCCGCCGAAGACGATGACCTTGCCTTTGCCCGACCAAGTGCCCCTGAGATCGGGAATCGCATCCTGCGCGCGTGCCGCCGTTGCGGCACCGACAACGGCCAATATGAGGGCACAATATCGCATGAGATTTCCTTCTTGCGTTGCCGTCATCAATGAATCAGGAAGCTATTGCGGCGCCTTGAAAGTTGCCGTCTTGGCGCGCGCAGCCTCGCATAGGAATTTCGAAATTCCAAGCATTCCCCTCCACGGGGGTCGTCGATGTCAGCTTGTAGGCCACTAGAGCGGAGGTCTAAGCTGAGCAGTATCGGGAGGAAAGCATGAGCCGCCCTGGGAGCATCGCGCTTGCAACTGTCTTGTGCACGTTGATTGGCGCTGCGCCTTGGCACGCCAAAGCCACTGACAATTATCCGAGCCGCCCGGTGACTATCGTCGTGCCGTTCACACCCGGCGGATCAACCGACATCATGGCGCGATACGAAGCAGAGGTGCTGCAGCGCGCGTTGGGTCAAAGCTTCGTGGTCGAGAACAAACCGGGCGCCGGCGGCAGTATCGGCATTTCCTATGCCGCCAAAGCCGCGCCTGACGGCTACACGCTGTTGCACGCGCCCTCGATCATCATCCTGCTCCCTTATGTGATGAAGTCGATCTCCTACGATTTCGCCAAGGATTTCGCGCCGGTCATGCTCACCGGCCTGACCCAATTCGCCCTCGTCGTCTCTCCGACACTGCCGGTGAACTCGGTGAAAGACCTCATAGCACTCGCGAAATCCAAACCTGGCGAACTCACTTATGCGTCGTCGGGCATCGGCACCCCGCATCAGATCTTCGCCGAACATTTCAAGATCATGACCGGCACTGATATTCACCACATTCCATACAAAGGCGCAGTCCCCGGCCTCACCGACATCGCCAGCGGCAACGTCTCGATGGAGTTCGTCGATATTCCGCCGGCGTTACCGCTCATCAAGGCTGGCAAGCTGAAAGCTCTCGCCGTGCTGTCGGCCAAGGGAAATCCGGAACTGCCCGGCGTGCCTCCTCTTGCCGAAACGGTCCCAGGCTACGATGCCAGCAGCTGGCAGGGCTTTTTCGCCCGTGCCGGCACGCCGCAACCGATCATCGATAAGCTCAACGCCGCGTTGGCCGCGGATTTTAAACGGCCGGAAACCGCCGAGCGCTTCATGGCGCTTGGCATCGTGGCGCAATGGGACACGCCAGCCGAGTTTGCCGCCTTCATCACCGAGCAAAGCGCGAAATGGGGTAAAGTCATTCGCGCGGCCGGCATTACGCCGCAGTGAGGGATTACACTGCGCGCGGCTGCCAGCTCTTTTACTTCCAGCGTTTGCAATCGTGCGCGCAACGGTCCGCCGCGCTCGAAGACCGCCGCACCGCGGGATTTTGATCCCATCCACGTCCGAAGTGGGTCATAAGCGGAAAAACTCGATCTGAGCATGAGATGTCCGCTTTACCCCCCAAAGCAGTCGTGGCTTAGAATGTTCACTTCCGAGCACACGCGAGAACGACTTTAGCTGAGGCTCCCCTGTCGCTGGGGCAGGAACGTCGCCCGATTCTCCCGTTCAAAAATGAAGGTGCCGCCCGGGCCTATGGCAAACGTATTGAGGATACGTTCGTTAGCCTCGCACGCAATCGTGCAGGTCTGGCGACATTCTCCATCGACGAAACGAATGACCGTTTTACCTGGGGGGCCTGCAGGGCCAGGAGGCCCAGCCGGGCCAGGCGGTCCTTGAGATGCGGCCTCGTTCTTTTCGCAGGCGGCAAGAGTCAACGCTAAGACAATGGTGAACAAGCGAACGGGCATGATGGATAGCGAGGGGCGGCTCCTCACCTAGCGCGATCAACGCAATGCAGTGTTTAGAGTCTCCCCACGGTCGTTTTCTGGTACTTGTGTGTCGAGCGCCCTTTTAACAGGATCGACTGAATCAATTGCCGCCCCAAGTCGGGTGCGAAATTGCTCAATCGCGGCTTTCATTGGAGCCGGCAGATCTCCCCACCAGTAAGTACGTGACTCACCGCTTCGGAGAGGCATAATTGTCCGGCCCAGAAAAATCATTCGAGCCTTGCTGCAAGGACATGACGACGGCGACGTCATTTCCCGCCGGCCGGCATTTCTTCGTCGAGAATGGTGTCCTTATGCTGACGGTAGCGAAGGCCATTTTGAAAGATGGGAGCGAGGGCATCCTGGAGCATCCCGTCCGCTTCTGCCCGTTCTGCGGCAAGCCGGTGCAAGACCGCTCTGAAACACCGCTCTGAAAGACCGCTCTGAAAGCGCCGGACCCCGGGGCCAGCAATAACATCGACCTTGGTTCGACTACGTATTTATCGGCCATGCCGGATTCCCGCCACAAATCGCGAAACGCTGGCCAGATTTTCGCCGCAAACCACGAAACCAAAATCTTTGCGGCGAAATACCCCTGAAACGAGCGTGCGGTAGATGTTGATGAGCAAGACGGTTGTCAAAGGCGTTCGAATAGGGATGGATGTGATGCTTTGCGATTATCGGCATTGGCTCGAATACGATATGGTGGCCCTTGCAGTGCTGTTCGTCGGCGTCGGATTGGTTGAGTTGATCGTGCTGAGCATTTGAAGATGGGGTCGTATCGGCGTCTCCCCCGAGCGCCGATCGCCACGTTTTGGTGTTCAATATAACCGGCCTCGCTCAGACCTTGCCGGAACGCAGCCTCGACCGAGGCAGTCTCGCCAGACGCCTGCAAGCTGAGAACCCGACCATCGGCATCGTCGGCTGCCGCGCGCGCAGCGAGCGGCCACGCGGTGCGCCTTGCGCTCAATCCCACCGTCAATCTGCGGCCTGCCTAGCCGCTTTCCTTGGGCGAGTGCCCGCTTGAAGGCGGCCGGGATTGCGGCAACGCGTGATTTCGATCCTGCCTATGTCCGCTCAGGGTCATTTTCGTCAGATCGACACGCGACCAACGCTCCCGGCATGTCCGCTTCGCGCCGATCGCGTGCGAATTTCAACGCTTCGCCGTCGCCCCCGGCGTGATGGTGACTCGCAGCACCTCGGCGACGCTCGGATAGTGAAAGCCGTCCTTCACTTCGCCGATGGGCCGGACCACGCCATGCTCGGCGGGGCCCGTGTTGGGGGCGGCCTGGAGCGCCGCCTGGTTCGGGCCCAGGCCGGGTTCCTCGTTGACCTCGGTGCCGGCATCCCAGAGCAGAATTTGGGAGGTGACGTCGCCGGCGAGGGGCTTGCCGCTGGCGTCGAACAGGGCGATGCCTTCCTCCCTGGGAGCGTAGAACAGGTCGTTGGACTGCGCGAACATGGTGGCGATGGTCAGCCGCTCGCCGGGCTTCGCGCTGACCTTGAACTCGAAGACATCCCCCGGCCAGATGTCTCCGGGACTGCGGGCGCCGACCGGGGTGTCGGTCGAGCCCACGTGGACGACGCCCGGCTGGCCCTTCAGAGATTTCTCGAGCGGGCTCGTAGGTCCATCCTCCGCCAGAGCCTCGAGTCCCTTGCCGCGATCCGGTTCGCCGGACGTGAACAGCGGCGCGCGGTTGGTATGAATGAGGTAGAGGACAGGCGCCACTCCCACCGGTTCCGTCTTGCCGTTGGAAAGCTTCAGCGCGTCCTTGGCGGATACGTTCTCGATCCGCACGGTGAAAATCTCATCCGCCTGGGCAGACACCCCACCCATGACAAGCAGCAGCGTCGCGAGAGCGGATATCCTCAGAGTCCTTTGCGACATGGTAGGCCTCCTTCACTGAGATTCGATTCCTCCTGCGTGGTCACAGCCAACGGCGCACGCGGGATTTATAGCCGAGATAGACGTCGCCGAACTTGCGTTCAAGATAGGCTTCCTCGCGGGCGACCACGCTGCGGACCTATCACGTTCGGAGCGTAATCGACACAGTTGACCTCCGGGACGCACTGAAGGGATCGATGATATGACTCATTTTCGAGGGAAGGTTGCCCTTGTGACCGGCGCCACGTCGGGCATCGGTCGCGCCACGGCCATCGCGTTTGGTAAACAGGGAGCGACGGTCGTTGTAACCGGACGGCGTGAGAAAGAGGGACGCGAAACGCTCGATATGCTTCGCGCCGGCGGCGGCGACGGTGCATTCCTTCAACTCGACGTATCGGTCGAGGGCGAGATCATGGGCGTCATCCGCGAGATCATGTCCCGTCATGGTCGGCTGGACTGCGCCGCCAATTGTGCTGGGAGCGATATAGTCAACCCGCTGACCGAATATTCCGAGGCCGACTACGACGCCATATTCAATTCAAACGTCAAAGGGCTGTTGTTCTGCCTCAAGCACGAAATCTTGGCGATGCGCGACAACGGCGGCGCCATTGTCAATATCGGTTCGATCGCGGCGCAACTGTCGGACTTGGGGAACAGCCTCTACAATGCCAGCAAGAGCGCGGCGCATTCGCTCACCCGCACCGCGGCCGCCGAAGCCGCCAAGTACCGCATCCGCGTCAACGAGGTGGCGCCTGGACCCACCGCAACACCCCTGCTCGAAGGATTTTTGCGGACGGCCGCGGCCGCGGGCTCCCCTTTCAGCTCCGCGTCCATCGCCGCGAACATACCGCTCGGCCGGCTTGGTACTGCCGACGAAATCGCCAACGCGGTGATCTTCCTCTGTTCGAATGATGCCACCTTCATCACCGGCGCCTCGTTGACCGTGGATGGTGGTTTCCTTCTCGGCTAGCGGCGGCGCAGCAGTGACAACTTGGACATTAGTCATCTTTGTTTATTATGGTTCTGGAATGATGACGCAATCTTCAACAACAGGATATTCGTCATACGCTGAATGTAACAAAGCAGGAAGCAATTGGATGAAAAACGCTAAAAGCGGATTGAAAGAATATCGCTGTGTTTCTCTGAAAATAGAATCAGGACGGCGCCGATAGGCTAATCGCGGGAACGACGCGATATCCAAAAGACCGCCAGGCACTCCGCCCGGCAAAGGCAACATCGATGTCCGCTTTCGCGGGTAAAGCGTGAAGGCATGTCTCGATCCAATCGGGAGCGTGCGTGGTCACAGCCAGCGGCGCACGCGGGACTTATAGCCGAGATAGACGTCGCCGAACTTGCGCTCGAGATAAGCTTCCTCGCGGGCGACCACGCCGTAACGGATGACGAGATAGAAGGGCACCAGCGTCACGACGATCCATAAACTGTCGAAGGCGATCGCGAGGCCGATCAGGCCAAGGACCATGGCGAGATAAATAGGATTGCGCGTGAGGCGGTAGGGCCCGTTCGCGACGATCGTCGTTGTCGGTTTGTAGGTCTCGACCTGCGTGCCTGCGTTGCGGATCGTTACGATCGCCCAAATCGCGAGCGCGAAGGCGATCGCGAAAATAGCTCCGCCGACCCAAGCACCTGGAACCGATGCTGGTACAAATCGCAAGGGATAGAGCTGGTCAGCTGCGACGCCCGCGGCAAGCGCGAGTAGCCATGCGACTGGCGGGCGAACCGCTGCGTTGGAGGTGTCCGTGTCCTGGCTCATCTGTCTTGGCACATCTTTGGCCCATCTGATGGGTCCGGATCGACCGCCCTCCGCCGCGTGGATGGCCCCGACCATCCACGTTCAGGGTTGGGTGCGGTTTGGACGAAGCAAATGTTTTTCTCTTGCAGTATAGACTCTCTCAAGCAGCCCTGGACGCGCCGGAGAACACCGATGCCAGAGCCTCTCGTCGTTCGCCGCGAGACGCATATTGCGGCACCGCCCGCCGCGGTGTTTGCCCTGCTGACCGATCCGGAGAAGATTCTGCGCTGGATGGGAACCGAGGCGCAGATGGAGCCGCGCCCCGGCGGGCTCTATCTCGTCAATGTCGCCGGCGCCCGCTGCGCGCGCGGCTCCTTCCGCGAGGTGGTGCCGGTGCACCGCCTCGCCTACAGCTTCGGCTGGGACGGCAGCGAGGTGGTGCCGCCGGGGTCGAGCCTGGTCGAGATCGACCTGATCGAGCAGCCGAACGGGACACTGCTGCGCCTCACTCACACCGGGCTGCCCAGCGCCGAGCAATGCGCCGGGCATGCGGACGGCTGGGCCCATTATCTCGGCCGGCTGGCCGAGGTTGCCGCCGGGCGCGACCCGGGCCCCGACCCCCGGCGCGGCCGCACCGGCAACGAGTGACGCCGTACGCTGCGATGTTTTCACCGTGAACCCGTTGCGCTTCGATGGACCTGTCCGCGCCGCTCGCCTGGCTGGTGGACGAGGCCGGCAGCTCGCCCGGCGCTGACCGGTTCCTCGCCGATCTCGGCAGCCGGCTGCTTGCCGACGGCCTGCCGCTCGCCGGCGGCGCGCTGACGCTCGCGGTGCCGCATCCGATCATCGCCCGCCGCACCTGGCTGTGGCGGGCGGACACCGGAACCGTGATCGAGGCGCTCGGCTTCGCCGGCGCTCCGCCCGACCCGACCGGGCGAGACTGGCTGGCCGAGCTGGGTCCGGTCGAGCAGCACGCCGCCGGGTGGGCGCCGGACAGTCCCGTGCTGGGTTGGGCCGCAACTCGCCCGTTCAGCCTCGCCGAGAGCGGTCGGCTGCGCGAGACCGCGCGCTTTGCCGCGGCGCCGTTGGCCGCGCTCGCGGGGCGGGTGGCGCTGTCGGCGCTGCTCGAGGCCTATCTCGGTCGCCGCAGCGCCGCTCGAGTCCAGGCCGGCGCACTGCGCCGCGGCACCGGGGAGACGATCCGCGCCGCGCTGCTCTGCGCCGATCTGCGCGACTTCACCGTGCTCTCCGAGGCGACCGAGCCGACGGCGATGATCGCCGTGCTCGACGCTTGGTTCGACCGCGTCACCGGCGCGGTGCACGCCTTCGGCGGCGAGGTGCTCAAGTTCATCGGCGACGGCGTGCTGGCGATCTTCCCGGTCACCGGTCCGCCGGGCGAGGCGTGCGAGGCGGCGCTGCGCGCGGTCGCCGCTGCCCGCGCCGGGATGTCCCACCTCGACGCGGTGCGCCAGGCGCAAGGAATGCCGCCGCTGCGCTTCGGCGCGGCGCTGCATCTCGGCGAGATCTTGTGGGGCAATATCGGCGCGGCCGACCGCTTGGACTTCACCGCCATCGGGCCGGCGGTCAACCTGGTCAGCCGGTTGGAGGGACTTTGCCGCCCGCTCGGCCGCTCGATCCTGGTCTCGGGCGCGCTCGCCGCCGCGACCGCCACGCCGCTGGTGGCGCTCGGCGAGCACCGCCTGCGCGGCATCGCCGCGCCCTGCGAGGTCTTCACCCTCCCGGACGCGCAGTAGCAGCCCAAATCGGCAACATTGATTCAAAGATGAGCGCGGCAATCAACATCGATTCAATTCGCCATGCGCGCGGGAGCGGCTGGCCGGCCCGAGCCTACCGTCGCGCGCCAATCCTCGCCGGAGTTGGCGGTGTTGGCGGAATTCGCCTTGCCTTTGCCGTCCTTTTTCTTGACCTCGATCGCGGGCACCTTCGGTTTTGAAGGCGGCAGTGCCGGATGCTTGGGCGGCTGCTTGCCGGCCACGGTCGCGCCCGTGTTGGCGGACGTTGCGCTGCCTTTGCCGTCCTCTTTCTTGCCTTCGTTCTTGACGTCGCTCGCCGCCATCTTGGGTTTTGGCGCCGGCGATGGCGGATGCTTGGGGAGTTCCTTGCCGGTTGCGATCGCACCGGCGCTGGGCGAAGGCGCGTTGCCTTTGCCGTCCGTTTTGTCGACTTCGACTTCGGGGAGCTTCGGTTTCGGCACCGGCAGCGGCATCTGCTTGCCGGCCGCGACCAGGTCGAGCTCGCGCGGAACGAGCATCGCGAAGCGGCCGGGATGGCGAATGCGGCCGGCGATGCGGCCGGCGTCGTCGCCGGCGCCCCAGTAGAGGTCGGCGCGCGCCGGTCCGACCAGCGCCGATCCCGTGTCCTGCGCGATCATCAACCGGCCGAAGCGCGACACCGACTTCCCGCTCTCGATCGGCAGATTGGCTTCGATGAAAAACGGCGTGCCGTATTCGTGCACCCGGTCGACGGCGATGGAGCGGCCGGGCGTCAACGGCACGCCCTGCGCGCCGACCGGTTCGCCCTCGTTCGACAATCCGGTGATGCGGAAGAACACATAGGAGCGGTTGGCGGCGCGCACCGTCGCGGCTTCCTCGGGATGCGCGGCCATCCAGTCGCGAATGCGCTGCGCCGACATCTCCTGGCGCGAGATGAGATTGCGTTCGACGAGCACGCGCTCGATCGAACTGTAGCGATAACCGTTGTGCGAATCGTAGCTGATGCGCAGCGGCGTGCCGTCCTCGAGAATCACGCGCGCCGAGCCTTCGATCTGGATCGTGAGCAGGTCGAACGGATCCTTGAGCCAGCAGATCTCGAGTTTCTGCCCGTCGAGCGCGCCGGCCTCGATGGCGCCGCGATCGTAATACGGCACAAGCTCGTTGTTCCCGTCACGGCGGCCGATCCGCGCCCCTTTGTTCGGAAATGCAATGGAGGCGGGATTGTAGCCGGCGGCGACCAAATCACGCGGCCGGCGGTAGACCGGGACGTGGAATTCAGGACTGGGAAAGCGCGAGCCCGCGACAACCGGCTCGAAATAGCCGGTCAGCAGTCCCTCGCCCTCGCCCAGGCGCGCGATGCGAACGGGTTGAAAGTTCCGTTCGAAGAAGGCGCGCGCGGTATCCGAATCCTGCGGCTTCAGCTCGATGGCGTTGCGGCAGACGTTCCACAGGGCTCCGGAAATCTCTGCGTGATCGGTGCGCTGGGTCTTGCGCGCGGCGCGGCAGCCCGCCTGATAGGCGGCGAACGCGGCGAGATGATCATCGGCCGGCCAGCCCGCGAGCTCGCTCCATTGGACCGGCTCGAGCTGGCTGCCTGAAAGTTTCAGCGGCAGTTGCGCCGATGCGTCTTGCGACGATTCCTTTGCCGATTCTTTTGCCGATTCTTTTGCCGATTCCTGGGCCGAGGCTTTCGCCGCTGCTTGCGGCGATGCTTTTGCCGATGCCTTCGCCGCTGCTTTAGTCGACGGTTTCGCCGCTGCTTCGGCCGAGGCTTTCGCTGCTGCTTGCGCCGGGACTTTCGTCGCTGCCTGCGGCGATGCTTTCGTCGCTGCCTGCGTCGATGCTTTCGTCGCTGCCTGCGTCGAGGCTTTCGTCGCTGCCTGCGTCGAGGCTTTCGTCGATACTTTCGTGGATGCTTTCGTGGATTCTTGCGCCGATGCGGCGCCGGCCGCAAAACAGAAAATCACGCCGAAGAGGCCTGCGGCCACCCCGCGCTGAAAGAGTTGCGCCCACGCCCGACCCCGACAAATCCCCATGCAAGCAAATGCACGGCAGAGAGATTTGGTTCCGCTGTGCGCGAGTGCAGACCATCAGATCAAGCGCATCCGGTATCATGATGCCGAAGGTTGGGCCGTGGACTCATAAATCCGGCGGTGGGTGCGGTCTTGAAGGTTTGATACAAGCTCAAACTTCGCCGGCTGCTGCACCGAAAGCTCGGCTGGCCTCGCGCGAAGCTTTCTACGCCAATCTTTTCAGCTCTCGTTCAACTGCATCTGCCGAGTGTCCGACGTTCCTCACCGCTTCCGAAAGCCGTTCCTTCGATACATTGAATTTGTCGGCCCAATACTGAACTTCATGGGGCTCAAGAAGGCTGATTCGGCTTCGATCCTGCGGACCCCTGTCGGCGAGATCATCTGGCATACTTTTTCTCCATTAGAGGTAACGCGCTGGCGAGGCGGTCAGTTCCCAGCGCCTCAGCCTGGTCACAGGGCGCGTCCACTCGCGTCCACTTTTGCCCCGAAAGCGGCCGTCGGCCATCACAATGCGATCTGCCGCTGAGCGCCATGAGCCGACATCGCGAGGCCCGGACTTGGATCATTCGGCTAGGGTCTAGCCAGTGGTTTCGCCAAGGCGCGAACATTCTCGATAAATAGCCGAGCGAGAGGGGTGAGCGTGCGGTTTTTCAGTGTGATCAGTCCGATGGGCATTGGTGCATTGGGTAATGCCACAGGCAACGCCTTGAGCGCCAGATTTCGCCAAGCAACTTTCAGCATGAAGCCTGGCAGAACGGTGAGAAAGCGACCGGTCGCGAGAAGTTCATTTTGTATATTGGTCGATACACTCGCCACCGTAGGACGTGGAGGTTCTTGTCCGTTGGCACGGAAGGCCTCCGCAATCACCGAGCCGAAAAAACTATCGAACGGAAGGAGCGCCCATGGTTCGTTGCGGAGATCGGCAAGCGTAAGCTTGCGACGCCGCGTCAAAGGATTTTTTGCCGAAGTGACGATTGAAAAAGCGTCGTAAAAGAGCACGTCTGCAGCAAGTTCGTCGGGCAATCGACCAATCATGCGGCAAATCGCAAATTCGATGTTTCGTTCACTGACATCTCTGTAGAGCGACGCGGTATCGCCGGCGACGACGTGAAAGAATATCCGGGAGTATTTGCGCGACAGCCTGTCAATCGCAGGCAGAACAATTGCCGTCGCGATCGGTTCGGTCGTTCCGATGCGGATTTCGCCCTTGGTTGGATCGGAAAGAAAATCGATGTCTTGAACCCCTTGTCGCAGGTCGTTGAAGATCGCGACGCTGCGTTGCGCGAGCGCAAGACCGTATGGTGTCGGCACGACGCCGCGCCGGCTGCGGTCCACGAGCCGAACGCCGAGCGCATGTTCCAGCTCGACGACGGCTTTGGAAACAGCGGGCTGGAAGGTGTTGAGACGCTTTGCCGCCTTTCCCATGCTGCCGGTTTCAACGACCGCCAACAGAATATCGAGGTCACGCAATTTCAGGCGGCGCCTGGTGCGATCGTCCCACGGCATGAAATCGCTCATTCCTAGATGTTATGAGACGATAGCACAATGATATTATCCGATAATGAACTGTTGGGGTAGCCTTTCGTTCGAGCCTTGACGCACGCAGTCTCACCTGGTTGAGGACGTCGCGAACGGGCGGCCGGCAAACGAAGGGGAACGCAATGAATCGACGAGAATTGCTGGCGGGAGCGGCGGCGGTCGCTTGTGGCGGCGCTGCCTTCGGATCGGCATTTGCGCAATCCTTCCCGTCCAACGTCATTCGCATCGTGGTGCCGTTTTCGGCGAGCACACCCCCCGACATCCTCGCGCGCATCATTGCCAGCGCATTGTCAGACGCAGAGGGCTGGAAAGTGGTGGTCGAGAACAAGCCGGGGGCGGTGATGACCATCGGCACGGCGGAGGTCCTCCATCAGCCTGCTGATGGGCATACCCTCTTGTCCGTGACTGCTCCCATTGCGGCTGTTCCAGCGCTCGTTCCCAACGCGCAGTTCCACCTGGAGACAGACTTCGTTCCGCTGATCCAGACCGGTACCGGCTATAACGTCCTGGTGGTCAACCCGTCGGTTCCGGTCCATTCAGTGGCCGAACTGATTGCCTTCCTCAAAAAAGATCCCGGCAAGCACACGTTCTCGTCGGGAGGATTTGGTACGCCGGCGCATCTGCTCGGCGAGTTGTTCAAGCTCGAAACGAGCGTGCAGGCGACGCACGTGCCCTACGTGCAGTTTCCGCAGGCGATCGGCGACCTCGTCGGCGGCGTCAACACCTATCAGTTCATAACCGTCCTACCGGTCGTGCAGCTCATCAAGACCGGCAAGTTGCGGGCGCTCGCGGTCATGGGGCACAAACGTATCGCTGCGCTCGAGGATGTGCCGACCATTATCGAGGCAGGCTATCCGAAGCTCGCAAGCGAGGACTGGGCCGGCATCTTGGTGAAGTCCGGAACGCCGGCGCCGGTGATCGCGCAGCTCAATACCGCCATCAACAAAGCGATCAAGACCGACAAGGTGCGTGAGTCTCTCGCCAAGATCGGCGTCGATCCGGGGGGCGGCTCGCCCGAGGCGTTCGGCACGCTGGTGCGCAGCGAGATCGCGCATTGGTCCAAGGTCATCAAGGACGCCGGCATCAAGATCAATTCATGACAAGGTCTGACTTCAGGGTGACACTGCTCGGGACCGGCGTGCCGATCCCGAGCCCGGACCGTTTCGGCCCCTGCACCCTGGTCGAGGCCGGCGAGCAGAAATTCCTGATCGACGCCGGCCGCGGCGCGACCATCCGGCTGCATCAGCTCAAGATTCCGATCGGTCGGATCGATGTGCAACTGCTCACCCATTATCACTCCGACCACACATCGGGCATTCCGGACGTATGGCTCACCGGCTGGCTGGAATCGCATTTCGGGACGCGCAAGACGCCGTACCGCGTCATCGGACCGACCGGCGCGCGGGAGCTGATGGAGAACCTGGAGCGCGCCTACGCGCTCGACATCAAGATTCGCGCCGCCGATGAGAAGCTGCCGCTTTCGGGGGTCGCGACAGATATCGCCGAATTCGATCGCGACGGCGTGGTCTACGAGAAGGGCGGCGTGAAGGTCGTCGCGTTCGAGGTCGACCACGGCGACGTCATCAAGCCCTGTTACGGTTATCGCTTTGAATACGCCGGGCGCGTCGCAGTATTCTCCAGCGACACGCGCTACAACCAAAATGTCATCAAGTATGGCGCCGGCGCCGACTTGCTGGTGCATGAGGTTGCGAGCGCACGGCCGGAGCTCATGAAGGAAGCCTACGTCCAGAGGATCATCGGGCACCACACGACGCCGCGCGAGGCCGGCCGGGTCTTCGCTCAAACCAAACCGAAGCTTGCGGCCTTCACGCACATCGTCCTGGTTGGCAGCGAAAGAATTCCACCGCCGACCATCGACGACGTTCTCGCCGAAACGCGGCAGACCTACACCGGGCCGCTGGCCGTGGGTGAAGATTTGATGGCATTCGAGGTCGGCGAGACGGTGACTGTTCGCCGCCATCAACCTCCCCTCTCGGCCGGCAATCCCGCGAAGGTCGCATAACCGGCGTGTCGACGGATGCGACCTTTGCTCGGGTCATTCCATCGAGCTGGATCGGCCTGCGACGCCGCGGCGATGTGTTGCCGGAATTGATGCTGTCACTTCCTCACGCAGCGACAGCGCTTGAGATCCAGCTTTTGGTCCGGGCTTGGGCACACGACAGCGCAGCGATTGGTTTGAGTGCGCGATGATTCCTCGCAAGAGCAATTCTGCGTATTGAGCCTAGCCGGCGGCTCACAAACGCGCATACATGGCGACATGACACTTTGCGCGTGAGAAGGATTTAGCGCCAACGAAAGACTTATGGGCGTGACAAGCAGGAGTACGATCTGTTTCATCATCGGTCCCTCCGGTGATCCTGCACGACGCGCACTAAAATCGTCCGTCAAACCGCTTCTATCAGCTAATCGAGACAAAAACCCTTTCCACGCACAAAGCTACCAAAGTCAGCGCGCATCGGCTCGGCGTACTGGCGCGCCTTATCTTCAGACCAGCCGTAAAAGGATGCGTCGCCCCAACGATCGGCATTCCGTTGCTGGCGATATGGTCGCAACTTTGCTCGGCGCCGATCATATGCGTCGATCTCGGCTGCAAGATCGTCCGCACCGTATTTATTTTCGATCACCGTGGTGCTGAGCGATAGGCGTGACGTGATCTCGCCGGCCTGTGCCGGCCAGCCGACACAAATTCCCGCGACCGGAACGACGCGATTTGGCAGGTGCAGCAGATCACTTACGGTTTTCGGATGATCGCGGATGGCGCTGATCGGACAGCAGCCGAGCCCGACTGCCTCCGCGGCGCGGATAAACGTCGCGAGCGCGATTGCCGCATCGACGACCGCATTGAAGAACAGATCGAGGTGATCGTTGGCGAACGGTTTGCCACGGAGCTTGGAAATCGTCGGCAAACGCCGGCCGTTCGCAGCAAACACGAGGAATACCGGCGCATCATCGATCCACGGCATCTCCGGAATAAAAGACACAATGGACTTTCGTATCGTGGCGTCGCTGACGATGATGATATCGCATTGTTGGAGATCGCTTTTGGATGGGGCAGAGAGGGCGCATGCGCAAAGGAGGCGAAGCAAATCGGGCGCTATCGGGCGAGGCAAGTATCGTCGATGCGAACGATGGCCGGCTATTTTTTCCAGTTCGTTCAGCCCGGTCAGTTCGGGATCAATCTCGAATTCGGCGCCAAAGCGCTTGAGCAGCGCGGCGTTTATTGTCTTCGAAGTCGCATTATTCGGCATGAACCGCCTCGCGCGTGTGGTAGAGCCCGCCCACGAGCGGAAAGTTTGTAGCGTTATTCTTGAAGACCTGCAGGCGTTTCGATACCGCCAATGTCGCGGCTGGATCATTTTCGACCGATTCAGCCGGTCGTAGCGGCGTCGCGGACGATAAGAACGGGGGCGATAATTCGAAGAGAGACGGCGGCGAGCGGCCCCTCTTCAGCCTGGCAAAAATATCACAGCGATTGTTTTTTCGAACTCCACCGGCGTTCGCCGGGAACTCTCCACGACGCTCGTAGATGACGGGTGGGCGGCTTCTTCGGTACGGCCTAGGACGCACCGAGACCGCCTGGCCCCGGAGGAATGCAGGTCCCCCGGGGCCTCCCAGCCATTGGCGCCTGCCGAGTCGATATCAAACGATGAGGGACAGCGCCCAAGTCAGGTACTCGGGTGCGATGATCAGCACGATGAGGCCCGCGAGCAGCAGACCCAACAAACCGAACAGGCACAGCACCAACGGGATCGGAAGCGACAGCGAATGGGTCGAGCGGGCGGCAACGTCGGGCATCGGTGTCTCCTCGCGCATGCCGATGCCTATAGCGCGTGCCCCGGAGGCGCCGTGTGAAGGAGTTCACATGCGACGCATCCTCGGCCGCTCCCGACCTAGCCAGGGCGCGTAATCTTTCTGTAAGCGGGGCTAGTCAATGTCCGCTTCGCTCCGAAGGGAGCGAAGCGGGCTGCGTTGCGGCCAAAGGGTCGCGATGCGTCAATTGCGACCTAAACCTGCCGAACCCCTTCCGGCGCATGGCGGCGATTGGGGAGAGGTTTAATCGTTGGAACATTCGTCTTTACACGGGCGTTACTTTCCGTCGCACCCTTACAAAACCTAAGGGAGGTAACGATGAAACGCGTTTTGATCGCTGTCGCAACCGTGGGTGTTTTGGCTCCGGCCGCCTGGGTTACGGAGGCGAACGCACAATATGGTGCTCCGGCTCCAGCCTACAGCGCTGCCCCAGCCTATGGCCCTTCTCAAACGTACGCCCCTTCTCGAAAATATGCGCGTCGAGCCTACCGTCGCTCTGCCCGTGCCCCGCGACCGTCTGGCGGTAATCTCGTCTACACCCCGGGCTCTGGTCCGCCGCCCTATGACGTTCCTCGTCAAGTCTATGCCAGTCAAAGCTCCGGCCCGTGGGAGTGGCACGCCGCGCCCGGCCCGAATAAGCGGGGCAATATGTGCATTACCCACACCGACCCCATGCGTGGCTACGGATTCCAGGGGGAATGCAAAAAGTGAGGGCTTCGTTCACTTCTGCATGAACGGATAAGGCGTTCCCAAGACCCCGCCCGTAGCATGTCACGGCGGGCGGGGTCTCTTGGCGGCGCTATCGCATGCCGGTCCGCGATCAAGGATGATCTCGAAAGGGAGGGGCCCTGGCTCCGGCCCACAGCTGCGATGGATGCTCTACCCCGGGCCAACAGCTGATCGGGTTGGGCTCATCAACTCGCCTAAGAAAAAAGCTAATTCAGCCGATCGCTGATCTTGGCGAAGCCCGCATGGACGCACGTTGCT
>Ga0209647_1002217_pt1 | contig 15801 bp, 17 predicted proteins | sample GraSoi_2013_60cm_FD_185827 | JGI IMG/M metagenome (GOLD analysis project Ga0209647, IMG submission 185827) | Grasslands soil microbial communities from the Angelo Coastal Reserve, California, USA - Sample 9_17_2013_60cm (SPAdes) (version 2) | ecosystem: Environmental > Terrestrial > Soil >...
TGCGTCACCGCTTTGGTGACGACCTTCGGCACGGCGTTCTGCGTGAGATCGGGCGGATTCAGGCCGTGCCAGCAGCAGCACACCGCGATGGCGAAGCCGAACAGCAGGCTCTTGAGCGTCGAGTAATAGAAATCCACCGGCGTGAAGAGCTCGAACAGCCGCCCGGTGAGCTCCTCGAACGACGCTTCGATGATGAACGGGCTGAGCACCAGTCCGCCCAGCACGGCGAGGAACTGCACGTAGAAGGTGAGCGCCGCGGTGGCGAGCATGATGCCCGCGACGCGCGGCAGCACGAGGTAATCGTAGAGATCGATCCCCATGTAATGCAGCGCGCGCGTCTGCCCCGAGACGCGCATCATCGCCATTTCCGCGGACACCGCGGTGCCGGTGCGCAGGATCACCACCACCGCCGCGGCCAGCGGGCCGATCTCGCGGAACACGAGCAGCAGCAGGATCTTTACGGCGAGGTCGACGTCGGCGTCGAGCATGTTCATCATCACGGCGATGATGATTACGCCCAGGCCGCAGGCGCGCATGACGACGCCGGTCGACGCGGTGACGCCGGTGAAATACACCTGGCGCAGGAACGACTCGAGGATCGGCGGCTTGCGCAAGTGCGGCAGGCGCGCGGCGACGTTGAGCGACAGCTGTATCGCGCCCTCGATCTCGCGCAGTGCCTGCAGCATCCCTTTCCCCCTGTTTCATTGTCGCATTACCGCGCCGCGAAAACGCCTTGCAGGCTGGCCGCTCGGCAGGTGACGGACAACACTGCAAAAGCGCGGTTTTTTCCCGTATAATCCGCGCCTTTTCGCGGTTCCGGAGCAATCTCAGATGGTGGTGATTCGACTGCAGCGCGGCGGCGCCAACAAGCGTCCCTTCTTTCACCTGGTGGTGGCCGATTCGCGCCGGGCGGCCTCGGGCAAGTTTCTCGAGCGCCTGGGCTTCTACGATCCGAAGGCGCCCCAGGGGCGCGAGGCGCTGCGCGTCAACGTGGAGCGGGTGAAGCACTGGCAGGGGCGCGGTGCGCAGCTTTCGCTGACCGCCCGGCGGCTGGTGAAGCAGTTTGTCAAAAAGGCCGCCTGATCGGTTGATCGACATGGGCCGCGTCGCCGGGTCGTACGGCTTACGCGGCTGGCTCAAGGTGGCGCCGGGCGGCGGACTCGCCGCCGCACTCAGCCAGGCGACAGAGTGGTGGATCGGCGAGCGGCCGTATGCGGTCGCCGAAGCGAAGGTGCATGGCGCGGGCGTGGTCGCCAAGCTGGAAGGCATCGAGAGCCGCGAGCAGGCGCTGGCGCTGAAAGGTGCCCGGGTCGCAATGCCGCGCGAAGCGCTGGCCGAGCCGGGCGAAGGGCATTACTACCTCGTCGACCTGCTGGGTCTCGAGGTGTTGAACGAGCAGGGCGAGCGGCTGGGTGCGATCGCGCAGTGGATCACGAATGGTGCCCAGGACGTGATGCAAGTCGCCGGCGAGCGAACGCGCCTCATCCCGTGGGTGAGCGCGATCGTGAAGCGGGTGGATCTCGAGCGCCGGCAGGTGGTGGTCGACTGGAGCGCCGACTGGTGATGCGCTTCGATGTGGTGACGCTGCTGCCGCAGATGTTCTCGGCGATTACCGGGAGCGGCATCACCAGCCGGGCGCTGCAGGCCGGATTGTGGCAACTGGCGACGTGGAATCCGCGCGATTTCACGACCGACAATTACCGGACGGTCGATGACCGTCCTTACGGCGGCGGGCCGGGCATGGTGATGCTGGCCGAGCCGCTGGAAAAGGCCCTGGACGCCGCGCGCGGCGCTGGTGCGGGGCGCGTGATTTACCTGTCGCCGCAGGGCCGGGCAGGTGCGGGGCGCGTGATTTACCTGTCGCCGCAGGGCCGGCGACTGGATCACGGCAAGGTGATGGAGCTTTCGAAACAAAGCTCGATTACCCTGCTGTGCGGCAGGTACGAAGGCGTGGATGAGCGCCTGCTCGGGCGCCGGGTGGACGAGGAGCTTTCGCTCGGCGACTACGTGCTCTCGGGCGGCGAGCTCGCCGCGATGGCGCTGATCGATGCCTGCGTGCGCCAGCTGCCCGGGGCGCTGGGCGACGAGAATTCGGCGCTCGAGGAGTCGTTCGCGGCGGGGCTGCTCGACTGCCCGCAGTACACGCGGCCCGAGATTTATGCGAGCGAGCGGGTGCCCGAGGTGCTGATGAGCGGGCACCATGAGAACATCCGCCGCTGGCGGCTGAAGCAGGCGCTGGGACGTACCTGGTTGAGGCGCCCGGAGCTGTTGCAGGCGCGGGGCATGAGCAAAGAGGAACAGGCGCTGCTCGCCGAGTTCCAGCAGGAATACAGGAGCTGAACATGGATTTGATCAAGACCATCGAGCAAGAAGAGATCAAGCGGCTCGGACGACAGATTCCCGATTTCTCTCCCGGCGACACGGTGCTGGTGAACGTGAACGTGGTCGAAGGCGAGCGCAAGCGGGTGCAGGCCTTCGAGGGGATGGTGATCGCGAAACGCAATCGCGGCCTGAACTCGTCCTTCATCGTGCGCAAGATCTCCTCGGGCGAGGGCGTCGAGCGCACCTTCCAGACCTATTCGCCACTCATCGCCTCGATCGAGGTCAAGCGCAAGGGTGACGTGCGCCGCGCCAAGCTCTATTACTTGCGCGCGCGCTCCGGCAAGTCGGCGCGCATCCGCGAGAAGACGGGCGGTACCGAGGGCGAGCCGCAAGAGTAGAACGCTGGACGGCGGGCTCGTCGGCGGCCGGCAGCGTTCGGCATCAAGTAGCTCGGCGCCCCGGGCATATAATCGTGCGGTGCAGCGCGAAAAAACCGCCATCAGCCCGATTACCGAGATCGTCGCCGAGATCCGCGCCGGCCGGATCGTGATCCTGGTCGACGACGAGGATCGCGAGAACGAGGGCGATCTCGTGTTCGCGGCGGAATTCGTCTCCGCCGACAAGATCAACTTCCTCGCCAAGCACGGCCGCGGCCTGGTCTGCATGCCGATCACCGAAGCGCATGCCAGCCGGCTCGGCCTGCGGCCGATGGTGGAGCACAACCGCTCGCGCCACGGCACCAACTTCACCGTCTCCATCGAGGCCGCCGAAGGCATCGCCACCGGCATCTCGGCGCACGACCGCGCGCTCACCATCAAGGTCGCGGCCGCCGCCGACGCGCGGCCCGACGACATCGTGCAGCCCGGCCACGTCTTCCCGCTGATCGCCCAGCAAGGCGGCGTGCTGGTGCGCGCCGGGCATACCGAAGCCTGCTGCGATCTCGCGCGCCTCGCGGGCCTCAATCCCGCTGCCGTGCTCTGCGAGATCATGCGCGACGACGGCAGCATGGCGCGGCTGCCGGACCTGATGCAGTTTGCCGCCGAGCACCAGCTCAAGATCGGCACCATCGCCGATCTGATCGAATATCGCAGCCGCAACGAGTCGCTGGTGCAGCGTACGCTCGAGCGCGAGGTGCAGACCGCGTGGGGCAAGTTCCGCCTGGTGGCGTATCGCGACCTCGCGCTGGGCTCGATCCACATGGCGCTCGTATTAGGGAGCCTGTCGCGCGACCAGGAAACGCTGGTGCGCGTGCACGAGCCGCTCTCGCTGGTCGATCTGCTCGACGCCGGCCCGGGCACGCACTCCTGGGGCGTCGGCGAGGCGCTCGCCGCGATCCGCGACGCGGGCACGGGCGCGATGGTGCTGCTCAATTGCACGCAGAGCACGCAGGCGCTGGAGGCGCGGCTCGCCGACCGTCGGGAAGAGTCCGGGCCGCGCACCGGGCGCAGCATCGACCTGCGCGTCTACGGCATCGGCGCGCAGATCCTGCGCGACCTCGGCATCGGTCGCATGCGGCTCATGGCCGCGCCGCGCAAGATGCCCAGCATGACGGGCTTCGGTCTCGAAGTGACCGGCTACGTGAGCCGCCCGGCCGCGCCGCAGGATCGACTCGGCGGCTGACCGCATGCGCCTGGGCATCGTCGCGAGCCGGTTCAACGAAGCGCTGGTGAGGCGGCTGCTCGAGCGCGCCGAGAAGGAGGCGAAGAAGCTCGGTGCCCAATCCTCCGTCGTCTCCGTGCCCGGCGCCCTCGAAATTCCCCTGACCCTGCAGTGGATGGCGCAGAGCGGGCGCTTCGACGCGCTGGTGGCGATCGGGGCGGTGATCCGCGGCGAGACCTATCACTTCGAGGTCGTCGCCAACGAATCGGCGCGCGGCGTCATGGAAGTCGCGCTGGAATCGGGCGTGCCGATTGCCAACGGCATCCTCACGACCGACGACGAAGCGCAGGCCGAGGCGCGGCTCGACAAGGGCGCCGAAGCGGTGCGCGTCGCCCTGGAGATGGCCAAGCTGAAGCAAACGTTGCATGAAGACCGCTAAACGGCAGGCGCGCCAGATCGCGCTGCAGGCGCTGTACGCCTGGCAGCTCTCCGGCGGCGATCCGCTGGAGGCGGCGCGCGGCATCGAGGAGTTCGACCAGGCCGACCGCCGCTTTATCGAGGCCCTGGTGATCGGCGTGCGCGACCGGGTCGACGAGCTGCAGCAGCTCATCACGCCGCATCTGGATCGCGAGCTGCGCAGGCTGTCGCCGGTCGAGCGCTCGATTCTCTACATCGGCGCCTTCGAGCTGGTGGCGCATCCGCAGACGCCGTTCAAGGTGGTGCTCAACGAGGCGGTCGAGCTCGGCAAGAGCTTCGGCGGCACCGAGGGCCACCGCTTCGTCAACGGCGTGCTCGAGAAGGTCGCCGTGGCGCTGCGGCCCGAAGAGGTGGCGCGCGCGCGGAACATCGCCTGAACGAATTCGAGCTCATCCGGCGCTATTTCGACCGCGCGCCGAACCGGGCGCTGCTCGGCATCGGCGACGACTGCGCGCTGCTGCGGCCGAACGCCGGGCTCGAGCTGGCGATCACTACCGACATGCTGATCGAAGGCCGGCACTTTCTCGCCGACGCGGCACCGCGCTCGCTCGGCCACAAGGCGCTCGCCGTCAACCTTTCCGACCTCGCCGCCATGGGCGCCGCGCCGCGCTACGCCCTCCTGTCTCTCGGCTTGCCCTCCGCGGACGCGGCGTGGCTCGAAGCATTCGCCGCCGGTTTCTTTGCGCTCGCGGAGCGCTACGGCGTCGAGCTGATCGGCGGCGATACCTCGCGCGCGACCGAGCGCACCATCAGCATCGTCGCGCTCGGCGAAGTGCCGGCCGGCGTCGCGCTCTACCGCAGCGGCGCCAAGGCCGGCGACGACATCTGGGTTTCTGGCGAGCTGGGTGGCGCCGCGCTCGGCCTGCGGCGCCCGGACATAGCTGAGGCCGCGCGGCGGCTGCACGAGCCCGAGCCGCGCATCGAGCTCGGCGAGCGGCTGCGTGGCCTGGCGCACGCGGCGATCGACATCTCCGACGGGCTCACCGGCGACCTGCAGCACATTCTCGAGCGCTCGCAGGTCGGCGCGGTACTGGAGTACGCGCGCATTCCGCGGCCCGGCGCCTTTCGCGGCCTCGGCGATGCCGAGCTCGAGCGCGATTGCGTGCTCTCCGGCGGTGACGACTACGAGCTCGCCTTCACCGCCGCGCCGCGCCGGCGCGAGGTGCTCGCTGCGCTCTCGGAAGAACTCGGGCTGCCGCTCACGCGCATCGGCGTGATCCAGCCCGGTGCGGCCGAGCTGGTAGTGCGCGACGCCGAGGGCGAGCGCATGTCGTACCGGCGCAGCTACGACCACTTCCGCAGCCGCGCTTGACCGTCGCGCCGCCCACGCCCGGGTTCGCCTTTTCGCACCCGGCGCACGTCATCGCGCTCGGCTTTGGCGCCGGGCTTTCGCCGCGCGCCCCGGGGACCGTTGGCACGCTGGTCGCCTGGCCTCTCGCTTGGTATCTCACCGGCGTCATTGCACCGGCGCCGCTGTTGGCCGTCATCTGTGCGCTTTTTGTCCTCGGTGTATGGGCCTGCTCGATCACTGGCCGCGATCTTGGCGTTGCCGATCATGGCGCGATGGTGTGGGACGAGATCGTGGCGTTCCTGCTGGTGCTCGCCATCGTGCCGCGCGAGCTCGACTGGCAGGCCGCGGCCTTCGTGCTGTTCCGCGCCTTCGATATCGCCAAGCCGCCGCCGATCCGCTGGTTCGAGGCCCGCTATCACGGCGGCTTCGGCGTCATGTTCGATGACCTGCTCGCCGCGGGCTACAGCCTGCTCGCGCTCGCCGTGATCAAGCGATTGCTGGGATGAGAGCCCTCGCCGAAAAAATCGGTGCACGGCTCAAGGCGCGCCGCGCCGTACTGGTCACCGCCGAATCCTGCACCGGCGGCTGGGCGGCGCAGGAGCTCACCGCCATCGCCGGATCCTCGGCGTGGTTCGAGCGTGGCTTCGTCACCTATTCGAACGAGGCCAAGCAGGAGCTGCTCGGCGTGCGCGCCGAAACGATCAAGCGGTACGGTGCCGTCAGCGAGGAAACGGCCCGCGAGATGGCCGTCGGCGCGCTCGAGCGCAGCCCGGGCACGATGGCGCTCGCGATCACCGGCATCGCCGGCCCGAGTGGCGGCAGCAAGGAAAAACCGGTGGGCACGGTGTGCTTCGCCTGGGCAGCCAAGGGGCGCACCGCGATAGCGCAAACCCGCCACTTCAACGGCGACCGCGAGGCAGTACGCCGGCAATCGGTCGAGCATGCTTTTCAGCGCGTCCTGGAACTTCTTGACGAACCCGGCGCCCGACCCTAAATAGGACTATGGCCGCCACTCGCACCGCTGCCGTCGCCGGCATGTTCTATCCCGGGGACGCGCGCGCCCTCGCGGCGGAGCTCGACGAGCTCCTGGGCGGCGTCGAGCAGTCCGAGCCGCGTCTGGACTTCCCGAAGGCGCTGATCGTGCCCCACGCCGGCTACATCTATTCCGGCCCGATCGCCGCTCGCGCCTACGAGGAGCTCGGCAACGCGCGCGGTATCGTGCGCCGTGTCGTCATGCTGGGACCGGTGCACCGCGTGCCGGTGCGCGGCCTGGCGATTCCCACCGACGACGCCTTCGCCACGCCCCTCGGCAGCGTGCCGATCGACCGCCAGGCGCTCGACAGTGTGCGCGACCTGCCACAAATCGTCGCGAGCGACCTCGCGCATCTGCAGGAGCACGCACTGGAAGTGCAGCTGCCGTTCCTGCAACGCCAGCTCGGCGAGTTCTCGCTCGCGCCCTTCGCCGTGGGCAGCGCGAGCGTGCCGGAGGTCGCGGCCGTCATCGAGCGGCTGTGGGGTGGGCCCGAGACGCTGATCGTCATCTCCACCGACCTTTCGCACTATCACGCCTACGCCGAGGCACGCGAGCTCGATCGCTCCACCGTGACGCGCATCGCCGGCTTCGCCGCCGACCTGGATCACGAGGAGGCGTGCGGCGCCACGCCGCTCAACGGCTTTCTCTCCGCGGCGCGCAAGCGCGGCCTTGGCATCAAGCTGCTCGGGGCCTGCAACTCCGGCGACACCGCCGGCGGCAAAGGCAAGGTCGTCGGCTATTCCGCCTTCGCGCTGCACGAGCCCGGCGCGCAAGTCTCACTCGACGAGGCTGGCAAGACGCTGCTCGGCATCGCGCGCGCCGCCATCGAGTCGAAGCTGTTCGGCTCGGCGAAGACGTTCGATGGTGCCTGGCTCAGGCAGATCGGAGCCAGCTTCATCACGCTCACGCGCGAGGGCGCACTGCGCGGCTGCATCGGCAGCCTGCAGGCCGCACGCCCCTTGGGTGGCGATGTCGCAGAGAACGCGATCGCCGCGGCTTTCCGCGATCCACGCTTCCCGCCCGTGACGGCTGCAGAGTGGCCGGGCTTGCGCGTGGAAGTGTCGCTGCTTTCCGCGCCGAAGCCGCTGCGCTTCGCCGACGAGGCCGATCTTTTCTCGCAGCTGCGCGTCGGCGAGGACGGCGTCATCCTCGAAGCCGATGGACGGCGCGCCACCTTCCTGCCGCAGGTCTGGGAAAGCATTCCGGACAAGCGCCTGTTCATGCGCGAGCTCGCGCGCAAGGCCGGCCTCACCGATGACGTGCGCCTCGGCCGGAGTCGCGTCTGGCGCTACCGGGTGACCAAGTGGAAGGAGTGAACTACCCGGGTCGTTGGTGGCACACGCTGGCCGATGGCCGCGTGCAGTGCGATCTTTGCCCGCGCGACTGCAAGCTGCACGAGGGGCAGCGCGGCCTGTGCTTCGTGCGCAAGATGGAAGGCGGCCGCATGGTGCTCACCACCTACGGCCGCTCCTCGGGCTTCTGCATCGATCCGGTGGAGAAGAAGCCGTTGAACCATTTCTATCCCGGTTCGAGCATCCTTTCCTTCGGCACCGCCGGCTGCAACCTCGCCTGCAAGTTCTGCCAGAACTGGGACATCTCCAAATCGCGCGATCTGGACCGCCTGCAGGACGAAGCGAGCCCCGAGTCGATCGCTGCCGCCGCGCTCAAGCTCGGCTGTAAATCGGTGGCCTTCACCTACAACGACCCGGTGATTTTCGCCGAGTACGCGATGGACATCGCCGATGCCTGCCATGCCAAGGGCGTGCACGCCGTCGCCGTCACGGCGGGCTACATCCACGCCGAGCCGCGGCGCGAGTTTTACGCCAAGATGGACGCGGCCAACGTCGATCTCAAAGGCTTCACCGACGACTTCTATTACAAGATCTGCGGCGGCCGGCTGCAGCCGGTGCTCGACACCCTGGTGTATCTCGTGAGAGAGACCCAGGTGTGGACCGAGATCACCACGCTCCTCATTCCCGGCAAGAACGACTCCGACGAGGAGCTGCGCGCCGAGTGCAAGTGGATCCGCCAGAACCTCGGCCCCGACGTGCCGCTGCACTTCACCGCCTTCCATCCCGACTGGAAGATGACCGACGTGCCGGCGACGCCGGCGGCGACGCTCACGCGCGCACGCGAGATCGGGCAGCTCGCCGGCCTCAACTACGTCTACACCGGCAACGTGCATGACGCGGCCGGCGGCTCGACCTACTGCCCCTCCTGCGAGAAGGCGGTGATCGAGCGCGACTGGTACCGCATCGACGGCTACCACCTGCGTCCCGACGGCGCGTGCCAATACTGCGGCGCGCCGATCGCCGGGCGCTTCGGCAAATTCGAGCGGCCCTTCGGCCCTCGCCGCATTCCCGTGCGTATCGCCCAGACAGTTTGATTCCAGGGTCAGCGTCCTGGCTCGCCGCACTCTGCACGAGCCGAGTCCTCGCCGCTACCTGGTTCGTCGCCTACTCCGCGGTGCTGCCGCTCACGCAAGTGGCGTGGGGCTTGAGCGCGCGCGAGGCCGGCATGATCCAGGCGGCGTTTCACCTCGGCTACCTGAGCTCGCTGTTCATCGTCGGCTTCATCGCCGATCACTTCGGTGCGAAGCGCGCCTACCTCGCCACGGGCATCGCCGCCTGCGTCAGCCCCTGGGCCTTCGTGCTGTTCGCCGACAGCTTCTGGTCCGCCTTCTGGCTGCACGCGCTCACCGGCCTGTGCCAGGGCGGCACATACACGCCGGCGCTCGCGCTGATCAACGAGCACGTCGCGCGCGCGCGCCGCGGCCGCGCCATGGGCTATCTCATCGCCGGCTCGAGCGCCGGCTACGCCATCTCGCTCGGCGTCGCCGGCCTCGCGCTGAAATTCACCGACTGGCGCGGCGCGCTCACCGTGGTGGCTGCGCTTCCCGTGATCTCGTGGCTGCTTGGCCTTTACGTGCTGCGCGGCACACCGAACACGGTTCATCCGCGTCCCGCGGGCGAATCGCTGCTCGCGTCGCTGCCCGCCGTCTGGCGCAACCGCCGCGGCATGCTGTCGATATGGGGCTACAGCTTCCACAACTGGGAGCTGCTCGGCATGTGGGCCTGGTTGCCCGCCTTTTTGACCACGGCGGCTCTCGCGGAAGGCGTGAGCGCCCAGGTGGCGCTGATGTTCGCCGCGCTCACCTATGTCGCCAACATCGCAGGCTCGATCGTCGGCGGCACCATGGCGGACCGCTGGGGTCGCACGCAGACCATCCTCACCTGGTCCTGCGTCAGCCTCGCACTCTCGTTCTCGATCGGCTGGCTGATCGCGCTGCCGCTCGGGTTGCTGGTGGCGCTCGCTTGTCTCTATAACTTCGCCGGGATCGCCGACTCGTCGACGCATTCGCTGGTGCTCGCCGAGAGCGTGCCCGCGCACTACCTCGGCGTGGCGTACGCGGTCCGCTCGGTGATCGGCTTCGGTGCTGGCGTCGTCAGCCCGGTGGTGTTCGGCTGGGCGCTCGACCTTGCCGGCGGCGCGAGAACCAGCGCCGACAGCTTCGCCTGGGGCATCGCCTGGTCGACGCTCGGCGCGGGCGCGCTCTTCGGACCGCTCGCGACATGGCGCCTGCGCAAATCCTCTACCATGTAGCGGCATGCACAAGAAGAAACTCGCATTGGCCGCGATCGCCGCATGCCTGGCGGGCTGCGCTATCACGCCGGCGCCTGCGCCGGTCACGGTCGAAACGCTGGACGGATACAAGCGCGGCGTGGCAAAGCGCATCGCCGCGGCGAGCGCCGAGACTTATTCGGCGCCGCTGCCCGAAGTGATGAAATCGATCGTCGTCGTGGAGATCACCATCGACAGCGGCGGAGCACCGCTCGCGGTGTCGGTGCTTCGCACCAACGGTTATCTGCAGCTCGAGCAGCGCGCGCTGCAAAGCGTCGTCAAGGCCGCACCCTTCGCCGCGCCAGGCGCTGAGCTGATGCAAGGAGCAGGCTGGGTGAGCTTCCTCGAGACTTTTCTGTTCCGCGACGACGATTCCTTCCAGCTGCGCAGCCTCGTCGGAGACGCGTGGAAATCATCTACTACGTCGCCGCCAGCCTCGACGGACTGATCGCCACGCCCGGCATCGTTCAGCTGCGCTATGAAACAATTTTCTGACGCCTGCGAGCGCAATCGCGAGCCGATTCTCAGCGTACTGCGTCGCGTGTTCGGCGATCGCACGGCGGTGCTCGAGATCGGCTCGGGCACCGGGCAGCACGCCGCGTATTTCGCGCCGGCGCTGCCGCATCTCGCGTGGCAGCCGAGCGACATCGCCGAGAATCTTCCTGGCATCCGCCTGTGGCGCGCGGAGGCGCAGACACCGCGGCTCGCGGAGCCGATCGAGCTCGACGTCGATCGGCCCTTCCCTGAGCTCGAGGCGGACGCGGTGTTCTCTGCCAACACTTGCCACATCATTTCGTGGCCGCAGGTCGAGCGCATGTTCGCCGCCGTCGCCGCGCTGCTTCCGAAGGGCGGCGTGTTCGCGCTCTACGGACCCTTCAACTACGGCGGCAAGCACACTTCGCCGAGCAATGCCGAATTCGATGCCTGGCTGCGCGGCCGCGACCCGGCGAGCGGCTTGCGCGACTTCGAAGCGATCGACGCGCTGGCGAAGCGCCACCGCTTGGTGCTAGAAGAGGACAACCCCATGCCGGCGAACAATCGCCTGCTGGTCTTCAGAAAGAGTCCATGACCGAGCGCTACGATGCGATCGTCATCGGTGTCGGGCAGGCGGCGCCGGCGCTCTGCGCGCGTCTCGACAAGGAAGGCCTGAAGACCGCGGTCATCGAGCGCAAGGTGCTCGGCGGCACCTGCGTCAACACCGGCTGCATTCCCACCAAGACGCTGATCGCCAGCGCTCGCGCCGCTCATATGGCGCGCCGCGGCGCCGAGTACGGTTTCTCCGCCGGCAGGGTGCGCGTCGACATGGCGGGCGTGAAGCGGCGCAAGGACCGCATCGTGCGCCAGTCGGTCGACCGCCTGAAGAAATGGATCGCGGGCATGAAGCACGTGTCGTTGGTGCACGGCCAGGCGAAGTTCATCGCTGCGCGCCGCATCGCGGTCAAGGGGCGCGAGCTGGAAGCCGAGCGCATCTTCATCAACGTCGGCGCGCGCGCCGCGGTGCCCGATCTTCCCGGCGTCAAGGACGTGCCCTTCTTCACCAACAGCAGCATCATGAAAGTGGATTTCACGCCGCCGCACCTGGTGATCGTCGGCGGCAGCTACATCGGCCTCGAATTCGCGCAGATGTACCGGCGCTTCGGCTCGCAGGTGACGGTGGTCGAGCGCGCGCCAAAGCTGCTGCCGCACGAGGACGACGACATCGCCGCCGAGATCCGTGCCGTGCTCAAGCGCGAGGGCATCCGCCTGCGCACGGATGCCGAGTGCATGGAGCTGAAGAAGAAGGGCAAGCGCATCGTCGTCGGCCTGCATTGCAAGGGCGGACGACCGATCGCCGAGGGCAGCCACGTCCTGCTGGCGGTGGGCCGCACGCCGAATACCGGCGATCTTGGGCTGCGCGAAGCGGGCATCGAGACCGACGAGCGCGGCTACATCAAGGTCGACGACGAGTGCCGCACGACTGTGAACGGCGTCTGGGCGCTAGGCGAATGCAATGGCCGCGGCGCCTTCACCCATACCGCCTACAACGACTACGAGATCGTCGTGGCCAACCTGTTCGATAGCGACAAGCGGCGCATCTCCGAGCGCATCCAGGCGTATGCGCTGTTCATCGACCCGCCGCTTGGCCGCGCCGGCATGAACGAGGACGAAGCCAGGAGGAGCGGCAAGCGCGTGCTGCTCGGCAAGATGCCCATGACGCGCGTCGGCCGTGCGCGGGAAGCCGGCGAAACGCAGGGGTTCATGAAGGTGCTGGTCGACGCCGATTCAAAGGAGCTGCTCGGCGCGGCGATCCTCGGTATGAACGGCGACGAGGTGGTGCATTCGCTGCTCGACATGATGTACGCCAAGCGCCCCTACACGACGATTCAGCGCGCGATGCACATCCACCCGACGGTGAGCGAGCTGATCCCGACGCTGCTCGGACAGCTAAAGCCGCTTTAATCCTTCAGCAACAGCTGAATCAGCCCGGCGGTGCTGTCCCAGCGCTTGCCGCCGCGTGCTTCGAGGTGCGAATAGAACTGGTCGACCAGCGCGGCGACCGGCAGGCTCGCACCGCTTTTCCTGGCCTGGTCGAGGCAGATGCCCATGTCCTTGCGCATCCACTCGGTGGCGAAGCCGAAGCCCTCGGCTTTCAGCTCGTCCATCTGCTTCCAGCGATTCTCCATCTGCCAGGACTGCGCCGCGCCTTTGGAGATGACCGAGATGACTTTCTCGACGTCGAGCTTGTTGCGCTTGGCAAAGGCGACCGCTTCGGCCAGGCCCTCGGCGATGCCGACGATGCAGATCTGGTTGACCATTTTGGTGAGCTGGCCCGATCCCGGTCCGCCGATCAGCGCGGCCATCTTGGCGTAGCTGTCCATCACCGGCTTCGCCTTGTCGAAATCGGCCGGCTCACCGCCGCACATGATGCCGAGCTGGCCGTTCACCGCGCCGGCCTGGCCACCCGAAACGGGCGCGTCGACGAAGCCGATGCCTTTTTCCTTGGCCTTGGCGTGGATCTCGCGCGCAACCGTGGCAGAGGCCGTAGTGTGGTCCACTAGGATCGCGCCGCGCTTCATCCCGGCGAGCACACCGCTGTCGCCATAGACCACCGAGCGCACGTCGTCGTCGTTGCCGACGCACATCATCACGAAGTCGCAATCCCTGGCGGCGTCGCGCGGCGTGGCGGCGTGCTTTCCGCCGGACTCCTTCGCCCATTGCTGCGCCTTGGCGGCGGTGCGGTTGTAGACCGTAACTTCGTGGCCGCCTTTTTTCGAGAGATGCCCCGCCATCGGATAGCCCATCACGCCCAGACCGAGAAATGCGACCTTCGCCATTGCGATCTCCAAGCTCTTGTCAGATTTGGGAAAAGGGAATTTACCACCGGCACCGTTGACAGCCGGGCGTCAACCATTACAATGCATGGACGTTTATACAGTATCCGGTGTTGGCCCACCGCCTCGCTTAACTGCGGCTGCCGTAGATGCCAACCTAAAAAAGAGGTACAGCATGGATGACAACAAGTCGAAGGCACTAGCGGCGGCGCTATCGCAGATCGAGAAGCAGTTCGGCAAGGGCTCGATCATGAAGATGGACGACGCCGCGATCAAGGACATCGACATCGTGTCCACGGGCTCGCTTGGCCTCGACCTTGCGCTCGGCGTCGGCGGCCTGCCGCGCGGCCGGGTGGTCGAGATCTACGGCCCGGAATCCTCGGGCAAGACGACGCTGACCCTCCAGGTCATCGCCGAGATGCAGAAAATCGGCGGCACCGCTGCCTTCATCGACGCAGAGAACGCGCTCGACATTTCCTACGCCGCCAAGCTCGGCGTCAAGACCGAAGACCTGCTGATTTCCCAGCCCGACACCGGCGAGCAGGCGCTCGAGATTGCCGACATGCTGGTGCGCTCCGGCGCGGTCGACGTCATCGTCATCGACTCCGTCGCGGCCCTCACGCCCAAGGCCGAGATCGAGGGCGAGATGGGCGAGCCGCAGATGGGCCTGCAGGCGCGCCTGATGAGCCAGGCGCTGCGCAAGCTCACCGGCAACATCAAGCGCACCAATACGCTGGTGATCTTCATCAACCAGATCCGCATGAAGATCGGCGTCATGTTCGGCAACCCGGAAACCACCACCGGCGGCAACGCGCTCAAGTTCTACGCCTCGGTGCGCATGGACATCCGGCGCATCGGCTCGATCAAGAAGGGCGATGAGGTGATCGGCTCCGAGACCCGCGTCAAGGTGGTGAAGAACAAGGTCGCGCCGCCGTTCCGCCAGGCCGAGTTCGACATCCTGTACGGCGAAGGCATCTCGCTCGAAGGCGAGCTGCTCGAGATCGGCGTGCTGCACGGCGTGCTCGAGAAGTCGGGCGCCTGGTACATCTACAACACCGATCGGCTCGGGCAAGGCAAGGACAACGCGCGCGACTTCCTGAAGGAAAATCCGGCGCTGGCGAAGGAGATCGAGGCCAAGATCCGCGAGAAGGCCGGCGTCAAGGGCGCCTCGACGAACGCCGCGGCCGCCAAGGCCGAGGAGCCGGGCCTCGACAAGAAAGTGGAGCATCTGCCGACCCGCAAGCGCGGCGGCAACGGCTAACCGCCGGGTTGAAGACCGAAAGGCCCGACACGCCCACGCAGTTGAAGGTCCGGGCGCTGAGGTTCCTCACGCGGCGCGAGCACTCGCGCGCCGAGCTCGCAGGCAAGCTGGCGCCGCACGCCGAATCGCCGCAGGCGCTCGAGGCGGTGCTGGACGACCTGGCGCAGAGAAAGCAGCTCTCGGACGAGCGCTATGCCGAGACGCGCGCGCATTGGCTGTCGCGCAAGTACGGCGCCGCCAGGATCCGCCAGGATCTCAAGGAGCATGGCGTCGCCGATGCGGTGATCGAGCGCGTCTCAGCCGAGGGTGATCTCGAGAAGGCGAGGGCGATCCTCGCGCGCAAGTACCGCGCGCCGGTCACCACGCGCGAAGAAAAGGCGAAGCGCGCGCGCTTCCTGCAGAGCCGCGGCTTCTCCTACGACGTGATTCGCCGCCTGCTCGACGCTGAGTTTTAGCTCGCCGTCCTTTTCTGCGCATCGTGTATGCCGATGCGTTTCATGGGCGTTCATCTCACTACAGGACGTTTCTGTGGAGAGGAGGTGAACCAAATGGAACAGTCACAAGCATTGGCAGTCGTGCGCTCGCTGGCGAACGGCGTCGATCCGGAAAGCGGAGAAGTGTTTCCGCCGGACAGCGCTTATCAGCGGCCGCTCGTAGTGCGCGCGCTGTATGAAGCTGCGTCGGCGTTGGAGCGCATGGAGCGCTTCGAGCGGCGCAAATCCCAGATGCCGCCGAAAACCGGCGAGCCCTGGACGGAGGACGAGGATCGCAAGCTGCTCGCCGCGTTCGACGCCGGCCGCGCATTGCAGGAGCTGGCGGCGGCGCACGAGCGCACCATGGGAGCGGTACGCGCGAGATTACTGAAGTACGGACGCATCAACGCATA
>Ga0209647_1002218_pt1 | contig 15795 bp, 8 predicted proteins | sample GraSoi_2013_60cm_FD_185827 | JGI IMG/M metagenome (GOLD analysis project Ga0209647, IMG submission 185827) | Grasslands soil microbial communities from the Angelo Coastal Reserve, California, USA - Sample 9_17_2013_60cm (SPAdes) (version 2) | ecosystem: Environmental > Terrestrial > Soil >...
AATTCCCGCTAAGTTGTTATAATTAAAGTAGTTAGCTCTATCTTCTACATGAATAACGACTTAGCGGGGGAGACTGCGGTTTGGCGTGCACTTTTCGGGGGTGCGCAGTCGCCCCTTCTGCTGCTTATTTGTGTATTTGTCATCCTTATTATTTTCAAACTTATTTTCAAAGAGCCGCCGAAATGTTTTGCGGCGGATGATGGCTCCGGCTCTGAAGACGGACGCAGTTCTCGATGCTGTACTCTCGGGGAATTATTGCAGGAATGCGATTTGGTGTCTGTGATGGCGGTACAAGAAAAGTGTGATGGAAAAAGAACGGGGGCGGAGTTCGGATTTCTGGCGAGATCGTTGCGACCCGCCAGTTCGCTCAACATTTCCATACCGTGCGGCGTCCCACTCTTCGCGGCTTTCGCAGCGACGCCAGAATTGGGTCGTCCCTCCGGGACTTGAAAACCTCTCCTCCACTTGTCCCAGCGCTGAAGCGCTGGGCTAAGCTCGGACTCCCCTCCGGGGTTGGATTTCTCCCCGCCACTTCTTGCGTCCTTTATCGGAAGCAGGGCATCTGAAAAGGAAGAAAATACGTCTGAGTCAGAGCGCCGGAATATGTCCGCTGCGGCGCGAAGCTTGTGAATTTCAACGCGATATCGAACCAATTTCAGGAGAGATAAAAATGAGCGTAATCGCAATACCGACTGCCGAAACTCAAGCCCTCGAATCCCCCGCCTACACTGCGAAGGCCTATGCAGCCCGGAGTGCCACATCAGGATTGGCGCCGTTCACGGTTCCGCGGCGCGACCTGCGTCCGGACGACGTGCTGATTCAAATCCAGTACTGCGGCGTTTGCCATTCCGACTTGCATCAGGTGCGCAATGAATGGCAGAGCACTATGCCGACGGTGTATCCCTGCGTGCCGGGCCACGAAATCATTGGCCGGGTGGCAAAAACCGGTCGTGCCGTCAAAAAATTCAAAGAAGGCGACATTGTCGGCGTGGGCTGCATGGTCAATTCGTGCGGAGTGTGCGCGAACTGCGTGGCCGGCGATGAGCAATTCTGCGTCAATTTTCCAACTCTGACCTACAACGCCGAGGACAAGATTCTTGGTGGCGTCACGTACGGCGGATATTCGGACAGCATGGTGGTGAGAGAGAAGTTTGTGCTGCGCGTTTCGGACAAGCTCGACCTGGCGGGCGCGGCGCCGCTGCTGTGCGCGGGCATCACCACGTATTCGCCTCTGCGCCATTGGAATGTCGGCAAAGGTCAAAAAGTAGGGATCGTGGGACTGGGAGGCCTCGGGCATATGGGCGTTAAATTCGCGAAGGCTTTCGGCGCGAATGTAGTGCTGTTCACGACATCGCCGAAAAAGATTGCCGACGCGAGGCGTCTGGGGGTTGACGATGTGGTGATTTCCACCCACCCGGAGGAGATGCAAAGGCATGCCGGCAGTTTCGACTTCATCCTGGATACGGTTTCCGCCGAGCATGACCTGAATGCTTACCTGCAGCTGCTAAAAAAGGATGGCACCATGACGCTGGTGGGCGCGCCGGAAAAACCTGCTGCAGTGGCTGCCTTCAGTCTGATAATGGGGCGACACCGTCTGGCTGGTTCCGCCATCGGAGGTATCCGCGAAACTCAGGAAATGCTGGATTTCTGTGCCGACCACGGCATCACGTCCGACATTGAACTGATCAAGATTCAGGATATTAACCAGGCCTATGAACGGCTGGCGAAGAGCGATGTGAAGTACAGATTTGTGATTGATATCGCGTCGCTCAAATAGTGGGAAGTGCTGAAGCGCTGCGGTGCCGGGGTCCGTGGCGGCCCACTTCTCGAAAAGCGCGAGAAGTGGGGCACCCCCGGTTGTTACTCTGCCAATTTAACCACTGCTACGTTTTCTGGTGGGGTTAAACGTTGGCGACCCCCGCCCTTGACAATGGACCGGTGTCGGCTAGTCAGCTTTGCGGTTCGACAGCATCGTGGCCGGGCGAGGACGCCCGGCGCTCCATCGGCGCTTGGCGCTCCATCGTACGTTTCTGGATGGCCTCGATATTGTTCGGCAGTCTGAGACGGGGCAAGCCCCGTCTCTATCACTACCGTGCTTACTACACGAGGCCCTGATCCAGCATTGAGTTTGCTACTTTCAGGAAGCCTGCGATATTGGCGCCGTTTACCAGATTGCCGGGGGTGCCGTACTTCTCGGCGGTTTCGAAGCAGTTTTTGTGGATGGCGATCATGATGTTGTGCAGACGATCGTCGACTTCTTCGCGGGTCCAGGAGATGCGCGCGCTGTTTTGCGCCATTTCGAGTCCGGAGGTGGCTACGCCGCCGGCGTTGGCGGCTTTCGCTGGCCCGTAGAGGACTTTGGCTTCGAGGAACAGGCGGGTCGCTTCGAGAGTGCTCGGCATGTTCGCTCCCTCGCTGACCAGCTTCACTCCGTTCTTGATCAGGTTCGCCGCGTCTTTTGCGTTGATCTCATTCTGGGTGGCGCTGGGGAAGGCGCAATCGGCTTTGATGTTCCAGAGCCAGTTGTGGTCGAGCTTCTTGTCGTTATTCGTCGAGTTGTAGATGGCGCTCTTGAATTCGTCGGTGTAGTCCTTGATGCGGCCACGGCGATTGTTCTTCAGCTCCATGACGAAGGCCAGCTTTTCGCGGTCGATGCCGTCGGCATCGTAGATGGCGCCGTCGGAGTCGGACATGGAAACCGGCTTCGCACCTAGATCGAGCAGCTTTTCGACGGTATATTGCGAGACATTGCCGCTGCCAGAGACGAGGCACACTTTGCCTTCGAGTTTGTCTCTGCGGGTCTTCAGCATTTCGCTGGCGAAGTAGACGCAGCCGTAGCCGGTGGCTTCGGGACGAATCAGCGAGCCTCCCCAGGCGAGGCCCTTGCCGGTCAGAACGCCGGTGAATTCGTTGCGCAGGCGCTTGTATTGGCCGAAGAGGTATCCGATTTCGCGGCCGCCCACGCCGATGTCGCCCGCGGGCACGTCGGTGTCAGGACCGATGTGGCGCTGCAGTTCGGTCATGAAACTCTGGCAGAAGCGCATCACCTCGTTGTCGCTCTTGCCTTTGGGATCGAAATCGCTTCCGCCCTTGCCGCCGCCCATGGGCAGCGTGGTGAGCGAGTTCTTGAAGACTTGTTCGAAGGCCAGGAATTTCAGGATGCCGAGGTTTACCGAGGGATGGAAGCGCAGTCCTCCCTTGTAGGGGCCGATGGCGCTGTTCATCTGGATACGGAAGCCGCGATTCACCTGCACATTGCCCTTGCCTTTGTCATCGAACCAGGGGACGCGGAACATGACGACTCGTTCGGGCTCGGTGATCCGTTCCAGAATTTTGGCTTCGCGATATTCGGGATGGCGCTCCAAGACCGGGCGCAAGGACTCCAGCACTTCGAGGACGGCCTGGTGGAATTCGGGCTCGGCCGGGTTTTTGGCTTTAACAAGATTGAGAACATGATTAATGTAGTCCGCCGCAGCATTACCTTTGGGCGGTTCCATGACAGGACTCATACACTTGCCTCCGAATTGTTCGATGAACGGATCGTCAAAATGTAGGGCACGGCTGAGTTGCGGCTGTAGTGATCTGGACGGCGGGAGGGGAAGCTCTGCCGTACCGTGTGGTGAGGGCTCTGCCCTGCTTCCACACCAACTGCAGCGGCGATAAGGTTACTTCCTGGAAGCAGGTTTGACAACTGTCACCTTGGCGGTCACCCGTTGGCCTTTTTCCATGCCTCCTATAAGGACCAAGCCGCCGTGCGTAACTAGCAGTCCGCGGTGATCCATGGTGGGCTCCGGAGTATTATCGCTGACCGTTTCCCATTTGCCGGTGTGGACATCAAACGCGAAGGTCACCGGCGAGGGTTCGGCGGGTTGGCCGTTATAGCCGATTCCGTTGTAGTTGTAAGGGTTGTCGGTTCCGCCGGAGAAATAAATTCTGCGTGCTTTTTTTGCCGACGGCTCCGCTCCGGCCGCGATGCGATAGCGGGCGTTGCCGAGATGCGCTGGAAGTTTCGTCCATTCAATTTTCGTGACGTCGCCCTTGCTGAGAATTTTTCCCATCCAGCATTCGCTGGAGGCGACATATTTGGGATTGGGGCCGCTCGGGTTCTTGTAGGCTCCGTCGACGTAAACGATGGTGTCGCCGATGATGGCGCCGGCGTGACCGAATACGGGCGTACCGGGGATCGGCGTGGCTTGCGTCCAGGTATCTTTGTCAGTGTCGTAGACCTGAACGTTGCGGACCGCGTCATTTTTAGACGTGGACCATCCCCCGATGAGGAAAATGTAACGGTCGCGATAGAGGCCGACTACGGCGTCGTCGACGGGCACGGGGATATCTTTGCCGCGGTAGTAGCGATTCTCGACCGGGACAAAGACGTTCAGGTCGGACACGGTTGTTTCTCCGCCCTGCGCGTCGACGACGTAGCCTCCGAAGATGAAGACCTGGTCGTGGAGCGCTACCGCCGAGGCCGCGAGGCGTCCAGCCACGCCCGGGACGGGACGCATTTCCGTCCATTTGCCGGTGTTGGGATCCATTTCGTAAGCGCTGGCGGTGATTGCGTCCCAGGTTTTTTTCGGGCCGATGCCCATGAAGGAAAAAAGTTTAGCTCCGCCTTCGTCATGCGAGATGGCAACCGCATTGTTCGAGACCGGCGCCGGAAGCGGGCTGAGCTTAGGCTCATCGGCGGCATGGAGACGGGCCACGAGAAGCAGATAGAGCAATGCCGGGAGCAGTTTGGTGGGTGCCGAGCTCATCGCTGAGATGATAGCAGCGAAGGGCAGGGGACAGGGGGCAGGTGTCAGGTGACAGGTCACAGGTGACAGGTCTCGGAACCATCTTTGTAAATGTTATGGATGACGGAATCTGGAGAATTTCGAGGTCGACTACTGCGTCCAGTCTTACTCCGACTTTTACTCCAGGAGACCCTTGATGCACGGTGAGGATGAAATCGATTCGCCCAGGAATCGCAGGCCAACATCCGAAGAAAATTTTTGGCGTGCGTGAAAAATCCCTCCTGACGCGGCACGGCAAATCAGCAAGCGTGCGTTGCGATTGGCTGCGCTAAGACGATACGATGACAGGCGTCACGATGTTACATGATGCGATGACGGGCACGACTAGACGGCTGCGGCTCAATAGCACGCGGATTGACTTTGTCTCAGCTTTCCCAGCGCTGAAGGGCTGGGCTAAGCTCGGGCGCCCCTCCGGGGCTGGATTGTTTGTTGTTGCTGTTGCCAACTTACTCTGCGTTTTGTGTGCGTCCGCCTCGGCGCAAACGCAAGATCAGACTCAAGCTCAGACGCGCCGCCAGTTGTTGCAAGAGCTGGACTCGGGCCAGTTTCGCGATGCGGTCCTGCTTGGCCAGCAAGCGGTTTCGCGCTGGCCACGGGATGCGCAATTCCGTCACTATCTGGGCGTGGCCTACTTCAAAGGCGGCGATCTTAAGTCGGCGCAGGAGCAGCTCATGCGAGCGCGGGAGCTGAATCCGAAAGAGGCTGCGATTCATCTTGACCTGGCGCTCGTGTTCTTGAGCGAGCCGGATTACGCGGGAGCGGCCGACGAACTTGAAGCAGCAATCAAAATCAGCCCATCGACCGCACTCTGGCATACGCTGCTGGGGCGAGCATATCTGAATTCAAATCGGAGCTTGCAGGCCATCGCAGAGTTCAAAACCGCGCTAAAGCTCGATCCGGCGATCAAGCTGGGACACTACCATCTTGGCTTTGCCTACTTCAGCCTCGGGCGCAACGACGAAGCCATCGCCGAGTATAAGGAGGAGTTGCGCCGGTCGGGGGAGAGTCCTGCGGTGGTGTACGAGTTGGGACGCTCGCTGCTGGAGAGCGGAAAGTATGAGGCGGCGGTGACATATTTGCAGCGTGCGACGGAACTGGACGCGCCGAATCCGGACGCCTGGTACAACCTTGGCAAGGCGCAGGCGCTCGCCGGGCAGGCGGCTCGCGCTGAGGCTTCTTTGCGGAGGGCGGCGGAACTGAACCCGAAGGATCCGAGCCCGCACTATCAGCTGGCGCGCGTCCTCGAAAAACTGGGCAAGAACGAAGAAGCACGAAGTGAACGAGAACGCTTCGCGGAACTGAAGAAAGTGCAGCCAGCGGCGGCAGGGATGGCCACGGGACGCGATCAAAAGTAAATTGCTGAAAACAAATCATGAGAAATGTACACGTCACTGTTGCGGCGGCCGTCCTACTGATCGCACTGAATGGCAGCTGGATTTTGCGTGGAGCTGAGCAGACGGCTGCGCCAAAACCGGGCGCTAAGACTGGCGCGACAAATCCACCATTGTTCGTTGATGTCACGCACGCCGCTGGAATTGATTTTCGTCTGACTTGCGGGGGAGAAGAGAAGCTCTACATCGTTGAAACCCAGTGCGGAGGCGCCGCCGCGTTCGACTATGACAATGACGGATGGATGGACATTCTGCTGGTCGATGGTTCGACGCTGGCGGACTACCGCGCGGGCAAGTGCCATCCGCCGCGGCTTTATCACAATAATCATGACGGTACGTTTACCGATGTGTCGGCGAAGTCGGGCCTGAATTTCTGCGGCTGGGGTTACGGCGTGGCCATCGGTGACTTCGACAACGACGCCTGGGAAGACGTCTACATCACCGGCTTCCATGGTTCGGCTCTTTACCGCAATAACCACGACGGCACATTCACGGACGTCACCGCGAAGGCCGGAGTGGCCAACGCCGAGCGATGGGGAACCAGCGCGGCCTTCGGCGACTATGACAACGATGGCAACCTGGATCTCTATGTCGCGAACTATGTGGACCTGGATATCAATAAGCTGCCGCAGTTCGGCGTCGGACTGTTCTGCCAGTATCGGGGCATCCCGGTGAATTGCGGGCCGCGCGGGTTGAAGGGCTCGCGCGATCGTCTGTACCACAACAACGGCGATGGCACCTTTACCGATGTCACGGAGAAACTCGGCATTGATCCCGACAGCTACTACGGGCTGGGCGTCTTATGGCTGGATTACGACAAAGACGGGTGCCTGGATCTTTACGTCGCGAACGATTCTTCGCCGAGCCTGCTCTATCACAACAACTGCAAAGGCGGATTCACCGAAGTCGGCGCCGAGGCGGGCGTGGCCTACAGTTCCGACGGGCGCGAACAGGCCGGCATGGGCATTGACGCGGCGGACTACGATCGCGACGGCTGGCCCGACATCGTGAAGACCAATTTCTCGGACGACGACAACAACCTTTATCACAACGATCGCAATGGCGAGTTCACCGACGTGGCAGGTGCCGCCGGAGTTGGAACTATCAGCAATCCATATCTTGGCTTTGGCGCGAAGTTTCTTGACTACGACAACGACGGGTGGCCGGACATTTTCATTGCGAATGGGCACGTCGATCCGCAGGTGGAAGGACAGTCTTTCGGTGTGGGATATGCCGAGCGTCCGTTTCTGTTTGACAACTTGGGTAGCGCAAAATTCGAAGAAGTCGGCGCGAAGGCGGGCGGCGCACTGGCGAAGAAGTATGTGGGCCGCGCCGCATTGACCGCGGACTTCTGGAACCGCGGCCGCCAGGATCTGCTGGTTACCAACCTTGATGCTTCCCCGGTTCTGCTGCGGAACGAAGTTCCGTCGCCGGGCCACTGGTTGGGGATCAAGACCATCGGCAACAAGTCGAACCGCGATGGTTTTGGGGCAAAGATCGAGATCACGGTAGAGGGCTCAACTCGCTATGCGGAGGTGCGTGCCGGAAGCAGCTTTGAGAGTTCGAGCGATCCGCGCGTTCATTTCGGTCTGGGCTCGGCGACGAAAGTTGAGGCAATCGTCGTTCGCTGGCCGAGCGGACAGGTGGACAAACTGGGGCTGGAGGCGGCGGATCAGGAACTGGTGGTCAAAGAGGGAAATGGCGTCATTCGAAGAGGCCACTAAACGAGGCCACTATAAAAGAAGGGGTCACTAAAAAGGACTATGAATCTACGAAATTTGGTAGTTCAGCGGATTTCGATCTTCAGTTCCTCATAGGTGTGCCATCAATCGCGCTCGTAAGTAGTTGAAACATTGGACACTGCTGTTTGGCTTAACAAGTGCGACTCTAGTTCAAATGTATTGTGCGTTGCTGCTTCCGGCGCGAGCGAGGATTGTTTTCTGAGGCCTGTCAGCCGGTACACCAGCAGAATCAGAAAGATAGATTGACAAAACACCTGTTCGTGGCGCAGAATTTTGCGCGCTTCCGGTTCGCAACAAAATTTTCGTGCATTCGTCCGTATGACAAAAATCACGCGCCACAGTTTCTGAGGGGGTAGGTAAATGAAAAGACTGCAGTTTTGCCTCGTAGTGTTCGCCGTGCTGGCTTTGACCTTGAGCGCATTCGCGCAGGTACAGAATGGCCAGTTTACTGGTACCGTGAGCGATCCAACCGGCGCCGCGATTGCAAACGCCAAGGTTACGGTGACGAATCCGGCAACCGACCTGAACCTTACCACCACCACGAATTCCAGCGGCAACTATACGGTGAAGGAGGTGCCGATCGGCACCTATAAGCTGACGGTGGAAGCTGCGGGCTTCAAGACGGTATCCAATGCCGGTGTGACGGCAAACGCCGGCACCATTGCGCACGTGGACTTCAAAATGCAAATCGGCAAGGCTTCGGAAGTGATCGAAGTCACCGGCGCCGCAGCCCTTGTCAATACCGAAGATTCCAAGCTGGCCACCACGGTCAGTGCTGCGCAGATCAACAACCTGCCCCTGAACGGCCGCAACGTGTTCGACCTGATGCAAATGAGCGCGGGTGCCGTGAACGTGACCGGCGTTGACTTTGAAAACGGCCACCAAACGGTCGTCAATGGCTTGCGCGAGGACTTCAACGGCTTCCTCATCAATGGCGTGTCGAACAAAGGTCTGAGCGGCGGCGCTGTCAACGTCCCGATTCAGGATAGCGTTGAAGAATTCCAGCAATTGGAGCTCAACATGTCGGCGCAGTACGGCAACAGCGCCGGAAGCACGGTCAACTTGGTGACCAAGTCGGGCACCAACGCTTGGCATGGCAGCGCTTGGGAATACATTCGCAACAACGCACTCGACGCCAACAACTTCTTCTTGAACCAGATTTCAGTTTCCCAGCCTCCGCTGCACTTCAACCAGTTCGGCTTCACCGTGGGCGGCCCGATTGTCAAGGACAAACTATTCTTCTTCCTGTCGGGGCAGGGCGACCGGTTCAAGACGACCGGCACGCCTATCACCGTCTTACAAGAGTCGGCTGACTGGCGTAATGCCGTAATCAACGCGGACGCCGCCGCGGGCTTGAACTCGACCGCAGCTCTTCTCTACAGCAACTTCAAACCTAACAACCCCGGGACGCCCGAAGGCCTTACGGCGAACACCTACTTCCCCAGCAACTACATCACCGGCACGCCTGACTTTGCCAACGCTGTTTGCCTGACCGCCGGCGTCGGCGGCTATACCCAGTTGCAGCATCAGAAACTGATCTCCATTTTTGGCGTTACGGCGCAGGACTTAACCAATATCGCGGCCGATAATACGGTTGGCGACCCGAACAACCCCTACGGCCTAGGGGGTCTGGGGTGCGGGAGCCTCCCCGGACCCCAGTCAGGCACACTGGCAGACCGTGATGCCTCGATCCGGGAAAACAGCGTTGCCACCTTTAAGACGCAGACCGGTGGTCTGGGGCAAGGCAACCTGTTCAATGGGAACGAAGCGTCGCTGCGCTTGGACTACAACTGGAACTCGAGCAACCGCTTGTACTTCCAGTACAACTACAATCGCCAGACGGATGGATTCGGTCCCTGCTCCGTCGCGTGTGATCGAGGTTTCAGCAACCCCCTGCGCAACAACTTCCCGCAAGGCTCGCTGAGCTGGGTCCATACCTTTAGTCCCGCCGTCCTGAACGAGGTCCGTGTTGGATATCTGCAGAACAACACCAAGATCACCGTCTCCAAAGGTGGCGTACCGGGCATTACCTTGGAAGACGGGGAAGTGGGATTTGGCTCCTATAACGGCTACCCCCAGTCCTTCAAGGAGAACATTTACACCTACTCCGATATGGTTTCGATCGGGCATGGAAATCACAATTTCAAGGTCGGCGCGGATTTCCGCCGGAACATCGAGAACAGCGAATTCAACGTCGCCCGTCCCTCCTACTATTTCTACGATCAGGTTTTCTTCGCCGCGGATGCGCCCTACGCCGAATTAGCCGGCGTCGATCCCGGGATTTGCAAGGCGCCCTGCCCAGCCTCTTCCTTCAGCCCAGCTCCTTCTGCGCAACTGGATAGCAACGTGCGACACTGGCGCAACCTCGAATTCGGCGCTTATTTCCAGGATGACTGGAAGGTCAGCAAGCGTCTGACGTTGAACCTCGGCATGCGCTACGACCTCTATCAGCGCCACCATGAAGAAGCCAATGCCGCGACCACGTTCATCCCCGGACCTGGCACCGGCATCCTCCAGCAGATTGGCAACGCCAATGTGCTCGCGGGAACCACGGGTACGATCAACGGAACCGCCTATGATTGCACCTCCGATACCTCGATTCTGTTAGCTCAGCTCGCCGGTATCTGCGGACCAGGCGGCTTCGCTCCAGCTGCTACTTTGGGAGCTGGCGACCACAACAACTTTGGACCGCGCGTCGGATTTGCCTGGGACGTGTTTGGCGACGGCAAAACCTCCTTGCGTGGCGGCTTTGGCGTAGCCTACGAGGGCACGCTCTACAACCCGCTCTCGAACTCGCGCTGGAACCTTCCCTACTACTCCTTTAACCAGACCTTCGGTGGAGTTGGGGTACCGAATGCGGACGTGGTTTATGGCCCGTCCACCTGCGACGGCGTTGCCCCACCGCATGGCGTTTGTCAACAGGTTTCCAACGTACCGGTAACCTTCACCGGTCCTCCCACCAACCCCAACCAGGGCCCTGCCGGACAATCGCAAGCCCAAGGCAACATCACCGGGTGGGATCCGAGCAATCCCAACCAGGCGACCCTGACTGGAATTGTTTTCCCGCAAGGGATCAAGGATCCTTACGTCTACAACTTTTTCCTGGGCATCCAGCGTGAAATCCTGCCCAAGACCGTCCTTGACGTCAAGTACGTGGGTACAGCCGGTCACAAGCTGTTCCGTGCCGAGGACATCAACCGCCAGCCGGGCTCCTATTTGCCGGTCGGTCTTCATGTTACCGATAACTTCGGCAGGACTTGGAACGGGTTAGATGGCCGCCTAAACCAGAACTACGGACGCTTGCGAAACTGGCAAAACTCGGTCAACTCCAATTACAGCTCGCTGCAGGCCTCTTTGAAACACCAGATGTCTCACGGCTTGCTCTTCAACGTGGACTACACCTACAGCCATTCGATTGATAACGGATCGACTTGGCATAGCGGGGCCACCACCGCCAACGGCGCAGCCGGCGGCGAAGGCTTCACAACCGACCAGACTATTCCGGGCTTGGACCGAGGCAACTCGATCTATGACATTCGCCACCGGTTGGTGGTCAACTACGTTTATCAACTGCCGGGACAGAACCTGAAGGGCGCTATGGGCTACCTCCTCGGTGGCTGGTCCTACAACGGCATCTGGGCGTTCCAGTCCGGAGCGCACTGGGAGCCCTATACGTCGCAGACAATAGGCTACTTCGGAGACTGCTCACAATCAGGCATTGATGCCGGTCTCTGTACTACTCGCGGCGACTACAACCTAGATGGCGGCAGGAATGATCGCCCTAGCTCCACTTCTTCCCGTATAAGCGGAGTTAGCCATAGCAGCTGGGCGAATGGGTGGGGACGGACTTCTCTGGGAAACGGAATTTACCAGTATGCCTCACCGAATGTCACGTTCTCTCCGCCTTGCCTCGCTTGCTCAAGCAACCTGGGTCGCAACAGCTTCGTTGGCCCGGGCAACTGGACTGCGGATATGACCCTGTCGAAGACCTTCAAGTTCACCGAACGGGTGAACATGAAGTTTGACGCCAACGCCTTCAACGTCTTCAATCACACCAACTTCGTCCTCGCCACTGCGGGTGGCGGAGCCAACAACCAGCCTCGCCGCTCCAATTTCGGCACGGCTGCTGGCACCCTCAATCCGCGTAACCTGCAGTTTGGGGTGAAGCTCAGCTTCTAGGTCGGGTGCTTATCAGAGGCTTGTTCCTGATGGTCGGGAACAAGCCTCTTTTCTTTTTGCGGTGATATTCTTCCTATGGTCGGGGGTGTCCTATGCACCGCGGCTGGCGGGTTTTTACGTTCCCGGTCATAGTAGCCTGCGCAGTCTTCCGCATGCCTGCAAGCCTCCAGGCTCAGCAGGCTCAGCAGCTCGGAAAGATCATCGGCAGCGTCAGGGTTGTTAAGGCCGACGCTCCTTCCCCCCCGGTTCTGGTTACGCTGGAAATGCGGGAGTCCCCGATTGGGAGCGCCTACACCGACGGTCAGGGTCGTTTCGGTTTTTTTAACCTCGTCTCCAACGAATACAAAGTCATGATCACTGACGACGCTTACAACCAGGAGAGCGTGATTACCGTAGTAAACCCATCAAATTCACCCATGAACTTCGTACAGTTCACCCTCACTCCGCGCCCCACCGCAAAGAAAGACCCACTGCCAGGCCGGGTCGGAGGCAGCAACCCCTACCTGATCGATCCCGCCGAATACAATCGGCAATTCCCGAAGAAAACGCTCAAAGAGTTTGAAAAGGGTGTGGATGCGGACCATCAGGGCAAGACGGATGAAGCGATCCAACATTACGAGAAGGCACTGACCTATTCGCCGGAATTTTATCCGGCTCACAACAATTTGGGCTCAGCGTATCTGGGCCGGCAGAACTTCGAGGGTGCTCAGACTCAGTTTGAAGCTGCCCTGAAAATAAATCAGAATGACGCGCAAGCCTACTTCAATCTCGCGAACGTGCTGCTGCTGACGCAGCGCTTTCCCGAGGCAGAACGAAAGGTCGACGAAGGACTCCAGCGCCGACCCGACTCAGCCTTTGGCAAATTCCTGCAGGGATCGGTGTATTCTCGCACCGGCCGGCCTGAGCTGGCCGAGAAGAGCTTGCAGAGTGCGCTACAGCTTGATCCCAAGATGTCGCAGGGATATCTGCAACTGGTGAATCTTTACGTCCAGCAGAAGAGAACGGCGGAGGCAATCCGCCAACTCGAAGCCTATCTCAAGGCTTTCCCTGACGCGCCGTTTTCGCCTAAGGCTCGGGAATTGCTGAAGCGGCTTCAAGGAGAAGCTTCAGCATCGGCTACGCCGCGGTAACGCTGCGGGCGAGTCAAACTTGTAGTCGAGATGCGGGCGTCCCCGCTTGAACTGGATATTGGACTTCGCTCGGCGGTGACTCGGGGGCGGAAGAACCCTGCCTCGCGGTGCTTGGCTTCGACGGGCGAGGACGCCCGTCGCTCCACTGGATGACTTATCACGCCGGTTGCGGTTCGGCTCAAACTCCGATGATAAACTTTTCTTCGACATGTTCCTGACTCGCGGCTTGCTGTGCGTTCTTTGTTTGATGGCGAATGCTGTGGGCGGCGCTGGCGCGCCTCAGCCTGCCAAGACGCTACCTCCTAAGACCCTGTCTCCCAACGTCATTCTGATTACGTTGGATACGATACGCACCGACCGCATGGGTTTCCTGGGCTCGCCGCGCGGGCTGACGCCGCACCTTGATGCGCTGGCGCGCCAGTCCGTGGTTTTCACTCATGCCTATTCGCAGGTTCCGCTGACTACGGCGTCACATGCCACGATTCTTACGGGGACGTATCCGCAGTTCCATCAGGTCAACGATTTCGGCGTGCCTCTCGCGGAGGATCTGCCCTACGCTCCTTATATCTTTCGAGGCAACGGATATCATACGGCGGCGTTTGTCGGCTCGCTGGTCCTCGACCCGGCCACGCGGTCGGCTCCCGGTTTTGAGCGCGGATTTGATACCTACGATGCCGGCTTTCACCGGCGGCGCGCGGGAGAAGACCGCTACCAGGCCATTGAACGCCGCGGCGGTGAAGTCGTAACGCGCGCGCTGGCATGGCTGAATGTACATCAAAAGGGACCGTTCTTTCTCTGGGTGCATCTTTATGATGCGCACGATCCCTACGATCCTCCTGAACCGTATAAGAGCCGGTACGCTGCTGCTCCTTACGACGGCGAGATTGCTTACGTCGATTCTGCGGTGGGTAAACTGCTTAGTCAGTTGCGCGTTCGGGGGCTTTATGAGGGAGCGATGATTGCCGTCATGGCCGATCATGGCGAGGCCCTGGGGGATCACGGAGAAACTACGCACGGCATTTTTCTCTACGATGAGACCATCCACGTGCCACTGGTGTTCAAGCTGCCGCAGGGGCATTCCGCGGGAACACGAATTGACAGCCGTGCGGGGCTGGTCGATGTGCTGCCGACTATTTTGCAGGCGGTGGGAATTGCGATTCCGCGGGAGGTGCAAGGGGAATCGCTTCTGAGCATGTTGAAGCCGGCGGCTGAAACTTCTCGCGATCGGCCGGCTTACGCGGAGAGCGATTATCCGCACCGGACGTTTGGGTGGAGTTCGCTGCGTTCGCTGCGGACGGGAAAATATCTGTTCATTGAGGCGCCGCGCAAGGAACTCTATGACCAGTCCGCGGATCCTAAGGCGGAGCATAATTTATCTACTTCGTCGGTAGCCGTCACCAACACTTTAAACGGCCAGCTCGATGCGTTCCGGCAGAAGACGAGTACTTCAAAGGAAGCGCCGAAGGTGAGCGCCGATCCCGGACTCCAGGAAAGGTTGAACGCACTGGGATACGTAGCGACCGATAGCAGCTCCCAAGCAATGCTTGGCATCAAGGAGACCGGCGCCGATCCCAAAGATAAGGTTGAGGTGGTGAACCTGTTGCACCGCGCCGAAATGGCCAAAGAAGAGATGCGCTTCGCGGAAGCGGTACCGCTTCTCGAACAGGTAATCGCGTTGGAGCCAAACCTGCCGATCACCTACCTGCAGTTGGGCACGGCCCTGAGTTCATTGAAGGATTACGAAAAGGCATTGCCGATATTGCGCAAGGCCGTGGAAATGCGCCCGGACTTGACTGTTCCACGATATCAATTGGGCTCGGCGCTGTTCGAGACCGGAGATTTTGCGGCGGCGTCGGTACAGTTTGAGACCGCCGTGGCTCGCTCTCCGGACTGGGCGGAAGCGCATTTCTCGCTGGCGACTGCGTATGCGCGGGCAGATCGTCTTCCGGACGCTATCCCGGAATACGAGAAGGTCATCGAACTGAGACCGAACCACTATGGCGCGCACCTGCTTCTTGGGCGAGCCCTCGCTCTGTCGGGAAACCCAGCGGCCGCCGTGCCGAAGCTTGTGGCAGCGGCTCAGCTTCAACCCAAATCGCCCGAACCGCACAGGTTTCTGGCGGACGCGTACGTTCAGCTCGGACAACAGTCCGATGCGGATCGGGAGCGAGCGGCAGCTCAACGACTGAGAGCGAACGTCACGCGTTGAGGAGTCAATTCGCAGGCACGAATTTGCAGAATGCCTGGTCGAGCTTGCAGGCCGTTGCGTATTCCTCATGCGCGGCTTTTGCATGGTGCAGGAGTTGATGGGCGTAGGCGAGGTTCAGGTGGGCTTCCGCAAGTTGTGGGTCAAGCTCAAGGGCGCGCTGAAACTCGCGGACGGCCTTTAAAGTGCGATTCGTCCGGTTGTAGCAGATGCCGAGGAAGTTGTGCAGGCGGGCATCTTCCAGTCCGAGCTCGATCGTCTTCTCCAGGTGGGGCGCGGCGGCGGCATAGTTTTTCTGTTGGAAAAAAACCATCCCCAGATCGCGCTGGCCGGCGGAAAAATTAGGCTGGATGG
>Ga0209647_1002221_pt1 | contig 15785 bp, 18 predicted proteins | sample GraSoi_2013_60cm_FD_185827 | JGI IMG/M metagenome (GOLD analysis project Ga0209647, IMG submission 185827) | Grasslands soil microbial communities from the Angelo Coastal Reserve, California, USA - Sample 9_17_2013_60cm (SPAdes) (version 2) | ecosystem: Environmental > Terrestrial > Soil >...
CCAATAACCCCAACCACTACCACCCCAACCACCGCCGTGCCATCCGCCTGCACCATGCCACCCACGGCCTCCATGCCACCCACCGCCTCCATGCCACCCACCGCCTCCATGCCACCCACCGCCTCCATGCCACCCACCGCCTCCATGCCATCCTCCGCCTCCATGCCATCCTCCGCCTCCATGCCCTCCGCCACCACCATGCCCTCCGCCGCCACCGCGCCCAGCAAAACTGGACGTCGGCAAGAACAAGAGCACGAACGCCAGCAACAACGAAAAAATCACACCTCTGCTTTTCATAAAACCGACCTCTCAGGCGAGAGTCACACTTGAGTTCCAACGCTTAACCTCTGCCTAAGGTTAGCCTATCGCCATCGCTCGAATGGGTAGTCATAATTCACCCGTAGCGAGCAGCCTGAGGGTGGATTGATGATGGTTTGACTGGATTGGAGTGCTAGTGGTTGCTATCATCCAAGCAATTAGCTTATTCATTACTAGGAACGAATCGATACACGCTTCTGCCAACGGTTGAGTTGGCCGGACCGGCTAATGAGTAATCGTGTTTGCTCGAGAGAGCGATTGGCTGGTTATTACTAAGAGCTAAGATTAAAGCGCCCGCTCCGGCAATAGTCACAAGCGGCGTTCATCGATTAGACTCCGCCTCAACAACAATCTGTTCGAGGAGGAGCCATGTACTTAATTTTTCCCGAGTCGATGATCATCCCGGAAGTGTCCAATCGCCGTGAGGACTACGACTTCGAAGATTGGCTAACCGCAGCACTAATTGAAAACGCAAACCAAGACGGTCTTAACGGCAATGCTTCCTCGGCACGAGGAATCACCGATCTCTGGATGCTGGAGATAGCGGAGCGAAACGGAAGAGTCTGGAGAGGTAATTTCCAGGTTGAATTCGACCAGGGAGAGGAACAGACATCAAAGGAGGCTAGTATGCCGGAGCCGGGGAATGGTGTGCTGTCTTTTTCTCTGGACACTGCTACGGGTGAGATGACCATTACCTCCCAGGAGCGGCCAGGAAAGCGTGGAGTGCGACTCACTGATTCGACTCGATAGGCGAGTTCTCAGTGCGCAATTGAGACGATGCTCACGGAAGCAGTGTTTCTTCCCATTTTTCGGTGCCGGTCGGAGTGCCTCCGGCCATGAGCTCCGCAAACGTGATTAGGGTCTTCCAGGCATCCCCAATCGGATAGTAAAAGGCATCCCAATTTTCACTGTCCTCGCCGTCGTGATTCGAAATTACATAGTTGAAACGGCACGCTTCCTTCAATTCGGTGTAGGCACTTGAAGCCCTGCGTTCGATGTTCTCGAGATCTTTCAAAGAAAGGATCCCTTTCTGGTGTTGTGTCCGGCGCAACAGTTTGCGGCGCATCACATCGGTTAGAAAATCCGGTAGCGTAACGCTCCTTTCCGGGGCCTGTAAGAACAAGATTTCCTCCCGCGAAATCGGGGCGAGAAAGACGCTGAGCAGAGTCACCTTTGAGCCGGCCATTTCCAACAGTTTTCGGCCAATGAAGGGGTTGCCTTCGAAAAATAGGTCGCCTTCGGCCAGGCCACGGTCGAGATCACTCATATCGACCGCTTGCAGGTCTCCCCGCACATCGAGAACGATGAAATTCTCTTGCTGGCGAAATTGTTGGATCTCTTCGCGTGATCTGAATCGGTAGTCTTTCCCATCAATTTCACCGGGCCGAGGAGCTCGACAGTTGTAGAGGACCAGCTTGCGGAGGCCAGCGGCTAGTTCGGGATAAAATTTGGAGAACGCGGCATGCAACGGTCCTTTGCCGACGCAAGAGGGACCGGAGAGAATGGTCAAGCGTCCCATGCAAGAAAGAGTGCTAGAGGACCGCAAGTATGCAAGTCCGCGTTCGTCCGAAGCAATCGGCGGCTGGTTTCGCGGCACTCGATATCGTGATAGGACATATTATGAGCAATACAGCCGCAATGAAAACGCTCGTTGAAAACTGGGTGATGGATGTACAACGTCGCGGAGCTGAGCTCTACGCCGAGAACGAGGCGGAAGATGTCCTCTATTTTTCGTTTCAGGGGAAAGATCAGCTTCGGTTCAGCCTGAGAATCGATTTTGACCTTCAGGAGCTGAGCGTTCACATCAATAGCCCAGAGCTGCCGGTGACGAAGCGGGAGGTTCTACTATTGAACCAGGAAAATCTTCGCGTCTTGGCAAAGCGCATGTGTCCTGTTCCTGAAGGCAAGGCGATGATTTCGATCTACTTGCTGGCCCGGCTCGCGATTCTTTGCCACGCCTATCAACGGCTCCTGGCAGAATATGATCGTGAACATCAGATCCATACCAGCACAAATACAGTGCAAGAAATCGAGGCGGAGCTGCGCCAGTGTCTGACCCCGGAAGAACAGCAAAGAACGGAAAACCCGTTTTTGCGACCAAGGTCTGAATGAAGGTTCGAGAATATGGGCGAGGGAAGTTTATTGATCTTGGGGATAAGGTTGACAGGCGCTGGGCATATCCATCGTAAAGCGATATATTGTTTGAACGCCGATAGCATCTCAGCCGTCTAACTCTTAGGAGAGGAGTTAGCGGAATGAATAGTGAGAAGATCAGTGAACCGACAGTCAACACTGGCGACGATCAACTCCGGAAAACTATATCTTTGGATGAGCTGATGGGTCTGGGGACACCAATTGGCACGTTTGGCGGCTCGACGGATATTCTTTTACGGATTCGTAATGGGAAACCGATCACGGCGAACGCCGGCGGCCAAGGTGGCGGGCAAAACTAGTGGTTAACGGTAGGACTTTCGGGCGAAAGAGCTGCGTTCGAAAGTAATCAGTGAAACAGTAATCAGACGGCCGGGAGTGGTCGAGTATCGGAGTGATGGAGTAATGGTCATTGGCTGGCTCCGCCATCGTTAACCGCACCACTCCAATACTCCACCACTCCGTTTGGGTCTGATTACTGTTTCACTGATTACTGGTTACTGAATATCGTGGCTGGGGTGAGCCGGCGCGCGCGTTTTTTTGAGGAAAGAATAAGGTTTGCAACAGTGCCTTCGCCGTGTATATACACGGTGTGCCGGCGACGAGCGATCTATTCCTCCCTTGTCGTGATTGTATCTGTTCTGCTTTGAGGCGAACCACTCGGGCTGTGACCCAGCATTACGAGGCCGCCTTCCGTGGTTCCGGTATCCGAGGAACCCAGTTCACTATCCTGGCCATGCTGATCCAGACCGAGCCGATGCCCATTTCTCACCTAGCAAATCACCTCGGCGTCGAACGCACGACCTTAAGCAGAAATTTGCGACCGCTAGAGCGACGAAAGCTAGTCTCTCTGTCAGGCGACAGAGCACGATTGGTCAATATAACGCCTGACGGAGAAAAGCTTGCTTTGAAGACTTTGCCTCGCTGGCGACATGCTCAGAAAACCGTCGGGGAGATTCTAACCCAGTTTAATCTCCCTGCGGTCAAACAGCGATCTTCTCCGAAAAAAGTGCAGTCACCTAAGAATCAAAAATGACATTCGATCTACTCTCCTCGGTGGTACTCACCGCCAGTGCGACGGTGGTAGTCGCGACTTTTGTCGCGTTGTTCGGGTCTTCGCTGACACAACGTATCCTGATCGGAGCCGGTATGGGGCTCTGGTTCTTTGGAGTGCTCTTCGCCGGCGCGTCTGGAACGATCAGCACTCTGCAGCTCGGTGCAGGGGTATTGATTCCGATTGCTGTCATGAGCGTAATCGGGTTTGCTTCCGCCAATGCGCGTGCTCGACTGGAAATAGCGCCGCTGGCGGCGCTAATCGCGCCGCACACTGTTCGTATCCTTGGTGTCCTGTTCGTTCTGCTTTACGCTGCAAAACGGTTACCGGCGCCATTTGCACCGTTGGCCGGCTGGGGTGACATCTTTATTGGTGTCACTGCTCTTCCGATTGCCTTCCTGGCGGCACGAGACAGGGATAGAGGCCGCGCGGCAATCCTGGTTTGGAACACACTTGGGTTTGCAGACCTTGTGCTTGCGATCGGTTTAGGCGCATCGTCTGCACCAGGTCCGATTCGTTTATTCTTTGATGAACCGAGCAGCGCGATCATGGGCAGTTTGCCGTGGATCTTGATCCCTTGCTTCCTGGTTCCAGCGCTGAGCTTTGTGCACCTGATTGTGTTCTATCAAGTGCTAAAGGTGACCCAGACCGGGAAGGTGGTTCCGGCGACAGCAGCGCTCCGCGGATAGCAAATAGCAGATAGCAGGTAGCAAATAATCGTTCTCGTCCTCGTCGTCGTCCTCGTTCGAGCGTGCGGTTTGGCTCTTTATCTTGGCGCGGCCTGTGTCATGACGTAGGCCGTTAGGTCACACCGCGCGCAACCAACACCTTCGAGGACGAGGACGAGGACGATTAGCGGAGCCGCCGCCTTACTAGCTCCTAGATTGTAGCTCCTAGCTCCTTACCCTTACAGCTTCCGCAATACCCCCGGAAGGACGGAGGACAGGGAGTACGACCCACCCCCGGCGATGAGAAGCGCAAAGGCAGTCAGGAATAGCGTCAGAGCGTACTCAAATCCTCCTTTGGAAATGTCAAAGCCGTTGGGCAAATGGACCAGAAAGATCGCTCCCAGCATCACAATAATGCCGCACAAAGCACCGATTCTGAGGAGGATCCCGGTAAGAATTGCCAGGCCGCCGCCGAATTCTGCGAGGCCGATCAAATAGCCGATGATATCGGGGGCGTGCATGAACTCAGCGAAACCGTGAGGGCCAGGGCCGCCAAAGGCGCCAAAAAGAATGGCGCTACCGTGGTACAGAAAAGGCAAGGCGGTCGCGATGCGAACGATTAATAGGGCGAGACTGGCTGGCCCTGTGGTCGGGTTGTTATAGGATGGGTAGGAAGCCATGGCCGAGTTTCTCGCGAACTGCAGATAATGTCTTGGGAAATCCAATAGAAGTGCGCGAGGTTACCTGGCATTGCGAGCGAACCATGAAAGACAAACTCATTATCGTCGTCGATCTTGGTCTAGTGAGGGCATATCGAATTGATTTGACCCCGCAGAAAACCCGCCGTCTACAACCGGTGCAAGAAATAGTGCTGGAAGAGGCACATACCCGTCTAAAAGATCGGGTTACAGATTTGGCGGGCCGGCACCGAGCGCCCACGCAAAAGAACCACAGTGCGCCAATGGGAAACGACCATAATCTCAAGTTGGAAGAGAAACGTCGTCTGATCCGTAAGATAGCGGGACGAATCGCCGATTTGATCGAACACAATGCAAAGAACGGCTGCTGGTTGGCTGCTCCCAAGGAAATCAATCCACAAATCCTAAACGAGCTACCGCCGGCGATCCGAAAACGGATCCAAAAGAGCGTCCCGTGCGATTTTACCAAGCTTAGTCCGCCAGAAGTGTTGGAACACTTTCTAGACCGCGTGCTGCCATAAGATTTTGCTCCTGCGGGGCACGATCTCATCTACTCAAAGGCTGCTGACATAGGGCTGTCATCCTGATGGTCTATCCTGGGCAAGCGAGCAATTGGAGGGAATAAACCGAGCCAATTTGCCGTTTAACACCTTGAATGGATCTGGAGGCAGTGATGACAAAAGAAGTGTCCGCGGAGTACATCGTTCGACGCCCGAGGGGTTACCACGCAACTGCATTTTCTTTATTGGTTTTACTATTGGCCCTGCTAGGTGTCATCGTGGCAGCCCTCAGCGAAGCGCCCATCATCTGGATGTTGATCTGGCCGACACCACTGGTTCTAATCTTTACCGCCGCCCGTTTTATTCGGGAGGGAATGCACAAACGGGATGGAGTCCTGGTCTTGGGGCGCCCGGCGCTAGAACCGGCTAGTGATCCCCAGAATGTAGCCGATGATGACAATGAGCTAGAGGCCCCCGCCGTGGAAAGTGGGAGTGGATCGATCCCGGTTCACGCGCCATCAGTTTTCGCTCGCCGCCAGAATGTTGAAGCCGGGACCGCTCATGGTTTGGCGGTTCACCGGCATATCCGTAAGAATCAACGGCGTTCCTGGCGTTATAACGTCCCGTACGTCTTGGAGAAAGGAACGATCGGCTGAGAAATGGTCCTCTAAAGCCTTCAGCTTTGGCGCCTTTTGCCCGATGCTGGCGACGGAGATCCATTCGGAACGGCGCCCCGAACCAAAGTTTGAATCGGCCGAATACACAAACGTTCCTGTCACTCTGACCTGGTTGAGCCCACCTACGGGTGCTCGACCGATCTCGACTCCGTTCCGGTACACGTAGATCCTACCGTCCGCTGTGCTGATAATGATCGAGACCGGACCGCTGGGCGCCTTTGCCGGGTCCCAAGTGAAGTTTTTTCCCGGCTCGGTCCCAGTTTTCCCCGAAAAAAGCAAACCCGGCTCGACCGTGTGTTTCGGAGCGGAGTCATTGTCCGCGATGATGACCGTGGTGCCAAGGTTGGTCACAGAATAGAGCTTGGCAGCGAAGTCGACCGGCATACGAACGCACCCGGCCGATGCCGGATATCCTGGTAGATGCCCGGCATGCATGGCAATGCCCGACCACGTGAGTCGCTGCATATGCGGCATCTGCGCCCCTTTATAAATGGTAGAGGTGTGGCGGACTTTCTTCTGCAACACCGTAAAGACGCCCGTCGGGGTGCTTTTGCCGGGCTTGCCGGTACTAATCGTCGAACGTCCGATCCTGATGCCATTGCGGAAGACATAGAGCGTCTGATCGGGAATGCTAGCCACGATCACGACCGGACCGGTCTGCGATAACTCCGGGTGCCAACTGTAATCGCCGGCTTTGAGGGATTCAGTGAATGGCGCAACATGCCGGCCTTTGGTATGGGTTTGAGCCAGCGAGTTTGACGGAGCTAGCAGGGGCGCGAGGAATGTGGCTGCGAAAAGCAATGGGAAGTAACGCATGGGGGCTTGGCGGGAAAGCTTTGACAGAAGCGAGCGCTAAATGAAAGCGGTTTTCAGCGTCGCTCTCAGGAGACGAGCGAGCGATGCTCCGGGCAACCGGCTCCGGAGGAGCCAAATCTTTATAGCCGCCGGCCCAACCATCGCGCCAGCTCCGTTAAGACCGGCCTCTAATCGTGCGGCTCAGGATACGTAGTGCGTCTCCTACATCGAAAGTAATCGCCGCCGCCAGTAACATCCGGTTCCTAAAAATATACTGGCATCTACAAACGCCAGCTTCAATCTCGACCGTCTGCCGTGCTCGCTTACCCGGACTACAAAAGGGTCTTTTGATGAAGCCACGTTCTCAGGCACTCGCCCATATTCGACAAATGGTGCCCAACGTTGTCTCTCAGATCGGCGGCACCTTTGCAAACCAAGGCCAGATCTTCGGACATCGCGTCGGGATAGCTTGAAAGAGCCCTCGCGTGTGTCAACAGTCGCTTTTCACCCGGATAAAATGTGTAGTTACCAGCAAACAAGATATCAAAGTAGCTGGCAAGCCAACCCGCGACTCGGTGATTCAGGCTAATCAAATCTTGTCGCTCGAAGGCCGCATAGATTTGCTCCTCGTATGAAGAGATGACGCTGCCGAGTAGCGGGAAATTCTTTTGTACGATCGCCCTCGCCAACTGCGCCGGGTATGAGGTTGAGAGTTGTTCCTGAACGCTCTTGAACCACCCGTTTCGGTCAAAAAGTATCTCGGCTCGTACGATAGTGTAAAGTACAGCCGTCGTATATCCCACAGACGCTTCGTACCGCTTCCAGCGGGCGCTCAGCTCGCCTTCGGTCCATTCACATGAGCGATACATTGCCTCAAACTTTGAGCCGTCGTGCTCTATCCAAGCGTCCTCATCTTCCCAAAACGTCCGATGCACCTCCAGAAGTTGCGCTCGCGGTCGGAGCATCGCTTCCCGGAAATCTACGGGGATGAATTCTCGCGAATACACATACACGTCGAAATCCGACCGATGGTCTAAAACTCCTCCCGCAGCCGATCCGGACAAAACAACGGCTTCTACATCCGGATTCTGAGCAAAACAACACACCAAGTCTCGCAAACGTGCACCGGCTTTCTGATCCTTCATGGTATCTCTACCTTAATTACCTTCTTCGGGCCACATCAAGGCCACGCCAGCCGATGGCGAGAGAAATTTTCGTTCAGAAAAAGCTTCACCCTGCCGTTTGAACAGCATCTTTTGATCAAGGTGCCTGAAGGTGCCTAAATTTCCGTTTCGAGAGGCTGCGCGTTTTGTTTTGTTGGTGATCCCTAACTCGTTGGTATCGGGCTTGTTCGAAAGAAAAATGCCTCTCCTTTCATAACATCTTATGCAGAATTCGCTGGCTGGGTCATTTCGATCATTCGTGGCTGGTTTAATTTCGATCGGTGACACTCCTCAGCATGTGATATTTCGCGAAGTTACCACATTCGCGTAACGAACGATGCGCCGGAGACATTCGAGCGTTACGAATCACAATTCGGTAAAACCAAGCCGAACACATGTTGGAACTCGCGGGCTTATGATGTTCGTCTCCGAGATCAAAGAAGTTACCGCTTAGGCTTAAGCGGACATGGAGCTTGCCTCGCCCCTAGAAGTCTCAATCCGCGCCTTGCAAGAGAGGCGCCTCAACACTAGTGGAACTCCGTGGCATGCATTCATAACGCCCGCGTAATTCTTGAGGACCAGGTACTGAGTCGCGGCTGGGTCGGTTTCGAGTCTGGTACCATCACGGAAATTGGACGTGATGATCGAATTCCCACGCCCGAAGGGATCGATGCGCAGAACCTTTACTTAGCGCCCGGGTTCATCGATCTGCATATTCACGGTGGACAGGGGTTTGATTTTCTCGATGCGACAGCCGACGGGTTCGCCGCTGCGGCGAGCTTTCATCTGAGCGGCGGCACCACAGCGCTCTGCCCAACCGCAGCGACTGCGACTTACGAAAAATTTGAGGCTGTGCTCTCTCACTGGCGGGAAGCCCAACCGTTAACTCGGTGCCGGCTCTTGCCTCTTCATCTGGAAGGACCGCATCTAGCCCCGGGCAAAGCCGGCGCACAAGATCCCAGCCTGATGAGGGCGCCCACCAAAGCGGATATCGAGTGGGTCCTGGCGCGTGCATCTGCGATTTCTCAAATCACCGTAGCTCCTGAGTTACCGGGCGCACTCGATTTTATCGCGGCAGCGGCCGGAGCCGGCATTCAGATGAGCGCAGGCCACACGGAAGCGAATGGGGAAGAGATGCAGAAGGCCGTTGAAGCCGGGCTGACGAAGGTGACTCATCTATTCAACGCGATGTCGTCGGCCACCAAAAAAGGAATGTTTCGTCAGCCTGGCGTTCTGGAATATGCTTTGGCCGATCAGAGCGTGTTTTGCGAATTGGTCGCCGACGGATTTCACGCTGTGCCCACGCTCATGCGCATGGCTTACAATGCAAAAGGTCCAGATCGGATAATGTTGATCACGGACGCATTAGCGGGTGCAGGAAAGCCACTCGGTTACGAATTTCAGCTTGGCCGCCTCGGCTGCAAGGTTGGCCCAGGCTACGGGATGCTTGCCGATGGATCGGCGTTGGCCGGGAGCCTGGCGCGGACCATCGATCTGGTCCAGCAGATGACGAAGTCGGTCGGTGTCTCTTTGCCGGAAACGGTGCGAATGGCGAGTCTAACGCCGGCCCGAGTCCTCGGCCGGGAAAAGCAGCTCGGATCGATAGCGAAGGGTAAGGCGGCTGACTTTGTGTTATTCGATGACGAATTCGCGGTTCACGGGGTTTGGGTGCGGGGTGAACGGGTCTATGCGGGTTAGGGGTTAGCAGTTAGCGGTTAGCAGTTGGCGGTTAGCGGTTGGCAGTTGGCAGTTGGCGGTGCGTCCTCGTGCTCGTCCTCGTGCTCGAAAGGTGATGTGCCGCCGACTTCGTGGACAGGTGTCAGGAAGGTTTTTGTCCCGAAGGAACTAAATGATCGTAGCCAGGCAATTTATTGCCTGGGATCTGTGCGAGCAGGGATCCGTCCCGTAGGGTACGGTATGATTAGGTGGGCAGGACGTCTCTTCGACCTCGGTTGGTGAATACGTCGAGTAGCGCGGCTCGAACCGTCCCTACGGGACGGACCGTTATTTAAACGATTTCCAGGCAATAAATTGCCTGGCTACGATCATACAGTCCCTACGGGACGGTTGCCTTTTTGGACCCATCCCAGCCCCAAAAGCTTCGAGGGCTGTCTACGATCGTTTAGTCCCTTCGGGACAAGAAACCGTCCGTACTCGTCCACATTTTCGACTCCACCTCACCTCAAATTTTCGAGGACGAGGACGACGACGAGCACGAGGACGATTAGGCTCTTTCAGAGCCTAAATACCTGCTGACATAGGGTTGTCATGCCCATCTCGTAACCTGCTCCTGTTGTTGATTGGGCCAGTCGTGCCGATCAGCTCACTTAAAAACTAAACCTACAGGAGCTACCATGACTAGTGTATCCAGATCAGGAGTATTTATCGGCCGGAAGGCGTATTGGAAAGAACCCCGGGTCGGTTCGTCACTTTGTGTCACCGATTTCTTATCAACCCGCAGCCGCCGGGTCGCTGAAGCAGACGATAGCAATCATCAACTCGACACCGAGTTCGAAATCATCCGCCGATCTGCGGCCGAACGACGGCGCCGGGCGGAGATACTTGGCCCGGTCGAGCGATTTGCTTATTCGCTCATCTCGGCAGCGGCGTTAACGGTTGTACTGATGGGCATTCTTGCTCTGGGGAATTCTTCCCGGCAAGCGGGCGTCGGCCAATCGATCCAGTTTGGCCATGAAATCATCGGCACTGCCGCCGAGACCTATGCTGGCGAATCTGATGCGCGCCAGACTCGTCCAAATTAAAAAAGAAGATAAAATATGACGAGTGAATCGCATCGACAGACTTGTCGCTATCCTGATCTATCTCCAAGGGCGCAGGGTGACCCGGGCCGAGGATCTTGCCGATGAGTTTGCTACTAGTATCCGGACGGTTTATCGGGACATCGCAGCCTTGGCGGAAGCGGGTGTCCCGATCGTTGGGGAAGCCGGCGTCGGGTACAGCATCGTAAGAGGGTATCATCTTCCACCTGTGCATTTTACTACTGAAGAAGCGACCGCGCTCATCACAGCCAGCCTGTTGATGGATCGCTTCGCTGATAAATCGTTGATGTCGCCGATGGGTTCGGCTCTAGCGAAAATTCGGGCCGTCCTTCCACCCGATCATCAGGATCACATCGCCCGCCTCGAGAGCCGGATGTCTCTCCCGACAAGTCCGCGTCCTACGCGATCGGCCAGCCTATTCTTGATGCAAAAAGCGCTAGCCGAACGCACTGTGCTGCGGATTTCATATCGTGGCGCAGGAAAGGCCGAGTCTTTCCCCCGCGAGGTCGAGCCGATGGGGCTGACTTACTATGGGGACCGTTGGCATTTGATCGCTTGGTGCCGAATGCGACGAGATTATCGCGACTTTCGCACGGATCGAATTCATGAGCTGGCTGCTTTACCGGAGCGCTTCGAACCTCGCAGCAATTTCTCGCTCGACGAATTCTTAGCTAGAGTGGACCAGCCGAGCGCGATGGTGAAGGCCGCCATCCGCGTCGATTCAGTCACCGCGGAGCGGGTTCGTAAAGAAGCACCCTTTAAGATCGCCAAAGAGGAGCGAGCCGAAAACGATATCATCTTTTCGGTCGAAATCGGGAACTGGGATTGGTATCTGGGTTGGTTTCTTTCCTTCGGGTCCCGGCTTACAATCATTGAGCCCGAAGCTTTCCGAGCGCGCCTATTTGAGGTGGCGCAGGCGACCGCCAATCATCATGGCGCTGACCGGTAGGGACGAGCTCCCTGCAACCGCGAATGGACGCGAATGGACACGAATAAAAAACAAGTGTGAGTGCGCGAGCGCCTGGAGGGGAGCCGCCGGCCTGACCCGAAGGCTTTCGGTGGCTGCGAACAGATAGAGCTGTTAGCTTATCAAGCGGCTCCCCCGGACGCTGGGCGCATTCACGTTTTGCTTTTAAATTTCGCGTCCATTCGCGGTTACGGGAGCTCGTCCCTACCGGCGGGCCAGGACGTACACGCCGAGATTGACCACGATAAAAATCGCCCCGTATCCGGCGGCGAGCCATGTTAGGACTCTTCGTAACGCGGCATCAGCGGACTCGTTAACCAATCTGGCAGGGACGCTGACAATTTGAGCTCAGATGAGACGTTGAGCTTCCAACCAAAGCCGTTGTTCTTTCCGTAGACCTTGGTCATTTCCCGGGGGGCGTCGTCGGCGCTACCGTGGCAAGCAAGACAGCTCCGGTCATCAACTCGGATCGGCGCACAGTAATAAAGTGAAGCTCCCTCTGGCGTATCTCGGTAGCCGACAAGCTCAGTTTTAGAAGGGTTTTTGCTGAAGATGTTTACCAGGTCGGCTTCCCATTCCAGAGTCCGGTCTCGCGGATTGGTCGGGTTAAGCGTTGCCTCTTTATAGGAATAATCAGGGTACCGTTTCCGGAAATAATTGAAGGCTTCGGTCGCGGCGTAAAACGGAATTGATTGAGCCGCAAATTCGGGTTCCTGAACACTTCGAGGCTGTTGCCGGACATTCTGAACGATCTGCTCGGAGAGTACCTGGAGTGTCTGCCTGTCCTTTGCGTTCGAAAGTCCGGAGATCGCTTGTTGCAATGCCAGCGGGAACTGCTTGTTAATGACGTCGTTCAAGTTCTTTACCCCGTCGACGACTCTAGTTTCTTCGTGGGTCAGCAGAGGTTCGATCTGTTCGGTGGTGTAATTTCTTGAGGCCTTGGCGGTTTCCATCATTAAGTGAGCGTTTTCAAGGACTTGCTCTTCCGCGAGTTGCCGGAACTCTTTCTGGACAAAGTAGGCGGTTACCCCAAGACAAAGCACCAACACCGGAATGAACACCGCGTTGAATAGCAATACGCCTCGCAAGCTCTTCATTACAACTGGTAGGTCATCTTCCGGAAGGCAAAAGATCAAGATTGATCTTTTGTTGTTTCAATCTAGCGATGGAGAACCCACTACGACCGGTAACCGCGAATGGACGCGAATTGACACGAATTTAAAGCAAGTGTGAGCGCGCCCAGCGCCTCAAGGGGAGCCACCTGCTGCGAACACATAGAGCTGTTAGCTTATCAAGCGGCTCCCCTCCCGACGCTGGGCGCATTCACGTTTTGCTTTTAAATTCGTGTCAATTCGCGTCCATTCGCGGTTGAAGCTAGAAAATACCTGTATGGAACAAACACCCAACCAGAATGAGATTAAACAATTCCCATTTCGTCTTGCGGCAATCGACCTGGATGGGACTTTGCTTGGACCAGACAAGAATATCGGCCCTGAGAACGCGGCAGCGGTGCAACGGCTGCGCGACAACGGGGTGACGGTCATCATCGCGTCTGGTCGTCGCCATCAAAACAGCGTTCGATTTCAGCGGCAGTTGGGGCTTAGCGGCCCGATCATTGCCTGCCAGGGCGGGCTAATTCGGGACGGCGAGAGTGGTAACGTGGTGGAAGCCCATTTCCTACCGCAAAACGTGACTCGCCAGATAATCAGCGACGCCGAGAGGAACGATATTCAACCGATCTATTATCATCTCGATCATTTGTATGTTCCGGAACACAACAATCGCTGGATCGATCTTTACGAGTCGCGCGTCGGTGAGCGAGCCGAGGTTCTGCCCAAGCTGGAACAACTAGACGGCCGGAGAGCGCTGAAGATTGTTTGGTACGGCGACCCGGTCACCCTGGCGAAAGTGCGGCCGGAGATGACCGCCCGATATAGCGATAAAGCGGACGTGTTTTCCACCGAGCGCGAAAACCTGGAATTTATGCCGCGCGGAATCAATAAAGCGACGGCTCTGGCCAAAGTCGCGGGGGAATACGGAATCCGGCAGGGCGAGGTTTTGGCGTTCGGTGACGGCGAAAATGACGTGGCCATGCTGACTTGGGCAGGCATGGGAGTCGCGATGGCTCATGGTAACCAATCTGCGATTAAAGCGGCCAAACGCGTGAGCCCATCGGGTCCGCCCGAGAGCGCGTTTGCTCGCGCCGTGGACGAGCTACTCGAAAATCTCCGATAGTGAGTTCCTCTATCATCTTCAACTCGGCGGAATGATCCGGCGGCCGCCGGAACAAATCCCTAATGACAAATGAGCCAGGCGAGCTGATGCGCGAGAAGACTAATTTGTCATTTGTCATAAATCCGAGCTTCAGGCGAGGGCTTGACTCGGGGCATCTACTATAATAGATAAAAGTTGCCTATCGGAAACAGAAGCAGTGAAGTCGACGCAATCCGGAATCGAACAAAGGATCGCCGCCCATTTGAAACAGCGCCGGCTGGCCAGTGGTCTCTCCTTGGCCGACCTGGCCGAACGTTCCGGTGTCAGTCGCGCCATGATCTCGAAGGTGGAGCGTTCCGCCGCGAGCCCAACTGCCGCCCTGCTTGGCCGCCTCTGTAACGGATTGGGAGTCACCCTTTCAGCCCTCATTGCCGACGCAGAACAATCGGAGTCTCCGTTGATGAGAGCCAAGGATCAAACCACTTGGCAAGACCCCGTCACGGGTCTGGTTCGAACCATGATTTCGCCGAGTCTTACCAATTCGATAGTTGAGATTGTACGCATTGATCTGCCGGCCGGCGCCAGCGTGAATTACGATCCGCAGCGCTATCTAACTTATGAACAGCATGTGGTGCCGATAAAGGGCCGGCTATACCTGAGCTTAGGCGACAAGGAATATGAGCTTGGTCCGTGGGATTGTCTGTTGATGCAAACGAATTTACCCCTCCGTTTCCATAATAAAGGGCCAGGCGGTTGCCGCTATCTGGTCATTGTCCGAAAAATCTGATGAAAATCGAAATCCGGCCTGCGGAAAGAGCTGATTTGGATGCGATGCTCGCGATCTACAACGACGCGATTATTAAAACGACTGCCGTCTACGATTATCAGCCGCGATCAACCGAGTTGCAGCGGCAATGGTTCGAGGCAAAACAGGCCCAGAGATTACCCGTTCTTGTTGCTCATGAAGGCGAGACCGTAGTCGGTTTCGGCTCCTTTGGACCTTTTCGTCCATGGCCAGCCTATCAGTATACGGTAGAAAACTCGCTCTATGTGGACCGTGCCCACCGCCGGAAGGGTGCAGGGGCGGCGCTCTTAGACAGTTTGCTACATGCGGCCCAGATGGCGGGCTATCACGCCATGGTGGCGGGAATTGATGCAACGAATGAAGCGAGCCTGGCGTTGCACCGAAAGGCGGGCTTCCAGCCCGTCGCTCATTTCCGTGAAGTCGGCTGGAAATTCGAACGCTGGCTGGATCTGGTGTTCATGGAAAGGATTTTGTTATAGGTTTTAAGTTATAAGTTTTAAGTTCTAAGTTCGGCTTTCTCCGCCGCTGAACAATCGATAACCGGCCCTGTGCAACGCCCATACGCCTACCTAAAACTTAAAACTTAAAACCTAAAACTTATAACCAGTAACTACACCTGTCTCCACGGTTCTGGCACCCATTCGAACCCTTGATCTTTGTTTCGAATGTGGCCGACGCCGGGAAAGGGGAGATGATATCCGATCACTTTGGTGCGCGTAGCCGCGAGCTTTTCAAAGACGCTCTTGCGGGTGGATGCTGCCTGCTTGGGGTCACCATCGATGCCGATCGTCCAGTCCGGATTATGGAACATAATCACGTAGTTGTGGGCAAGGTCGACCATGTGAACGAGCTCGTCATGACCGGATTGGATGTGCAGAATGGTATGACCTGGGGTGTGGCCTGGAGCCAGCTCGGTGGTTACACCTTCTAACAATTCATTCCCAGCCTGAAACTTGTGAAATCGGGATTCGAGAGTTAACAACGTTTCTCGGGCA
>Ga0209647_1002222_pt1 | contig 15784 bp, 15 predicted proteins | sample GraSoi_2013_60cm_FD_185827 | JGI IMG/M metagenome (GOLD analysis project Ga0209647, IMG submission 185827) | Grasslands soil microbial communities from the Angelo Coastal Reserve, California, USA - Sample 9_17_2013_60cm (SPAdes) (version 2) | ecosystem: Environmental > Terrestrial > Soil >...
CGCCGGCGCGACGGCGGTGGAGACGACCAGGGTCGAGCCCGCCACGGCGGCGATCAGCGTGGGCTTGCTCACCAGCGCGGACGTGATCGGCGATCGCTTGTGGCGCCGGGCGTGGACGCCGGGGCGGGCAGATGAGGATCGCGGCGGCTTCCGGTGCCGGGCGGGGGTGCGGGACACGGCTGGGCCTCCGTTCGCGCGCGGTGACTGCGCTCCGCGGTCACCCGGGTGCTGCCTCGGCACGAGTCCTCGGCAGGCGGCGTGCGGACGCCGTGCGGTTCAGGGCGACGGAATCACCGGGGGGTGGCCGTCACGCACGCTGGGTGCTGTCGGATGACTACCCTGCTCCCCAAACGGGCACAGCAGGGCTGAAACGGCGCCAAAGACCAGTATGACCTAAGTCACACTTTGGCACGTGTCTCGTCTCTCTAGCCCATCTGGCCCCTCTGGCCCTGCCCACTGCATCTCTGGTTCGGGAGTCGCCCGCGCGCCTCCCGGGGCGGGAATCGGGCCGCCTGCCGCAGCGGCCGTGCCCGGCATTAGGCTCGGTCTCAATGACGAGCGACGAGCAGAGCGGTCCTGATCGGAGCGTGACCGAGGCGGGCGGGGACGACGAGCCGACGATGCCGGATCGGGACGTGACCGAGGGGGACGGGGACGACGAGCCTGGCGGCAGTGACGCCACGCCCGGCCCGGGCCGGGCGGGCCGCAAGCACCGCTCGTTCTGGGTCGAGCTGCCGGTGCTGCTGGGTATCGCGCTGGTCATCGCGCTGGTGATCAAGACGTTCGTGGTGCAGGCGTTTTTCATCCCGTCGTCGTCGATGGAGGACACGCTCCTGATCGGCGACAAGGTGCTGGTGAACAAGCTGGTGTACGACTTCCGCTCGATCGAGCCCGGGGACATCGTGGTGTTCAGCGGCGCGGGCTCCTGGACTCAGGCCACCCCGCCGGGGGCGCCAAGCTCGGATCCGCTGGTGCGGGCGTATGACGTGACGCTCGGGCGGCTGTTCCACTCGATAGCCGGGTTGTACGGGACGCCCGTCGATGAGGTCGACACCGTCTTCATCAAGCGGGTGATCGGGGTTCCCGGCGATCATGTGGCGTGCTGCAACGCTCAGGGCCTGGTGACGGTCAACGGGGTGGCGCTGCACGAGCAGTCCTACCTGATCCCCGGCGCGAGGCCGAGCGATGCGCCGGAAGGGTATTCCGGGCGTTTCAGCCTCACCGTGCCGCCGGGCCGGCTGTGGGTGATGGGCGACAACCGGCCGGTGTCCGACGACTCGCGGTTGCGCCACGGTGATCCTGGCCGCGGGACCATCCCGGAGAACGAGGTGATCGGGCGGGCGTTCGTGATCGTGTGGCCGCCCTCCCGCTGGCGGATCCTGCCGATTCCCGCCACGTTCTCGCAGCCGCGGATCGACAGCCCGGCGGCTGCGTCTGTCTCTGCCCTGGCATCTGCGGCGGCCATGCGAACCTGTCGGTACCGTACTGTTGGCCGAGCCACCGGGAGCAGACGCCGTGACCGAAGCCCACGCCGATGTGTCCGGGCGGAGCCAGCCCCGCCGCGACGCGCAGGCCGCCGCCGGCGGCGACGATGCCGGCCCGCGCGGAAACAAGTGGTGGACGCTGGTCGCCGTCTGCCTCGGCACGTTCATGCTCCTGCTGGACATCACGATCGTGAACGTCGCCCTGCCGGACATCCAGCGGGCGCTGCACGCGAGCTTCTCCGACCTGCAGTGGGTCGTCGACGCCTACGCCCTGACCCTGGCGGCGTTCCTGCTGACGGCGGGCAGCCTCGCGGACATGTACGGCCGGCGCCTGCTGTACCTGATCGGCCTGGCGGTCTTCACCGGCGCGTCGGCGCTGTGCGGCTTTGCCGTCACCGCGCTGATGCTGCAGCTCTCCCGGGCCCTGCAGGGAGTCGGCGGCGCGATCATGTTCGCGGTCTCGCTGGCGTTGCTGGCCGATGCCTTCCGCGGCAGGGACCGCGGCGCCGCGTTCGGGATCTGGGGAGCGGTGACCGGCCTGGCGGTCGCCATCGGCCCGCTGCTCGGGGGGGTGCTGACCTCGGGCCTGTCGTGGCGGTGGATCTTCTTCGTGAACGTCCCGATCGGGATCGTGGCCGTGGCCATCGCGGTGGCGAAGGTGGCAGAGTCCCGGGCGCCGTATGCCAGCCGGCCCGACTGGGCGGGCTTTGTCCTCTTCACCGCTGCCCTGTCGAGCCTGGTCTACGGGCTGATCGAGTCGAACCAGCGGTCCTTCACCGACAGTCTCGTGCTGGCCTGCTTCGCGGTGGCCGCCGTGCTGCTCGCCCTGTTCATCGTCGTGGAGCGGATCGTGGCGCGCCCGATGTTCGACCTGGGGCTGTTCCGGCTGCCGACCTTCAGCGGCGGCTCGGTCGCGGCGTTCGGGCTCAGCGCCTCGATCTTCGCGGTGCTGCTCTACATCGTGCTGTACCTGCAGGACATCCTGGGCTACTCGCCGCTGGGCACCGGCGTGCGCGTGATGTTCTTGTCGGGAGCAATCCTGGTGGCCGCCACCGTGGCCGGGAGGCTCAGCTCGCACGTGCCGGTCCGCCTGCTCATCGGGCCCGGCCTGATCATAGTCGGCGTGAGCCTGCTGCTGATGCGCGGTCTGACCGCCGGCTCGACCTGGACCCATCTCATCCCGGGATTGATCGTGGGCGGCATCTCGAACAACGTGGGCGACGAGGTACGGACCCGGGTGGCCGCGGTGCCCGGCCTGTCCCACCAGGGCGCGCGGATCGCATCGGCCGTGCAGTCCGGCGAGATCGGGAGCGTGATCGGCCGGCTGCCCGGGCCGGAGAGGCAGGCCGTGGGGCTGATCACCCGGGCGGCGTTCACCACCGGCCTGAACCGCATCCTGCTGGTCGCGGCGATCATCGCGCTGGTGTCTGGCGTGGTGGCGCTGGCCGCCATCCGCACCAGGGACTTCGCCCAGCAGCAGGCACCCGCCCCGCCGGGATGAATGCACGACCGGCATCCACCGGCCCGGCGCCGTAGCGCGTCAGGCGTCGTAGTCGACGGTCAGCTCGTCGGAGACGGGCAGCGACTGGCAGGTCAGCACGTAACCCGCGTCGACCTCGGCCTGCTCCAGCGCGAAGTTGCGGCGCATGCGCACCTCGCCCGCGCGGAGCCGGGCCCGGCAGGTGCCGCAGACGCCGCCCTTGCAGGCGAACGGCAGGTCGGGCCGGGCGCGCTGCGCTCCGTCCAGCACCGGGGTGTCGCGGGGGATGGTCGTCGTGGTCGTCCGGCCGTCGAGGATGACCGTGACCTCGCTGCCGCCGGCGAGCACGGGCTCCTCGTGGTGCTCCTGCGCGGGCGCCTCCTCCTCCACGTAGAACAGCTCGCGGTGGATCCGGTCGCCCGGCACACCGAGCTCGGCCAGGACGTCCATCGCGTCGGTGACCATGCCGAACGGGCCGCACAGCCACCAGTGGTCGACGCGGCGGACCTCGCAGACGGCGGGCAGCAGCCGGCGCAGCCTCGCCGCGTCCATCCGGCCGGTGAACAGCTCGACCTCCTGCGGCTCCCGGGACAGCACGTGGGCCAGCTGCAGCCGTGCGGGATGGGCGTCCTTGAGGTCGGCGACCTCGTCGGCGAACATCACGGAGTCGGCCCGGCGGTTGCCGTACAGCAGGGTGGCCTCGGTTCCCGGCTGGCGGAGCGCCGAGGCGGTGATCGACAGGATGGGCGTGATCCCCGAGCCGGCCGCGATCAGCACATGCCTGCCCGGCACGGCGAGATCGGGCGTGAACGATCCCGCTGGCGGCTGCACCTCGATGCGGTCACCGGGCCTGACCTCGCGGACCAGCCAGCCGGAGACGGCCCCGCCGGGCACCTCGCGCACCCCGATCCGCGGCGGCTGGCCCGCCGCCGAGCAGATGGAGTAGGAGCGGCGCTCCTCCTGGCCGGCGATCACGCGGCGTAGGGTGAGCGACTGGCCGGGCCGGAACCGGAACACGTCGGCGAGCCCGGCCGGCACGTCGAAGGTGACCGCGACGGCATCGTCGCAGAGCTGGTCCACCTGCGCGACGGCCAGCTCGTGGAACTGGCCGCGGCCCGGGCGGGCCGGCGCTGTGCCGGCTGGCACGGGCGGGACGCCGGCCACGGTCAGATCTCCTTGACGTACTCGAAGGGCTCGCTGCACGCCGCGCAGCGGTAAAGGGCCTTGCAGGCCGTGGCGCTGAACGGGGCGGTCTGCTGGGCGCCCGGCGCGCCGCAGTGCGGGCAGGTCACGTCACGGCGGACCGGGGCGAGCGCCAGGGGGACCGGGCCGCCACGTGGCGGCGCGGGCTGCGGCGGCGCGATGCCAGCCGCGGCCAGCTTGCGGCGCCCGGCCGCGCTGATCCAGTCGCTGGACCAGGCCGGGCTGAGCACCGTGCGCACCTCGGCGTCGAGCCCGGCGGCGGCCAGGCGGAGCGAGAGGTCGCGGCGCATCTCGGCCAGCGCGGGGCAGCCGGAGTAGGTCGGGGTCAGCGACACAATCACACGCTCGCCGTCGGCGCTGACGTCGCGCAGGATGCCGAGATCGGCCAGCGTCAGCATGGGCAGCTCCGGGTCGGGCACCGACTCGGAGATCTCACGGGCCAGAGCCAGAACGCTCACAGTGCTTCCCGCTCGCTCACAGTGCTTCCTGCTCGCCTGCGGGGGCGCCGTGCGCCCCTCCGGCTCGGTCACCATGTCGCCCCCGGAAGAGCGCGGGCGAGGCTCTGCAGCTCGGCCAGCAGGTAGCCCATCGCCTCGGTGTGGATCCCGTCCCGGCCGGCCTGGCCAGCCACGCCCGTCAGCGGCGGAACGTCCGGCCAGGCCAGGTCCTCCTCGGCGAGGGCCACGCCAATCACCGCCTCGAACTCGGAGCGCAGGCCGCCGGGGTCGGCTGCGACCTCTGCCGCGATCAGCCGCCGCTCGACGTCCGAGTCGGCGAACAGCTCCGCGGTGAGCGGCGCGACGGCCGCGAGGCCCGCTTCGATCCGGCCGCGCGAGTAGTCGGTGCCGCCGGCCAGCCGGACCGCCCACTGCGCGGCATAGTCGCGGTGGTAGGCCACCTCGCTGACGCCCCTGGCGGCGACGGCGGCCAGCACCGGGTCGCGCGAGCCGCGCAGCGCCGCCAGCAGCGCCAGCCGCCAGGTGCTGAACACCAGCAGCCGGGCGATCAGCCCGCCGAAGTCAGCGTCGGCCACCTCGGCCAGGCGGACGTTGCGGAACTCGCGCTCGAGGCGGCCGAACGCGTAGTCGTCCTCGCCGCGGCCGGTTCCGTCCGCCGTGCCCGCCCGGGCCAGCAGCAGCCTGGCCTGCCCGAGCAGGTCGAGCGCGATGTTGGCCAGCGCGGTCTCCTCCTCGAGCTCGGGGGCCCGGGCCAGCCACTGCTGCAGCCGGTGCGACATGATCAGCGCGTCGTCGCCCAGCATCAGGCAGTAGGCGCCCAGGTCCGCACCGTCTACGCCGTCGGGGAGTGTGGTGTCCACGCCAGCCAGCGGGTCGGCGAACCCGGTGCCGAACGCCCACCGGTGGCCAGCGTCGGCCTCCTCGGAAATCGCCTCGTATGCGGTGTCGAATCCCATCGGGTTCTCTCAGATGTGCGGAACGTTGTCGGGGATGTCGTAGAAGGTCGGGTGCCGGTACACCTTGTCGCCGCTCGGCGCGAAGAACGGGTCCTTCTCGTCCGGGCTCGACGCGGTGATGTCCGCCGCCCGGACCACCCAGATGCTGACCCCCTCGTTGCGCCGGGTGTACAGGTCCCGCGCGTGGTGCAGCGCCATGGTCGCGTCGGCCGCGTGCAGCGAGCCGACGTGTACGTGGTTGAGGCCGCGCTTACCGCGCAGGAACACCTCGTACAGGGGCCACTCCGAGCGCGCTGTGCTCTCCGTCATGCCGTTCCCTTCCGCGCCGCGTAGGCGGCCGCCGCCTCGCGAACCCAGGCCCCGTCCTCGTGCGCCGCGCGGCGGTGCGCGATGCGCTGTGCGTTGCAGGGTCCGTGGCCGGCGACGACCTGCTTGAACTCGTCCCAGTCCACCGGGCCGAAGTCGCAGTGGCCGCGGTCGGCGTTCCAGCGCAGCAGCGGGTCGGGAAGCGTGACGCCGAGCGCGTCGGCCTGCGGCACCGCCATGTCCACGAACCGCTGCCGCAGCTCGTCGTTGGTATGCCGCTTGATCCGCCACCGCATCGATTGCGCGGTGTTCGGCGAGTCCGCGTCCGGCGGGCCGAACATCATCAGCGACGGCCACCACCACCGGTTGGTCGCGTCCTGGACCATCTCGCGCTGCGCGCCCGTGCCGCGCATCATCGTCAGCAGCAGCTCGTAGCCCTGCCGCTGGTGAAACGACTCCTCCTTGCAGATCCGGATCATCGCGCGGGCGTACGGCCCGTACGAGGAGCGGCACAGCGGCACCTGGTTGCAGATCGCCGCGCCGTCGACCAGCCAGCCGATCACGCCCACGTCCGCGAACGTGAGCGCCGGGTAGTTGAAGATCGACGAGTACTTCTGCGCGCCCGTGATCAGGCGCCGCGTGAGGTCGGCGCGATCGGCCCCCAGCGTCTCCGCGGCCGAGTACAGGTAGAGCCCGTGGCCGGCCTCGTCCTGCACCTTGGCGAGCAGGATCGCCTTGCGCCGCAGCGACGGCGCCCGGGTGACCCAGTTCCCCTCCGGCTGCATGCCGACGATCTCGGAGTGCGCGTGCTGAGCGATCTGGCGCACCATCGTCTTGCGGTACGCGTCCGGCATCCAGTCACGCGGCTCGATCCGGCGGTCGCGGGCGACCATCTCGTCGAAGTCCCGCGCGAGTGTCTCGGCGTCCGGGGCGAGTGTCTCGGCGCGCGGCGTGGCTGCGGTCATCGGCCCGCCCTGTCGGCCGGCGGCCACTGCTTGGCGACCAGCGTCAGCACGTCATAGGTGGCCACCGACTGGCCGGCCTGGTTGGTCACGTCCGCGTCCCACCGCACCTCGCCGTGCGGGGCGTCCTCGCGGGGGATGATCTGCTTGCAGGTGAGCGTCACGGTCAGCTCGTCGCCCGGGCGCACCGGAGTGAGGAAGCGCAGGTTCTCCAGGCCGTAGTTCGCCAGCACCGGGCCTGGATCGGGCTGGACGAACAGGCCGGCGGCGAAGGAGACCACGAGGTAGCCGTGGGCCACCCGCCCGCCGAACAGCGGGTTGGCCTTGGCCGCCTCCTCATCCAGGTGCGCGTAGAAGGTGTCGCCGGTGAACTCGGCGAAATGCTCGATGTCCTCCATGGTCACCCGGCGCGGGCCGGCGACGACCGCGTCACCCGGCCGGAGCTCGGCCAGCGACTTGCGGAACGGGTGCACGCCGTCGGTGCTGCGCGCGGCCCCGGGGACCCAGCGGCCGGTTACCGCCGCGAGCACCCTCGGGCTGGCCTGCACCGCCGTGCGCTGCATGTGGTGCAGGATGCCGCGCACGCCGCCCATCTCCTCGCCGCCGCCGGCCCGGCCGGGACCGCCGTGGACGAGTACCGGCAGCGGTGACCCGTGCCCGGTCGACTCGGCCGCGTCCTCGCGGTCCAGCACCAGCAGCCGGCCGTGCCAGGGAGCGACGCCCAGGACCACCTCGCGGGCGAAGCCGGTGACCCGTGCCCGGTCGACTCGGCCGCGTCCTCGCGGTCCAGCACCAGCAGCCGGCCGTGCCAGGGAGCGACGCCCAGGACCACCTCGCGGGCGAAGCCGGCATCGGAGGTGACGACCGACCCGGCGAGGCTGCCGCGCCCGCGGGCCGCGAGCTCGACGACCTGCGCGGCGCCGTCATAGCCGATGATCGTGGCGACCGGCCCGAACGCCTCCACCTCGTGCGGCTCCGGCCGCTCGGCGTCATCGGCGCGCAGCAGCAGCGGCGAGATGAACGCGCCGCGCTCGGCGCTCGCCCCGGCCACGTCCACGTGCTCGGGGTCACCGAACACCAGCCGGGCTCCCGACAGCAGCGCCTTGACCGACCGGCGCACCTCCTCGCGCTGCTCAAGGCTGGCCAGCGCGCCCATCCCCACGCCGTCCGCGGCCGGGCTGCCGACAACCACCTGGGCCAGCCGCTCGCGCGCGGCGCCGGTCACCTCGTCGGCCAGCACGGCGGGGACCAGCGCGCGGCGGATCGCCGTGCACTTCTGCCCGGCCTTGACGGTCATCTCGGTGACCAGCTGGCGCACGTACAGGTCGAACTCGGGCGTGCCTTCGCGGGCGTCGGGCCCCAGGATCGAGCAGTTAAGCGAGTCCGCCTCGGCGTTGAACCGGACCGACCGGCCGACCACGGCCGGATTCGCCCGCAGCTGCCGCGCGGTCGCCGCCGACCCGGTGAACGACACCAGATCCTGCTCGGTCAGGTGCTCGAACATGCCGCCGACGCTGCCGCAGACCAGCTGCAGCGACCCCTCGGGGAGCAGACCGGATCCGATCATCAGCTCGGCCAGCCGGGCCGTCAGGTAGGCCGTCTGGGTGGCCGGCTTCACCAGGCTGGGCACGCCGGCGATGAACGCGGGCGCGAACTTCTCCAGCGGCCCCCACACCGGGAAGTTGAACGCGTTGATCTGGACGGCCACGCCGCGCAGCGGGGTGAGGATGTGCTGGCCGGCGAACGTCCCGCCCTTCCCGAGCGGTTCGGTCGGCCCCTCCACGTACACCGTGTCGTTCGGCAGCTCGCGCCGGGCGCGGCTGGCGTAGCTGAGCAGCACGCCGATGCCGCCGTCCACGTCGAACTTCGCGTCGGCGAGCGTCGCGCCGGTGCGCGCCGACAGGGCATAGAGCTCGTCGCGGTGCTCGCGCAGCACCGAGCCCAGCGCCTTGAGCTGGGCGGCGCGCTGGTGGAACGTCAGCTCGCGCAGCGCCGGGCCGCCGGCAGAGCGGCCATGATCCAGGGCGGCGGCGAGGTCGACGCCCGCCGACGAGACCCGCGCGACCTCCTCCCCGGTCACCGCGTCGAGCACCGGCCGGCCCTCGTCGGCCGGCGTGATCCAGGACCCGCCCGCGTAGCTGCGCAGCACCGTCATCGTCCCAACCTCAGGCTTCCGCTTCGATTCCTGACCGTACGTTCGGTATGTTATCGTGCCCGCATGGCGATGACCAGACCGAGGCCGGCCGCCCCCCGCCAGCGGTCGGTGCCGGCCCGGGGGGGCACGGCGCCCCCTCGGACAGTGCCTTCCCGGGGGATACCCCCGGAGCCCCATGGCCCAGACCCCGATGGCTCCAGACCCCGCGGCTCGGACGGCCCGCCGCGGCGCGGGCGTCCCGGCTATGACCTGGAGTCGCTGCTGGCGGTGGCCGTCGCCGTGTTCAACGAGCGCGGCTACGACGGCACCAGCATGGAGGACCTGTCGCGCCGGCTGGGCATCGCGAAGTCGTCGATCTACTACCACGTCGATCGCAAAGAGGACCTGCTCCGGCTGGCGCTGGACCGGGCGCTCGACGGGCTGTTCTCCGTCGCCGCGCAGGTTCGGGAGCGCGACGAGCCGGCGATCGACCGGCTCGAGCAATTGGTGCGGGGGAGTGTCGGCGTGCTGGCCGACCGGCTCCCTTACGTCACCCTGCTGCTGCGGGCCCGCGGCAACACCGACACCGAGCGCCGGGCCCTGGCCCGCCGCAGGCAGTTCGACCAGCTCGTGGCCGACCTGGTCGCCGACGCCGAGCGCGACGGGGACATCCGGCCCGACGTCGACCCCGCGGTCACGGCGCGGCTGCTGTTCGGCATGGTCAACTCCCTGGTGGAGTGGTACCGGCCGGGCCGGCGCCGGGTGGACGACGGACTGGCCGACGCGGTCTGCGCGGTCGCCTTCGACGGCCTGCGCGTCCGCCGCCCCGTGGTCGGCTAGTGGGGTGTCCATGAACGTTCGCGGGTTCTGATCACGCGACTTTGGGCCGCGGCCGGCCGGGCTTGCGCTGATCGAGGCTGTCCCCGGCTGCCGTGAGCGCGCCTGGCAGGCATTCGGTGCAGGCGGGCCGTCCCTGCGGCGGCCGGCGTGATCAGCCGTGGTTGGTGTAGATGGGCGTGGACGTCGATCCCTGGTCGGAGACGCCGATCGCGATGCACGCGTCCGGCTGTGGGCACTGGATCTGGCCGATGTCCATGAACGAGTCGCCCTGCATCCCGCCAGCCAGCGGCAGCTCGTCGAAGATCAGCTCGGTCTGCGTGGACAGGACGTCGCCGGCCTCGTGGAACCTGGTGAGGACCAGGTCCCGGAGGCTGGCCGCGTCGCGGGTCCTGACGAGCAGCACGATGTCGTGCTCCCCGGCCACGAGCGCTCCCCGCTCGACCTCTGGTATCGCGAGTATCCGCTGCCGGACCGACTTCCAGGACTGCTGGCTGATCTTCAGGAAGACATACGCGGACACGCCATAGCCATAACGCTGCGGGTCGATCGTCGCGCTGTAGCCGGTGATCACCCCGGACCGTTCCAGGCGGTCGACTCGCGCGTAGGCACTGGCCCGCGAGATGTGCAGCCGGTCGGCCAGCGCCCGCATCGACAGCCGTCCCTGCGCCCGCAGCGCCGCGACGATCCGCCGGTCCACCTCATCCAGCGGAGCAATTTGTCCGCCGAGCCCGGCGTCTTCCGTCGACTTCAGAGCCATACGTTCGGAGGATAGCCGATACTGAGTCAATTCATCTCTATATAACGTCTGCAGCGGGACCTATGGCCCGCATGGGCCGACAATCGAGGTAGTTCATCGGCGATGGCTTCAACGGGGAAGGCGCTGCATGACCGCTGCGGCATGGTCGGCACCAGGCTCGCGAGCCCGGCGTGAGCTTCTTCCCGGTACCCCGCCGCTGGCCCTGCTGGACTCCGGCGGCATGCCCACCGGCCAGGACGAGCTGTCTATGCCCGGCCCGGACGTGCTGGTCGGCCTGCACAGCTCGATGGTCATCGGCCGCCGGTTCGACACGCAGGCCACGGCGCTGGCCAGGCAGGGCCGGCTGGCGGTGTACCCAAGCTCGCGCGGCCAGGAGGCGTGCCAGGTCGGCGTGGTCCACGCCATGCGGGCCCAGGACTGGCTGTTCCCGACCTACCGAGACTCGGTGGCGATCATGTGCCGCGGCGTGGACCCCGTCGAGGTCCTCTCGCTGCTGCGCGGTGACTGGCATTGCGGCTACGATCCCTTCGCCCGCCGCGTCGCGCCGCAGTGCACGCCGCTGGCGACCAACGCGCCGCACGCCGTCGGCCTGGCCCAGGCGGCGAGGATCAAGGGCGAGGACACGGTCGCGGTCGTCCTGCTCGGTGACGGCGCCACAAGCGAGGGCGACACGCACGAGGCGCTCAACTTCGCCGCGGTCTGGAACGCCCCGGTCGTCTTCCTGGTACAGAACAACGGCTACGCGATCAGCGTGCCGCTGGCCAAGCAGACCGCCGCACCGTCGCTGGCGCACAAGGGCATCGGCTACGGCATCGCGTCCCAGCAGATCGACGGCAACGACCCGGCCGGGGTCTACGCCGCCGTCCGAGCCGCGGTGGACGCCGCCGCCTCCGGAGCAGGCCCGGCGCTGATCGAGGCGCTGACCTACCGCGTCGAGGCGCATACCAACGCCGACGACGCAGCGCGCTACCGGACCGGGGACGAGGCGCAGGACTGGCTCGCCCGCGATCCGCTGCTTCCGGCACGTCTACGCCCGGCCGACCCCGGCCCTGACCCAGCAGCGACGAGCCCTCGAGGCCGAGCTCGCCACCGATCGTTAAGGACATTGACCATGACCGGCCTGGTGGACCACGTGGCATCGGCGCAGGAGCCCGCAGCGGGGCAGGTGCCGGTCAGCATGGCGGCGGCGCTGAACCAGGCGCTGGCCGACGCGCTGGCGGCCGACGACCGCGTGCTGGTGTACGGGGAGGACGTCGGCGTACTGGGCGGGGTGTTCCGCATCACCGACGGGCTGGCCGCCCGCTTCGGCGACGCCCGGGTCTTCGACACGCCGCTGGCCGAGGCCGGCATCGTCGGCACCGCGATCGGCATGGCCATGAACGGCCTGCGCCCGGTCGTAGAGATGCAGTTCGACGCGTTCGCCTACCCCGCGTTCGAGCAGATCACCAGCCACCTCGCGAAGCTGCGGAACCGGACCAGGGGGCGCGTCGAGCTGCCCGTGGTCATCCGGGTGCCGTACGGCGGCGGCATCGGCGGCGTCGAGCACCACAGCGACTCGTCCGAGGTGTACTACACGCACACGCCGGGACTGCGGGTCGTCACGCCCGGCACCCCCGCCGACGCGTACACCCTGCTGCGGCAGGCGATCGACTGCCCGGACCCGGTGATCTTCCTGGAGCCAAAGCGCCGGTACTGGGCGACGGAGGCGGCGGAGCCGGGTTTCGACGCCCTGTATTCCAAAGCACGGGCGGACATCGCGACCGCATGCGTGCGGCGGCGGGGGAGCGATGCCACGGTCATCGCCTACGGCGGCCCGGTGGCGACCGCGCTGGAGGCCGCGGAGGCCGGCGCCGAGGACGGCTGGGACCTCGAGGTCATCGACCTGCGCAGCCTGTCCCCGTTTGACGATGCCACGGCTACGGCGCCGAGGTCGCGGCCCAGCTGACCGAGCAGTGCTTCCACTACCTCGAGGCCCCGATCCTGCGGGTCACAGGGCGCGACATTCCCTATCCGCCGCCCAGGCTCGAGGAGTTCCACCTGCCCACCGTGGACCGCATCCTGGACGCCGTCGCTGGGCTGCAGTGGGACGACACAGCATGAGCGAGCGGGACAGCAATGCCTGACTTCTGCCTGCCCGATCTGGGGGAGGGCCTCGCCGAGGCCGAGATTATCGCCTGGCGCGTCCAGGTCGGCGACGAGGTCAGCACGGACCAGATCGTGGTCGAGGTCGAGACCGCGAAGGCCGCGGTCGAGGTGCCGGTCCCGTTCGCCGGCCGGGTTGCGGCGCTGCACGCGCGCGAGGGGCAGGTCGTCCCGGTCGGCGCGCCGCTGATCAGTGTGGCCACCGGCGCGGCTCCCGCCGGCCTGCGCGAGCCCGGCCTGCGCGAGCCCGGCGTGGCCGCCCCGCAGGCCGGCGCGGCGCAGGCCTGCGGGCGCAGCGGCAGCGTTCTGGTCGGCTACGGCACGTCGGCCGGGCCGTCCCGGCGGCGCAGGCACATCGGGAACGGCCACGCCGCTCGCGTGCCCGCCGCCTCCGGGACGGCGCCGCGCCCGGAAGGCCGCGTCCCGGTCATCTCCCCGCTGGTGCGGAAGATGGCACACGCGGCCGGGGTGGACCTGTCGGCCCTCGCCGGCAGCGGGCCGTCCGGCCTGGTCCTGCGCCGGGACGTGGAGCAGGCCATCGCGCGGCGCGGCCCCGCGGCCGCCGTGCCCGGGGACGGTCCCGCGGCCCCGCGGCGGGCTGCAGGCGGCGAGGTCCGGATTCCGCTGCGCGGCGCGCGCAAGGTCGCCGCCGACCGGCTCAGCCGCTCGCGCCGGGAGATCCCCGAGGCGACCGTCTGGGTCGACGTCGACGCCACCGACCTGCTCGCGGCCCGGGCCGCGATGAACGCGCGCCAGTCCGAGCGGCCGGTGAGCATCCTGGCCCTCGTCGCCCGCTTTGCCGTCTTGGGCCTGCGGCGCTACCCGGAGCTGAACGGCCGGGTCGAGGCCGACGAGATCGTGCTGCCTGCGGGCGTCCAGCTCGGCTTCGCGGCCCAGACCAGCCGCGGGCTCGTGGTTCCGGTTGTCCGTGACGCGCACCAGCTTTCCGCGCGCGACCTGTCGGCCGCCATTGCCGAGCTGACGTCGGCGGCGCGCGCCGGGACCGTGAGCCCGGCCGACCTGAGCGGCGGGACGTTCACGGTGAATAACTACGGCGTGTTCGGCCTCGACGGCTCGGCGGCCATCATCAATCATCCCGAGGTCGCGATCCTTGGGCTGGGCCGGATCATCGATCGGCCGTGGGTCGTCGACGGGGCGGTCGTGGTCCGCAAGCTCGCCGAGCTCACGCTCGCGTTCGACCACCGGGCCTGCGACGGCGGAACCGCCGGCGGGTTCCTCCGCCTCGTCGCGGACTGCATCGAATCCCCCGCCAGCGCCCTCGCCGACCTCTGAGCCGCTCCCGGCCGATCTCCGGGACCGGGGAGACTTCTATGCGCTATATGGGAAAAAGCCTCCCCGATCATGAAGCGGTCACCGGCCCGCCGCGACTACCTCCTCGCCAGTCACACCGTCTACCGGGCGACCGGGCGGCCCATCATGTGCGCCCTCGAGCTCGCCTACCCGGAGATGGAACCGGTGACAGACCAGTATCTGCTGGGCGACGACCTGCTCGTCGCACCGGTGCTGTGGCCGGGTTGCCAGACCCGCCGGATCGTGTTCCCTCGGGAGGATGGATCGATCTGTTCAACCCGCTGCTGTCGTACAGCGGGCTGGACGCCGCTGCAGTCGAGGTCGGTTCCGACGACATCCCGGTATTCGTCCGAGCCGGCGCGGTGCTGAGCCTGCTGCCCGACGACGTCGACAGCTTGAGCCCTTACGCCCCCGAACTAGCTGACCGACGTCACATCCTGGCCTTCCCTCGGATCGACTGGGCGGGCGCGCTCGGTCATGATCACTGGGGCCGCAGCGAGGTCTTGGGGGACTCGTGGACCCTGGAGCTGTCGGCATCCAGTACGCACACCTGGGATGTGTCGGCGTGGCTGCCTAGGCCGCCCCGCGAAGTATCCCTCGACGGGAGTTGGACATTCGAAGGAGGCGTGCTGAGCTGTTCGGTGACCGGGTTGTCCGGGGTGGTTAGGGTCAGTTTTTGAGTAGGTAAGCCTGCCTGCTGGAGCCCCTGGGGGAATGTGTGCAGCCGCTGGGGGCCTGATTCGGTCACGTGGAGCAGTTCTCCGGTCTGGACCCCAGCGCGCCCGTCGCGGGTGACGACGTTGGGCTGCACGACCACGGTCATGCCCGCTGTCACGGTGAAGTCGGGCATTGGCAGCGGCCGTCCCGGGGCTGGCACGACCGGCGGCAGGTAGCCGCCGCCGAAGCCGTGCATCAGGTCGTCGATCCCGGTGAAGCCGGCCTCGTCGATGAGGGCGGCTGCGGCGGCGAGGTCCCCGGCGCGAGTGCCGGGCAGGAGCTTGCGGGCGATGGCGTTGAACGCGGCATCGGCGACGGCGTGCAGGTCGGAGTACACGGCGGTTGGCGGCGCCCCTACGGTGAAGGTGCGCAGCACCTGCCCGGCGTACTCCGGCGCGGCTGCCGCGCTGATTTCGCAGGTCACGACGTCGCGGTGGCGGATCAGGCGCCCGGTCGGCCACTGGGCTGGCACGGCCAGGGCCGGCTCATCCATGGCGGTGACGCCGAGGTAGTGGATATGGTGCATCCCGCCTTGCGCGACGTAAGCCTGCTCAGACCGGGCGAGGACCTCGTGGTCACTCACGCCGGGCCGCAGTGATTGAGCGAGTGCTGCGATGGCGGCATCGCTGAGCGCCGCTCCGCGCCGCAGCGCGGCTATCTCCTCGGCGGACTTCACAAGGCGCAGCCCGGTGTAGGCCGCGTTGAGGTCCACCACGTCGGGGACCCCTCCGGCGAGCAACCGGTACTGGCTGAACGGCAGGGCCCCGACTACCCCGATCCGGCCGGGCAGCCACCCCCTGGCAGCAATCACCTCAAGTGCCGTCGCTACCGCAGACGCGCCGGCCCACTCGACGCGGGCCACCGACAAGCGGCGGGCCTGAAGTTCAGCAGGTTCGGCATCTGCTCCAGATCACTCGGGACGTTGGGGTTGTCCCGAGTAAAATGGACGTTGTCAAACTGCATATAGATAACGTGCTTGATCGAACCGGACGGGCCCAGAACGCAGGAGCCCGTGCCATCGGCCTGGCTGGCGC
>Ga0209647_1002224_pt1 | contig 15775 bp, 23 predicted proteins | sample GraSoi_2013_60cm_FD_185827 | JGI IMG/M metagenome (GOLD analysis project Ga0209647, IMG submission 185827) | Grasslands soil microbial communities from the Angelo Coastal Reserve, California, USA - Sample 9_17_2013_60cm (SPAdes) (version 2) | ecosystem: Environmental > Terrestrial > Soil >...
TGTGAATCAACAGCTCCACTGCTTGGCGCTTGAACTCCTCGTTGTATCTTTTTTGAACCTTCTTTTCCTTCACGGTTTCTCTCTCTTTACTTTGAGTTTCCGTGTCCGCAAGATCAGAGGAGGTTCATTCCCTCAAAAGCTGTTCAACTGAGTCAACAAGAATTGCGCCAGGGGCAATTGCATTTGAGGTGACCCCCGACTCCTTCAGCTCCCGGGCGAGTGAAACGGCCAGATTGTGACGAGCCGCCAACGACGCGTTATAGTCCGGTCGCATCGGGATGGGTTGTATTGCAAGTCCGCCACCGATTTGAATCACGCGGCCCCATTTATTTTTTTTCATCAGCGGAACCAATTGTTGAATCAATCGAACGGCGGAGATCACGTTGACTTGATAGGTTTCCGTCCAAACCTTCGCATTTGTCTCCATCCATCCGAGGTGATGGTAAGCGCCCGCATTGTTTACCAGAATGTCAACCTGTCCGTCTTTTAGAGCACTCGAAGCAACTGCGTCGGCACCGGCGTCAGAGGATAGATCCCCAAGTACGACAGACGCTCTGCCACCTTGGTCTCGAATTTCCCTTGCCACAGCTGAAGCCCGCGCCTCGTCGCGTCCGTGAATGACAACGGCGGCACCCTCATGAGCCAGCATTTTAGCGATGGCTTTACCAAGACCCGAGCTGGAACCTGTTACAAGCGCCCGTTTTCCTTTTAATTTCAAGTCCATGATTGTATCCTTTCTAACGATTCACTACTATACGAGTGTATAGTAGTCAAGGAAAGAAGTCTACACCCGTATAATACTCGCATGGGGTCGACGATGAAGGCTCAGAGGACAGACAAGAAAATCGTGAAACGAAACGCCGCGATAACCAAGCAAGCCATTTTGGAGTCTGCGGTACGTCTTTTTGTCAAACACGGCTATGACGGGGTTGGCGTAAGAGAAATTGCCGCTGAAGTCGGAGTTACGGCCATGATGGTCAACCACTACTTCGGTTCAAAAGAGCGGCTATTTGCCGAAGTCGTAGAAAACGCCTACGCAAGGAAGGGTATTCTCACCACTAAATTATTGGCCGGTTCTGCCAACTCCGTGAATTTTAGAAGTGAGCTGATCAAAGCCCTTATTGAGCAAACGACACCCGAAGGAAAAATGCTCGATGGCTTTCTCCTCTTATTGAAATCTGCGGCAAATAACGCGGCCGCGGATATATTACGCAAGAAAATTCTAGAACACTTTGAAGCGCCTCTCTCGAAGGCGTTGACCGGGGCTAATACGAAAGAACGCACGGCGCTATTGCTTGCGATCATCGCGGGCCTGCAAATGTTTCGTCAAGTCATCAACAACGAGGCACTTGCTATCGCCAATCTGAGAACATTGAGCCGATTGCTTGAGCCTATTTTTGAGAGCCTCATTAACAGTGGGTAAAAAATCGAACAAAGAAAAGGGGGCCTTTCATTAAGGAGTCGAATTAATCAACAGTCAAAGAGTTCCTCAAGTAGACGCGGCAAGAATTGTTCATGGTTTGATCGAATTTGTATGACCGTTGAAGCAGCAGTTCAGATGTGCAGCCCGTCGTCGTCCTCGCAAAGCCAAGCCCGAACAAAGGGTCTCGGCACAGCCGAATGCCAGCTAGATGAGCCTACGGGGGCTACTGCAGAAGCGGCGGAGGCGGTCGAATTCCAGCGAGATCTCTCTGATGCTCACCACACGGCTCGCCGACCCTATCAACAAAACCGGGCGTTTTCTCGACCCGATATCGTGAGCACCTGACCCAGAGCGACAAGCCATCCTAAAACATCCAAATGAAAACGATCATGGGATTTTTCACTGGCCTGCGGTCAATTCTTTGGCCTTATGCCGATACTCCCACGGCGGAATCGGTGCAGGATTCTCTTGTTGCCACAGAACGTCAAACGATTGGGCAGCAGACCGACGAGGTTGACGATCCGCGCAACGCCGCATGGGCAGCAGCCAATGTTGCCTCGCGCCAGTCGCGCCCGCAGCTTTCATTACCGCAATAGGAGCCGGATTGGCTCCCCGTTTAAGGGTCGACGAATTCGTCCACCCTTCATTCACTTCCCCCTCCACGGCAATCCTTTATTTTGTCGCTCCCAGACTAAACCGACGCACCCGGCGCGGCGAGGATTTGTCGTCCTCTTCAATCACACAAAACTGACTCAAATCGTATTCAGCCAACAACGCGTTAAGCGCCTCCGTGACGTAGAAATTCCTTGTGCGGGGATAACGCCGTCTCCGGCCGCGCGGCGCATTGCGGCGATCCGCACGTTCGCGGTCGGCCACGCCTCTGGCTAACAACCCCAAGCCTTCTATGATCGAGCGCGGCAGAACAAAGTGCGTAACCACCCAGCCGGGCCGGCGCCTGGATCGAGACTCGCGCGGGCACCGCTGGCGAACGATTGGCTGACGATAGGCGTTGCGGTCGATCTCGCGGGGTTCCAGCCTCCTGGTCTGCTCGGAGTCTTGGTCGTCAACCAAGCCTCCTAGACCACTTTCGCGCGCTACTTGGTTAAATACTCGCTTAACGCCGGCAACGGTTTGGACTCGCTCCATCCTCTTCTCTCCGTAGGGATCATCAGAAAGGGGATACATTTTTTCGTATGCCTCGCGAGCGCGGGCTCTGCGCGCAGCTTCTTCTGGATCGAGATCTTCCAGAACATACGGAGACTCTTTTCGCATGAGGTGTTTGCAGTACCTTTCCAGCTGGTTTCGACGTTCCTTGCTCGTGGTCTCTTCGTCCCCACTTCCCGAAGCAGATATCCCCAAAGTCCTACGCCGAACGCCACCTTAGTTACAACTGATTTTGTCGCAACTCCTCCACGGCGCCCCGAATTGCCGAACACGCTTCATCCAAATCGACTCTAGAACTACCGGCAAGATACTGGCGCAAGGCTACGGCCGCGATTGCTGCAGAGAGCTGCTTTTGGCGGGCGCGGGTAGTCCAGATAGTGAGCGCAGTCTGCTGAGCTTGGGGCTCTAAACGAGCAATTTCGCCCGCGCGATAGGGGGTTAGAAGACCAGCTTCCAGCGCGGCGGCGAGTTGCGGGATACCGTTACTGTATACCCTCCGATACCGCATCGTGGCTGAGTTGGTACCGCTCATGATGCCTGGAGTCGGCTCCTGAGAGCCACGCACACACCCGACCACTTCTGTGACCAGGGCGGTGTCTGGGACCGGCTCAAGCTTCTGGACCAGTTCCATGCTTACAATTTGGAGTTCCGGACTCAAGCGACTCAGCGGCCGAAAGAAAGTTTCGGGGCGCTCTCGCGCAAGCTCTGGCTCGATTACACCAGCACCCAGGAGGTTTTCCGCGACTCGCATAGAAAGAGTCAACTGATTAGCGCGCGAAAGTTTCTCACTTTTTCTATCTATCGAATGTCCGAGGTCTCAAGTCTCAGCGCGTGAGACTAGTTATTGGGTCGAGCACGCATCTGGGCTTGGTGGCGCGCCTCTTCCTTGAACCCTTCAAGCAATTTCACACGGGCAACGTCGCCCTGATAAAGGCTCACCGAGACGTTGCGGTGGTCGCTCCGCCCGGCCATGTAGGCTGAGAAAGTCTGGTCGACCTGCTCCCAGGTTCCGAATATGTCAAATCCGTCGTTCCAGCAAGGATCCTCTGGAGTATCGATTACCACCACGGCCAAAAAGAAATCTTCGCCGGGTGGACGGGAAGGCAGCATGCATTGTTTATTTCTCACTTTTCTCTCAAACTGTTTATCAGTTAGCTGTGGTGAGGGTCATCAAACCCGTGGAGTTTTTACGTTTTAGCAAGCTGTTCGTTTACTCGTTTACTGCATATAGGCGGTAAACGAGTAAACGAAAGTAAACGAAACAGTAAATGAGGGGTAAACGAGAAGTCTTTTCCCTCGGGGAATAGGTAAACGGCCATTTTAATCCTAGCGTAAACGAGATTGTGTTATGAATTGGGCTTCGTTTACCCCTTTTTACGTTTTTGAAGACGATGACCAGTCACGATGTTTGTTCCAGTTTTCCTCTTCCACTTCCCCGAGGGCGTACTCGCGCCCATTTTTGATCAATCGGCCAGCCTCTATCAGACGTTTGGCGCGCCGGGAAATCATACCTGGGCTGACTCCCATCTCGTGCGCAATTGCATTTGCTGTGGTCACATCGTCTCGGACCCAGGCAACAAGGATGTCATCGGCGCTAGTTTCGACGAAGGTGACTCCAACATTGCCGTTGCCTTCTGGCTCAATTTTCCAATCGTAGGAGCCCGGCTCAGCCGGAGCGCCCCGGCTTTTGGTGAATCGAGTGATGAAACGCGCCCCAGTCCCATGGGTTATTTTTGCGTCGGCCGGTTCCTCTAGGCGCATAACCCAGAAAACGTCATCCTCGCGGCGGGTTGTCCCACGCATGTAATTAGGATTTCGCCCACTGTGATGTACGACAATAACCGCGATTCGGTGTCGGCGGAGGGTCAGGAGCCAGCGCTTTGCCGGTTCCCAGGCATCAGCCTCGTTCTCTTTGAGGCCGCTAAAGAGACAAGAAAGATTATCGAGAATCAAGACGCGAATACCCTTTGCAAGACAGAAGTCGATGAGCGCCTGTTGCGGCGCGCAATTGGTCAGGTTGAGAGCGGCTTCTTCTTGCTGAAAGAGGATCTCGTGACTGAGGAGATGGAAGTTCTCAGGAGGACTTGAGCCGCGCAAGGCAGTTATCCGCTGACGCATCACGTCAAAGGGCATTTCGCCGTCAACGTACAGTACCGGCCAGCTCACTTCGGATTGGTAAGGACCAAAACAGCCTTTGGTTGAAATCGCCAGCCCCAAGCCCAGATTCATCCAGGTTTTTCCGAGTCCACGCGGGGCGAAGATGAAGCCGCAGTCGCCTTCAGTAAACCATTCGGGGATGATTAGCTGGCGAGGGGGAAGCATAACCTTGGAAATCGCCTCGCCAGCTAAAACAGTAGTCTTCAGCTTCTTCGCCCATTCATTGGCTGGATCTTCGTCGGCCGGATTTTGAGAATATTCTTCTGTCCGTGGCAGCTCTTCATTTTTTGGCCAGGACCCCTCGGGATTGCCTGTCTGCGATACTAGCGCTTCATTTTGGTCGTCTCCCTGAGGGAAATTTTGCGAGGCTTTACTTGCTGCTCCTTGTTGCGCTCGCTCGCGGTTCTCACGTTTTTTGCGTTCGTTCCATTCCTCCGCTGTCCCCCTAAGCTCTGCCTCGGTTGGAGGAGCTTTCACATAAGCGGGATTTGCGATTTTGGATTTTGGTTCGCTTTGCTTTGAGGGCGCCCGCCCCGGTTCCGGCTGTTCAGGCTTTGGATTTGCAGCCGGCGGAGAAGGCTCGGGTCCGACTATGCCGGCATTGGACGGTATTGACTGGCCCCACTTTTCCCATCCTTCATTGAGGATGTCATCGCGGCTATAATCCTTCTCTGCAGGTTCGGGCTTAGCTTTGTCTTCCTGGCAGGAGCTCGGTGTTCCGGAAGGAATCTCATTCATCCTTAACGGCCTTTCCTGGGTCGAGGTAACAAGTGACTTGGCGTTTGCCGTTATCTCGCAGGCCGTCGGGCAGTCGAACGAACTGACTGCGCAGCCACGTCGCGTGATCTGCCCCGAGTCTTACGGCATAATCCATGAACGAGCGGAGTCGCTCTTCGGATTGATCGAAAGCGGAGTACCAACCATGGAGCGACTTGCCGCCGGTATCGACGACGGCAGCTAGAGGCAAATGGGTAGAGAGATGCAAATGCAGCGCAGCGCAGGCGTCCGCTAGCGTAATGCTGCTTTCGCGCCATTCCCGCACCAATGGTGCCCACTCCGATGGCGTCGTGCCATCCCGCGCGTATTCACTGATATCGAATTCGACCACGAGATAAACACGACAGGCAGTTTGCTCAAGCGTGTGCTCACTCGGTCGATTTTCTACTTTGGTGTACCCCAAAACGCCGAGCATTGGGTTGGGCACGATGAATGGAAGACGGCTTAAGCAACCGCGCCAGATTTCCCGTCGGCGAGTAGCAAAATAAGATTGGGATTTACCGACGCATAACAACGGATTGCCAGGCAGGAGCGTATCAATGATTTCCTCGGCATGAGAGCTATCATCGTCAAAGCGAACCGGAGAACATTCAGTCAAATCACAAAGCCCTCCGCCCCTGGCGACGATGCGCCGGATCTGCTCCAAATCTGCCTCTGGCCACGCCGGCGGGACCGGAGGCAAAGGAACTGCGAGAGCTAAATCCGGTCCGCGCGGAAATGCTTTCGGGCAATTGGGATGCCAGGCGAAAGCCCGCGCGTTGCGGATCTGGCTGATGATTTCGCGATCCGGTACCGGACGACCGCAAAGGGCGACCTTGCTTTTTAGTAAGGCGAATATCGCCTCTTCGCCCATGTGAACGAGCAGTTGTCTACTGACACGAAAAAGCCAGAAGTGCACGCCGGACCCAGCTGGCGGACAGGAATTAACGCTTACTAAAAGCCAATCCGGTAGCTGGGTTAACTCTGCTCTAGCGACAGTCTCCAAGGCGGGAGAAAGAGTTGCAGCATTCATGATTTGAACGGCGCGCCTAGCCGGAGGAGGCAGCGGGGATGATGTTGGGAGGATTGGGCAACCCCCAGCGGTGTGAAATAACGATGGAATCGGCAATAATTTGCACGCCGTGTTTAATGCCTTTCGGTGCCTCGTACTGGGTGCCGTAGAGATGACACCCGATAATAAGCCGGTCGCCAACGTGCAGCATTTCGGCCAACTTCGCTGGGCCACTAAAGCACTGAACCGGTAAAACTACCGATTCAGTCTGAAATTCTTGCGGCCGAGTTTCTCTGGTCAATGCGATCTGGATCAGGAGCTGGACCCACAATTTGCCTTGCTTGGTGGTACGTTTATCGGGCTCAGCGATGAGACGGCTGGGCAAGTAAAGCTGGGAAATGCTATTCATTGGCGAGCCCCTCCTTGGTTATAGCGCCCGGTTTGGGTTTAACGGGCGGTGCCGGCGGTGGTGGCGGATCGAGCCAGATCGGCGGCCGGACTTCTTGGGCCATTCGCGCAACCGCGCCGATGAGGAAAGCAAGACCGGGGCTAAGGGGCTTCGGGTTCTGGTGGTCCTCTATTCCTTCTGGCAGCTTGACGTCAGCGCCGCTCTTTGTGGTATTGCCAGCTTCGGGCTCAGTTGCCGGCTTGCCGGAGAGTTGACTGTGCATGGCCCTAGATCTCCAAGTTCAATTGCGAGGACTCACTCGGGATGTCAGGCTCCGCGGTTTCTGCCTGCCCTGAGCCGATTGAAGGTGTGTCGGACTCCGAGGTTGTTTCTATTTTGGAGCGCTTGCGCCCAAGCGGCGCCGGTGGCGGTTGAGGCGGCTCGATGGTTATTTCGCCGAAGAAACGGCGAAAGCCGGTCAGCAGGTCAAGCTTGACGTTGTCGATTTCGGCTGGTTGATTGACTGCAGTTTCTTTTTTCATAAATGGATTGATGGGGCACCGAGTTAGCCGCTCGGTGTTTCCCGTTTTCCGGGATGGTTTGTTATTGTTGGGCCAGAGAGAAAAAACGAGAAAGTCAGATGCCGGCCAGAGCGTTGACGGCCGATCGGACTGATGAGAAGCTCGTAAGCGTTAAAGTTTTTCATTCAAAGTCACAGCGGGAATCGCCGGGAGTGAGGAAGCCCTGGCGTTTCCATTGGTTGACAGCCTCTTCGCCGCGTGTGAATACCTGATTAACTAACTTTTTGTTTGTTCATTACTTTGGGGCGCCGCGCCGGTGGGCCGGCGCTTTCTTTGTTAGTTGGGGGTAGTTACAGCAGGCGGCTCTGCTTGCTTGAAAAGCCAGTCCTGCAACATCTGAAGCGCGGGGGACTCGCCCCCGTCGAAGCAAAGCGCCAGCTTTATACGTTCCAGTCCGACGGCCAGCACAAGCACAAGATGTCCGCCAAGGTGGTGGAGGATCGGGACATCGTATTCAGAAGCTCCCAAGACAAAATATTCGCGTAAGTCCGTCAGCTGACTTGCTGGCAACTGAATCAAGTACCCCCACGAAACCCTGGCCACGGTAGGGAGTTCTGAACTGTTTAAAGGATGCTCGGAAAATCCGAACCTGACGCGCAACTCCTCAAGAATAACCTCAATTATCCCGCTCTGATAGGTATCCCATAATGCCGGCCCGATGAACTCGCGCTGGAGTTGTCGCAGCGCAATACCTGTTTCGGGCCACGCACATACAGCGCCAAAATAAGGCGTATGCCGAGAACCTATCCAAGTTGTTCCGAAGGGATCGATTTGGGCGAGGGTCACCCAGAGATGCCAGCTTGCGTTTCGAATCTGCCAGAGTTCTTCTGCCGCCAGCCAAGACAATCCCGCAATTACAATCCCCCACGAGTTTGGAATGACATTATTTAGAGGGATTTTCCAGTGGGCTAGAAACTCCTCCAAGCGCACCCTGAGCGCGTTATCACTGTGAATCAGGTCGCTGCGTCGAAAAGGCAGAGAGAGCTCTTGCACGGATCAATGGTACATTGATCCGTAAGGGTTCCCGACTGGCCATTTTTTCGGTAAAAATGGCCAGTTGGCATATTGGGGAAAATATGCGGGAGGGCTTTTTCCCTAGGAGAACCCTGTCGTCAAGGTCGTTTTTGGAAACGGATGCGCATTTTAAAAATTTTGTCCCCCTTTTCGTCTGCAAAGACTGTGTATCCGAATGGCGCTAGGGGATGGCCGTTGCTGGGGTCATAATAGACATCCCTGTAATCAGCCCAGTCACGTAGTTTCAATTCTCGAATACGCTTCCGAATTTGATCCGCCGTGACCTGTAGCCCGTAGACTTGTTGCAGAACCAACGCTCGATGTTTGTTGTCTAAGCCCCATAATCCGGCGTGTAACCAGCCCTTAATGAGGTAGAAATCCAGTGTTGGTAGGGACTCGTTAGGGCGCAAAGCGGCTTTGATGGTATCGCTAATCGCGTCCCGCCACTTTTGATCATTCAGGTGCGGTCCAATTAAAGAAGCGTGCTTGCTCTGAACAGTGACAATATCTCCCCAATATCGCAACTCGAGAAAGAACGCTTCTAACTGTGATTGTTCAGCCGGTGTTGTCACAGGAAGTTTCGGCAACCCGAAATCGATCGTCTCCAGAGCCCTTACCCAGGACTCACCGATTTCCTGATAATAGGGTAACTCCTTGGAGGCTTCAAAAAATGCGAGGTGGTCTGGCCCTGCTCGGACTACAAAGTCCCACCCGATCGTTTCGAAGAGCGCTCGCCGAGCAGAGATAAGTTCCCCTGCTTGAGGGGCAGTGTCGTCTGTCTTGGGAGTATACGTAATCAGCAATAAGCGTTTAACCTCGGCATCCCGCTCTGCCTTGGTCAAGGCAGGGCGCTCTTGCGCCAACGAAACATCAAGTACCCAGCCAACTGTTCGTATGCGTTCCGCCAACGATGTCTGGCGCTTGTGCTGGCGCTCCAAAAAACAATTCAGTCGCCCAGCCTGATTTGAATCCAACGTTAATAGATCAATCAGTGCCTCGACGCGGGATTTTTGCCCTTGCCGTTCGATCTGCACCTCGAAAAGAACTTTCTTGTCGCGTTGGTAATGCCAATCAAGATTGATTGTGATTGGATCGTGGCCTGTGCCTGTGGTAGCAGTGGCTTCATCCTTATTCATAGACTTTGCCGCGGGTGTGCTTGTGCTAATGGCCGCCCGCGGTCTTTTATAGATACACATGGATGGCCCGGTTAAAACCGCTTTCGCCAAGATCAGGCCGGCAATCGATCCCGGCCTGCATACCAAGCCGGCTTCGCGCACACCGAACTCAAACGGACACGCTCGGGGAGGCGGCGCTCAGAAACCAGCCGTACACTCACCCCCGCCGCTGCCGCCAGGAAAACCGCTCACGCTCGAAGTTCAACTCTGGACCGAAACCATTACCGACCCGACCAAAAATTGTCCCTGTTTCGTATACGTCTCTCCGCCTCTGGCCGATCCGCCGATTCGCCTGAGTGTCGTATTTAATCTGAGCGTATGGCCGGCTTCCGGAGCGGTGGCCAGAGCCGACCAAAACGCGATCAAATGGATGGCCGGACTGGCGCTCATGGATAGGGTTTTGACTTGGCCGGGCCATCCAGTTTTGCGAACTATCGGAGACCATCTCGCGCGCCTAGCCGGATGCCCGCAGGAGTTCAAACGCGGGCTCTGGAGCGCCTATTCGCTCAAAGATTGCGAGATCCTCGCTCGGGTTCCGGATCTGGTTTTGAACGCCTCAGCGCCACAAAAATTCGCGCAATTTGAGGTCGTCGTCGATTCCAACCGGCTGGAGGATTTTCGCGGCCGAATGGCTAAACGCTACCAGGCGCACCTCTGAGATGTATAATCTGCCCAGAGTGAGTGCTGTATTCTGCGTCGACGAGAAGAGCGCCATCCAAGCGCTGGATCGCTTGGACCCGGTTTTGCCGCTTTCTCCCGGCCGGGCCGAACGGCATGGCTTCGAGTACTACCGCCATGGAACGCTTTGTCTCTACAGTGCTCTGAACACTCAAAGCGGAGAGGTGTTGGCTAAAACCAGCACACGTCACACCAGCGTCGAGTTCGTCGATTTCCTTGCACAGATCGTGGCGAGTCAACCGGCCGGTCGCGAGATCCACGTTATTGCCGATAACCTGAGTGCACACAAGACCAAGAGAGTTTTTGACTTCCTTGAGGCCAACCCCACTGTTTGCCAACGCGCTACGTTGGTTGACGGCCATGGCTATCATGGACCGGTGCGCAACCTGGCGCTCCCATCCGATCCTGGCCGCAGCCCAGCGCTACCTGACAGAAACTGCGCTCGGACGCTGGATAGATTATCAGTCGATAAACTGGACGGCTTATCGGCTCAAGGATCACCCGTTGTTCCAATCCGTTGCGGACCTTGCTTCGAACGCCTCCGCAGGACCGGCGAAATTCGCGGAATTTAGCGTCGCCGTCGATTCCGTCCGATTGGCGGATTTTCGCACCAAGATGGCTAGACGCTTCAAGTCGCATTGCCCCTGAGGATCTTCTTCCGTGGACGAATCGGCTCCGCTTCTGCGGACGTCGGAAACCGCTCATAAATTTCTTCCTAGTTCGTGGTGAATGGCAGAGGAGGAGTGTCGGTTCCCAATAACAGATCCACTTTACGCTTGGCTTCCTGGAGCGAGCCTTTTACGGGAATCCTGATTACGGGAATCTTGAGGTAGCTAGGAGGATCGTATATCTCGATCTTCAAAAGCCATTCGTTATGATCCTCTTCGGGTAATATATGGTAGTTGAACAAGTGTCCGTTCTCTAAGGGAATGATAGTCACCTCACCGATGCCATCGATATCCTCCCTAGCGTCGCGCAGCGAGAGTACCCACCCCCACTTGTCATCGTTCCAATACCAGAAGTCCGGATAAGAATCCGGACCGGTCAAGAAATCTTTAAACTTTGCTCTGATGTGGCTTGGAATGTCTTCGGTGATTGGCGCGAGCGGTGCTTTCCGGTCTTCTTCATTCGCCTCGGCGAGCCACTTGGAAATCTCGTGACGGAGCAGGGAGATACTCGAGCCGGGGGGGCAGCAATAGTCGCAAATCATGTTGAGTACGGCCTCGCCGAGATTAAATTCAGTATCCCCCGTTTTAGGGTTGCGCCACCGCAGCGCCAGAGCTTCAAACGCGGCCCGATTGCTTTGAATTATCTGCTTTTGTTCTTCTGGATTTAACATTGTGAGTTGTAACCTAAATTCCTTAGCCTTGAGCGAAGCGGACGCCCGGCTGCCTCGCTCATTGCCTGTGTCTGGTCGGATCTTTAAAAACACCAAAGCCGGAGCGAATCGCTTCCTTTTCCCGCGCCTCTTGAGCTTTCAACAATTCCCATTCCCGTTTATCGACATGAGAGAGAATAGCTTCCTCGATTCGGTCGCGGATCTCCGAGGATGGAATTGCGTCGACCTCAACGCAGCGGTCTCCGAACTCAACCAGATAGCTGCGCCAATAACCGTTAGGTTGTTTCGTGTTTCGTTTAACCGGAAAACCGATTAGCTCATTATTGGCGAAGTCTTCGTTAGTGATAGCCAAACGCTGCCAGTCGAAAAGCTGATTAGCGAAACTTTGCAGTCGCTTTCGTAGATCCTCTTCGATCTTTAATCCGTTAGGATCGTGATCGCCGAGATAGTAAACATGGATCGGTTTCTCGATCTGTTTCCAGAGCTCGGCGACACGATAAATAAAGGTCTCTGAACAATTGCCTCGAATCACATTCAGCGTGATGTCGTATTGGTTGGTAATTGGCTCGATGACGCCGGCCATCGCGTCTTTCTCGACAAAGATTTCCAGATAATCCTCTTGCCGTTCCCAAAGATCCTTTCGGTAAGCTTGAGCAACCGTTTCCGCGTAATCATCCAGTCCTGACCAGGAGGAAGGCTTCAGTCGCCTGCGGGTCGAATCGCTAATCCAATGATAGGGGATCAAGCCAGCTCGCCGCATGTCGAGGATCCGCTCTTTGCAGGCGTCGTAGTACGCGTCACTAGTGTCGGGATAGATTCCAGCACTGACGGCCCGATAGAATGTGCCTCGAACCGTTATCGGCTGTTCGTCGGTAAGTATGGACCCTAGGGCGAAAACTGTGTAGAGGGTACGCGAGTTGAATTGGGTAGCAGCGTATTCAAAGGCGAATGCGAAGTCTCCCGGCAGTTTGAATCCGATACTCTCCAATTGCTTAAAGGCTGCATCTACTCGAGAACGAATAGCGACAGAAGAGCCGTTGCCTTGGATAGCCTCACCGGCCGAATTCATTCTGGTAGCGCTTACCCCCAGGCAGAAAGCTACGGATGTAGGCATCCAGGCTTTTCTTATTGATGAGTCGGATGCCCTTAGCTTGGCCTGGCTGATAGATGAGTAAACCAGTTCTGCGTGCATTCGCGACCGCTCTATGCGCAATTTGCTTTTGTGAAGGCGACCGCGTTGTCATTTCGCCTCGGCAAAGGTCTCCAGGTAGGTGCGCAAAGTACCGAGATGGATGAGTCTGATCCCCTTTTTGGCCCCTTTTTTTTTGTAGTGGACGGAATGGATCTTGTCTTCGGCGATGAGCTTGAAGAGTTCGGTCCTTGGGACACCGAAGAGCGCCGTCGTGATCCGGATGGTGGCGTACTCGGGCTGCAGGATCGTTCCGCTGACTAAAATCCGATTTAGTTCAGTGACCGCAGAATTGGGCACGCCATGTCTTTACGACAACGGCATAGACAGTTTCACCTGGAAAAAAATAAATATTATTTTCCACCCTCAATTAGGCGAAATAGCTCTCCCAAAATGGAGCGACTTTAAAGACGACTTTGTCATTGTCGCGTTCGAAACAACTAAGCGGCGCTTGGTGATAAGTCTGAGGAAAATCGTTACAGCCTAGAAGCCCAAGCCGTTTGCAACGTTTACGCAGGGCATCGGTTCCAAGTGGCCTTTTGTGACGGAACAAGAATTGCATGCAGAGCGCTCGATCGTCATGGCTAAGCATCCAGATTCCGCAATGTAGCCATGCGGTCAGGAGGTCGAAATCGGCATCGGGGTCCGCTTTGGGACGCCCACGACTTACGGGGTGCAGTGCATCGAATAAGCGCACGCCGGCTTCATCATTATTCTTCGCTAATCGACGCCTGAGCTCAGAGGAGAAAAGCCTAGCGATTGAAATTTTTGTGTACTGAAGATTAGCACCCGCATCTTCCCAACTGCTGAGCACGGCATTGAAATGCGGCATCTGTTTGCTTCGCTCGAAGGCTTGGGAGAAGCCTGTACTTTCTGCTAAGTCTTCTCCGCTATATTGGACCATTTTGATCTCAAATGCGCGCTGACCCACAACAGGCTGCTCTGGTTCCCAGTCATTCAAAAGGGTAACCTCGGAATCAGCGCCGTGGCAGCGAGTATCGCTTCTAGGTCGACATGCAGGTATCGATCAAAAGAGCCGTGGAGAGCGTGGTCAGTTAAGCGCCGAGCGACCTCTTTGACCGCAGCTGCGTTAAAAACATTCGATGCCGCCGTATGTCGGAGAGCGTGGAAAGTCAGGTTGCGCCGTGAACGACCGTGCACACCCTTTTTCTCTCGGATCAATCCAGGATCAATACCCGAGCGGGCGACCAACGTATTAAATTGGTTAGTTAATCCTTTTCTGCCTGCGCCAGAACGGTTCGCGAGAGTTCGGAAAACGAAGCTCTCCGGCTTATCGGATACTGATTGATGTGAGAGCCAGTCCAGGAAGTCAGGATGAATGCCGACAACGGTTTCAGAGTCCGGTTTCTTGCGTGAGAGTTTGCGCTGGCGAAAAGCGACGACACCAAGTTCGAGGTCAATCGCTTCCCACCGCAGATTGGCGACATCTTGGAGCCGTGCGCCGGTGCTATAGCCGAATAGAATGGCTCCTTGCCAATCGGTACCGGTTGAGGTTTTGACGAGCGCCGCAACCTGCTTCGGCGTGAAAGTCTTGCGCTGGGAGACTCTATCTTCATCCTTTTGAGGCTCGACAGCGTTAATCGGATTAAAACGAATTTTGCCTAATTTTACTGCACGATTGAACGCGCCCCCCAGATCAGTGCGGATGATCCGGTTAACCGTCGCAGCGCAGCGGCCCTCACTCTTTAAATGCGCAGCGAAATGACGGATGTCCCGTTCTTGAACGCCGTCCAGAAACTTTCGTTCCGCACCGGTCCCGAGAAACTCTAGAAATTTAGTGCAAGCAAATAGGTAACGTTTTGCGAGTTGAGGGCTGACGGAGTGTTTTGATTCGAGCCATTCGCTTAACCAGGCGCCTAATCTGAGTCGTTCGACCGGTTCCTGGCCGCACCGACGTAGAGTCTCGTTAATGATTTCCGCGGCTCGACTCGTCGAGAGAGAAGCACCTGCCGCCGCACGTTCGGCTTCCGCCCAGGCTTCACAGATAATCTTTGCCTCGGTTTTACTTTTTTTGCCGGTAGATCGCATGACCCGCCGGCCAATGGCTGTAGTGAAGCTGCAATACCAGACACCTCGAGGAAAACGTGGGTCACGGTGTACACTCGCCATGGAATCCCATAACATCCCATAACGTCCAGATTAGTTCAAGATAGTATTTTTGAACAGTCTTATCGACCGCTGGATCTTGAATATTAAAGGACTCGCGATCAAAATCGGAGGCGAAACTTAGGGGTACAAAAACAGGGTGTAAAGTTTATGCGTTGTTTTGCCAGGAAGCACCTGATCCAAGCTTTGTAGTGATCTTCGAAGACGGAGGAACTAAGCGAGTCGCAGAGCAGCCACCAACGTCAAGGCATCCAGAAGTCTCGCCTGCCCGGCTGCTCGGCTTTCTCGACAAGATAAAAGGGTTTCCTACTCTCAAAGTGAGTGCGCCGGAAATTTATCAGAACATGGACATCGCCGAGCCGAACTCTCACTCCGGTTTCGAAAAGTTAGATATTTCATTAAAGCGCGTCGCCCGAGACGACGCTCTGGACGCTGTAGGATTCGAAGTCCTCCTGCGAATAAGTCGGACAAAGATTTTATCTATGACCCGGAGAGTTTAGGTGTCCGGGTCGGTGAGGAAGTCTATCAACAAACCGTTTCTGATGCCAGCGGTTTGGTTCCTGCGGGCAAAAGCCAGACTGCATTCTTTGCTGTCAGCGGCGGCAGCAATGGTGGTCGTAACGATTTGGCAGCCACAAACAAATTCGAAATCATGTTGCGTCAGATTCAAGGAGAAATGGATCCTCAGCGAAGAGTCTCGGCCGAATGGCAAGAACCTCCCGATAGTGTCCCGACCGTGCAAGCCGGCGGAAAGGAGCCGGAGCTACCGCAA
>Ga0209647_1002225_pt1 | contig 15769 bp, 6 predicted proteins | sample GraSoi_2013_60cm_FD_185827 | JGI IMG/M metagenome (GOLD analysis project Ga0209647, IMG submission 185827) | Grasslands soil microbial communities from the Angelo Coastal Reserve, California, USA - Sample 9_17_2013_60cm (SPAdes) (version 2) | ecosystem: Environmental > Terrestrial > Soil >...
AGCAGGGGCTTCATAGGTCTCTCCTTTGCGGTGATGCGAAGCTGAATCTTGACACGGCTGCGGTCAAATCTTTCCCATCTTAACCCGCAAATGCGATCTCGGTTCTGAGCGTAAACGCCTGATTGCGACAGTCAATGATTTGAACAATCAGCACACCGCGCCTTGCTGCAACTTTCCTTCGATGCGTGCATCTAGATAAGTCATGTCCTACAGCATATCGACCTTGCTGCTTCGTAATCTGAGCGACGTATTTGGCGAAAATGACGCCGTGCGTCGTCGCGCTGCCATCGACGACATCTGGAATGAAGATGGTGTGTTCTACGATCCCAACGGAGGCATCTACCGAGGCCGTGACGAGATTGATCGTATTGCTGGTGTGATAAAAGCAACACATCCAGATTTCAAATACCAGCCTCTCTCCCCTCCCGAGGAATTAAGTGATGCCGGACGGGTTCGATGGGTATCTGGCACTCCCGGCAAACCTCCAGCTTACGCGGGAACCGATTTTGTCGTTGCCCGGAACGGCCGCATTGCTGCGATCTATATGTTTTTCGACAGCCTGCCCTGAACTGGGCTGGTTCTCGACAGCTATCCTGGTTCAGGGCCGGGGTAAGGGATGCTAAAGATCGGGTGATCTGGTGATCGCACGTGATCCGGTAAACGCGAGACTTCTACGCCAAATGAAAGCGCAATCCCTGAAGTCCACGCCAACGTGGGATGAACCGGGAGGGCGGTAGGTGAAGAGCGGGAGCACGAATCATGATAGGACCAAAGAAAGCAGGAAGGGTCTTCATGTGTTTCTCCTTGCGGTGATGCGAAGCTTAATCCTGACACGGCTGCGGTCAAAATCATTCCCATCTTAACCGGCAAATGCGATCTCGGCTCTGAGTGAAAATGCCTGATTACGTCCACTATCAGGGATGTGTGAGCATTTACGCAGATCACTTCCGCTATGCCGACTTATCGGTACAAACCGGTGCCGGTGAGCGCATTGGCGATTTACCACTGGCCGCGAAAGTCGCTCGAAAGTCAACTGCAAAGATCACCTGCCCGACAAGCCGGTGGCGCATCGAGAACAGGCTCCAGAAGCAATCCGCATTCTTCCGGCACCTGATGTCGGCGCCGCAACCTTGGCGGCTCGCGTTCCTGCGCAGGTTGCGGTGCGCACTTTCATCGTCAGGTGAATGAGGCAGGGTTCAGGAATCGCGAAATTCACACTTGACATCGCCGGATAATTCACTACCATATGGTTGTGGATAAGTTAGATACAACATTTGCGGCTCTGTCTGATCCAACCCGCCGGGCGATGGTCGAACGGCTCTCCCATGGGCCTGCCTCTGTGCATGGATTGACGGAACCGTTTGCACTCTCGCAGCAGATGATTTCAAAACATATTGCCTACCTGGTGCGGGCGCGGATTGTGATCAAGACGAAGCGTGGAAGAGAGAGCGTGTGCACGCTTAGGCCAGAGGCGATAAAGACAGTCAGCGACTGGGCGATTAGCTATCGTCGATTCTGGGAAGAGAGTTTCGACAAGTTGGATGTGGTTGTGAATCAAATGAAAAGAGCGGAGGTCAGAGATGACAAAAAGCACGGTTAACGAGACAGAGCGGATGGTTGTCACCAGAGTTTTTGATGCCCCACGCGAATTGGTTTGGAAGGCGTGGACAGATCCGAAATATGTGATGCAGTGGTGGGGGCCGAAGGGTTTTACTGCGCCTGTTTGCAAGATGGATTTTCGCGTTGGGGGGAAATTCCTCTGCTGCATGAGATCTCCAGATGGGCAGGAGTTCTGGAATGCGGTTGAATACCACGAGATTGTTCCGCACGAGAAGATCGTTTCCTTGATGTACTTTTCGGACTCGAAGGGAAACAAGATTGATCCTGCGCAGCTAGGAATAGAACATGAGGCCATAGAGGGTGCGTACGACGTGACCATCTTTGAGGATCTAGGAAACGGCCAGACGAAACTCACCTTCATTGGAAATGAACCCATGGAGAGCGCGAAAAATAGTGGTCAATTAGAGGGCTGGAACGAGATACTCGACAAACTTGCCGCAGTTGTTGCGGGGCTGACGCAGACGAAATAAGAAGTTGAAGCCTGGATGATCGTCATGCGCGAGATAATGAACGTAATGCAAACGCAGGTCCATCCCTGCAACCCCAGCCAGGGGTGGCTTGCGGAGGCTTAGTTCAATCGCGCTCTCGTCACCTGGCCGAATCGTCGCCTTACCGGATAAATGACCCTTGGCTCGGCTGCCGCCTTGAGGCCAACGCGCTCATCGAGCAAGGATTTGAGCCGGCATCCGACATTGGTCCTGTGAAACGCGCATTTAGTCATTGACGGGCCTACTCCTGATTGTAGGTAATACGGAAACTAGGCGGTAGTTGGCGTAACATCGCCATCACCTAAAGAATTGGCCTTGTTACGCTTTGGAAAACTCATCACCAGTCTTGCGTGTGGCTAGAAGCTTATTTCGCTTGACTTTCGTAGCGCCTTATGGTAACTTAACTCATTTGATTGCAGTGGTTTAGGCTGATTTGTGGTGGCGATTTCGAGTCTGGGGGATGGCTTGGGATGATGTGCGCTAAGTGCTTTGGAATCCTAGTGGAGGGGTACCGGGTAGGAATGCTAAAGATCGGGTGATCTGGTGATCGCGCGTGATCCGGTGATCGGGTAAACGCGAGACTCTAAGCCAAATGAAAGCGCTATCCCTGAAGTCCACGCCAATCTGGGATGACCTGGGATGAAGTGGGATGAACCGGGAGGGGGTAGTGGGTAAAGATCGGGAGATCGCCGCGATCGGGTGATCGGAAAACCCTGAAACAGTACCGTTCAAGATGCGGATGGCACCAATCAGGGTGAAAGCGTCGGACAAGACCATCTCGATCAGTAGAATATTGGTAGCGGGAACCCTAAAGGGTCTTGACTGAACAAGAATGAAGCCTTTTCTAGAGACAGTTCGGGAACGCGTTGTTATCTATGACGGCGCGATGGGCACGGAGATTCAGGAGCGCCATCCTTCCATGGATGACTTCTGGGGCAAAGAGAATTGCTCTGAAGTGCTGGTGCTGAGCCGGCCCGACATTATCAAAGATATTCACGCTGCCTATTTCAAGGCCGGGGCCGATGTGGTTGAGACCAACACATTCGGCGGCACGCGCATTGTTCTGGGCGAATTTGACCTGGCCGACAAAGTCCATGAGATTAACAAGCGCGCGGCCGAACTGGCGCGCGAAGTAGCGCGGGACTTTTCCGCCAACGGCAAACCTCGGTACGTTGCGGGATCGATTGGGCCAGGCACGAAACTCCCGTCGCTGGGACAGATCACCTATGACGCCATGTTCCAGGCCTACCTGGAGCAGTCACTGGGTTTGATCGACGGCGGCGTGGATATCCTGCTGATTGAAACCTGCCAGGACATTCTTCAGACCAAGATTGCCGTGGCTGCCGCGTTTGAAGCTATGAAGCAGGCGGGCAAACGAATTCCGGTGCAGGCGCAGGTGACGCTGCAGGAATCGGGGACCATGCTGCTGGGCACGGAAATTGGCGCGGCGGAAACCGCGCTGGAGCCTTTCGACTGCGAAATCCTGGGATTGAATTGCGCGACCGGTCCGAAAGAGATGAATGACGCGGTGCGCTATCTGGCGCACAACGCGCCGAAAGAAATCTCGATTCTGCCGAACGCCGGCCTGCCGGAAAACGTGGGCGGCGTGGCGCATTACCGTTTGACACCGCAGAGCCTGGCGGAGTGGCACAAGAAATTCATTACCGAATACGGTGTCAGGATTGTTGGCGGATGCTGCGGGACCACACCGGTCCATATCAAGGCCGTGGCCGACGCCTGCGCCAATCTGGAGCCGGCCAAACGCGAAGTGCAGGTTACACCTTCGGCTTCAAGCGCCTACAGCACGATGCCGCTCGATCTTGATCCCAAGCCGCTGATCGTGGCGGAAGAGATGAACACCACCACGCGAGTGGAGCATTTCAAGAACATGGTCCGGGAAGGCAAGTATGACGACATTCTGGCGCTGGCGAAAAAGCTGGTGGCGGAAGGGTCACATATGCTGGACCTGTGTACGGCCATTGTGGGCGAGGACGAAAAAGGCTACATGAGTTCGATCCTGGAGAAGGTGGCCACGCGCGTGCCCGCGCCGGTGCTGGTGGATTCCACGGAAGCCGACGTCATCGAAGAGGCGCTGAAGCGCATTCCCGGCAAGGCGATTATCAACTCCATCAATCTGGAAGATGGCGAAAAGCGCACCGCCAAGGTGCTGCCGATGGCGAAGAAGTACGGTGCTGCGGTGATTGCCCTGACGATTGATGAAGACGGCATGGCGCTGACAGCGGAAAAGAAAGTCGCAGTCGCCAAAAGGATATTCAAGCTAGCGACGGAGAAGTACGGCATACGCCCTGTCGATTTGATCTTTGACGCGCTCACTCTACCGATTTCGACCGGCCAGGACGACTATCGCACAGCAGGCATGGAGACGCTGAACGCGATCAAGGGCATCAAGCAAGAGCTGCCAGATGTGAAGACGATCCTGGGCGTGAGCAACATCTCGTTTGGGCTGAACACCTACGCGCGGCGCGTGCTGAACAGCGTGTTCATGAAGGAAGCCGTTGATTACGGACTGGATATGGCGATTGTGAACTACGCCAAAATCTATCCTTTATATAAGATCCCGCAAATTGAAGTGGATCTGGCACGAAAGCTGATCTATTTCGACAAGTCGGCGGGCGATCCATTGCAGATTTATATGCAGCATTTCACCGGCCTGGACAAGCAGCCGCAGGCAGAGGCTGCGCCGCTGGAGTCGCTCACGGTTGAAGACAAGCTGAAGCGCTGCATTATCAACGGCGAGAAAGCTCTGGGTGACGGCGCGCAGAAGCAGACACTAGAGCAGATCCTGGAAGACGCGCTGCAGAAATATTCGCCGCTGGAGGTAATCAACACGGTTCTGCTCGACGGCATGAAGACCGTGGGTGAACTCTTTGGTGCGCGCAAGATGCAGCTGCCTTCGGTGCTGGATTCAGCCGGCGTGATGAAACAGGCGGTCGCCTATCTTGAGCCCAAGATGGAGAAGAAAGAAGGCAACCAGAAGGGAACTCTGGTGCTGGCGACGGTGAAGGGCGACGTCCACGATATCGGCAAGAACCTGGTGGACATTATTCTTACCAACAACGGCTACAAAGTGGTGAACCTGGGCATCAAGCAGCCGTCGGACTCAATTATTGCCGCCGCGAAGAAACATGGCGCGCATGCTATCGGGCTGAGCGGGCTGCTGGTGAAGTCCACACTGGAGATGAAATATGTGATCCAGGATTTGCAGGCGCAAGCGCTGGACTATCCGGTGATCTGCGGCGGCGCGGCGTTGACGCGCAAATACGTGGAAGACGACTTGCGCCGCGAATATTCAAATTCAGTGTTTTACGCCGATGATGCGTTTACCGGCCTGCACCTGATGGACGATCTGACATCGAACAATGGCGCGCGGGAAAAGCGGCTGCAGGAAGGGCGCACAGTCAAAGAGTTCGCCAAGACCACAATGATCGCCGGAGCTGAGAGTTCGACCAGCACGGAGCGGTCACCGGTGGTGCAGCCGCCGCCAAATATTCCAGTCCCGCCGTTCTATGGCGTGCGGGTACGCAAAGATTTTGACTTGAACGAGGTCTTCCAATACATCAACCACACGGCCCTGTTCAAGAACCAGTGGCAGTTGAAGACCGCGTCGCAGGCGGATTACCTGCGGCTGGTGGAAGAAAAGTATGTCCCTGTGCTTTCTGAGCTGCAGAAGGAAGTGATTGCCAAAGGCTGGTTTGAGCCGAAGGTCGTGTACGGCTATTTTGGCTGTTACTCAGAAGGGAACGATGTTCTTCTTTTCGATCTGCCGGAAACGCGCAACGTGATCGCGCGGTTTACCTTTCCACGGCAGCGTGAAGGACGAAAACTTTCGATCGCTGACTTCTTTGTGCCCAAGAGCTCCGGCCAATTCGATGTGATCGGGCTGTCAGTGGTGACGATCGGCAGCCGCGCTTCCGAAGAAACCAAAAAGCTCTTTGATGCCGGCGAGTTCACCAAATATCTCTACCTTCATGGGCTGAGCGTTGAAACTGCGGAAGCGCTGGCCGAACTCTTCCACAAACAGATTCGGGAAGAACTGGGGATTGCCGGCGATGACGCGCCGCGGGTTGGAGACCTGTTCCACCAGAAGTATCGCGGATCGCGCTACTCGTTTGGATATCCCGCGTGCCCGAACCTGGAAGACCAGACAAAGTTGTTTGCGTTGCTGAAGCCGGAGGAGACGATTGGCGTGCGGCTAACCAGCGGATTTCACATGGAGCCGGAGCAGTCGACGTCGGCGATTATCGTGCACCATCCGCAGGCGAAGTATTTTGTGGTCTAGTTTACCGGCGCGTGTCTGCGTGAACACGCGCGTCTATGTTTTGACACGCCGGACGGAGCTTGCGGCTCAAGAACTCCGCGCCATTCGCTCGAGTTGTGCTGGCCGCACTCGTGCAAGGTGTAGCTGCGGAGCTGCATATGGAAACGGGCCGATCGCCGGAGAAATCAAAAAAATTCTTTAACGTTGTTCGCCCGGACAAGTTGAGATGTATATTCTCATCCTCAGCCAAAATGAAAGCCTTTCGCCGACTGAAATGGCGCTATGCTGTCGCCACCGTTCTGCTCCTGTCTCTGGGCAGCGCGGGAATGGTGTTTTGGCACGCCCAGCGCGCACTTCGTGTCGCCACGCTGGAAGTGCGATCACAGGAGAGCCTTCGCTTTTCGGTGCGCAAGCTCGTTCCGGTAACCAGCAATTTCGAATGGATCAACGCTCCTGAAGGCTTCACGGGCGCGGCAGTGTTCAAGGGCGAATTCTACCTCTGCGGCGCGTCCGGGCTGTTTCGCTATGACAATCACGGGGTCCTGCTCAAGCACTATCGTCCTGGACAAGAGCTGGCTTCATCGCCTTTGTTGCGCGTGTCCGCCGGAGTGTTGAAGGATGCAAAGGAACCTGAGCTTCTGATGGTCACGGCCACGGAAGGCGTGCTGGCGTTTAATGGCGCCGATTTTCGCCAGATCCTGCCCGCCGACACCGACGCAAGGTCTATCACGTCGCTGCTGCCGCTCGGGTCCGGACAACTGCTGATCGGGACGCGCAAACGCGGCGTGTTGGTCTATGACGGGCAGAAGCTTCAGGCCTTCCATCCCTCCTTGGCCGCGCTGCACGTAACCGAGCTGGCCGGAAACGAGAGCGATCTTTGGATCGGCACGCAGGACCGGGGAGTTGTCCACTGGCAGGCGGGACGCACGGAAACCTTTGCCGAAGCGCAGGGCATGCCTGATCCACAGGTCTTCTCCATCGCCGTGTTGAATGAGAAGGCTTATGTCGGCACGGCGGTCGGAATCGCGGAGTTTGACAACGGACGCTTCGTTCGCGTGCTCGCGCCGGGTTTGTTTGCCCGCGCACTTTACGTGAACGGCGGGACTCTGTTTGCTGCCGGCAGCGGCGATGGCATTGCGGAGATCAGTCCCCAGCCGCAGCGTATGCAGAGCCTGTTGCGCTCGGCGGCTCATGGCGTTTCGGGCGTGCAGCAGATCTTTGCTCAGGGTGATTCGGCCCAGGGCGATTCGCTCTATGCGGTCACCGCCACGGCGCTCTACCAGAAGGACGGCCAGCGTAACGGCTGGCGGCGCGTGCTCTCACCGCAAAGCGTCACGCTGGCTGACCGCAACATCTCTTCATTGGCGATCGACGGCATGAATCGCCTCTGGGTTGGATACTTTGATCGCGGCCTCGACGTGTTTGAGCCCAATCTCCGGAGCGCAACGCATTTTGAAGACGACAATGTTTTCTGCGTCAACCGAATCCTTCCCAATGCCGCCAATGGCACGGTTGCCGTGGCTACTGCGAATGGCCTGGTGCTGTTTGACCAACTGGGCCGCAAGCAGCAGGTTCTGGGACGCGCCGACGGCCTGCTTGCCGACCACGTGACTGACGCTGCCCTATACGGTAACGGAATGGTGCTCGCCACGCCTGCCGGGCTCACTTTTCTTGACCCCGCCGGCCCACGCAGTCTCTATGCCTTTCACGGGCTGGTCAATAACCATGTGTACACGGTAGCTGCGTCGGGCAAGGAGGTTGTAGCGGGTACGCTGGGCGGAATCTCGATTCTCGAAAATGAAAACGTCGCCGCGAACTACACGGTTGCCACTCGCGGCCTCTCCCACAACTGGATTTCAGCCATCGTGCGTGCCGGCAATGATTGGATCGTCGGAACTTATGGCGGCGGCATTGTCCGTCTGCTGGCCGACGGCCACTTTGAGCCCTTTGACCTCGCCACCGGCAAATTTGAAGTCTATCCCAATGCCATGCTGGCAACCGGCGACCACGTTTTTGCCGGAACGCTGGGCAAGGGGCTTTATGTCTATAACCGAAGCTCCAATCGCTGGAGCGTAATCACTCAGGGTTTGCCCTCCCTGACTGTAACGGCGCTGGCTGCCGGCAATGGATTCATTTACGTAGGCACAGACAACGGTCTGGTGCGCATTCCGGAGCAAAACCTGCCATGAGACGGCTGCTCACATTGCTGGTCATTCTTTGCACCCTGTCGTCGATCACATGGGGCGACGCGGGCGTGCTCATCCCGCGCGACAAAGCCCAGCCTGATCCGGCTGTTCTGTCGCTGGAGGAGATGGAGATCACCATCCGCATCGATAACTCTGATGCGCGTGTTTTCGTGAAGCAGATCTTTGCCAATCACACCGCAGGAATTCAGGAAGGGAACTACATCTTTGCGCTCAACAGCCACGCTACCGTCTCGGATTTCGCCACGTGGGATGGACCGGTGCGCATTCCGGCGGTGATCCTGGAACGCAAGCGTGCGGAAGAGATTTATAACGAACTGAAACAGCAGTCCATCGATCCTGGATTGCTGCAGATGGGTGAGCGCACCGCCAGCGAAGCGCGTCACACGTCTACCTTCAGCGCCAAGATCGTGCCTATTCCCGCTTATGGAACGAAGCGCCTGGAATTTGAATATCACGAGAGCATTCCCGTGGAGAGCTTCAAGTCGTACTTCGGGATTGGATTGAAGCCTGAGGCGTATCATTCGCAGACCGCGCGCCATCTGACCATTCGCTTCGAGTTGCGCTCGGAACACCCCATCCGCGAATTCAGACTTGGCAACACGATTTATCCATTGAAGATCAGCCAGCAGAATGAGCACGTGGTCGCCGGCGAATTCACTGGCGAGAACGTCGCCCTCACCCAGGACTTCAGCGTTCAGTATGAACTGGACCAGGCGGCGGGCGACTCCATCCGCGTGCTCGCCTACCGCAATCCTGATTCCGGCCAGCCCGATCCTACCGAGACTTCTCCTCAACGGAGCGCCAATGAACCCGGCTTCGCTGAGATTGAAGCGCTGCTGGCGAACAAGAAAGCTGGTTCCACGGGCGGAACAGCGGCGCGTCCTCCACACAACGTCATTCTTCTTTTTGACAACTCTCTCTCCATGCAGTGGGACAAGCTGGAGCGCAGCTATGAAGCCATGCAGAAGGTCCTGCATTCGCTGACGGCGGCCGACCAGTTCAATCTGCTGATGTTCAACAGCAAAGTCACGCCCTTTCAGCCGGGCATGGGCGGCGCGACTCCGGTAAGCCTGCAGAAGGTGACTGACTTTGTCCGCAACAGCAGGCTCCGCGGAGGCACGGATCTTCAGCAGGCCCTGGCAGCCGGGCTGGCGCAATGTGGCGCAGGCTCCGCCAACAATTACATGGTCCTGCTGACCGACGGCTCGGCAACGCGCGGCGCCTTGCAGAGCGGAAAGCTTTCCGCCTGGTATGCCGAGAAATGGAAGGCGCTTCCGGAGGCCAGCCGCCCCAAGCTCTTTGTGTTCGCGGTCGGGGACGATGCCAACTTGCCATTGTTGCGCATGCTCACCCGTAATGACGGTCTGCTTGAAAATGTTCTTTCCACCGAACCGGCCGAGTTCAAGCTCAACGCTTTTGTCTCTAAGATGAACATGAATCCCATCGGCCAGCTTGGCCTGACGGTAACGCCGCAGTCATCGCTGGATCTGGTCTATCCGTTGCAAGATACTTCCTTCGCCGGTTCCATGGCTTCATGGGTGGGACAGTACAAGGCCTGGCAGAAGGGCGTGAGCTTTGCTGTTCACGGCGTACGCGATGGCGACGCATTCAGCATTCATGGCGCTGCTGACCTGCCCCAGAGTGGGCTTGAGCATGCTCATCTCCCTCGTCTCTGGGCCAGGGCCCGCGTGGACGCGTTGCTGGAAAAGATCGAGCGCGACGGTGAAGACTCTGCCAGCATAGAAGAGATCATCCGCTTGGCGCGCAAATATAAGTTTGTTACTCCCTACACTTCGTTTCTGGCTGTGCCGCGTGCGCTTCTTCGTCCGCGCGTAATTCGTCCGGGCGATCCCGTTTTACGCGTGCGCACGGATCCGTCGATTGTGTCTGTTGTTGCTCTCTTTCCCTTTGGTCTCACCAAGCCGCTGCGCCATCTGAACAAAGAAGACATGTGGCAGACGCGATTCCTCGCCCCCATTGACATGGAAGATGGCACGCACACCGTTCGCCTGATCATGCGCGACCGGAATGGCGCTATTTATCGCGAAGCCAAGACTTTTGTGATTGCCAGTAAGCCGCCGACGCTGAAGATCATTCTGGCCCGCAAGCAATTCAGAAAGGGCGAACCGATTCGGCTGAAGGTCCATGCGTCATCCAGCACGCGCACGTTGCTGGCCCAGCTTGAAGGCGCTCCTCCGGTCAACATGCGCTGGAACCCGGATGAGTCCGCCAGCACCGGCGAGATCATGGTACCCAGCGAGCTTGTCCCCGGACGCTATCGCCTGACCATTACTGCGGAAGACATTGCTCACAACATCGGCGCGCAGGAGGTGCAAATTGAAGTTCTCCCGTAAAGCCCTGGTCAGCGCCTTCTTATTTCTCGGCTGCCTCGCGGTCGGCCTGATGGCTGCGCGCGCGGCCATGCCGGAATGGATTCAGAACATAGAAGCGCGGTCGCTGGTTGAGGCCGCGATCTTCCGCACAGTTTCATTGCCCGGCGGGCCGATTACTGTCCGCCGTCCTCCCGCTGAGACCGTCCCTGCGTTGACTGACCTGGTGAAGCAACATCCGCAGCAGGCAGAGCTGTATTCGCTGAAGGCGCTTGAAGAAGAACAGAAACTGGACTTCGTGGCCGCGGAGGCGGACTGGAAGCTGCATCTCCAAACCGCTGCGGACAAGGCCGCTGCCCAGATCGCGCTGGCGGACTTCTACTCTCGCCGGCAGCGCCCTCAGGATGAGGTCAATACGCTCTCCGCGGGCGCGCGCATGCCCTCGCCCGCCTCAGAGAAACTTACCGCCGTCGCCGATCAGCGTTCATGGCAGGCTTTCGAGCGTATCTTTCAGGTCATCCAGGCGCAAGCCTTGGGAAAGAATGTGGCAATCGAGCAATACAACGCATGGATTGCCCGCTATCCCCAGGAGCCGGGCCTCTACGGCCGCTATTTTGAATTCCTGTTGAATGAGAAAGACTTCAAAGCCGCTTCCGACTTGATCACGAAGTATCACAGCAAATTTCCCGACGACGAAGTTTTCCCTACCAAAACTCGAGCTCTGCTGGCATATAAACAGGGATCGGTCGCCGAAGGTCTCGCCATCTATGAGAAAAACTTTCAGCCGCTGTGGCCGCCGGAACTGATCAAGAACTACTTTGATCTTGTGCGCGAGACGCGCAGCCTGCGCAAGTTGCTCGACCAGGCGCACGCGGCGCTTGTCCACAATCCCGACGATCTCAACGCGGCGGCGCGCATCTTCTATTACTACCAGCAGCAGGGCAATCTTCCCGCAGCACAGCAGGCGATTACCGACTACCGGCTAAAAAAGGACGCGCGCAAGGCCGCATGGACTGCACAAGAGCTGTACACCTTTGCTCGCCTTCTCGATGCCGTGCATCTCTACCCGGAAGCCGCGCGCTATTACTTTGCGCTTTACAACGCTCCGGGCACGGACTCTTCGGAGAAAGCCCTCGCCGGTCTGACCAACATTCTGCTGCTGGCGCCGGAGCAGCCAGTGCGTTTCGCCACCGGCGACATCTCCATGTACAAAGATATCGGCACCATGGACCCGGGCCCGGGCTACGTTAACGGCATCCTCTCGCTGATCCTCAACACCAGTTCTCCGGCGGCGCATTACTCTGAAGAAGAGCAGCGGGCCGTACCCTATTTCCACCGCTCCCGCGCAGCCGAACTGGTGGCGTTGTTTGACAAGCGCTTTCCCAACTCGGCAGCGCGCCCTGAGCTGCACGCAAGATTGATTGAAGCGTACGCCGGCTACGGTGAAGATGCCGCCGTGCTCAGCGCCGGCAGCGATTTCCTGGCCGCGTTTCCTGCGGCGCCGCAGCGCAACCAGGTCGCGCTCTTGATGGCCGATGCGTACGCGCGCGCCGGCAATACCAAGGGCGAGTTCGCCATCTATGACACGCTGCTGCAGGAGTTGGCGCGCAAGGCTGACGGCGTGCCGTTGGGCGAGCAGTTCGATCAGCAGCCGGCCAGGCAGGAGCAGTCTGCGGAGAGCACACCTCAATCCGGCAATGAAGGCGAGGGCGATGAAGACGAGAGCCATCCCACACGTCCGGTGATCCATCGCGGTCCGGGATCCAAGCGCCAGGCCTTCACCGTCCAGGAATCGGCTTCTGTACTGCAAGGCGTGCGCTCGCCTGAGTACCAGCGCGTGCTTGACCGTTACATCGCGCGGCTGGTTTCGCTGCATCAGGTTCCCGCGGCGCTGGCGGTCTGGCGGCAGGAACTCGACCGAAATCCGGACGATCCGGGCCTTTACGAGAAATTTGCCCGCTTCCTTGAAGGCAATCAGCTTGGCACGGAAGAGGAAGCGGTGTACAAGCGGGCCATCCAGCAATTCCAGGGCAGGAATTGGTATCACAAGCTGGCTCGCTGGTACCTGAGCAAGAAACGCCAGCAGGACCTGCAGGCTCTGTCGCAGCAAGTGTTGCAGATTTTTTCCGGCAGCGATTTGGAAGCGTATTTACGCAATGTATCCGGCATGCCGCAGCAACTTGAACTGCGTTTCAATCAGCTGGCCCATGAGCGCTTCCCACACAATCTGACCTTCGTCCGCAATTTGTTGACGCTTTACCAGAGCAAGCGCTTCTATAACCACGCGGAATGGGAAGCCCTGCTGAGGGATCATTGGTATCACGACGAAGGACTGCGCAGCCGCTTCTTTGAGTACCTCTCCAGCAGCGGAAAATTGGAGAGCGAGCTGCAGTCGCTAAAGGCGGCATCGGCCGAGAGCGCCGACTGGACAGCTCAGGCCAGGGCGAATCCCGCAGGCGCCCGCTTTGTTGCGGAGGCCGAGCTGTGGCGTTCGCACTTTGAAGCCAGCGCGCCGGTCGTCGCGGCGGTCGCTAAGCAGTACCCCGCTGACTTCGAGCTTGGCGCGCGCGCGTCTTCAGTTTATCGTTCGCTGGCGTATTTCGATCCCAGGGACACTGAAGTTGCCGTGCAGATCGAAAACAACCTCTTGCAAGCCGCTCCGGCGGACCGGAACCGGCTGGCGCGCATCGGCGACATTTATTCCGATCGCGAGCAGTTTGCCAAGGCAGCGCCTTTTTGGAACAAAATGCCGGACACGGAGCCAGGCCGTCCTCAGAGCTACGAAGAAGCCGCCACCGTTTTCTGGGACTATTACTACTTTGAGGATGCGTTGCGCCTGCTCAACCTGGGGCGAAGCAAGCTCCGGGACGACACTCTTTACAGTTATCAGATAGGCGCGATCTACGAAAGCAAGCACGACTACACGCGAGCGGTCGATGAGTACGTGAAAGGCTCGTTGGCGGAAGCGTCAAATGCAGAGGCCAGAGCCCGCCTGCTGCACCTGGCCGCACGCAAATCGGCGCGCGGAGCAGTTGATACCGCGACGGACAAAGCAGTCATTGCCGGCAGCTACGATCTTGCCGCGATCCAGCTCCGGGTTGAAGTCCTGGAGGCCCAGCAACGCAAGCAAGATCTGCCTACCTTCCTCATTTCTGCACTGGACCATGCCAATTCGGTGGAGACGCTCGAAAGCATCGAAAACATGGCCAAGGAAAAGTCCCTGGAGGCAGTGCGCCAGCACGCCCTGGAACGGCAAGCCGCAGTCAGCACGGACCCCATTCGCCGGCTGGAGCTGCGTTACGCCCTGGTGAATTTCTATGAACAGAAGAAAGACCTGGCCGCTGCGCAGCAAAACGTCGAAGCGCTCTACAAAGAGAATCCCAGGATCATGGGCGTGGTCCGCTCCACAGTTGATTTTTACTGGCGTAACAAACAGCAGCAGCGTGCCATCGACGTCCTGACCCAGGCCGCCAAAGATTCTTATCCGGTGCTGAAGGCCCAGTTCACGTTTGAAGCGGCGCGCAAAATGACCGAGGCAGGGCAGTACGAGCCCGCCCGCAAACTGCTGCTGGCGCTGCTCGAGGGCGCACCTTATAACGGTGAATATCTGGCTGCTGTCGCGGAAACCTACGCCCGCGCGGGCGACAACGCCGGCCTGCGTGATTTCTATCAGGACAAGATCAAGTTCTTTCAGAAGTCGAGCCTGGCAGGCGATGAGCGGAAAGCGCGCATCGCGACGCTGCGCCGCGGCCTGATTCCCGCCCTCACCGCGCTCAAGGATTACGCCGGAGGCATTGACCAGTACATTGAGATTATCAACGCTTATCCTGAAGACGCCGGGCTGGTGAGTGAGGGCGCGCTTTACGCGCAGCACTATCAACGCAAAGACCAGCTGCTCAACTTCTATGCCAAGACCGTGGCGGCTTCACCCAAGGATTCTCGGTGGGCGGTGGTGCTGGCGCGCGTGCAAACCAACTATGAGGATTTTGACGCTGCCATTCGTACGTACGCGCAAGCCATCAAGATCAGGCCTGACCGCACGGACCTGTTGATCGCGAAGTCTGCCATGGAAGAGCGCCTCCTGCGTTTCGATGAGGCTGCCGCTGATTACACCACGCTATACGATCTGACCTACCACGATGCCAGGTGGATGGAAAAGGTGGCGGAGATTCGCGCACGGCAAAGCAAGCCGGATGCGGCGGTGCAGGCGCTGAAAGCCGCTTTGATCGATGGCCGCCCTGAAGCTGCGGGCAAATATTTTACAGTTGCTGAACGTCTGGAGGGCTGGGGCATGCTCGCGGCGGCGCATGAGTACGCGGGAAAGGGCGCTGCTGTTGCTGGTCAGGAATTGCTGGCCAATTCTGAAAATCATGCAGGAGCCGAGATCTATACACGCATTATGACCCGCTTGAGGCAGCAGGAAGCTGCATACCAGAGGTTACAAGCTGCGATCGAGGCGGCAAAACAGCTTCCTCCCATCACGGAGCGAGTGGCGAAAAACGGCATTGAGGCAGTCACCAACAGCGAGTTGCGCAAGAGCATGCTGGCCACGCGCAGCAGCAATGCTCGCAAAGGCATGACGGCATGCATGCGTGAGATGGGCGCGGCGGTGAACCGATTCTTCACGCCTGAGGAGAGAGTGGAATTCGCAAAGTCGCTGGAAGCCAGGAACGCGGCCATGGCACGCGCTGATGCCTATGATTTTCTTCTTCCTGCCGCAGAGAAGGCCGGGATACCCGCTCTGCAATCCAGGCTCCTCTATGAACAGCTGGCGGAGCGGCCCGAAGGCGTTTCCACTTCAGCTCTGGAACAGCTTCAGATTCGCCGCTTGAAGCTGATGGAACT
>Ga0209647_1002228_pt1 | contig 15760 bp, 18 predicted proteins | sample GraSoi_2013_60cm_FD_185827 | JGI IMG/M metagenome (GOLD analysis project Ga0209647, IMG submission 185827) | Grasslands soil microbial communities from the Angelo Coastal Reserve, California, USA - Sample 9_17_2013_60cm (SPAdes) (version 2) | ecosystem: Environmental > Terrestrial > Soil >...
AAGAAGTTCCAGTTCATGTTCGACCGCTACCAGGAGGTCATCAACCGCCACAAGACGAGCGACCTCTCCGACTCCCAGCCGACCAAGGGCAACATCGCCGGCGGCCTCACCACCATCGAGGAGAAGGCGCTCGGCAACATCCAGAAGATCGGGCGCAAGTGCATGGTCGACGGCGTCATCGACAAGGCGGAGATGCCGACGGGCCCGGGCCTGTGGTTCATGGATTCGTCCTCGGCGGCCGCGGAGATGCTCACGTTGCTCGGCGCCGCGGGCTTCGCCGTGCACTTCTTCCCGACCGGGCAGGGCAACGTGATCGGCAACCCGATCCTGCCGGTGATCAAGCTGTGCGCCAACCCGCGCACGGTGCGCACCATGGGCGAGCACGTCGACGTCGACGTCTCGGGATTGCTGCGCAAGGAAATGAGTCCCGACGAGGCGGGCGACAAGCTGCTCGAGTGCATGTTCCGCACCGCCAACGGCCGCCTCACCGCCGCCGAGGCGCTGGGACACCGCGAGTTCGTGCTGACGCGCCTTTACGAGAGCGCCTGAGCGGGCGATGTCCGCGCTGCGTGTGCGGGTGTGGAGGGGAGGCGCGGACGGGCGCTTCCAGGAGTTCGACGTCCCGCGGCACGAGAGCCAGACGGTGCTCGACGTGGTGACGCACATCCAGCGCCACCTCGATCCCACGCTCGCCTACCGCTTCGCCTGCCGTGTCGGCATGTGCGGCTCGTGCGCGATGACCGTGAACGGAACGCCACGCTGGACCTGCCGCACGCACGTGGACAAGGTCGCGGGCTCCGGGGTGCTCGAAGTCGCCCCGCTCACGAACCTGCCCGTGGTGCGCGACCTCGTCGCCGACATGGGCGAATTCTTCGATAAATGGGCGAAGGCGCGCGGGCAGTTCAAGCCGACGCGCACGCGTGGCGACGATTTCGCCGTCGTGCGTCCTGATGATGCGGCACGGCAGGAAGCCGATGCCGGGATCGAATGCATCGGCTGCGGCGTGTGCTATTCGGCCTGCGACGTCGTGAAGTGGAATCGCGACTACCTCGGACCCGCGGCGCTCAACCGCGCGTGGACGCTGGTGAACGACGCGCGCGACGCCGGCCAGGCGGAGCGCCTGCGCGCGGTCGCTGGCGACGCGGGCTGCCATTCCTGCCACACGCACATGAGCTGCACCGAGCACTGTCCGAAGGAGCTTTCGCCCACCCGCTCGATCGCCGGGCTCAAGCGCGCGACGATTTCGCTCGCCTTGTCGGGCGAGGAGCCATGAGCCGGCGCTTCGAGGTGCGGCTGTGGGTCGCGCAGCGCGCGACCGCGGTAGTCCTCGCCGCATGCGTCGTCGTGCACCTCGCCGTCATCATCTATGCGGTGCGCGGCGGCCTCACCGCGGCGGAGATCCTCGGGCGTACGCGCGGTAGCGTCGCGTGGGGCGTCTTCTACGCGGTCTTCGTGCTCGCCGCGGCCACGCACGGCGCCATCGGGCTACGCACGGTCGCCGCGGAATGGCTCGGGTTTCGCGGCCGCGCCGCCGAATGGACGATGGCCGCGATCGGCCTGGTACTCCTCGCCCTCGGGCTGCGCGCGGTCTTCGCGGTGGTGGCGGCATGAGCGCGCGGCGCAACCACGCCGGCTGGTGGGCGTTCCTCGCCCACCGCATCTCGGGTGTCGCGCTGGCGCTCTTCCTTCCGGTGCACTTCCTGGCGCTCGGCACCGCGCTCAATGGCGAGGCCGCGCTCGACGGATTCGTCAAGTGGAGCGAACAACCGCTGGTTGTCGCGGCCGAGTGGGTCCTGATCACGCTGCTTGGCGCCCACCTGGCCGGCGGCCTTCGCGTGCTCGCCCTCGAGTTCCTGCCATGGCGCGGATGGCAGAAGACCCTCGCCGCGCTTGCCGCAGCCTTCGCGCTTGCCGCTGGCCTGGTGTTCGCCCTGGCTCGCTGAGCGTTATCCTTCCAGTCCGGACTCCAACGAAGGTCGGCCCAATGAAGAGACTCCTCCTGTGGCTCGCCGCCTCGCTCGCGCTCGCCGCCCCGGGCTTCGCGCTCGCGCAGGCCTGGCCGACCAAGCCGGTGAAGATCGTGGTGCCGTTCGCCGCGGGCGGAGCCACGGATGTCGTCGCGCGCCTGCTCGCGCAGAGGCTCACGGAAGCCTGGGGACAGTCGGTCGTGGTGGAAAACCGCACCGGCGCAGGCGGCAACATCGGCGCCGATGTGGTGGCGAAGGCCGCGCCGGACGGCTATACGCTCCTGCTCACCTCGGGCGCGATCGTCACCGCAAGCCAGCACATGTACAAGTCGATGCCGTTCGATCCGGCCAAGGATCTCGTGGCCATCACCAACGTCGCGACGGGTCCGCAGCTCATCGTGGTGGCCCCGACGGTGCAGGCGAAGGACTTGCGCGAGTTGATCGCCTACGCGAAGGCCAATCCGGGAAAGCTCAACTACGGCAGCGCCGGAATCGGAGCTCAAACGCACCTCGCCGCGGAGAACTTCGCTTATGCGGCCGGCATCGAGCTCACCCACGTCCCCTACAAGGGCGAGTCCGCCGCGATCACCGACCTCATGGGCGGGCAGGTCCAGCTCGCGACGGCCAACTTTGCCGCCGCCGTCGCCTTGGTGCGTGAAGGCAAGATCCGTGCGCTGGCAGTCACCAGCAAGGAGCGCAACCCGCAGCTTCCCGATGTTCCGCCGGTGGCGGACACCCTGCCGGGCTTCGAGAGCGCCGGCTGGTTCGGCCTGATGGCGCCGACGGGCACGCCAAAGGAAGTGATCGAGAAGGTGGCGCGCGACAGCGCCAGGAGCATCCACACCGACGAATTCCGCGCGCGTCTCGCGCAACTGGGAATGGAGCCGGTCGGCAACACGCCCGCCGATTTCACGGTCGCCATACGCGAGCAAAGCGCGCGCTGGGCGAAGGTGATCAAGGAACGCAACATCAAGGCGGAGTGAAGGCGACGGACCTCGCATGAAGGTCGATCCCGCACAAGTCGAGGAGATCGCGCGCGAGCTCTACGTTCGCGCGCTCAAGATCCTTCCGCCCGACGTGAAGGAGGGCTTCGCGCGCCTCGCGGCCACCGAGAGGGACGCCACCGCCAAGGGCGTGCTCGGCACGATGATCACCAACATCCGCGTGGCCGAGGAGACGGAGAACCTCCTCTGCCAGGACACGGGCATCCCCATCTACAACGTCACCATCGGCCGCGGCGTCGAAATCGCCGGAGTCGACCTCGAGCGCGCGATCCGCCGCGGCTGCGAGCGCGCGACGCGCGAGCATTCGCTGCGCTCTTCCGTGGTCCATCCGATCACGCGCCGCAACGAGCACACGTCGTGCGGGCCCGGAGTGCCGGCGATCCATTTTGGCTTCTGCGACGACGAGAGGCTCGTGATCGAGATGGTGCCCAAGGGCAGCGGCTCCGAGAACAACTCGTGGCTGCGGATGGCGATCCCGGCCGAGGGCGTGAACGCCATCAAGGCGTTCGTCGTCGACTGCGTGATCGAGGCCGGCGGCAAGACCTGCCCGCCAACCATCGTCGGTGTTGGCGTGGGCGGCACCTCGGACCTGTGCATGGCCCTCGCCAAGCGTGCGGCGACGCGGCCGCTCGGGACGCCCTGCGCCGATCCGGACGGCGCGTCCATGGAGGCGAGCCTCACCGAGGCGGTCAACATGCTCGGCGTGGGTCCGCAGGGGCTCGGCGGCGACTCCACCGCCTTCGCGGTGCATGTCGAGATCGCCGCGACGCACATCACCATGAACCCGGTGGCGGTGAACATGCAGTGCCATTCCGCGCGTAGGGCGAGCGCGTCCATCACGCCAGCGGGCGTCGAGTTCGGGTTCTAGATGACCCATCACGTCCTGCGAACGCCGATCACCGAAGCGCAGGCCAGGGCGCTGCGGGTGAACGACACCGTCACGCTCGAGGGGACACTCTTCGGCATTCGCGACGCCAACCAGATTGCCCTCTTCGACCACGGGCGCAGCACCCGCTTCGACATGCGCGGCCACGCCGCGCTCCACACCGCACCCAACGTCCGCAAGGTCGCGCCGAGCCCCGAACATCCCACGGGCTACGCGCCGCTTTGTGTCGGGACGACGACCTCGGCGCGCATGGAACGTTTTACGCAACCGCTCCTCGAAAAGCTGGGCGTGCGCCTGATCGTCGGCAAGGGCGGCCTGGGTGCCGCGTCGCTCCAGGCCTTCGCCCGGCACGGGGGTGCCTACCTCGCCGTGATCGGCGGCACTGCCGCCCTCGAGACGACATGGGTCGAGGCCATCGAGGACGTCGACATGGATGACCTCAACCCTGAATCGCTTTGGAAATTCAGGGTCAAAGGCTTTGGCCCCCTGCTCGTGGCCATGGACAGCGACGGGGCCAGCTTGTACGAAGCCGTCGACCGCGAAGCGCGGGCCCGGCGGGCCGATGCGTTGGCACGATTAGGCGTTAAATAGCCCTTTTTGCGGTGCCGGCCGTTGTAACACTGGCAGTAGCAGGGATGCTGACTATTTCCGGGCTTTTGGGGTAAACTCGCGCGTTTTCTGCGGCCGGGCTGCCCTTATCGCTTCCGGCCGTATGTTTCTGGGCCCTGCCGACAAGGCAGGTGCCGTCTCGAGAAGGCCCGATCCGGCGACCGGGGCGGGTGCAACGAGGAGGTCTCAGAGTGGATTACGCGTCCAGGGAACGAAACCCGGCGAGGCACCTGCCGAGCATCACCATGGTCGTCGTCCTTCACCTGCTGATGGGCTACGCGCTGGTGACGGGCCTCGCCCGCAAGGCGATCGACGTCCTCAAGCAGCCGATCGAGACCAAGATCATCGAGGAGATCAAGAAGCCGCCGCCGGACACGCCGCCCCCGCCGCCGCCGAAGCTGGCCCTTCCCCCGCCGCCCTTCATCCCGGCGCCCGAGATCAACATCCAGGCGCCGGTGCAGGCGGCCCCCACCATCACCACGGCACCGGCGGTCAAGCCGCCGCCGGTGCCGGTGGCGCCCCCGGCCCCGGTGCAGCCCTACATCCGCAAGGATTTCAAGCCGAGCACGCGCATCGAGCCGCAGTTCCCGCGCCAGGCCCTGCAGCAGGGACTTTCGGGCAGGGTCAAGGCGTGGATGCACGTCGCGCCTACCGGCGCCGTGACGGAAGTCGAAATCAAGGAATCATCGAACTCGCTCTTCAACCGCGAAGTCATCCGCGCGCTGTCGCAGTGGAAATTCGCCGCGGATCCGGTGGGGTTCATCGTCGAGCAGGAAATTTTGTTCAACCTCAAGGACTAGAGCAGTCCTCGGGCTTTCGTCAAACAGGAACTGGAGGAAGCAACAATGAAAATCACCAACAAACTGCCGGCGCTGCTCGTGTCCGCGGTCCTGGGATTCGCCACCGCCGCCGCGCTGCTTGTTGCTCCCGCGACGGCCCAAGCCCAGGCCACCCCGCCGGCGACGACTCCGGCCGCCGCTGACGCACCCAAGCCCGCCGCCCCCACGCCGCCACCGGCCGTACCGGGCACCGAGAAGGAAATGGTCGACAACCCCTACGGCCTCGAGGCGTTGTGGAAGCAGGGCGACTTCGTCTCGCGCGGCACGCTGATCATCCTGGTGATCATGTCGATGGGCAGCTGGTACATCATGTTCGTGAAGGTCTACGAGCAGGCGAAGCTCTTCAAGCAGGCGCGCATCGTCCAGGACACATTCTGGTCGGCGGCCTCGATCAACGACGGCATCAACGGGCTCAAGGAGGGCACGGCGTTCCGCTACATCGCGGAGAGCGGCGTCAAGGCCACGCAGCACCATGAGGGCAAGCTGCTCGAGCAGATCGACCTCAACACCTGGATCACGATGTCGGTCACGCGCGCCGTGGACAACGTCACCTCGCGCCTCCAGGACGGGCTCGCATTCCTCGCGACCGTCGGCTCGACCTCTCCGTTCGTCGGCCTCTTCGGCACGGTGTGGGGGATCTACCACGCGCTCACCGCCATCGGCATCGCCGGGCAGGCATCGATCGACAAGGTCGCGGGCCCGGTGGGCGAGGCGCTGATCATGACGGCCTTCGGCCTCGCGGTCGCGGTTCCGGCGGTGCTCGGCTACAACTGGCTGGTGCGCCGCAACAAGGTCGCGCTCGAACAGTTGCGCGCCTTCGGCGCCGACCTGCACATGGTGCTCATGAGCGGCGGGGCGCAGATGAAGCGCGCCGCAGCCCCTGCGGCGGCCGCCAGGTAAGCCGCCATGGCGATCACCGTCGGCCAAGCCGACGAAGGCGAACAGGAGGTCATGGCCGCCATCAACACCACGCCGCTCGTCGACGTGATGCTGGTGCTGTTGATCATCTTCCTGATCACCATTCCGGTGGTGGTGCAGCAGATCCCGATGGAGCTGCCCAAGGAGCGCAACCTCCCCACGCAGACCAAGCCGGAGAACATCGTCATCGCGGTGAACAAGGACGGCGACGTCTTCTGGAACATGGAGTACGTCAAGGATTCGCGCGCTCTCTTCGACAAGCTCGCGAAGGTGGCGGTGTTGAAGCCGCAGCCCGAGGTCCACATCCGCGCCGACGAGAACGCGCGTTACGAATCGGTGGGCAAGGTGGTCGCGACCTGCCAGCGGGCGTCGATCCTGAAGATCGGCTTCATTACCCAGCCTCCCGAGCGCAGCCTCGCGGGGACCTAGCGTCAACTCAAGGGCATAAAGGAACGTTTCATGGCAATGACGGTAGGTAGCGCGGGCGGCGGCGATCCGGAAGTGATGGTCGACATCAACACCACGCCGCTCATCGACGTGATGCTGGTGCTGCTCATCATGCTCATCATCACCATTCCCATCCAGACGCACGCGGTGAAGCTCAACATGCCGGTCGGCAATCCGCCGCCCCCGCCGACGCCGCCCGAAGTGGTGTTGATGGAGATCGACTTCGACGGCACGCTCCTCTGGAACGGCGACCAGATCGACCGCGCCACGCTCGACCAGCGCCTGGCGGGTGCGGCGGCGATGCCGGTGCAGCCGGAGTTCCACCTTCGCCCCAACAAGCTCGTCACCTACAAGCACGTCGCCCACGTGATGGCCGCCGCCCAGCGCCTCGGCGTCACCAAGATCGGGCTGATCGGCGCCGAGCAGTTCCTCGACTAGCCGGAGCATCGCCATGAAATCGCTCAATCGACTGGGCGGCGTCGCGTGCGCCGTTTTCTTCCTCGCCGCCGCGGCCGCCACGCCGGCGTTCGCGCAGAAGGCCGACGCCGTGCGCCCCGAAGTGGGCAAGCCGCTGCAGGACGCGCAGAACCTGCTGCGCTCCGGCAAGCACCGCGAGGCGATGGCCAAGGTGAACGAGGCCGACGCGGTCTCGGGCAAGAGCGCGGGCGAGTCGCTCCTCATCCAGCGCATGCGCGGCAGCGTCGCCAGCGCGGCGGGCGACATGGAAGCGGCGAACAAGGCCTTCGAGGCGGTGCTCAACTCCGGCAAGGTCTCGGGGCGCGACGCGCTGCAGATGGAGCAGGCGATTGCCGTGAACCATTACAAGGCCAAGGAGTACGCCGCGGCCGCGCAGTGGACGCAGCGCTACTTCAAGGAAGGCGGCAGCGATCCGGCCATGCGCACGGTGCTGCTGCAGAGCTATTACCTCGGCAACGATTGCGCGAGCGTCAACAAGATGCTCGGCAGCGCCAGCGAGGAACGCAAATCCTCCGAGGAGGAGTTGCAGATCCTCGCCAACTGCTACTTGAGGCAGAAGGACACGGCCGGCTACGTGGCGGCGATCGAGAAACTCGTCGTGAGCTACCCGAAGAAGGAATACTGGACCGACCTGCTCTCGCGCGTGCAGAAGAAGCCGGGCTTCTCGGACCGCCTCTCGCTTCACGTCTATCGGCTGCGCCTCGCGACCGGCAACCTGAGCGGCACCAACGACTACATGGAGATGGCGCAGCTGGCACTCCAGGCCGGGGTTCCCGCCGAGGCGAAGACGGTCGTCGACAAGGGCTACGAGGTGAAGGCGCTTGGCACCGGCAAGGAAGCCGACCGCCACCAGCGCCTGCGCGACCTCGTCACCAAGAGCCTCGCCGAGGTGCAGAAGACGCGCGCCAAGGACGAGCAGGACGCCGCGGCTGCCGCGGACGGCAACGACCTCGTGAAGCTCGGCCTCGAGTACGTCTACGAAGGCCAGGGCGAGAAGGGCTTCGGGATGGTCGAGAAGGGCATCAAGAAGGGCGGCCTCAGGCGTCCCGAGGACGCGAAGCTGAGCCTGGGCGAAGCGCAGCTCACCAACGGCCAGAAGGCGCGCGGCGTGCAGACGCTCAAGACCGTGTCGGGCGCCGATGGCGCAGCCGACATCGCGCGCCTCTGGGTCCTCTACGCGCGCGGCTAGGGCTTCCCTGCTTCCCTGAGATAATGGCCTCACCGCGCCGCAGGGCGTGAGGAGAGGCCATGCCGGAGCCCGTCGCGGGCGCTGAGCTGTCGGAAGAGCAGCTCAAGAAGGTCGAGGAATTCATCGCGGAGGAGGAGGGCAGCTTCAACCGCTACCGCGGTTGGCTTGCCACTTTCCTCGCGGCCGTCGCGGTCGCGAGCTCCGCATTCCACTTGTATGCCGCCTACGCGATCGTGCGCACGGACCACCTGCGCGAGATCCACGTGGGCATCGTGCTCTTCCTCGCCTTCATGCTGTTCCCGATCGCCAAGCGCTTCCGCCACCGGCTCATGTGGTGGGACGTGATCTTCGCGCTGGTGGCGGTGGCGACCGTCGTCTACATGGTCGCGGGCGGCGACGACTTCACCGACCGCAACACCAATCCCAACCTCTGGGACCGGATCTTCGGCATCGCGCTCATGGTGCTCGTGATCGAGGCCGTGCGCCGAACCACCGGCTGGATCATGCCGGTCATCATCGGAGCCTTCGTCGCCTACGCGTTCCTCGGGCCGTGGCTGCCGTCGCCGTGGACGCACCGCGGCTACGACGTCGGCCGCCTCGTCGGACACATGTACATGACGCTCGAAGGGATCTTCGGCACGGCGGTCGATGTATCGGCCACGTTGATCATCCTTTTCACCATCTACGGGGCGTTCCTGCAGTATTCGGGCGCGGGGCGCTTCTTCCTCGATTTCTCTTTCTCGCTTCTGGGCGGCAAGCCGACCAGCGCCGGGCGCGCCGTGGTGCTCGCTTCGTTCCTCCTCGGCGGGCCGTCGGGCTCCGGTGTGGCCACCACCGTCACTATCGGCTCGGTGGCCTGGCCGATGCTCGAAAAATCGGGCTACAAGAAGGATGCCGCCGGCGGGCTGCTCGCCGCGGGCGGGCTGGGCGCGATCCTTTCGCCGCCCGTCCTGGGCGCGGCCGCCTTCATCATCGCCGAGTACCTGAGGATCTCGTACCTCGAGGTCATCAAGATGGCGACGATCCCGACGCTGCTCTACTACTTCTCGCTTTTCCTGATGGTGGAGCTCGACGCGCGCAAGTACGGGTTGAGCCAGGCGGCCTTCGAGACGCTTGAGAGCGCCTGGTCGCTCGCGAAGAAGTACTGGTTCCACTTCCTGTCGCTGGTGTCGATCGTGATCTTCATGCTGCTCGGCTTCTCGCCCACCGTGAGCGTCTTCTGGGCGACGGTGACGGCATTCGTGGTGAGCTTCTTTCGCCGCGAGACGGCGATGGGGCCGCGGCGCTTCGCCGAGGCGATGGAGGCGGGCACTACGGGGGTTCTGAGCGTGGCGGCGACGTGCGCCTCGGCCGGCATCATCGTCGGCGTCGTCACGCTCACCGGCCTCGGCCTCAAGTTCTCCTCGATCATCCTCGCCTATGCGGGGCACAGCCTCCCGCTCACGGCGTTCTATACCGCGCTCATCGTGTGGATCGTGGGCCTCGCGGTACCGGTCACCGCCTCCTACATCATCTGCGCGGTGATCACCGCCCCGGCGATGATCACGCTCGGCGTGCCCGACTTCGCCGCGCACATGTTCATCTTCTACTACGCGCTGCTCTCGGAAGTCTCCCCGCCGACGGCGCTCTCGCCCTTCGCGGCGGCCGCGATCACCGGCGGCGATCCCTACCGCACGACGATGCAGGCGTGGAAATACACCATGCCCGCCTTCGTGGTCCCGTTCTTCTTCGTCCTCGATCCGCTCGGCGCCGGCGTGTTGTTGCAGCTCCCGGCGGGCGCCTCGTGGCTGGAGGCCGGCTGGATCATCTTCCTCGGCTTCTTCGCGATCGCCGCGCTCGCCGCCGGGCTGCAGGGATGGGCCATCGGCAAGGCGAACTGGGTCGAGCGCTCGCTCCTCGTCGCCGGAGGCCTTCTGGTGATCGCGCCGATCAACGCGCTCGACCTCGTGGGCGTGGGCCTCGCGATCGCGGCGCTGGCGATGCAGTACATGCGGCGACGGCTGCCGGTGGTGGCCGCGTGAAGCGCCACAAGACCGACATCCTGATCCTGGGCTCGGGAGGCGCGGGGCTCTTCGCGGCGCTTCACGCCAAGCGCGCGGCGCCCGCGCTCAGCGTGACGGTCGCGGTGAAGGGACTGCTCGGCAAGTGCGGCTGCACGCGCATGGTCCAGGGCGGCTACAACGTCGCGCTCGCCCCCGGCGATTCCGTCGAACGCCATTTCATGGACACGATCGAGGGCGGCAAGTGGTTGCCGGACCAGGACCTCGCCTGGACGCTGGTGACCGGCGCCCTCGAGCGCGTGCACGAGCTCGAGAACGAGCTCGGGTGCTTCTTCGATCGCAATCCCGACGGCACCGTCCACCAGAAGGCGTTCGCGGGGCAGACCTTCGACCGCACCGTGCACAAGGGCGATCTCACCGGCATCGAGATCATGAACCGGCTCTCCGAGCAGGCGTGGGTGTCGGGAGTCGAGCGGCTCGAGGAGCATCGCGCGATCGAGCTGGTGAAGTCCGCGGATGGCGAAGCGATCGCCGGCGTCGCGATGATCGACATGCGCTCGGGCGAGTTCGTCTTCGTCCAGGCGCGCTCGGTGCTGCTCGCCACCGGCGGCGGGCCGACGATGTACCGCTACCACACGCCCTCCGGCGACAAGAGCTGCGACGGGCTCGCCATGGCGTTGCGCGCCGGGCTGCGGCTGCGCGACATGGAGATGGTGCAGTTCCATCCGACGGGGCTCCTCGCCGGGCTCGGCACGCGCATGACCGGCACTGTGCTCGAGGAGGGGCTGCGCGGCGCGGGCGGCTATCTCCTCGACGGCGCGCGCCGGCGGTTCATGAACGACTACGATCCGCGCGGCGAGCGCGCCACGCGCGACATCGTCTCGCGCGCGATCTACGCCGAGATGCGCGCTGGGCGCTCGACGCCCAACGGCGGCGCCTATCTCTCGATGGCGCATCTCGGCCCCGAGAACGTGCGCGCGCAGTTCAAGGGCATGGTGGATCGCTGCAGGGATTGCGGCTTCGACCTCGCCGGCGGCCTGGTCGAGGTGGTGCCTACCGCGCATTACATGATGGGCGGTGTCGAGTTTCGCGGTGACGGCGCGACCGCGATCGAGGGCCTCTTCGCAGCAGGCGAGGATACCGGCGGCGTGCACGGCGCCAATCGCCTGGGCGGCAACGGCGTGGCCAACTCGACGGTGTTCGGTGCGATCGCGGGCGATGCGATGGCGGCGTGGACAGCGCCAGGGAAGGCCTGGCGCGAGCCGAGCGCGGCGGCGATTGAGGAAGCCGAAGCGCGCTGCCGCGCGCCGCTACTGCGCCCCGCGGGCGACATCGAGGCGGTGCGCGACGCGCTTTTCGAGGTCATGTGGGACGACGTCGGCATCAGGCGCGACGCGGCCGGCCTCGAGCGCGCCCGCCTGCGGCTCGGCGAGCTGCGCGCGCAGCTCCAGGGGACCGGCGTCGCCGGCGCGGACCTTCGCTACAATCTGACATGGCACGACTGGCTCAATCTGGATAGCCTGATCACCGTGAGCGAAGCGATCTGCGCAGCGGCGAGCGCGCGCGAGGAATCCCGCGGGGCGCACTTCCGCGAGGACTTTCCCGCGACGGGCGATCTCGCGCGCTCGGCGTACACGCGCGTGCAGATGTCTCCCTCTCCCCGGGGACCCTCTGGGGCAGGATCGAACGCAGAGGGCCGGGGAGAGGGTCACTTCGAGGTCTCATTCGAGCCCGTGCGGTTCACGCGCGTGCGCCCGGGCGAATCGTTGGTGGCCGCGTGAGCGCCGCGACGATTTCCGCGCGCGACCTCGAGAGCCTGATGGCGGCGGCGCTGGTGCGCAGCGGAGCGACGGCGGCGATGGCTGCGGCCACCGCGTGCGCGCTCACGTCCGCCGAGATGGAGGGAATCCCCTCGCACGGCGCATCGCGCATTCCCCAGTATTGCGGCCACCTGAAGAATGGCCGCGCCAAGGGCACCGCCGTTCCGGTGGTGGCGCGCGACTCGCGCGGCGCCTGCCTCGTGGACGCGCGCCAAGGGCTCGCGTTCGAGGCGTGCGCGCTTGCGGCGAGCGAGGCGATTTCCCGCGCGCGCGAGTTCAGCGTCGCCTGGGTCGCGGTCGCCAACAGCAACCATTTCGGCGTCGCGGCCTTCCATCTCGAGACGATCGCCACGGCGGGGCTGGTAGGCCTCGCGTTTGGCAACTCGCCTGCGGCGATGCCCGCCTGGGGCGGCAAGCGCGCGCTCTTCGGCACCAATCCGCTCGCCGCGGTGTTTCCGCGCCGCGCCGCGCCGCCGCTCGTCATCGACCTGTCGCTCTCCGCCGTGGCGCGCGGCAAGATCCTGGTCGCGGCGCGCGAGGGCAGGCCGATTCCGGAAGGCTGGGCACTCGATCGCGACGGCCGGCCGACCACGGACGCGCGCGCGGCGCTCGAGGGCAGCATGCTTCCGGCGGGCGGGGTGAAGGGCGCGATGCTCGCCCTCACGATCGAGCTCCTCGTTTGCGCGCTCTCCGGCGCCGATTACGGCTTCGAGTCCGACAGCTTCTTCACCGAGGAGGGCCGGCCGACGCGCATCGGCCAGGCATTGGTCGCGATCAACCCGGGCGCGCTCGCCGGCATGGAGACGTATTTCGCGCGCGTCGAGGCGCTCGTCGCCGCGATGGCGCAGGACGAAGGCGTGCGCCTGCCGGGCGAGCGCCGGCGCGGCAATCGCGAGCGCGCCGAGCGTGACGGCATCGCGGTGCCGCCCGAGCTGCTGGCGAACATCCGCGCGCTCGCCGGAGAGACCACGCATGCCTGAGGGATCGATCGACGTGGAAGGGTTCCAGGCCTGCCTGCGGGCGCCCTTCGCCACGCTCGGCATCACCACCACGGCGACGCACGTCACCGGCATCCGCTATCTCGCGGCATCGCATCCGGCGCGCGCGCCGCGCCGCGACACCATCGCATTCCTCGCCTGCGTGCAGATCCAGGCGTACCTCGAGAATCCAGGCTTTGTCTTCGACCTTCCATTGAGGCTCACGGGGACGCGCCACCGGCTCGCTGTCTGGGAGGCGATGCAGCGCATCGCCGCGGGGCGCACGCGCACCTATGGCGACCTCGCGGCCGAGCTCCGCTCTTCGGCGCGCGCGGTGGGCGGAGCCTGCGGCGCGAACCCGATCCCGCTCGTGGTTCCGTGCCATCGGGTGATCGCCGCGCACGGCGGCATCGGCGGGTTCATGGGCGAGAAGCGCGAGGGCTTCGAGCTCGGCATCAAGCGCTGGCTGCTGGAGCATGAAGGCGCTCTCTGAGGAGAACTCGCGGGCGCTCGACCGCTTCGCCGACGGGCTGTGGCTCGCCGACGGCCTCGCGCGCAACACGCTCGAAAGCTACCGGCGCGACCTGAGGCTCTTCGCCGCGTGGCTCGACGAAGCGCGCGGCGCGCCGCTTATCGCGGCGACCTCCGCCGACCTTCATCGCCACCTCGCATGGCAGGTCGAGGTGAAGCACGCCAAGCCGCGCACCACCGGCCGCCTGGTGTCGTCGCTCAAGCGCTTCTACCTCTTCGCCGTGCGCGAGGGATTGCGCGGCGACGATCCGGCCGTAGACCTCGACTCGCCGAAGCTGCCGCGCTCGCTGCCCAAGTCGCTATCGGAGGAGGAAGTCGAGGCGCTGCTCGAGGCACCCGACGTGTCGACCGCGCAGGGATTGCGAGATCGCGCGATGCTCGAGACGCTCTACGCGAGCGGGCTCAGGGTCTCGGAGCTGGTGGGGCTCAAGAGCGTGCAGGTGAGCCTCGACATGAACGTCGTGCGCGTCCTCGGCAAGGGCTCGAAGGAGCGCCTCACGCCACTGGGCGAGGAGGCGGCGGCGTGGATCGCGCGCTACCAGCGCGAGGCGCGTCCCGAGATCCTCGCCGGGCGCAAGTCCGACGCGCTCTTCGTCACCGCGCTTGGCCGCCCGATGACGCGCCAGTCGTTCTGGGCGATCGTCAAGCGCCTCGCCGCGCGCGCCGGGATCCGCCGCCCGATCTCGCCGCACACGCTGCGCCATGCCTTTGCCACCCATCTCATCAACCACGGCGCCGACCTGCGGGTGGTGCAGCTGCTGCTCGGCCATGCCGACATCTCCACCACGCAGATCTACACGCACGTGGCGCGCGAGCGCCTGAAGGCGCTGCACCGCAAGCACCATCCGCGCGGATGATCGACTACGCGAGCCTCTCGCCGTGGCTGCTGGTGGTGGCGCCGATCGTCATCATCGTCGCCTACACCGTGTTCGGCCTCACCGGTTTCGGCTCGACCATCATCTCGGTGCCGATCCTGGCGCACTTCCTGCCAATCTCCTACCTCGTGCCCATGATGGCGCTGCTCGACGTGGCTTCCGCGGTTTTCGTCGGCACTACCGGACGCAAGCACCTTTCGAAGACGGAGTTGAAGCGCCTCATGCCCTTCATGTTCGTCGGCTTCGCCGCAGGCGTTGCGCTGCTGGTGGACGTGCCCGACGATTACCTGCGCATGGCGCTCGGCCTCTTCGCGATGGTCATCGGCGCCTACAGCATCCTCAATCCGTCATTCGTGCGCGAGATCTCGGCGTGGTGGTGCGTTCCGGTGGGAATCATCGGCGGCGCGATCGCGACCGTGTTCGGCGCCGGCGGCCCGATCTACGTCACCTATCTTTCGGGGCGCCTGCGCGACAAGGAGTCCATCCGCGCCACCCTCACGACCCTCATCGCGATCTCGGCGTTGACACGCGCGATGATGTACGCGATAGCGGGCCTGCTCCTCAAGGCGGCGATACTCGCGGGAGTGGCCGTGCTCGCTCCGTTCGTGTGGATCGGCCTGCAGGTGGGGCTGCGCATCCACGTCGGGCTCACCCACGAGCAGATGCGCCGCGCCGTGGGATCGCTCCTGGTGCTCACGGGCGCGGGCCTCCTGGTGCGCGTGCTGCTCTCATGAAGGGCGGCACGCCCGCGACCGCCTTCCTCGCCCAGGAGAAGGTCGCCTACACCGAGCACGTTTTCGAATACGTCGACCACGGCGGGACCTCGGCGACCTCCGGCGCGCTCGGCATTCCCGAGCACGAGGTGGTGAAGACCCTCGTCATGGAGACCGAGACGGGCGACCCGCTCGTGGTCCTCATGCACGGCGACCGCAAGGTCTCGACCAAGGAGCTTGCGCGCCAGGCTGGCGTGAAGCGCATCTCTCCGTGCAAACCGGAGGTCGCGCAGCGCCACTCGGGCTATCTCATCGGCGGCGTATCGCCCTTCGGCACGCGCAAGGGCATGCCGGTCTACGCCGAGCGATCGATCTTCGCCCTCGCCCGCCTCTACATCAATGGAGGCAGGCGCGGGTACATCCTCGGCATGGATCCGGCCGACCTCGCGCGAGTGCTCTCGCCCGTGCTTGTTGACGTTGCGCTGGAGGAGTAACCTCGGCCACCGTC
>Ga0209647_1002229_pt1 | contig 15755 bp, 12 predicted proteins | sample GraSoi_2013_60cm_FD_185827 | JGI IMG/M metagenome (GOLD analysis project Ga0209647, IMG submission 185827) | Grasslands soil microbial communities from the Angelo Coastal Reserve, California, USA - Sample 9_17_2013_60cm (SPAdes) (version 2) | ecosystem: Environmental > Terrestrial > Soil >...
GCTTTCCGTCGACGCGGCCCATCTCGCGCAGGTACCAGTACGTCTTGCCGCCGACCTTCTTCGGGTACAGGCTCGCCATAACATTAGGTCATACATCCGTACCGCGGTTAAATCAAGCACCCAGCCCGGCGTGTCATCAGGGGAAACTCGTCAAGCCGGCAACCCGGTCGGCCTCACAAAACCATGATCAACTGAAACTCCGGCTAGGGCAAGTACTGCTCAGCCCGGATAGATCGGCGCCTGACCGGTGGCGTGGGTGTTCTCGAATGCACCCAGGTTCGCCGAGACCATGATCTGGCCGCCGGAGAGGCCGATGGCAATGTCAGTGCCGGAGCCCCCGGGGCTGGTGGCGGTCACTGACACGATGTTGCCCTCGGTCGGGATCGGGGTGGGCTGACCGCCGTTCAGCGGGACTTCCTCGAGCTGGCTGGCCGAGGGGCTCCCGGCCAGGACGATCACGTCGTTCGCGTCGAACCAGCTCACTGCCTGGGGATCAGCGATGCCTGCGCCGATCGTCACCGGATTTCCCAGCGAGAAAGCCTGATCGCCGTGGGTGATGGCGACGAGCTGCACCTCGGAACCGGACGCGCCGTGAACGATCATGACGGCCCGGACGCCGTCCGGCGCCACCCGGAACGCGGTCACCTCTTCCCCGGCAGGCGGTGCGACCGCTACCTTGCCGCCGTTCCCTGGCGCGATCACCCAGACGATGCCTCCGGCCGCGCACCAGAGATCACCCTGGGGATCCCAGCTCAGGGAGGTGCAGCTGCCGGACGGCGGGCTCCACGGTTTCAGGGGGGCATTGTGCCTGAGGTCGCCGATGTAGACAGCCTTGCCCCCCGCGGAGATCCCCGCTATCGAGCGTCCGTCCGGTGAGACGGCAATCGAGCGGAGCGACGGGACGCTGGCGGTGCCTGCCGTGCCGGGAACCGCGGTGGCGCTGCCCGGCCCGGCACCTGGCTGGCCGAGGTCGGACAGCGCCCTGACGGTCTTGTTGCCGCTGATGAAGTACAGGCTGGATGCGGCTGACGGTGTCGGCACCCAGCTGCGGTACATCTGCGCCAGCTGGAACTGGTTCCCCTCGATCTGCAGCGGGCGGCCGTTGACCTGCACCTCGACCGACTGGATCGCCGTGGGCCCGCTCTCGAGCGTCCAGGCCAGCTGCGCGGCCATCTGTTCCCGCTGCCGCCGGCCGGCGGTGACGGCCTTGCCGCCCAGGTCCACGGTCGCGTTCGGGCCGTTGATCTTCACCTGGCCGATCAGGCTGGACTTCTGGGGGAACCCGGTCACCGCGGCGCCCTGCAGCCACCCCTTGGGATCCTGGAGCAGCGCGGTCACGAGCCCGGTGGCCAGGTCGGTGTTCGTATCCTGCTGCGGCACGAACACGGGATCGGGCACCAGTGTCCGGCCCGAACCGGCGAGGAAGTAGAGGTTTCGCGGCTGGTACACGTGCTGGAAGTCGAACTGGGTCAGCAGCAGCACCGACGGCAGCCCGTAGATCCGCCACTGGCCGTTGATCCTGGTCAGGTAAAAGTGGAACGACTTTCTGGGCGACGACCCGGAGGTGATCAGGGACTGGCCGGTGTCAGTCAGCGTCGCCACCTGCAGGCCGGAGACCGTTACCTGGGCGACGTCGAGCTCCTTCGTGAACCTCTCGACGAGGGGCGTCATCCCGCTGACCACGGTTACCGCCCAGCCGGGGTTCCAGGTGCTTCGTGTCGTGGGGTCGAGGTACTCGCGGGCCACCGCGTGGTGGTTCGCGAAGCTGGCGCTGGCCGCGAGAAAGCCGGCCACGATATCCGAGGCAGGCCACCCCGGGCCGGGCCCGACCGGGATCGGCTGCGAGTAGACCTGCTCCTGGCTGACGCCGGCCTGGGCGGCGCCGCCGAGCTGCCGGACGGCCCCGCTCGTCGGGACGGTGGCGCAACCTCCGGCCGTGACCACCACGGCGAACGCCGTAGCCGCGACGCGGCCCCGCGCGCCGACCCGCCGCCCCTGGGCCAGTCGAGCGTCAGCCCGGCGAACGCTCCGCGAGGTGGTCATCGGCCCGGACTGTCCGGCACGACAGGCTCGGCACCGCCCGCTGCCGCCACGAGCCCTGCGGTACGGCCGGCCAGGCCCGCCAGGCCGCCCGCGCCGGGCCCAGCGGCCGGGCGGAGCGCGTCAGATCGATGGGCCAGGCGAAGGGCGGGAGTCCCGTCGGCCCGGCGGGCCGTGCCGTTCCCGTCGGCCCGGCGGACCGTGCCCGTCACGTCGGCTACCTCTGCCTCGTGGGGGACGAGGGGCAGCGGCGAGCCGGCCAGCTGCGCGCCGACGACGCGGGGCAGCGTGAGCCGGAACACCGACCCCCGGCCGGGCTCGCCCCAGGCCTCCAGCCATCCGCCGTGGATCCTGGCGTCCTCCAGCGCGATCGCCAGGCCCAGGCCGGTGCCCCCGGTGGTCCGGGCCCGGGCCGGATCCGCGCGCCAGAACCGGTCGAACACGAGCCGCTCCTCGCCCGCGGCGAGGCCGATCCCGTAGTCCCTGACCGCCACGGCCACCGCTGCGGAATCACCGGCTACGGTGACCACCGCGTCCTTGCCCTCACCGTGCTCGACCGCGTTGACGAGCAGATTCCGCAAGATGCGCTCCACCCGGCACCGGTCCAGATCGGCCACGCACGGCTCGGCCGGGAGCCTGAACTCGATCTTGGCGCCGCGACGCTCGGCCAGTTGCTGCGCCACGTCGGCGGCGTGCCGCGCGAGGTCGCAGACGTCGACCGGCTCCGGGTCCAGGACCGCCACGTTGGCGTCGTACCTGCTGATCTCCAGCAGGTCGGTGAGCAGCGCCTCGAACCGCTCCAGCTGGCTCTGCAGCAGCTCGGCCGAGCGGGCCACCGGGCCGTCAAACTGCTGCCTGCTCGCGAACAGCACGTCGGCGGCGAATCTGATCGTCGTCAGCGGCGTCCGCAGCTCGTGCGAGACGTCGGACACGAACAGGCGCTGCACCTGGGAGAGATCCTCCAGCGCGTTCATCTTGTCCTGCAGACTCTCCGCCATCTCGTTGAACGAGGTCGCCAGCGCGGCCAGCTCATCCGCCCCGCGCACCGGCATCCGCTCGCCGAGATTCCCCGAGGACAGCCGCTGGGCGCTGCCGGCCGCCTGCCGGACCGGTGCCACCACCCACCGCGTCACCAGCGCGGCGATCGCCGCGAACAGGAAGACCAGGGCGAAACCTCCCACCAGAAGCGTGCGCTGGATCAGCGCCAGGCTTTGCTGTACCTCAGCCAGCGGGAAGAAGTAGTAGAGCTGGTAGTAACTGTTGACGGGGACGCCGTAGACAAGCCCGGGCACCGGGTGGCTGGACGGGGAGGGGTAGCTCATGCTCGCCGGCATAAAGCTCACCAGGCTCTCGCCCTTGCTCTGCAGGCTGTCCACCTTGCTGAGGAGCCCCGGCGGGATCTGGCCGGGCACGATGCCGTAGGTCCACCCGAGCCCGTAGACCGGCGGGCCTGCGTAGCGGGGCGCAAGCATGATCGTGACGCGGTAGTCGCTCCCGGTCCCAGCATTGCCTGGAGGCTGGAGCTTGCGCACGATCGACGACATGAGTTCTTGGGTGTCGCCGCCATTGGGGCTCTTGCTCAGGCCCGGCTCGGTCTCCGCGGAGATCTGGCCGCTGCCGACCAGGTTGCCGGCCTGCGTCTCTTTGGCCTTCAGCTGGTCGGAGGCTATCTGCTGCATCAGGAAGAAGCCGACCACGGTGACCACGACGGCGGAGATGATCAGCGTGGTGGTGATCACGCGCAGCTGCAGTGACCGGAGCCAGCGAGCGCGGAGCACTCCGTGCGCTGCCGCAAGGCGGCGGCGGACCACGTCCATCTGCCGCCCGGCCAGCCGGTAAAACCGCCAGATGACATCTGGCACCGTGACGGTGACCGGGCCGACGCCCCGCCAGCCCCGTGCCGTCCCGGGCGGGCCGGTACCAGACCCAGACGCCCGTGCCGGCCCGGGGCCCGGTGCCTGCCCGAAGCCCGGTGCCGCCGAGGGTGGCGCGCTGCCGGCGCTGCTCCTGGTCGATGCCGCCTTCATGACCTTCCTCCGCTGAACCGATCGCCGGGCGTACCGCCAGCCGGGCCAGGCCAGGCCACGGATCAGCCCGGCCCCGCCTTGTAGCCGACCCCTCGGACCGTGACCACGATCTCGGGGCGCTCCGGATCCTTCTCGATCTTGGCGCGCAGCCGCTGGACGTGCACGTTGACGAGCCGGGTGTCCGCCGCATGCCGGTAACCCCACACCTGCTCCAGCAGCACCTCCCGGGTGAACACCTGGCGCGGCTTGCGGGCCAGCGCGACGAGCAGGTCGAACTCGAGCGGGGTGAGGTTCAGCGGCTCGCCGGCCCTGGTCACCGCGTGCCCGGCGACATCGATGCTGACGTCGCCGATCTGCAGCGTCTCCGGAGCAGGGTCCTCGGTCCGGCGCAGCCTGGCTCTGACCCTCGCGATCAGGACCTTGGACTGGAACGGCTTCACGATGTAGTCGTCCGCGCCCGACTCCAGCCCGAGCACGACGTCGACCGTGTCGCTCTTGGCGGTGAGCATCACGATCGGCACCCCGGACTCGGCCCGGATCTGGCGGCACACGTCGATGCCATCCATGCCCGGCAGCATCAGGTCGAGCAGCACGAGATCCGGGTGGGTATCACGGAACGCGTCCATCGCCTTGTCTCCATCGGCGACGAAGGTAGGCTCGAAGCCCTCCCCGCGGAGCACGATCCCCAGCATCTCGGCGAGAGCGGCGTCGTCATCGACGACCAGCACGCGACCTTTCATAAACCCCATCGTTCCACGTAAACGGCGGTAAGGGGACCCGTCACTACTTCCGGTCCCGCACCCAGGACACGCAGCGTACCCGTTGTGACCGGTTGTGCGATGCCTCGTTCGGTCACGATGGCAGTGATCAGCGGCGGCGGCGTAACGTCGAAGGCCGGGTTGTACGCCGCAGTGCCCGCCGGCGCCACCTGCACGCCCGCCAGCCTGGTAACCTCGTCGGCCGGCCGCCGCTCGACCTGGATCGCCGACCCGTCCGCGGTGGCCAGGTCGATGGTGGAGATCGGCGCCACCACCACGAACGGCACCCGGTGGTGCTGGGCCAGCACGGCGAGGCCGTACGTGCCGACCTTGTTCGCCACGCTGCCGTCAGCCGCGATCCGGTCCGCGCCGGTCAGGATGATGTCCACCTCTCCGGCGGCCAGCAGCGAGGCGGCGGCCGAGTCGGCCAGCACCGCGTGCGGCAGGCCTGCCCGACTCGCCTCGTACGCGGTCAGCCGCGCGCCCTGCAGCAGCGGCCTGGTCTCGTCGATCCAGAGCCGGGCGAGCCGGCCGGCCCGGTGCGCCGCGAGGATGACCGCGAAGGCCGTGCCCTCGCCCGCTGACACCAGGGCGCCGGTGTTGCAGTGAGTCAGGATCCTGGCCCCCTCCGGGATCAGGGACAGACCGTGGCGCGCCATGGCCGCGCTGGCCGCCGCGTCCTCTGCGGCGATGGACCGGGCCTCGGCGACGGCAGCCCGCGCGGCGGCGCGTTCTGATCCCCGGGCCGGATCCCGCAGGGCCTGCTGGTACGCGGCCAGCGCGCGCCGGGCACCCCAGCCCAGGTTCACCGCGGTCGGCCTGGCCCTCTCGATCACGGCGGCGGAGCCGGCCACGTCATCGCCGCGGTAGGCGGCGAGCGCGACGCCGAAGGCGCCCGCCACCCCGAGCATCGGTGCCCCGCGCACCACCAGGCGGCGGATCGCGTCCACCAGGGCCGGGACATCCGCGCAGGTAACGACGGCTTCGACGGCCGGAAGCCGAGTCTGGTCGACAAGCGCGATCGCCGGGCCTTCGGGCGGATCGAGCCACCGCAGCGCGCGAGTCTCCACACCACGAGTGTGCGCCGACGACACGCTGCCCGCCAACGGCAGAATGGGCGGGCCGGGTTGCGAAGGCAGTTCGCGAAGTTTATGCGCTATCGTCACGCACGCGCCCGCACCAGGCCCGCAGCCGTGCCAGTATGGGCGCCATCCGGTGACGTACATCTCGCTGACCGGGCTCGCGTCGGCCCGTCAAGGAGAGAAATGTCCGACCAACCCACTGGGGACTGGCCCGGCAGGCCCGCGGACGGGCAGCCAAGCCCGCCCGGCCCTGACCAGCCCGGCTACGGCCAGCCCGGCTACGGCCAGCCCGGCTACGGCCAGCCCGCCTACGGCCAGCCCGCCTACGGCCAGCCCGGCTACGGCCAGCCCGGCTACGGCCAGCCCGGCTACGGCTACCCGGGGTACGGGAGATCCGGGCCCGGGCCTGGCCGGATACCGCTCCGGCCGCTGGCCGTCGGCGAGATCCTCAGCGGGGCGCTCACTTCGATCCGGCAGAACCCGGCGGCCACGCTCGGCCTGGCCGCGATCCTGCTGACCTGGTACGGCGTGGCCTCGGCGGCGATCTCGCTCGCCCTGCGCGGGGTGCTCAATGACCTCCACCTCTACTCCGGGCAGACGCTGACGCCGGAGCAGGCCCGGCACGTGCTGTTCCAGGTCTTCGCGATCGTGCTGCCGTCGTTTCTGGGCCTGTTCGTCATCGCCTTCCTGTTCGAGCTCATCCTGACCGGCCTGCTGACGGTGGTCATCGGGCGAGGCGTGCTTGGCCGCAAGGTCGGCGTGGGCGAGGCGTGGCGGATTGCGCTGCCGCGGCTGCCCGCGATCGTGGGCGCCGTCATCCTGACCGCGCTCTGCGTCATCGGCCCGTGGGCCTTCGTGGCCGCAGCAGTGGTCATCCTGGCGCTCGCGCACATCAACGCGGCCGCGATCGCCGTCGGCGTGCTGGGCGGCATCGCGGCGATCTGCCTGACCATCTGGTTCTCGGTCATGCTCAGCCTGGCCACGCCGACCGTGGTTCTGGAGCGGCAGGGCCCGGCCACGGCGCTCGGCAGGTCCTGGCGGCTGGTCAGTCGGAGCTTCTGGCGCGTGCTCGGGATCCTGCTGCTGGCCGCGATCATCGTGGGCTTCGCCGGCTTCGTGCTGCAGGTCCCCTTCGCCATCGCCGAGGCCCTCGCCGGAGGATTCGGCGGGATCTTCGGCCTGGCCGGGACCCGTACCGTCGCGGCCATCATCATCGGCGCGGTCGGCAGCATCGTCGCCGGGGCGGTCACCCGGCCGATCAGCGCCGGGGTAACCGTCCTGCTCTACCTCGACATGCGGATGCGCAAGGAAGGCCTCGATCTCACGCTGCAGAGCGCGGCGGGCGGCCAGCAGATGGCGGGCGACGAGTTCGAGACCGTGTGGCGGCCGCCCGCGGCCGGTCAGCAGCCGACGGCCGTCCCACCTTCGTGGTGACCGCGAGCTCCACCTGGTGATCGCAGTGCTCGCCGGGCCCGGCCGATAGACCCCTGCCGGCTGCGGCGCAGAAGCTCCTGGCCGCTGCGATCACGGCTGGCCGCCTAAGACCCCTGCCGCCAGGAATCCAGGTAATCCCTCTGAACGGGGGTCAGCGCGTCGATCTCGGCGCCCAGGGAAGCGAGCGCCAGCGTGGCGATCTGGGCGTCGATCTCGGCAGGCACCTCGTGCACGCCGGGCGGCAGGCCCTCCGGGCCAGCCGCCTGCTCGCTGCCCTCCCCGGTGGCCAGCCAGGCGAGGGCCAGCGCCTGCACGGCGAACGACACGTCCATCACCGCGGCCGGGTTGCCCTCGGCGGCGACCAGGTTGACCACTCGTCCCTCGGCCAGCAGGATCAGCCGCCTGCCGTCGGCCAGCAGGTACTCGTCGGCGTGCGGGCGGACGGCCGGGTGGACCGCGACGGAGAGCCCGGTCAGCCCCCGCACGTCAACCTCGACGTCGAAGTGGCCCGCGTTGGCGAGGATCGCCCCGTCGCTCATCACGGCCATATGCTCGGGGCCGATCACGTCGCGCGAACCCGTCGCGGTGATGAACACCTGCCCGCGCGGCGCCGCCGCGGCCATCGGCAGCACCCGGAACCCCCGCATGAGCGCATCGAGCGCTCGGACGGGATCGACCTCGGTGACGATGACCTGGGCGCCGAGCCCCCTGGCCCGGTCGGCGATCCCGCTGCCGCATGGTCCGTATCCGGCCACCACGACAACCTGGCCGGCCAGCAGCGTGTTGGTGGCCCGGAGGATCCCGTCGATCACCGACTGCCCGGTGCCGCAGAAGTTGTCGAACATGCGCCTGGTCCGCGAGTCGTCGGCCGCCACCGTGGGGAAGGCGAGCGTGCCCTCGGCCGCCATCCTGCGTAGCCGCGCCACCCCGGTCGTGGTCGACTCGCAGCCGCCGCGCACGCCCGCCAGCAGCTCGGGCCGCTCGGTGTGGAGCGTGTTCACCAGGTCGCAGCCGTCGTCAATGACCAGGCGGGGCGCCGCATCCAGGGCCCGGTGGATGTGCTCGTAGTAGGTGCCGCGATCGACGCCGGAACGGGCATGGACGGTGACCCCGGGACAGGCGGCCAGGGCTGCGGCGATGTCGTCCTGGGTGGACAGCGGGTTGGACGCCGCCAGGTGCACCCGCCCGCCGCCCGCCGTGACCAGGTTCACCAGGACCGCGGTCTCCGCGGTGACATGGAGGCAGGCGGCGACCGCGAGCCCGGCGAACGGCTGCCGCCGCTCGAACCTGTCCCGGATCAGCCCGAGCACGGGCATCGCGCGCTCGGCCCAGCCGATCCGGGCCAGGCCCGCTGCCGCCAGGCCCGGATCGGCCACGTCTGACAGGATAAAGTCCGACGACGGCCCTGAAGGCCCCGCGCCGCCATGAGCCATCTCGCCGTCACGCAGGCCCGCGCCGCCAGACACCGGTGCACTGCGCCGCCGCGTGCTCATGCGGTATCTCCCGCTGTCTCCAGGGCGCCCTGAGGCGCCGCCTTCTCGTCGCTCGTCCCTCGCTCCTCAGTCCAGGAGCCGCCGCGCCCCTCCGGCGCGGCCCTCAGTACCGGTAGTGGTCGGGCTTGTAGGGACCCTCGACCGGGACGCCTATGTAGCTAGCCTGCTCCTTGCTGAGAGTGGTGAGCCGCACGCCGAGCGCGTCGAGATGCAGGCGGGCCACCTTCTCGTCTAGGTGCTTGGGCAGTACATGGACCCCGAGCGGGTAGTCGCCCTCCCGGGTGAACAGCTCGATCTGGGCGATGACCTGGTTGGTGAAGCTGTTGGACATCACGAAGCTGGGGTGCCCAGTGGCGTTGCCCAGGTTCAGCAGCCGCCCCTCGGACAAGATGATCACCGAGTGCCCGTCCGGGAAGGTCCACTCGTCCACCTGCGGCTTGATGTTGTTCTTGCGGACACCGGGCAGGCGGGCCAGGCCCGCCATGTCGATCTCGTTGTCGAAGTGGCCGATGTTGCCGACGATGGCCTGGTGCTTCATCTGGCTCATGTGCTCGGCAGTGATGATGCGGTAGTTGCCGGTCGCGGAGATGAAGATGTCGGCGCTGGACACGACGTCCTCCAGCCGTGCCACCTGGAACCCGTCCATGGCCGCCTGCAGCGCGCAGATCGGGTCGATCTCGGTGACGATCACCCGCGCGCCCTGGCCGCGCAGCGACTCCGTGCAGCCCTTGCCCACGTCACCGTAGCCGCACACCACGGCGACCTTGCCCCCGATCAGCACATCGGTGGCCCGGTTGATCCCGTCGACCAGCGAGTGCCGGCAGCCGTACTTGTTGTCGAACTTCGACTTGGTCACCGAGTCGTTCACGTTGATCGCCGGGAACTTGAGCGTGCCCGCCGACGCCATCTCATACAGCCGGTGCACCCCGGTCGTGGTCTCCTCGGTGACACCCTTGATCTCGGCGGCGGCGGCGGTCCAGTTGCCCGGGTCGGCGGCGAGCGACGCGCGCAGCACGCCCAGGATGACCTGCCACTCCTCGGGGTCGTCGTCGGCTGGTTCCGGCACCGAGCCGACGGCCTCGAACTCCGCGCCCTTGTGCACCAGCAGCGTGGCGTCACCGCCATCGTCCAGCAGCATGTTAGGCCCAGGCTCCCCGGGCCAGGTGAGCGCCTGCTCGGTGCACCACCAGTACTCCGGCAGGGTCTCGCCCTTCCAGGCGAACACCGGTATTCCCTTTGGCTCCTCCGGCGTGCCATCCGGGCCCACGGCGACCGCGGCCGCAGCATGATCCTGGGTGGAGAAGATATTGCAGCTCGCCCACCGCACCTCGGCTCCGAGCGCCACCAGCGTCTCGATCAGCACCGCCGTCTGGATGGTCATGTGCAGCGACCCGGTGATCCTCGCGCCGCGCAGCGGCTGGGAGCGGGCGTACTCTTCTCGCACCGACATCAGTCCCGGCATCTCGTGCTCCGCGAGCCGGATCTCCTTCCGGCCGAACTCGGCCAGCGACAAGTCAGCGACCTTGAACGGGACGACTTCCGTGGGCATTGAGCGCTCCTCGAGGCTGGATCTTCACGGATGACACACTGACGTTACGGGACGAGGCCCGGGGAGTGCACGCCAGTTGCGCAGTTTTTGACAAGAGATTGTAAGGTTACTTGCCATGCGCATTACGGAAGCCGCGCAGCGCCTCGGCACCTCACCGCGGATGCTGCGGTACCGGGACTCTCTCGGCCTGCTTCCGGCGGTCCGCGAGCACCGGCCACCGCGCGAGCCGCTCCGCCGGCCTGTCCGCCAGTCGCCTCCCGGCCAGCCGCCTCCCGGCCAGCCGCCTCCCGGCCAGCCGCCTCCCGGCCAGCCGCCTCCCGGCCAGCCGCCTCCCGGCCGGCCCCCGCGGTCGCCCGCGGTCGGGCCCGCCCTGCATCGCCGGTTTGACCAGCACGATCTGGACGCGGTCGCGCTCGCCCTGGCGATCGAGCGCCGCTACGACATCACGCCGGCCGCGCTGGCGTTCGGCCTGCGCGTGCTCGCCGAACCGGCCGTCCGGGCCGAGGTCACCGAGCTCGGCAGGCGGATCGGCCGCATCCAGGCGCCGGCCGCCCGCGCGCTTGACTTCGAGCAGGAGCGAGCGTTGCGCCTGCTCAGCATGTCCGCCCGCCGACGCTTATCCCACCCCTGCCCAACCCCGCATCAACGGACCATTGCTGCGGTTATAACAGCACCCAAGTGCCGTCGATGCTGCTCGCGGCGCGGCTGCGAGCCGGCACCCGGACGCGATGATGGGCCTCATCCGGCGTGGTGACGCGCCGCGCGTCTGCGGGCTGGGGTGGTGACGCTGGCGTTAGGAGATGATGACCGGGTCCCCGCAGCTGCGGCTAGCCGACCCAGTACTTAGCTGGATCTGCCGCGGCGGACGGCGCGCACGGCGGAACGGCCGGCCGCGCGCAGCGTGGACCGGCGGGCAGCCCGGATCGCGGGATCGGTCAGGTCCGCGCGTGAGTCCTGGTACAGGTCGGGCTCCAGGTAGATCAGCTCGGCGATCGGCACCGCGGCCCGGACCCTGCGCTCTGCCCGCCACGACGGCGGCGGCGTTCTGGTCTACTCTCACCGCGATCTTCGCGGCGACGAGCAGCGTCTCCGGGCCCAGGTGCAGGGTGCGCAGGTGAATGACCCGCTCCACCTCGGGGCCGTCCTCCAGCGCCGCCACGATGGCCTGCTCCACCTCGGCGTTGGCCGACTCGCCGATCAGCAGGCTCTTCATCTCGGTGGCCAGGACCGCGGCCACGAACCCGAGCAGCACGCCGATCCCGAGCGAGCCGGCTCCGTCCCACCGCGCGTTGCCCGTGGTCGCGGTCAGCGCCACGGCGCAGAGCGCAAACACCAGTCCGATGAGCGCCGCGGAGTCCTCGAGCAGAACGGCGGGAATCTCGGGTGCCTTGGCGCCGCGGATGAAGCGGACGAAGTCGTGCCAGGGGTGAGGGCCCCCGTTCTGGTTTGACTCGATGATCGCGGTACGGAACGACAGCCCCTCCAGGAGGGCTGCGAGACCGAGCACGGCGAGGGCCACGGCCGGCGAGGTCAGGTGCTCGGGATGCAGTATCCGTTGCACGCCTTCGTAGAGGGAGAACACCGCACCCACGATGAACACCACCAGCGCCACGAGGAACCCGTAGAAGTAGCGTTCCGCGCCGAAGCCGAACTGATGCTCCTCGGTCTCCTCGCGCTGCGCCTGTCGTCGCCCGATGAGCAGCAGCGCCTGGTTGCCCGAATCCGCGACCGAGTGGACGGACTCCGCCAGCATCGATGCCGAGCCGGTGATCACGAACGCGACGAACTTGGTGGCGGCGATGCCGAGGTTGGCCGCGAACGCGGCGAGCACCGACCTCCGGCCACCCAAGCCGCGATCGCCGCCCGAGCCGGGTTTCCCGCCGCGGGAACGAGGGGTCCCGCCCCCCGAGCCCGGGTTCCCCGCGCCCGGTCCGGGGCCGTCAGCGCTCCCGTACCCGGCGCTCATCGACGCTCCCGTCCCCTGTCGGGTGATCGGCCCGCGTCGGCCGACCGACGACTAGCCGACCACGGCGGCTAGCCTGCGGCAGGGTCGCGCGCCTCGTCGACGAGCATGACCGGGATGTCGTCGCGCACCGGGTACGCGAGGCCGCAGTCCGCTCCGGTGCAAACCAGCTCGCTAGCCGCCTCATCGACGCGCAGCGGCGCGCGGCACTTCGGGCAGACCAGGATGTCGAGCAGCCAGTCATCGATCTTCACTGCACCTCCAAAAGATTTCGAGGGCCGGGCAGCGCGGCGCGCCTAACCGGCGTCACCGTGCACGATACGCAGGACCTGATCGCGGATGTCGATCAGGGCTGCCTCGTCGGGCGCCTCGACATTGAGCCTGAGCAGGGGCTCAGTGTTCGACGGCCGCAGGTTGAACCACCAGCGACTGCCGCCGACGGTCAGCCCGTCCAGCTCGTCCATCCAGACGCCATCGGTGTCCGCGAAGGCCGCGCGGACCCGCTGCGTCGCTGCGGCCTGGTCGCGGACCTCGCTGTTGATCTCTCCCGACGACCGGTACCGGGAGTACTCCGACAGCAGCGGGGAGAGCGGCCCGTCCTGCGACCCGAGCGCGGCGAGCAGGTGCAGGGCGGCGAGCATGCCAGAGTCGGCGAACCAGAAGTCACGGAAATAGAAATGCCCGGAATGCTCGCCCCCGAAGATCGCCCCGGCGGCGGCCATCTCCGCCTTGATGAACGAGTGGCCGACCCGCGTCCGCACCGGGATGCCGCCGTGGGCGGACACGATCTCCGGGACGGCCCGCGACGTGATCAGGTTGTGGATGATCGTCGCACCGGGCTCCCGGGCAAGTTCCCGGACGGCGATCAGCGCGGTCAGCACGGAGGGCGAGACGATCTCGCCCCGCTCGTCGACCACGAAGCAGCGGTCGGCGTCGCCGTCAAAGGCCAGGCCGATGTCCGCGCGCGAGCTGACGACGGCCCGCTGCAGGTCAACGAGGTTCTTCGGGTCGATGGGGTTCGCCTCGTGGTTCGGGAACGTGCCGTCAAGCTCGAAATAGAGCGGCACGAGCTCGATCGGCAGCCCCTCGAACACCTTCGGCACGGTATAGCCCGCCATGCCGTTCCCCGCGTCCACGGCGACCTTCAGCGGGCGGATGCCGGACAGGTCCACCAGGGTCTTGAGCAGGGCCGCGTACCCGGACAGCAGGTCACGCGCGGTGATGGTCCCTGCCACGACGCTTTCCGGCGCGCCCTGGGCACCGGGGATGCCGCTCTCGGCCATCGTGCGCAGTTCCGCGAGCCCGGTAGCCGAGCCGACCGGCCGCGCCCCCTCCCGGCAGAGCTTGATCCCGTTGTACTTGGCCGGATTGTGACTGGCGGTGATCATCGCACCCGGGATGCCGAGGCTGCCGCTAGCGTAGTAGAGCATGTCGGTCGAACCCAGCCCGCCCGACACCACGTCGGCCCCCTGAGTCGCCGCCCCGTGCCCGAACGCCTCGGCGAGCGGCGCCGAAGAGGTGCGCATGTCGTGCACGGTCACCACGGAGGACGCGCCGGTCAGCCGCACGAACGCGGCGCCGACGGCCTCGGCCACGCTCTCATCGAGCTCGTCGGGCACCGTTCCGCGGATGTCGTATGCCTTGAAGATCTTCGCGTACTCGGCCAACTCGGCTGCCTCCCTCCCGCCTTCCGCGCCTGTCCAGGTCGCGGGGCGCCCGGCCGCGATACAAGGACACTGAGCTTACCGGGCGCGCCCTGGTGTCTCCCGCCCGCCTACGGGGCGCCTCAGGCCCTCCGGCTCGCTCATGAGGGTTGAAGGGGGGCTAGCTCAGCCGCCCGGCATCCCGCGGCGAGGAGCGCAGGACCCTCAGATGGCCCCGCCGCCCGACCTCTACGCCCTGCCCGACCGGCTCACCAGCCGCGCGCGGCGTCGTCGCCTCCATGACCGCGTTGGCGAGCGCCTCCAGATCGTCCTCCTCCTCCTCGGCGGGGCCGTCCGGAAGGCGGACCACCTCCCAGCCCCTCGGCACCGTCATCCGATCGGAGTGCGCGGCGCAAAGGTCGTAGCAGTGCGGCTCAACGTAGGCGGCAAGCGGGCCGAGGACCGCCGTGGAGTCGCGGTAGACGTAGGTGAGCGTGTGCACCGCGGCCCGCTGGCACGCGGGCCGACTGCAGCGACGAGGAGTCAACGGGCCCCCCTCACGAGCGCGCTCAGGGCGGGCGAGCGCGTCCTGCGACAGGCAGGCTCGCATACATCGCTCACAACGGCTGACGGTATCGATCTGCGGGCAGTAACGCCATCACCCGGGGCACTCTGCGCGATCGTGTCTCCGGTACGCCTGTCCCGGGCCTCGCTTGTCCGGATACGCTCGGTGACTGTGGATGACGGCGGTGGCCGGGCCCCCCGCGGCCCGCGGGCGGCGCGGATCAGGCGGCGAGACTTCCACGGCCGGGGCCTGCGCGGCACGCTCACCCCGCCGGAGGTGCCGCTTTACCGAAGCCGCGCTCAGCGCTTCGACGACCTGGTGCTCGAGGCCGTCGCGCAGCTGGAGCCGCGCTGGGAGGCCGAGCTCGCCAGCGTCGAGTTCGCTGTCGAGGAGATCCCGGCCGCCGACCCTCCCGACGACGACCCGGAGCCCGTGCCGCTGGCCCGCCTCGACCCGGGCTCGGCCGGTGCTGGTGATCCGCGGCGGCCGGCCAGGCCGGCTCGCATCGTGCTCTACCGGCGTCCGCTTATGGCCCGCGCCGACGATGAGGAGGAGCTGAGCGATCTGGTGCTTGACGTGGTCGTCGAGGAGTTCGCGCGGCTGCTCGGCGTGGACCCGCATTCGGTCGACCCGAGCTACCCCGACGAGGACTAGGCGGGCCCCGCGGTCGCCCTTACCCCCGGCCAGTACTGAGCGCCTGCGCGTGTCAGGCAGCCCCGTGGTCGGCCAGGGCCGTGGCCGGGGGAACAGCCTCAGGGAAGAGCCGTGGACAGCGAGCTGCGCACCGCCGGAAGCGGAACCCAGGTCAGGGAGCTGGCCACGGGGAGGATGGACCGCACCGCGCCGCCCACGCTGGTCACGCGCCCGGCATAGACCGGCCCCGAGCCCGGCAGCGGCGTGACTACGACCGCGAACGCGTATTGCCGCCCGGCGACACGCGGCGGGGGGAGCGTGACGACCACGGTGTGCCCGGCGGCCAGCCGCACCACGCGGGGGGCGGCGCCGCCCGGGCCGGTGGCCGTGGGCAGCTCCGCGACGCGGACCTGGGCCGCGCCCTGGGGGGCCGACAGGACCAGGACGGAGGAGCCGCCCGAGCCGTTCGGGTTGCCGGCGATCACGCCCTGCTCCTGCAGCGGGGCGGTGGCGGCGGTGAACACTCCAGGCGCTCCGGCCGACCCGCCGGTCGCCGTCATAGAGGCGG